>Ga0210378_10001570_pt1 | contig 11934 bp, 9 predicted proteins | sample PLM1_60_b1redo_FD_155465 | JGI IMG/M metagenome (GOLD analysis project Ga0210378, IMG submission 155465) | Groundwater sediment microbial communities from an aquifer in East River, Colorado, USA - PLM1_60_b1 redo | ecosystem: Environmental > Terrestrial > Soil > Riparian zone | place: USA: East...
ATAATCGCCCCGCCGATCGTCTTCCTTCTTCGTGCCCGCATTACGGCACCCCCCTTTAGAGGTTCAGGACAGGGCTCTCCCCTGTGCGCACGCGATTCTCGAAGCTGCCGACTGTGGAAGACAATGGACCCCGAGGGGCCAATTAGGGTCCAGGCCCGCGTGCAGCAGATCTAGACCCGGGAGCTAGGTACCGCTGGTAAGTCGGCAGGGACGGCCGGGCACACCCCGGGGCCGTGGCATCAGCCGTGATTGCGAAGGAGCGCCGCGACCTCGTCGCGGCGGCTAACGCCGAGCTTGGCGAGGATGTTGTGCACGTGGTTCTTCACTGTCGCCTGCTCGATCGACAGGCGGCGCGCGATCTGCTTGTTCAAGAGGCCCTCGGCGATGAGCCCGGCGATCTCACGCTCGCGGCGCGTGAGCCTCTGATCGCCGTTCCCACGCGGCCCGCCCGCAAGGGCCGCGACCCGCTTCGCGAGTGCCGCCGCAACCCGCGGAGAGCATTGGAGTTCGTCGTTCGCCGCCGCTTCGACAGCCGCGACGAGCTCGACGAGCGGCTGCTCGACCGTGACGTAGCCGGTGACCCCGGCCTCGGCCAGCGCCAGGATGGCCCTCTCATCGTCGGGGATCCCGACCGCGACGATCTTCGCTTCCGGCGCCGCGGCCGCGAGCGCGCGCACGCCGGCCGGGCCCGGAACCGAAGCCGTATCGACCAGGACGACGCCCGGCTCCGCCATGCCGATCGCCATGCCCGCGATGTCGCCCGGGGCGCTTCCGTCGACCTCGAAGCCGTCCTCCCTGGCGAGCGCGTCGGCGAGGAGCTCCCTGTAAACGCGGACGTCTGCGACGACGAACACGCGGACAGGCGCCGACGAGCCGTCGACATTCGGCGCTACTTCGTTCGACGCAGCCGCCTGCCCCGTCGTCGTCATCGGCCGCAGCGAGGATTCATCCCCCGCATGCGCACTTCCCTCCCCGTTGCTCGAGCCGAGAATGTCATCGGCCCCTGCGCCTGTCAAGTTTGAACAGGAGCCCGCGGCATGCTCTACCAGCTCGGCGACAATGGGTCCGGCCGAGTTCGGGCAGCACCCCTCACGTCGGGGTCATGTGGCTGTTGGCGGAGAGTCGGCCGTGCCCCCAGCACCTCGCGGAGGCTAGACCAATTGACAACCTCCGTCGTAGGGACTGGAGGGTGGGCAATTCCCACCCTCCAGTCGTTGGCGCGACGCTTAGAAGGGGCAGTTGCCGGGATCTGGTTGGTCGATCCGTCTCGCCGCGCCCGCAGGAACGAGCGAGGCCACGATCGTCACGAGGTCGACGTTGCCCTCGTTTCGCACGACGTGGACGTCACCGCCCGAATCCACGAATCCCGATCCGGTCGGGACCACGTGGGGCGTGCAGGTGGGATCGTCGGCATGGTAGAAGGTCGCCGTACCGGCCTTGACGATCACGAGGCTGGGACCAGGATGGCTGTGCCAGCCGAAGGTCCCGCCCGGGATGATCGTGTTCTGCAGGACATGGAAGTCGGAGACTCCCTTTGTGCTGATTGCGGCCTTCCAGGCGCCGGTCTTGACCTTCGTGTCGATCGGATCGAAGCGCCCCGATGCGATGGGGGTGGAGGTCACCCCAATCGGCGGCGTCGCCAGGACATTTCCGACGTACATGGCGACACTCAAGACAGCGAGTAGAAGAGCCCAAACCCATTTCGACTTCATTGCTCGTCCTTTCCGGACGAAATTGCCTCGACGACGCGCAAGGGCTCGAGCCTGGCCCGCTGCGATGCGAGAGCAGCCTCACGGCCCGACGGAGCGTCGAAGACGAAGAAGCAGATCTCGTCCTCGGGAACGTGGATCAAGTGGTCGAAGCGGACGCGCGTTCCCTCCCGCGTCAGCTCCTCTGCGGCCGAGCGGGCACGCCGCTCTCGCGTAGTGCGCTCTCCGGCACCGCCGCGAGCGAGATAGGTCTCGACGAGGTAGCTCGGCATGCCCCGACGTTATGGCTGGGGCGATGCATTGGAAACGTCAGAACGTCGGTACTTTGCTCGCAGCGGTTTCAGCCCAGCTGCCGGCGGGCGAGCTCGACCCGCGACCGGATGCCGAGCTTCGCGTAAACGTGGGTCAGGTGACTCGCAACCGTCCGCTCGGTGAGGAAGAGCGCGGCAGCCACTTCCCTGTTCGTGCGGCCTTCAGCGACGAGTGCGGCTACGCGGCGCTCAGCGGCTGTCAGCCCCTCCTGGCGCGTACGTCCACCGATCCGCCCGAGCTCGCTCTGCGCCTTCTCGACCCAGGTCGCGGCCCCCAACTGCTCGAAGCCGGCAAGGGCAGCCTCGATCGCCTCGCGGGCGCCGCGCTTCTGCCGCGCCCGCCGCCGCACGATCCCGAGTGCGAGCAGTGCTCGAGCCCCGCCGAAGGGATCGCCGACCTCTTGGTGTTGCGCAACCGCCTGCTGCAGCAGGAAAGCCGCGTGATCGACGCGTCCCTGCGCGGAGGCGACGAGACCGCGGCACCGCCTGACCTGCGCGAGCACCCAGTCACGGTCGAGCCGCATTGCGTCCGCCTCCCAGACGTCGAGGACTTGAACGGCGTCGTCGATGCGGTCGAGCTCGAGGAGCACCTCGACATAGTCGGCGCTCCACCAGCGGATGCTCGGGTTGCCCCAGCCGAGCGTGGCGGCCTGCTGATCGGCCTTGTCGAGCCACACTGCGGCCCCGGTCCCGTCTCCGCTCCAGAGCTCGACGAGTCCGAGGACAGCCAGATGGGCGGGTGGGTGGAGCGCGAGCTGCTCTTCGGCCAGCTCGAGGGCTCGCTCGGAGTGCTCGCGGGCGAGCTCGAGCTGCCCGCGATGGACGGCGATGACCGCGATGGGGAGATGGCCCTGCGGCACCTCGAGTCCGTACTGGATGGAGACGTCGCGGGCCTGGGCGGCGTACTCGGCCGCTAGCGCCCAGCGTCCCGCCCAGAACTCGACCCATGAAAGGCCCCAGAGCGCGCTGGCGCTGGCCGGCTCGTCGCGCTCGCGCCACACCCGGTGCTCGCGCTCGAGCAAGGCGCGGGCGTCGTCCAGGCGGAAAGAGTCCTCGAGAGTGATCGCGACGACTGACGCCGCCTCCTGGAGTAGCCGCTCGTCACCGACGGCGATGGCAAGCTCGTACGCTCGCGCTGCGAGCTGCGGCGCCTCAGGGTCGCCGAGGATGCTGCCGAGGGCGGCTTGCATCACGACGGCGTCAGCTCGAAGCGCGTCGTCGTCGAGGTCCTCGGCAAGCTCGAACGCTGCACGCGCGTGCTCGAGCGCTCTCACGAACCCCTTCCTGAAGCGTGCCGCCCACGCGAGGCGGCACTGGATCAACGACTGAAGCGCCGGGCGCGAGGCCGCCTCGCGAAGGGCTTCCTCGAGCAGCGCGGCGGCACGATCGACGCTCTCGAGCTCGGCAAGCAGGACGAGTGCCTCGGCGCGCAACGAGCCCCTGCGTGTCTGTGTCAGGATCTCGGCGACGATCGTCCGGGCGCGCGTCCACTCGCCCGCGGTCCGGTGGGCGCGCGCGGCAGCGAGCGCTCGACGATGGCGGTCTCCGTGTGCTTCCGACGGGGTCAGCCGGAGCGCCTGCTCGCCGAGCTCGGCAGCGAGCGCCGCCGCCCCGCGGACTTCCGCCAGGTTCGCAGCTTCGTCGAGTACGCCGGCGACGTCGACGTCCGGACTGTCTGTCGCCAGCGCGAGGTGACGTGCGCGAACGAGCGGGTCGTCGATGATCGCCGCCAGGCGTCCGTGGAGGTTCCGGCGCTCCTCGCCGGAGGACAGTCCCTGGTAGAGAACCGACGAGAGCAGCGGGTGGGTGAAGCGAATGATTCCGTTCTCGCGCTCGATGATGTGCGCTCCGATTGCTGCTTCGAGGGCGTCGGGCGCGATGCCCGCCCGCTCCAGGAGTGACACCGAGGGAGCACCCAGCGCTGACGCGAGCTCGAGCGCTTCGCGGCTGGGGGCCGGGAGACCAGCGAGCCTCGCACGCACAAGCTCTTCGAGCGTCTCGGGAACCGGGAGCGGCTGCAGCGGGTCGACGTCTGAGCCGAGAGCCCGGGCCAGCTCCAGCGCAAAGAAGGGGTTTCCGCCCGAGGTCTCGTGAACGCGGAGCAATGTCTGGCGCGCGAAGGGCTTCCCGAGCCGGTCGCGCATGAACCGATGCAGCGCGCCGACGCTGAGGGGCCCGATCGGGAGGCGCTGGACGCTCTCCGCCTCGAGTGCTCCCTCGAGCTCCGACGGCTGCGCTCCTTCGAGGACCCTCCGGGCGAGGAGCAGAAGCACGCGGTCGGCAGCCATCCGACGCAGCGCGAATGCGAGTGCGCTCGCCGAGGACGGGTCGAGCCACTGGATGTCGTCGACGGCGAGCACGACCGGCGTCCTTTCGGCGAGCGCCTCCAGGACCGTACGGACGGCGACGCCGAGCGTGCGCGGGTCGACCGGCTGCTCGGAAGCCTCGTCCAAGAGCAACGCGACTCCGAGCGCGTGCCGCCTCGGCGCCGACAAGTCGGGCAGCACCTCGTCGAGCACGTCCTCGAAGAGATCGCTGAGCACGACGTGCGCCAGTCCGCGCTCCGCTTCGGCCGGGCGCGACATGAGAACGCGCAACCCGCGCTCGCGCGCCGCCTCGATGCCCGCAAGCCAAAGCGTCGACTTCCCGATCCCAGCCTCGCCCTCGAGCACGAGTGCCAGAGGCCCTCCCGCTTCTTGATCGAGGAAGGCATGGAGGAAGCCGAGTTCCTCCTCTCTGCCCACGATTTCGAACGCCATCCGCCTCCCAGCAATGGTGACAGAGGTGGCGAGGAACGCCACATACAGCTCTCTTCCAGTCACTCAGGCCGCGCTTCATCGGGTATTCAGCGGGCGACCGGCGCGCTTGGTACGCGACCATCTCCAGTCACGTCAGTCCGGCTCCAGTCCGCGCAGTTGGTCGCGAAAAGCCACATCGTCGCGACGAATCCCCGCCGGGTGGCGGCCAAGAGAAAGCGCGTGGCGGCCAAGAGAAGGGGCGCCCGGAGGCGCCCCTTCTTGTCGCTTTGCTCTTCGGCTACGGCGTTGGATCCAACCAGGAGCCGCCGAAGATGTCGGTGTTGCCCCACGTGGACGGGCAGTCGACCCCCGGAGCCGGCCTCGGGGCCGATGGACCCCCGCGGAGCGGCCCAGTACGCGTTGATCGCCAGACAGATGGCCGCGTTGCGGGCGTCGTTCCAGACGGCGGCGCCGCAAGTGCGGGTCGCAGCGGCGTAGACGTAGTCGCCGAGGAACTCGGCCGTGAGGCCGTTCTGGCCCAAGCCGCGGGGATCGCCCGGCGGCGACGAGTACAGGGTCGTCCAGTTGGTCGGCGCGCCACCGCCCCCGATGTGCTTCACGACACCGATCAGCGAACGGGTGCTGGTCGTGTCGTCGCGGAACGGGGTCGTGAACGCGTTGTAGAAGACGTAGAGATCGGTGCCGTTCGGCGAGAGCGCCGGCGCCGCATAGTAGCCCCGGTCGCCTGCGTTCTGGATCGACGCCGGAGCGACCAGCTGCCACCACCGTTCGTCGAGTAGCTCAGCTTCACCGGCTCGGCGTTCAAGCCGGTGCCACCGTCGGCCCACACGTCGACGATCTCGTCCGTCGCGCCTGCGCCGGTCGGTGCCCCGTTCGCGATGTCCACGCTCGGGGACGAAGAGAGGTCGTTGCGTGCACCGCGATGCCGTCCATCACGCAACGGGCGATGACGGGATCGATGAAGTAGCAGGAATCGGTGATCTGGAACCGAGCCCGCGGCCTCGTTCAGCTCCGGCTGCCGTCGAACGACTTGACGAGCATGTGCGTTCCGTGCGGGGGCAAGAAACGGAACGGCGATTGGAACTGCTCGTAGAAGACGTAGACGACGCCGTCCGAGTCGGTGCGGATCGTGCAGCCCGACTGCCCCCAGTGCGTCGGCGGGAAGTTGGGAGCACCGGACTCACCTGCCGCTGCCGCCATGTGCTTCCGCCATCGCTCGAGCGGGTCACGATCAGCGGCGCGGCCGCGCCGGGCTGGCTGCGGAACTGAGCGAAGCAAACATAGACGTTCCCGAAGAAGGGGCTCGAGGCGGCGTTGTCCGCCCAGATCTGCTCCTTGTCGGCAAACGTCGTTCCGCTTTGCCGCCCCGACGCGATGACCGGCCGCATCCAGTTGTTCTTGTCGGCCACGATCGCGGGCGTGAGCGCCGGATCGCCGTCGATGCGTGAGACCGCGATTGCCTCGAAGCCCCTGAACGTGCGCTCCTCGCGGTTGACCGAGAAGTTCGACGTCAGGTTCGCGTAGTACAGGCGCGAGCCGTTCGCCCAAGCGAAGTTTCCGTTCGCGTCCGGCTGCGGTCCGAACGCGACCGCCGGATCACCGTCGGCGACGAGTCCCTCTTCGAAGTACCACGGCAGTGTGCCGATCGGCCCTACGCCCGGCGTGCACGTGAATCCGGGCGCGCCGACGCAGTGCCGCGCCGTCCAGCCCGTATAGGTCGGCTGGATCCAGGAGTCGCCGCTGTCGAACGAGAACTGAACGCCGCTGACGCCGACCCCTTCGGTGAACGGACAGGTCGTCGGATCGCCGGCGTTGCAGGCCTCCAGATCGAGGTTGTCGTTCGCACCCGCGGCCAAGACGATGGGATGGTTCGCTCGACCCACGCGCCGACGTTGCTTCAAGCAGCGTGAGAACGACGCCGATTGAGCCGCCATGACCCTACTCTCGATTGTGACTCGTCGCCATCGGTGGCTCGTTCTTTCCGCGCTGAGCCTCTTGGCGACACCCTTGGTGCTGGGGATAGCTCTCGCCGGCGCGGCGGCGGTCCGAGAAGGAGGTCCGGTGAAACTGGCTGCGTCTCGGTCGCGGGGCACCCGGTCTGCTACGCGCTCGGCCACTTGTCCTCGAATGCAGAGGGAGACACGAGAAGTCAGGCCGACCGCGTGTACGGGCAGGTGGTCTCGACGCTCGCAAGCAGCCGGACGCCCGTGTATTGCTGGTCCCGAGCGGACTGGTCGACCCGAATAGCCGAACGTGAAGCGCGTTATCACTCTTCTGAATGTCGCGACGGTGGTCGGCTTGATCTCCACTCGGGACACCGCTGGCCATGAAGTACCGGCAAATCTGCTGCAACCGACTCCCGGACTCGAACCGCGGTCGCGCCAGGTCGCCTCACGCCGCACGGCTACATGGAAGAGCCACCGGAAACGAACCGGACGAAGGCGCGCGACACGGGAGATGGGCTAGCCGATAAGCGCCCTGAGCTCGCGGCGATACCGCTCGCCTTCGAACTCGTTCAACGGTTGCGGATCCAGGCGCTCCTCGCGGAGTCGCCCGCGTCGACGCACGTAGACACCTGGGAATGTCACTCCATCTCGATCTGTCTCGATCGTGACCGCGACCGCGTCAGGCCCGGACATGTCGACGAAGTGCCAGAGTGGCTGGACGCCGCGATCGAACGCGCGCCCTCCACCGTCGAGGTCGACGACGCGCGCCAGGTAGGCCTTCTGGCCCCAGAGATCGGAGCAGCGGCAAAGCTCGCCGGCGAGAAACGGCGCGACCTCATCCGCTGCGAGCGGCCGTGCGTGTGGCGGCACGCGTCCCAGCCGCTCCGCGATGTGCTGAGCCAGGACGCGGGCGTTGTAGCGGAAGCCCCGGACCGAGGTCGAGGCCGAGCCGACGCCGTGCCTGCGGAGCCCGACTGCGCCGACCGTCGCATTGCCCGCGAAGAAGACCCCCGGGAGCGAGACGCTCTCCCAGTAGGGGTTCAGGGCGGGTACGCGCTCCCCGAGGACCGTTTGCAGACCCGCCTGCGGCAAGTCGCCGAGCGGGACTCGGAACCCCGTCGCTGCGATCACCGTATCTGCCTCGAGGACGAAGCCACCCGTCCAGGACGTGCCCGCCACCGCGACGCGGAAGCCCGCTTCCGGAAGTCGTTCGATTCCCTCGACTGCGGCATCGAGCGCGAACACGCCACCCCCGACCTGGTGCTCTTCGAGTGGTTGGAAGTAACGCGGCCGCACCGTCGCATGGGCAAGGACTGACGTCTGCACGGCACGAGGCGAGACGAGTACGATCCGCCGCGCCCAGGGCAGCAGTCCATCGGCCAATTCGCAGCCCGAGTTCCGCTTTCCGATCAGCACGACGCTGTGGTCGCGGTAATCGGAGGGCGTAGCCGTCTCCGCGTAGTGCGGAACGTGCTCGATCCCGGGAAGAACCGGCTTCCAGGGTTCCGTCATGCCGACCGCGAAGACCGCGAAGCGGCACCGATACTCGCCGTCCGTGGTCGCCACTGTGACGCCTTCCTCGCTCACGCTCGTCGACTCCCAGCGGCAGTCGTACCGCACCCGGATGCAGGCCGACTTCTCGAACGCGCGGAGCCCGGCCTCCATCGCCGTCCGGGTCGGAAAGACCGATTCGCGGCCCATGAGCGACGCGACGAGCGCTCGATGCTCAGCGTCGTCGGCGACAAGGCTGTTTTGGTCATAGCGCTCGTACTCGACGCTGTCGCGGGACGCGGGCGCGTCGGGCTTCGACCAGGAGATGAGCCGCTGGAAAACGGGCCAGCGCTGGAACATCCCACCCGGCTCGTCGTCGGCCGAGAGCAGCGCATGGTCGATACCCAGCCGGTCGAGGCAGTAGCTCGTTTGGAGGCCACCAGGGCCGCTGCCAATGACGACGACGTCGTAGCTGCCCGGCGCGTGAGGTTTCTCTAGGGCTGCCATTCGTTGGCGGCGCGGAGCCTCCTGGCGCCCGCCTCCAGCATCCGAATCGCAATCGATGGGAACCGCTGGAGCAGCGGACGGAGGTCGCCGGCGTCGGCGACCGCGCAGCGCAACTCGCCCAGCGCGACGACGTCGGCAATCGCGACGTCGCCGGTCAGGATCGACGCCTCGCCGAAGAAGTCTCCCGGCTTGAGCACCGCGCGCTCGTCGCCGTCGACGAGGACCGACGCAGCTCCCTCCATGATCACGTAGAAGCCGCCGCTGGACAGGCCGGTGTGCACGACATGGCCGCCGCTCGGAAAGCGCTCGTCATCCAGTGTGTGGGCGACCTCCTCGAGGTGCGGACCGTCGAGGTCCGCGAACAGCGTCACCCGGGAGAGCGTTTCGCGGTCGATCATTCGGCCGGAGCCTATCGCCGCGAGACCCGATCGAAAGGCGTGCGGGGGCTGGCGGAAGGCGACACCTGATGTGACAATGAACGACGATGGCTCAGGTAGTCGACTCCGTTCAGGCCGCGCGGCGGGCCGCCTCGCGCAACGCGTGGCGCGAGGCCTACGATGCCTACTCGACGGCGGACGCAAAGGGCTTTGCGCCCGAGGACCTCGAGACTTTCGCCGAGGCGGCTTGGTGGAGGGGGAAGCTCGACGAGGCGATCAACCTGCGGGAGCACGCCTACGGCGGACAGGTCGCGGCCGGCGACAAGCGAACGGCTGCACGACTCGCCCTCACCCTGTCCTGGGACTACTCCGGCCGAGGTGCGTTCGCGGTCTCGCAAGGCTGGTTTGCCACCGCCGAGCGCTTGCTCGCTGGGCAGCCGGAGTCGGCAGAACATGGCCTCCTGGCGCTCACGCGTGCCGTCAACGCTCTCTTCGGCGGGGGAAACCTCTCCCAGGCGCTGGAGGATTTCGGGCAGGCGTACGAGCTGGGCGAACGCTTCGGCGACCGCGATACACAGGTGCTGGCGCTTGTCGGAAAGGGTCGCGCGCTCGTCAAGTCAGGCGAGGTGGAGCAGGGACTTGCCCTCCTCGACGAGGCAACCGCGTCCGCGATCTGCGGCGAGCTGCGCCCACATTCGACGGGGCTCGTCTACTGCATGACGATCAGTTCCTGCCACGAGCTCGGCGACTACCGCCGTGCCGCCGAATGGACCGAGGCGGCGAACAGGTGGTGTGACCGGCTGGACGTCAACGGCTTTCCCGGAGCATGCCGTCTCCACCGCGCGGAGATCATGCGTCTTCGCGGCGACCTGCTCGGAGCCGAGAAGCAAGCAGTAGCGGCTTGCGAGGAGCTCCATGACTTCGAGCGCTCCATCACAGCGGGTGGGTACTACGAGATCGGCGAGATCCGCCGTCGGCTTGGCGACTTCGCTGCTGCAGACGAGGCCTACCGAACGGCGAACGAACTCGGACACGAACCACAGCCGGGGCTGGCCCTGCTGCGACTGGCGGAGGGGAAGATCGACAGCGCAGTCGCGGGAATCAACCGCACGCTCGCCGACGTCGAGGATCCATTGCCGCGGCTGCGGCTTCTGCCGGCGCAGATCGAGATCGCGATTGCGGCAGCCGACTTGAAGACAGCCCGTACGGCGGCAGAGGAGCTCGAGCAGATCGTCGACGCGTACAAGATCGGGGGTCGCCGGGCACCGGCGTTCGACGCGACGATCCACGTCGCTTCTGGCCGACTCAAGCTTGCCGAGGGCGACGTGGAAGGAACGATCCGTTGCCTACAGCGCGCGCGCGATGGATGGCAGGAGGTCGGCGCGCCGTACGAGACAGCGTACGCCCGGATGCTGCTCGGGATCGCCTTCCGGCGCCGGGGTGACGAGCACGCCGCAACGGGCGAGCTCGAGGCCGCGCTGGCGACGTTCGAGCGGCTGGGGGCGAAACTCGACGAGGAGCGCGTCAAGGAACTGCTCGGCAGACTGGTGACGCGCCGCACGTTCCTCTTCACGGACATCGTCGATTCAACGAGGCTGCTCGAGACGCTCGGCGACGAGAAGTGGAAGAAGCTGCTCGCCCGGCACAACCAGCTGGTTCGCGAGCGGATCATCGAGAGCGGCGGAGAGGTGATCAAGCAGACCGGCGACGGCTTCTTCGCGTCCTTCGACAACCCGAAGGGAGCGATCGAGGCCGCAGTCGCGATCCAACGGGCACTCGATGCCGAGATCGTCGCACCGGACATCAGGATCGGCGCCCATACGGGCGAGGCGTTCCGCACGGACTCCGAGTTCACCGACTACGGAGGTCAAGGGGTGCACACCGCCGCGCGAATCGGTGCAGCGGCGGAGCCGGCGGAGATCCTGCTCAGCCGCGAGACACTCGACGGAATCGGGAGCGCGTATCGGCTTTCGGAGCCCCGCGCGCTGGCGCTGAAGGGCTTTGAGCAGCCGATCGACGTCGTCTCTGTGCACTGGCGCTAGCGAAAGCCGGCGGGAAATTCGCCGGAAGCGGCTCGTACAGAACACCGAGGGAGAGCGCTCGCGGCGCTCCCCCTCGGTGTCGATGATGCTTTTGCTTCTGCTTACTTCAGCTTGAAGTAGGCCGACAGCGACGCGCCGTCGATCATGCTCACGGTGACGCGGTAGCAGGCGCCGACCTTCTTGGGCGTCTGCCAGTTGTAGATGAACTGGCCGCCACTCGTGTCGTACCGGAGGCTGGTGGAGCCGCTCGAAAGGAGCTCGATGTCGTCCGCTGTGCCGAAGAGGCAAGAGACGCCTGTTGCCCTCAGCGGCTGAATGACGGCGGCGATGTCAGTCAGCTCGGTCGAGCCTGCGAACACCTCGAACTTCAACGGGACCGTTGAGCCGTTCTTCACGGTGTTCCACACTGTCAGCGAGCCCGGCGGTGTCATGTCCACCGGCTGATAGAAGCCGCTGGCCGCGAAGTTCACCGTCACAGTGAAGCTGCCGGTGGCGGTGTTAGAGGCGGCGTCCATCGCGAAACAATTGACGGTCGTCATCCCCGGTGCGAACGTGCTCCCCGAGGCAGGTGAGCAGCTGACAGCGACCGAGCCACTGACCAAATCCGAGGCCGAGGCCGAGTACGTCACCACCGCACCGGAAATGCCCGTTGCCGCCGCCGTGATGGCGGCCGGCAGGCTCAGCACGGGCGCGGTCGTGTCGACCACGGTCACGCTGAAGCTGCCGTTCGCGCTGTTGCCGGCCGCATCGCTGGCCGAGCAGTTCACCGTCGTCGCCCCGAGCGCAAACGTG
>Ga0210378_10001571_pt1 | contig 11932 bp, 8 predicted proteins | sample PLM1_60_b1redo_FD_155465 | JGI IMG/M metagenome (GOLD analysis project Ga0210378, IMG submission 155465) | Groundwater sediment microbial communities from an aquifer in East River, Colorado, USA - PLM1_60_b1 redo | ecosystem: Environmental > Terrestrial > Soil > Riparian zone | place: USA: East...
CCCCGCGATCTTCGAGAAGGCCATCGACGGCAGCAACGACTACGCGGCCGCGATCGAAGACCTCTCGAAGGACCCGCACCTCGAGCCGAAGCAGGTGTACGAGCGCCTCGCCGTCCAGGACATCCAGGACGCGGCCGGCGTCCTGCGCCCGGTCTACGACCGCACCGGCCGCCGCGACGGCTACGTGAGCCTGGAGGTGTCCCCCGACCTGGCCAACGACACGGAGGGCACGCTGCACGAGGCCCGCCGGCTCTGGAAGGCGGTGGGCCGGCCGAACGTGATGATCAAGGTCCCGGCCACTCCCGCGGGCGTGCCCGCCATCCAGACGCTGATCAGCGAAGGCGTGAACGTGAACGTCACGCTCCTCTTCGCGCGCGACGCCTACGAGACGGTGGCCCAGGCCTTCATCGCCGGCCTCGAGGCGCGCGCCGCGCGCGGCGAAGACCTCGGCCATGTGGCGAGCGTGGCCAGCTTCTTCGTGAGCCGCATCGACACGCTGGCGGACACGCTCATCGAGGAGAAGCTCAAGACGGCGTCGGGTACGGACAAGGCGCGCCTCGAGGGGCTGATGGGCAGGGTGGCGATCGCGAACGCCAGGCTCGCCTACCAGAGTTACAAGCGGATCTTCGCCGGGCCACGCTGGCAGGCCCTCGCCGCCCGAGGCGCCCAGACCCAGCGCGTGCTGTGGGCCAGCACCGGCACCAAGAACCCCCGCTACCGCGACGTGCTGTACGTCGAGGAGCTGATCGGGCCCGACACCGTGAACACGCTGCCTCCGGAGACGCTGTCCGCCTTCCGCGATCACGGCCGCGCCCAGCCCAGGCTGGAGGCCGAGGTGCCCGCCGCCCAGGCGACGCTCGCCGAGCTGGAACAGGCGGGCATCTCGCTGCGCAAGGTGACCGACGACCTGCTCGCGGACGGCCTGAAGAAGTTCGTGGAGCCTTTCACCCGGCTACTCAAGGCGGTCGAGCGACGCTGCCGCGAGGCCAACAAGGCGCGCATCAACGCTCAGAGCTACCGACTGCCCGCCGCCCTCGCGGCGGACGTAGCGGCGAAGCTCGAGGAATGGGACGCGCAGGGCGGCACGCACCGCCTCTGGGCGGGAGAGGCGTCGCTGTGGACCGGCCGCGACGAGGCGAGCTGGCTCGGATGGCTCGGCGTCGTGGAGGTGATGCTCGAGGACCTCACGCCGCTCGGACACATCCGCGACGAGGTCCGGCACGAAGGCTTCACCCACGCCCTTCTGCTGGGCATGGGCGGCTCGAGCCTGTGTCCCGAGGTGTGGCGAGAGACGTTCGGGAAGGTGCCCGGATCGCCCGAGCTGCTGGTCCTCGACTCCACGGACCCCGCACAGGTCAAGGCACGCGAGGAGCAGATCGACCTGAAGCGCACGCTCTTCATCGTCTCCAGCAAGTCCGGGTCGACCTTGGAGCCGAACATCTTCAAGGCGTACTTCTTCGAGCGCGTGAAGCAGGTGCTGGGGGCGGAGCGCGCCGGGAGCCGTTTCGTCGCCATCACCGATCCCGGCTCGAATCTGGAGAAGGAAGCGAAGGCGGACCGCTTCCGCCACATCTACGCCGGAGCGAAGAGCATCGGCGGGCGCTACTCGGCCCTCTCGAGCTTCGGCATGGTCCCGGCGGCGGTGATGGGACTCGACTTCGAGCGCCTGCTCGACGAGGCCGAGCGAATGCTGCATGCGTGCGCGCCCGGCGTGCCCGCGGCCGACAATCCCGGCCTGGCGCTGGGAACGATCCTGGGCGTCGCGGCGGCCCAGGGCATCGACAAGCTCACCGTTGCCGCCTCGCCGGGGATCTACGACCTCGGCGCATGGCTGGAACAGCTCATCGCGGAGTCCACCGGCAAGGACGGCAAGGGGATCATCCCCGTCGACCGCGAGAAGCTCGCCGCGCCCGCCGCCTACGGCGACGACCGCCTCTTCGTCTATGTGCGGCTGGACGAAGCGCCGGACCCCGCCCAGGACGCGGCGGTCGATGCGCTCGAGAAGGCAGGCCGGCCAGTCGTGCGCATTCACGTAGCCACGAAGTACGACCTCGCCGAGGAATTCATCCGCTGGGAGATCGCTACCGCGATCGCGGGCGCCATTCTCCGCATCAACCCCTTCAACCAGCCCGACGTCGAGGCCAGCAAGGGGGCCACCCGCACCCTCACCTCCGAGTACGAGAAAACCGGGAAGCTTCCCTGGGAGGCGCCCTTCTTCGAAGGCGAGGGCGTGAAGCTTTTCGCGGATGCCGCCAACGTGGAGGCGCTCCGCAAAGCGGCGGGGACGGGGTCGCTCGGCGCGTACGTCCAGGCGCACCTCAGCCGCCTCGGCCCGGGCGACTACTTCGCGCTGCTCGCCTACGTGGCCATGAACGAGGGCCACGAGAGCGCCTTGCAGACCTCCCGGCACCGCGTGCGGGACAAGAAGCGCGCGGCGACCTGCCTCGGCTTCGGCCCGCGCTTCCTCCACTCCACCGGCCAGCTCTACAAGGGCGGTCCCAACACGGGCGTGTTCCTGCAGGTTACCTGCGACGACGCGCGCGACCTCCCGGTGCCGGGGCAGAAGTACACCTTCGGGCTCGTCAAGGCCGCGCAGGCCCGCGGCGACTTCCAGGTGCTGGCCGAGCGCGGCCGCCGCGCGCTCCGCGTCCACCTCGGGCCCGACGTGGCCGCCGGGCTGAAGGCCCTCGACGCGGCAATCACCAAAGCTCTCGGATAAGAAGGAACTCATATGCAATTCGGGATGATTGGGCTCGGGCGCATGGGCGCCAACATGGTGCGGCGCCTGATGGGCGGCGGCCACAAGTGCGTGGTCTACGACCGCTCGCCCCAGGCGGTGGACACCCTCGTCAAGGAAGGCGCGACCGGGGCGGCCTCGCTCGCCGAGTTCTTGAAGCGGCTCGACCCGCCGCGCGCGATGTGCCTGATGGTGCCCGCGGCGTACGTGGAGGGCTCGCTCGACGAGCTCATGCCGCGGCTCGAGAGCGGCGACACCGTCATCGACGGCGGGAACTCGCATTACCACGACGACATCGACCGCGCCAGGCGCCTCGGCGCGAAGGGGATCCACTACGTGGACATGGGGACGAGCGGCGGGGTGTGGGGGCTCGAGCGCGGGTACTGCCTGATGATCGGGGGCGAGGTCGAGGTCGTGAAGCGCCTCGACCCGATCTTCGCCACCCTCGCTCCCGGACGCGGCGAGATCCCGCGTACCGCGGGCCGCGAGAAGGTGGGCGGCACTGCGGAGAACGGCTATCTGCACTGCGGACCGAACGGCGCCGGGCATTTCGTCAAGATGGTCCACAACGGCATCGAGTACGGCCTCATGGCCGCCTACGCCGAAGGGCTGAACATCCTGGCCAAGGCCAACATCGGCAAGCGCAGCCACGAGAAGGACGCGGAGACGACGCCGCTGCGCCACCCCGAGCACTACCAATACGACTTCAACATCGCGGACGTCACCGAGGTGTGGCGGCGCGGCAGCGTGATCGCCTCCTGGCTGCTCGACCTGACCGCGGCCGCGTTCGTGAAGGACCCCGGCCTCCAGACCTTCGCCGGGCGCGTGTCCGACTCCGGCGAAGGCCGCTGGACGATCGCCGCCGCCATCGACGAGGCGGTTCCCGCCCACGTGCTCACCGCGTCCCTCTACGAGCGCTTCGATTCCCGCGGCGAGGCCGACTTCCAGAACCGCGTGCTGTCCGCCATGCGGTTCGGCTTCGGCGGTCACGTGGAGAAGAAGTGAGCGAGGCGCGGCCGCGCTCGGACGCGCTCGTGTTCTTCGGCGCCTCCGGCGACCTCGCCTACAAGAAGATCTTCCCCGCGCTCCAGGGCCTCGTCGGCCGCGGGCGCCTGGACGTGCCGGTGGTGGGGGTGGCCCGGTCGGGGTGGACGCGGGAGCAGCTCGTCGAGCGCGCGCGCGCCAGCGTGACCGAGAACGGCGGCCTCGACCCGGAGGCGTTTCCGAGGCTGGCGGCGCTGCTGCGCTACGTGGACGGCGATTACGCGAGCCCGGCCACGTTCGAGAAGCTGCGCACGGAGCTCGCCGGCTCGAGCCGCCCGGTCCACTACCTGGCGATCCCGCCCAGCATGTTCCCGGTGGTGGTCGAGAACCTGGCCCAGGCGGGGGCCACGCAGAACGCGCGGGTGATCGTCGAGAAGCCGTTCGGACGGGACCTCGCCTCGGCGCGGGCGCTGAACACCACGCTGCACAAGGTGCTGCCGGAAGAGTCGATATTTCGCATCGACCACTACCTCGGGAAGGAAGCGGTGCAGAACATCCTCTACTTCCGCTTCGCCAACGCGTTCCTGGAGCCCGTCTTCAACCGCCACTATGTCGAGAACGTCCAGATCACGATGGCGGAGAGCTTCGGCGTCAAGGGACGCGGCAAGTTCTACGAGGAGACCGGCGTCATCCGCGACGTCATCCAGAACCACCTGCTGCAGATCGTGAGCTACCTGGCCATGGAAGCGCCATCCAGCACATACCACGAGGCCATCCGCGACGAGCAGGCCAAGGTGCTGCGGAACGTGCGGCCGCTCAGTGCCGACAACATGGTGCGCGGCCAGTTCCGCGGCTACCGGGACGAGCCGGGGGTCGACAAGGAATCCTACATGGCCACATATGCCGCGCTGCGCCTGTGGGTGGACTCGTGGCGCTGGGAGGGCGTGCCCTTCTTCGTCCGCGCCGGCAAGTGCCTGAGCAAGACCTGCACGGAGGTGATGGTCGAGCTCAGGAACCCGCCGCCGGTCGTCTTCAGCGAGCCCTCGCCCCCCACGGGCAACTACATCCGCTTCCGGCTGAGCCCCCAGGTCGTCATCGCGATCGGCGCCCGCGCCAAGCGCCCGGGGGAAGGAATGAAGGGCGAGCCCGTGGAGCTGTCGGTGGTGGAGGAGCCGGAGCAGGGCCAGGACGGCCGCATGGAAGCATACGCGCGCCTCATCGGCGACGCGATGGCCGGCGACGCGACCCTGTTCGCGCGGCAGGACGTGGTGGAGGCGGCGTGGGCCATCGTGGATCCCGTCATTCACGGGCCGAGCCCGATGTACGAGTACGAGCCGGGGAGCTGGGGCCCGCCCCAGGCCGACCGTCTCGTGGCCGACGTGGGAGGCTGGAACACACCGCAGTGAAGGTCCTCGTCATCGACGTGGGGGGCACGAACCTCAAGGTCAGCGTCGGCGGCACCGTGGACGTCATCAAGGTCCCTTCCGGGCCGGAGATGACCGCGGCGCGGATGGCGGAGGATGTGCGGAAGGCAATCGCGGGACAGAGCTACGACGTGGTGTCGATCGGGTACCCGGGGCCGGTCGTGAACGGCCGGCCCGCGCGGGAGCCCCACAACCTCGGGGCGGGCTGGATGCGCTTCGACTACGCCAAGGCCTTCGGCAAGCCCGTACGCGTGGTCAACGACGCCGCCATGCAGGCCCTCGGCAGCTACCAGGGCGGGCGCATGCTCTACCTCGGCCTGGGCACCGGCCTCGGCTCCGCCTTCGTCGGCGACGGTGCGCTCGAGCCGCTCGAGCTCGCCCACCTCCCCTACCGCAAGGGTCGCACGTACGAGGACTACCTCGGGCTGCGCGGCCTGAAGCGCATGGGGCGCAAGAAGTGGCAGCGCCACGTGGAGAAGGTGGTCGAGATCCTGAAGCACGGCCTGCAGGCCGACTACGTGATGCTCGGCGGCGGGCAGACCAAGGAGCTGAAGACACTTCCCCCCGGCGTTCGCCTCGGCACCAACGCCCACGCCATTCTCGGAGGGCTCCGCCTCTGGAAGGAGGGCGCGGGTCGGTGACGACGCGGCTCTACTTCGTCCGCCACGGCTCCACGCAGCTCACCGCCGAGGACCGCTTCTCGGGCGCGACGTCCGTGGACCTCTCGGACGAGGGCCGCCGCCAGGTCCAGCTCCTCGCGGAGCGCCTCCGCGACGACGACATCAAGGCCGTCTACTGCAGCCCATACGGCCGCACGGTGGAGACGGCCCGCATCCTGGCCCGCCCGCTCGGCATCGAGCCCGTCACCCGGGATGGCCTGCGCGAGATCAGCCACGGACGCTGGGAGGGGCTGGAGCGCCGCGAGGTGGAGAAGCGCTTCGCCGAGGAGTACGCGGCGTGGGAGGAAGACCCCTTCACCTTCGCGCCCAAGGACGGAGAGTCGGGTCTGGCCGTCCTCGCGCGTGCCCTGCCCGTCGTGCGCGAGATCGTGGTCGCCCATCGGGACCAGTGCGTCCTCGTCGTCTCCCACAAGGCGACCCTCCGGCTCATCCTCAGCAGCCTCCTCGGCTTCGACGCGCGCGGCTACCGCGACCGCCTCGACCAGTCTCCGGCCTGCCTGAACGTGGTGGACTTCAAGGATCCGGTCCGGGCCCGGCTGATGCTGTTCAACGACACGTCCCACTACGCGGACCGCCCGCGCGTTACCGACGCCAACCTATCCAAGTGGTGGGATGGCAGATGACGAGCGCGCCCTTTACCGGCGCGTCCTTTATCCGTCTCCCCTGGCGGGAGAGGGCCGGGTGAGGGGGAGAATCTTCCACTTGCGTTGTCATATATGATATATGGCTCCGCGAGTCGCCGTCATTATTAAGGTTTAGCGAGGGGGGCCGTAGGGTTGGAACGGACGCCCATCAGCCGGCGAGAGTTGCTCGCCCTCGACCTCTCTCCACCCAGCCAGGAATCATCCTATTGGATCCGCGTGCAGCGCCGAGCGATGGCCTGCCGCTTCGAGGTCACGCTCCCCGGCGAGCACGGCCATGATGTTCCCGCCGCCCGCGAAGGCCTCGACGAGGTGGATCGCATCGAATCCGCGCTCACGGTCTTCCGCGACACGAGCGACCTCGTTCGACTGAACCGGGCCGCCAGCGATGGGCCGGTGCCGGTCGACGAGAACCTCTTTGCCCTGCTTCTTCTCTGCCGCCAGCTCCACGCCGACACCGGCGGCGCGTTCGACGTCACCAGCACTCCCCTCAGCCGCTGCTGGGGCTTCCTGAGGCGCGAAGGCCGGCTCCCCTCCAAAGAGGAAATCGACTGCGCGCGCGCGCGCGTGGGCATGGACGGGGTCGCGCTGGACGAAACCGCGCGCACCGTCCGCTTCCGCCGGCCCGGCATGGAGCTGAACCTCGGCAGCATCGGCAAGGGATACGCGCTCGGCCGCGTGGAGACCTTGCTGCGCCGGCGCGGCGTGAGCGACGCGCTCGTGTCCGCAGGCGGAAGCAGCGTCCTCGCGCTCGGCGGCGATGACGAAGGCTGGGTGGTCGACCTCCGCTCCCGCCAGGTGAAGCGCGACCGGCTCGCCCGCCTGCGGCTGCGCGACGCCGCGCTCGGCACCAGCGGGGCCGGCGAGCAGTTCGTCGAGATGGGCGGAACGCGATACGGCCACGTCCTCGACCCGCGCACGGGCTTCCCCGCCTCGGGCGTACTGAGCGCAAGCGTGGTTGCCGGCCAGCCCGCGCTCGCCGACGCGCTCTCGACCGCTTTCCTCGTCGGCGGCCCCGAGCTGGCCCGAAGGTACTGCGACGACCACCCGGGCACGCTCGCCCTCGTCACGTCCGACGACGGGTCGGAGCGGCCCCAGGTCTTCGGGCAGTGCCCGGGGGCGATCCTGGAGGCGGCATGAACGACGTCGAGGTCGCGCTCGCGCGCGGGCAGCAGGTGAGCCTCATCCTGCTGCGCACGCTCGTGGGCTGGCACTTCCTCTACGAAGGCTACTTCAAGCTGTGGCGGCCGGCCTGGAGCCGGACCGGAGAGCCGCTGGCGGCGTGGAGCTCGGCCGGATACCTCCATGCCGCGAGCGGCCCGTTCGCGTCGCTCTTCCATCACCTCGCCGACTCGTCCTGGCTGCACCGTGTCGACGTCGTCGTCACGGCCGCGCTGATCCTCGTCGGGCTGTCGCTCATCCTGGGACTCTTCACCCAGGCCGGCTGCGCGGGCGGCCTCGCGCTCCTCACGCTCTTCTATCTCGCGCAGATCCCCACCGCGGGCGTGCAGCAGCCGGGGGCGGAGGGCGCCTATCTCTTCGTCAACAAGACGCTGATCGAGGCGGGCGCCGTGCTCGTCCTCTTCTTCTTCCGCACGGGCCGGATCGCCGGCCTCGACCGCCTGCGGCACGAGCCGCGCCGGGTCGCGCGCGCCCAGGAGGCGGCTTCATGAACCTCACGCCGGAACAACAAGAGCTGGGCCGCCGCAATTTCCTGAAGGCGCTCGCGGGCACGCCGGCGCTGGCGGCGCTGGCGGTGGGCGCGGCCGTGAAGGGACCCGTCAAGGGCGGTCCGGTGCGGATCGGCTACATCGGCGTCGGAGGCCAGGGACGGGTGCTGCTCGAGCAGACCGATCCCGCCTACGCCGACGTCCTCGCGATCTGCGACATCAACCCGACCTCGCTCGCCAAGGCCGATGCGTCCCTCGCCAAGAAGGGCCTGCACCCGGCGCGCCACTACGCCGAGTGGAAGGAGATGATCGAAAAGGAGAACCTTGAGGCGGTCGTGATGGCCCCGCCGCTGTGGCTGCACGCCGACATGGCCACCGGCTGCATGGAGGCGGGCAAGCACGTGCTGTGCGAGAAGATGATGGCGTGGAACGACGCCAGTTGCGAGCGCATGCGCGAGACCGCGCGCAAGACGGGCAAGCTCCTCGAGATCGGCTACCAGCGCAACTACAACCCGATCTACCAGGCCGCCCACGCCGGCATCGTCAAGGCCGGCCAGCTCGGCGACGTGTACCACGCGCGCATCGTCTGGCACCGCAACGGCAACTGGCGGCGCAAGGCCGAGCCGCCGTCGCCCGACTACGACCCGTCGCGCTGGGGCTATCCGACCTTCGACCACCTGGTCAACTGGCGGCTCTTCTGGCGCTACTCGCGCGGCCTGCACGCGGAGCTGGCCAGCCACCAGGTCAACATCGTCAACTGGTTCTTCGGCGCGGAGCCGGAGACGGTGATCTCCTCGGGCGGCGTCTACCGGTTCCCCGAAGGCGGACGGGAGGTGCCCGACCACGTCTACACCATCTTCGAGTATCCCCACGGGCGCACCGCGGTCTTCACCTCCATCGAGTCGAACGCCTACGACCACTTCTACGAGGCCTTCTACGGCACGAAGGCGACCCTCATCCTGCGGGGCGAGACCGAGGCGTACCTCTTCGACGAAGGCGGCGACACCGCGCGGCCGACGACCGTGGAAGCGGCACCGAAGGGCGCGGGGCCGGCGCTCGACGCCTCCGAGAGCCGCGCGGCGGAGGCGGCGGGATCGTTCAAGGGCGGGGCGCCCGAGACGATCGAGCGTACGGCCGCGTACCGCCTCGAGGTCTCGGGCTTCTGCTCGTCGATCCGCACGGGCAAGCCGCTCCTCTGCGGGCCGGACCGGGCCATCGGCTCGGCCAAGGCGTGCATCCGCGCCGCCGAGTCGATCGAGAAAAAGACGCCGAGGCTTAGCGTATGACCAAGCCTACGAGCGGAGCGGGATTCACTCCCGCGGAGCGAGCGGGGGGTCTGGGGGGTGCGCCCCTAGTACCCCCCAGCTCAATGACGAGCGGAGCGGGATTCACTCCCGCGGAGCGAGCGGGGGGCGCGGGGGCCGCGAAGTCGAGCGTAGCGAGACGAGCGGCGACCCCCGCGTGTACGACGCGACGCGCAGCGTCGCTCCTCATGAACGGGGGGATCCTGGGGGGTGCGCCGCTAGCACCCCCCAGCTCAAACGAATGACGCTGGCGGCCACCCGAGACGCACGGCACCGCACGAAGCAGGAGTTCGTGTACCAGACGCTGCGCGACGCCATCATCCGGTGCGAGCTGCCCCCCGGCGAGCGGCTCGTGATCGACGACCTCGCGCGCAAGCTCGCCGTCAGCGCGATCCCGGTGCGGGAGGCGCTGCAGCTCCTGCAGTCCGAGGGCCTCGCCGTCAACGTGCCTCACGTCGGCGCCACCGTCGCCCCGATATCGAAGGAATCGATCGTCGAGGTGTTCACGGTCATGGAGGGGCTGGAGATCGTGGCCACGCGCAGCGCGGCGCAGCGCGCAACCGCGGGCGAGCTCGACGTGCTGGCCGGCATCGTCGAAGCGATGGACACCGCGCTCGCCGCCGGCATGACCGACCAATGGGCCGACATGAACAACCGCTTCCACGCGACCATCGCCCGCCTGACGGGCATGCCGATGCTGCAGGAGATGATGGAGAGGGCGCTCGACCGGTGGGACCGGGTGCGCCGCTACTACTTCAGCGGCGTGCTCGTCCATCGCGCCGAGCAGGCCCAGCAGGAGCACCACGCGCTGCTCGAAGCCATGAAGAAGCGGGACCTCGCCGCGCTCGAATCGCTCGTTCGCCAGCACAATCAAGGCGCGCTCTCGTCGTACACGGCCTACGTCCAGGGCGAGGTGCCGACCAGCCCCGGTTCCCGGTGATCCAGAACAGAAATCAATAAGGAGGCCCCTCGTGGCCCAGAAACACCGAATCCTGATTCCGCTCCTTCTCGTCCTGCTGGCCGCGAGCGCCGCCGAATTGCGCGCCCAGAGCACGACCGGTCGCATCTCCGGCACCGTCACGGACTCGTCGGCGGGCGTGCTGCCGGGCGTCACCGTGACCGTCACCCAGCAGGGCACGGGCCTCAGCCGCACGGCGACGACCGACCCCGCGGGCGCCTATGTGTTCGTGAGCCTGCCCGTGGGGACGTACGACGTCAGCGCGGAGCTGTCCGGGTTCAAGAAAGCCGTGAAGACCGGTTACAAGCTCGTGACCGACGGCCGCGTGACCGCCGACTTCGCCCTCGACGTGGGCGGCCTCACCGAGGTGGTCGAAGTCTCGGCCCCCGGCGAGACCGTCAACACGGTCTCGGGAGAGATCGCGCGCGTGGTCGACCGCGAGCAGGTGCAGAACCTGGCCCTCAACGGTCGAAACTACATGCAGCTCGCTACGCTCATCCCGGGCTCGCCGCTGCTCAACGACAGCGCGCTCGACATCATGACGGGCCTGAGCATCGGCACGTCGATCAACGGCAGCCGCGGAAACGCGAGCCTGCTCACGGTGGACGGCGGCTTCAACATGGACTCCGGCAGCAACAACAGCCAGATCAGCAACGTGGGCATCGACTTCATCGAAGAGGTGTCGATCAAGACGTCCAATTTCTCGGCGGAGTACGGGCGCAACTCGGGAGCGAACATCAACGTGGTCACCCGGAGCGGGAGCAACGACCTCCGCGGCAGCGTCTACGAGTACCACCGCAACGAGGGCCTCGACGCCAACGATTTCTTCAGCAACGCGCGGAGCGTGGAGAGGTCGCAGCTCAAGTACAACGACTTCGGCTGGAGCCTCGGGGGCCCGGTCCAGAAGAACCGGCTCTTCTTCTTCGCGGGCCAGGAGTGGAAGCTGATCCGCCGCTCCTCGACGCCGGCGCTGCGGACGCTGCCCACCCGCGCCATGCGCAACGGCGACTTCAGCGGGATCACGGTCGCGATCCGCGACCCCCTGACCGGCCAGCCCTTCCCGGGCAACATCATCCCGGCGAACCGGATCACTCCGGACGGCCGGTCGATCGCCAACGTCTACACGGCCATGGAGGGCCTGGCCAGCTCCTACGAGGACCGCGCCATCGCCAACAACTCCCTCTTCCAGGGCGACAACCCGTTCGACTGGCGTCAGGACCTGCTCCGGGTGGACTACCAGCCGTCGCAGTCGCATCGCTTGACGCTGCGCCTCATCCGCGACAGCTACGACCTCGTGGCTCCGTTCGGCACCTTCATCGACTCGAACCTGCCGACGATCCCGACGAACCGGCGGCGGCCGGGCCGCAACTACCAGGTCGGCCACACCTGGACGATCTCCCCGACGCTGGTCAACGAGTTCAAGGCCAACGCGTCCTGGAACGGCCAGCGCATCCCGCCGACCGGAGACGCGTGGAAGCGCGAGACGTACGGCTTCACGTATCCGCAGCTCTTCGACAACGGCGACCGCTTCGAG
>Ga0210378_10001572_pt1 | contig 11922 bp, 15 predicted proteins | sample PLM1_60_b1redo_FD_155465 | JGI IMG/M metagenome (GOLD analysis project Ga0210378, IMG submission 155465) | Groundwater sediment microbial communities from an aquifer in East River, Colorado, USA - PLM1_60_b1 redo | ecosystem: Environmental > Terrestrial > Soil > Riparian zone | place: USA: East...
CGCGATCAGAAACCGCATGGTCTAGACGTCTGTCTAGCCTGTGCCCATGAGCCGCTCCGTCGTCCTCGACTACGACGGGACCGTCACCGAGTCCGACCTCCTCGACCGGGTCGCGAAAGAGTTCGGCGACCCCGCCGTCTACCAGGAGGTCGAGGACGGGCTCGACGAGGGGCGCATGCCGCTCCGCGAAGTCATCACGCGCGAGTTCGCACCCGTCACCGCCCCGCTCGACGAGGTCGTCACCTGGGTGCTCGAGCACGCCAAGCTGCGGGCAGGCTTCGCCGACTTCGTGCGGGGGGCGCGTGCGGCCGGCTGGGACGTCCACATCGTCTCGAGCGGGTTTCATGAGCTGATCGAGCCCGTCCTCGCCCGGGAGGGGGTGGAGGTGTCGCTGCACGCGAATCGGGTCGACCCGCGGCCCGAGGGCTGGGTCGTCGACTGGCGCTATCCGGACGACTGCGAGGAGTGCGGCGAGTCGTGCAAGCGCTCGCTCCTGCCGCCTGGCGAGGTCGTCTATGTCGGCGACGGCTACTCGGACCGCTGCGCCGCCCTTGCGTCCGATCGGGTCTTCGCAACCGACGGGCTCGCTCGCTACCTGGTCCAGCGCGGAGTTCCGTTCGAGTCCTTTTCCGATTTTCACGCTCTGTCGCAGGCGCTCACCTAGGTTCTCTCGAGTGGCGACGCTGCGTCTGCCCGAGCCGTACGCGTTCGAGCTCTCGACCGCTCGTTATCGCGCCTTCGGCACCGACCTCGCGAACCTCTGGCACGAAGGCGGCCTGCACCGGGTGATCGAGGGACGAGAGGTGCGGATCGAGCCGGCGCAGGGCGGGGTGGACGTCAATCCGCTCGACGCGGCGACCGAGCCGGTTGTCCGCAAGCTGCTCGGCATCGAGTTCGACCTCGATGCCTTCTACGGCTTTGCTCCGTCCGACGATGTCCTGGGACGGCTGGTCGGAGTGCTCCGTGGCCTGCGGCCGCCGATCGCCGTCGAGCCGTTCGAGAGCCTCGTCACCTCGATCACCGCCCAGCAGGTCTCGCTGCACGCCGCGTTCGCGATTCGGAACAGCTTGATCGAGCGCTTCGGGGTTCGCGCCGAGCACGCCTACGCCTTTCCGACCAGGGAGCGTCTGGCGCTCGCGGAGCCCGAGGAGCTGGCGGTGCTCGGCTTCTCGCGGCGCAAGGCGGATTACGTCGTCGGTCTGGCACGCAGCAATCTCGACCTCATCGCGCTCACGGCCCTTTCCGACGATGAGGTGAAGGCGCAGCTGACGGCCCTGCCCGGAATCGGCGAATGGACGGCGGACTGGTTCCTTGCCCGGCACCTCGCTCGCCCCGAGGCATGGCCCGCCGGCGACCTCGGCCTGCGCAAGGCCGTCTCGCGCTTCTACGGTGAGGGCCGAGACTTCTCGACCGAGGAGGTGCGGACGATCGGCAAGCGCTTCGCTCCCTTCCAGAACCTGACCGCGCATTACCTCCTCGCCGGCCTGTTGCGCGACACATAGCATCGGCTCAGTGCTGACGCTCTACGACGCCGACCGCTGTCCGTATTGCGCGCGCGTGCGCATCGTCCTCGCGGAGAAGGGCCTTGACTACGAAACGGTGATCGTCGACCTCGACGAGCGTCCGGCCTGGATCTATACGAAGAACCGGCTCGGCAAGGTCCCGGTACTCGAGGAGGACGACTTCGTCATGCCCGAGTCTGCGGTGATCATGGAGTATCTCGAGGAGCGTTACCCCGAGCCGCCCCTCTGGCCGACCGATCCCGCCGAGCGAGCCGCGGGGCGGCTTCTGGTCGAACATTTCGACCAGCTCAGCCGTCCTTACTATGCCTTGCGACGCGGAGACGAAGAGGCGGGCTCGGAGCTCCAAGAGCGTCTCGACGACCTCGATTCTCTGCTGAAGATGAACGCGTTTCTGACCGGGCGGGAATTCGGAATCGCAGACGCCGCCTACCTCCCCTGGATTCTGCGTGCACGCCGGAACCTCGGCGTCGATCTCGAGCCGCACCCCGCGCTGGCGGACTGGGTGAGCCGCGCAACACAGCGCCCTTCTGTAGCGGCTGAGTCGGAGCTGCTCGCGGCGCTGTGACGATCCGCGAGGCGACCGAGGCGGACCTCCCCGCCATGGAGGAATTCGTGGCCGCATACCAGGACGATTTCTGGGCCAGGCCGTTCCCGCCGCCTTCGATCGGGGATTATCTCCGCGAGGGGCGCCTACTCGTGGCCGAGTTCGACGGTCAGGTGGTCGGGATGGCCAAGGGAGAGATCAGGCACGGCCTCGGCCACATCAGTTTCGTCTATTTGCGCCCGGAGGCTCGCGGCCAAGGAGGCGGGAAGGCGCTCGTGAACGCGCTGGTCGGGTTCTTCCGGGCCGAGGGCGTCGAGCACGTCACCCTCAACGTCGACACGTCGAACGATCAGGCCCTGCGCGTGTGGCGCCGTCTCGGCTTCGTCGAATATCGGCGTTCGCTCACGTCGGAGCTGGCTGCCCTCGAGAGCCGCCTCGCCGGCGCGGACGCACCCTCGATCGGCTCCGTGCACGTGCAGACAGACGACCAGAGCGCCGTCGAGAAGGCCGTCGCACGCTTCGGCCCTCGGGTCGTCCGCTCGCGCGCATCCGTCGTCTCCCCGCCGCAGAACGGCTGGATCGGGGTCTACGACGACGCGGCCGCCGCAGAGCCCGAGCGTCTCCGGAAACTCGCCTCCGAGCTCTCCTACGTCACCGGCGGCGTCGTGGTCGCGCTGAGCGCGGAACGCGGGGCGGTCGTGCGCCTCATCGCCTTCGAGCGGGGCCAGATGATGGACGAGTACGTGTCGGTGCCCCAGTACTACGGAGCGCTCGCGCCCGGCGACGCGATGGCCCTACGCGCGAACCCGACCCTCCTTGCCCGCCTCACGGGTGCCGAACCGGCGGCGATCCGAGCTGTTGCCCGTTCGGCCGATTCGCCGGCCGAGCTGCCGCCGGCCGAGGAGCTCTACGACGAGCTTGCCGAAGTGCTCGGCATCGAGCGCGCAGGCCTGAGCTCCGAGGAGGCTAAGCGCCTCGACGGCTCGGTGACGGTAGAACACGCCTGATGAAGGTCGTGCTCCTCCATGCCTTTCCGCTCGACGAGCGGATGTGGGACCAGCAGCGGAAGGTACTCGCCGGCCACGAGGTCGTGGCTCCGAATCTCTACGACCTGGGTGGGAACTCGATCGACACGTGGGCCGGGCGGATCCTCGCCAAGACCCCGGGCATCTCGCCGCCGTCGGCGCGTCGCTGGGTGGTTACGTGGGGCTCGCGATGGCCAGAGAGGCGCCCGACCGCGTCCGAGCGCTCCTGCTCGCCGGATCGCGGGCGAGCGCGGATCCGCCCGAGCGACGGGCGGCTCGCGAAGAGATGATCCGTGTCGTCACCGAAGAGGGCATCGAGGGCTGGAACCGGGACTTCTACCCGCCGGGGCCAAGCGACCGCACGACCGACGAGCTCGTCCGCGGGATCGAAGCCCTCCGCGACCGGACCGATGCGACGGACGTCGTCGCCGTGTTCGACGGACCCCTCGCCGTCGTCGTCGGCGATCAGGACGAGCTGCTACCCGTGGAGGAGGCGCGCCGGATCGCCGAATCGGCTCCGAACGGTCGGCTTGCGGCCGTGGAAGGGGCCGGCCACCTCCGTCAACCTCGACGCCCCCGAGCGCTTCAACGAACTCCTGGGCGAGCTCCTCGAACGCGCTCCCGAGGAGACGAAGCAGCTATGAAACGGGGACGCGCTCCTTGGCGAGAAGTTTGCGCAGCATCTCGGCGTTCGTCGGCGCCTGTGCGACCTCGCGGCCACCGACCCGGCTGCGGTTGTTGTTGTTGAAGACGACGTAGGCCTCCTGGGCCTGGCTCGAGAGTTCCCGCAGAGGGTCGACCCACTCGGCGAGCTCCTCCTCCGAGTAGAGATAGTCGAACCGCTCGGCGGCGCTGCCTCCCCGCACGTTCCACGTCTCGGCGTTCCGCCCGTGCATGCGGACGTAGAGGATCGGCGCCGTCAGCGCGAGCACCGTCGGCGGGACGTTCTTCCCCTCCATGCGCGGCGCGTCGACGACGACATGCGCCATCCGGTGCTCCTCGAGGAAGCGCAGCGTCTCGTCACGATGCTCGTCGTCGTACCAGCTCCGGTGGCGGAACTCGACGAGCATCTCGTCGTCGCCGAGCTGTTCGCGCGCCCAGGCCAGGTAGTCGAGCGATGCTTCCTTCGGGACGACATAGGGGGGAAACTGGAACAGGAGCCCGCCAAGCTTCCCGGCCGAGCGCAGCGGCTCGAGCGCAGCGAGAAAGCGGCGGAAGATCTCCGCCCGAAACTCACGCGGCGGACGATCGACGCGGCCGCGCTCGTCCTTCGGCGCCTCGTCGCGGAGGTCGGGCGGCAGCTGCTCGACCTTCACCGGGTGGCGGGTCATGACGCCGAAGGCCTTGACGTGCATGACGAATCGCTCCGGAGTGCGTTGTGCCCAACGCTCGACCATCTCCTCCGCGGGCAGCCGGTAGTACGTCGAGTCGACCTCCACCGTGTCGAAGTGCTCGGCGTAGTAGCCCAGACGCTCGCCGGGCGGCGTGCCTTTCGGATACCAGTACTTCGAGAGTGCCTCGTCGGCCCACGAGCACGTCCCGATCCGGATCTCGGCAGCCATGTCTGTCCAGGATAAGGAACGGAGCCTCCGAAGAGAGGCCCCGTTCGCTTTAGGTGCTAGCGCCTGGGTCTGGCGAGGACGTTCTTCGTCACGGCGATGAAGGAGACGGTCGCCGTCTTGCAGCCTTGCGGCACCCCGGGTATGCCTGTGGCAGGGCAGCTCGCGAGCACGCCGATGAATAGGACTTCGGCGTGGTACCGCGTCGGCTTTTTGATTCGCTTCCGAACCGAATAGCGCCCGGTGCGGCTCGTCTTGGGCTTAGCGACGGGTTTGGCTTTGCCGGGGACGAAGAGCTCGACGGTGGCCCCGCGGAACGGCTGCCCGTCGATCAGCAGCCTGCCCTGGAGGATGACCACGCGGTGCTTCAGCCGCTTCACGCTGAGCGAGAGGCTGACGCGCCCGGGCACGAGCGCCTGCCCCTCCATCGTGCCGGCCGCGTTGGGAGTCGGCGCTCCCGGTGTGTACGGCGTGAATGTCGCCCGCCAGATCCGGTCCGTCGTCGAGGCCGGATTCGAAAAGACGCCGTTGACGTCGAAGATCGCGAACAGGAGCTGCGCCCCGGCGGGAGTCCCGATCGGCCCTGCGAGACAGAGTTGGAGCTTGGCAGATGCGAACGCGGTTTCTGGCGCGGTTGTGACGGTGTCGACGTAGAGGTACACCGTCAGCGGCGTCCCTGCCACCGTGATGTTGAGCTTCCAGACGGCTTGATGGATGCCCGGCGCGCAGGGGTCGCTGGGGTGCAGAGCGGGGTTGTCGGCGATGACCTCACCTTCGACATCTACCTCCGCGTTTCCCGCACCGCGCAGGATCAGCCTCGCCGAGACGTCGCCGATCTTCGTCCCCGCCGGCTGAGTCAGAGTGACTCCATAGCCGGGTGGCGCGTAGATCGTGTCCTTTGCCGTGGGGTCGTCAATGGCCTCTTGCGTATGCGCCAAGATCATCGTCGTCGGCCTGCCCGGAGCATTGTTCGTCGAGATGGCGATGAGGGTCGGGTTGTAGGCCGCCACGGCCGGCCCCGCAAACGCAAGACCGACGACGGCCGCACCAGCGGCAACCGCCAGGCGCATGGGCTTCCTCATTGGAGCTTTCCTTTCTTCGGAATGCATTTACAGAAGACGATTGCCGCAGACGTGAGTTAACAGCTACCCCGAGTGCCGGGTCAAGCAAAATCGCCGGCTCAGCGGGAGATCGGCCTGACGAGGACCGGCAGGGTCAGCCTCGCGAAGCCGACGGCGAGCTGCGCCGACTGGGGCACGCCGGTGAGGTAGAGAAGGTTTCCGGGGCTTTGTGCGGTCGAGGTGGCGGCGATCGTCAGCCGGAGCCGAGAGCCGCGCGGAACGGCCGTCGCCTGGCTGATCAGGCGGATCGTGACGCGCTTGGGCCGGCGGGTGAGCCGCGTCCGGCCACCGCCTGCGCTGACGACGATCTCCTTGCCCTGCGGCGTGAGGGCCGAGAGCACGGCGACGACGTGCGGCCAGCCTGTGGAGCTCGCGAGCGAGACGCGCAGGACCGGTGCTCCGAACGTCTCCAGTCGCCGCCGCAGCCGCGGACCCGCGCGGGCGATCTTTTCGCGATACCCGATCGTCCGCGCGCCTGCGAACCTGAGTGACAGCGTGCGGCGGGCGGGCAGTGTCCGGTACGAGAAGGTCCTTCCGGTCCAGGGGTCGGGCGCGAGCTCCACCCGCGGGCGTTTGTCGATCCCGTTCGGCAGCCCCTTCAGGAAGCGGTCGAACCAGAGCCGGGTCTCCGGTAGGACATGCTTGAGCTCACCCGGGGGCAGCGGCGAGGGCGGATGTCCGAAATCGCCGATATAGAGCCGTTTGGGGGCTTTCAGGCGGGCGAAGGGATCGAATGCCTGGCCGAGGTCGAAGGCGAAGTCCCGCCGGCCCTGGAGCAGGAAGGTCGGCACCCTGACCTTTCCGAGCAGGCGGCGGGTCGAGCGCTGCGCCGCAAACGCGCGCACGGCACCGAGGTTGCGTCCTTCGAGCACATCGCGAACGATCGGCTCGACCTCCGGAGCGGCCCGTGCGGCGATCGCCTGCCAGAAGCCGAGGACGACGCCCGAGCGCGCGAGGCCCTGGGGCGCCAACGCCGCGTAGAGGTCGCTCCAGGTGGCCGCGACCTCGATCGCCGCGAAGGGCACACCGTCGGCCGTCGCCCGCCAGACGGCGCCGCCGCCGTAGGAGTAGCCAAAGGCGCCGATGCGGTCCGGGTTCACGCTTGCCTGCGAGCGCAGCCAGTCGACGAGCTCGCGCACGTCCTGGATCTCCCGTGGCCCGTCGATCGAGACGAGTCCGCCCGAGTCGCCGTGTCCCCGCGCGTCGAAGGTGAGCACGGCGTAGCCCTGGGGCACGAGCTGCGTCTCCGCGATCGAGTTGATCGACATGCCGAGGGCGTTGTGCGTCGTCGTGCGAGTCTCGCCGAGGCCGTGCAGCATGAGCACGGTCGGCCAGCGGCGGGTCGGGGGAGCGGGAGTTCCGTCGGGCACGTAAAAGGTGGCGGCGATCCCGACTCCGTCGCTCATCCGGATCGTGAGGTCGGTCTTCGAGAAGGCCGAGGCTGTGCTCGGCGCCGCCAACGTGAGGGCGGCGAGGGCGAGAGCGAGCCGTCGCATCGGAGCCAGCCTACAATCGCGACATGGATCCGCGGCCGGTGGGCGTCTTCGACTCTGGCACGGGGGGTTTGACCGTCCTCCACGAGTGCCTCGTGACGATGCCGCACGAGGACTTCCTCTATCTCGGCGACCTCGCCCGGCTGCCCTACGGGCCGCGTCCCCTCGACGAGATCCGGCGCTTCGCCGGGGAGATCGCCGGCTACCTCGAGGGCCAGGGCGTGAAGCTGATCGTCGCCGCCTGCAACGCAGCCACCTCGGCGGCGCTGCCCGAGCTGCAGGAGCGGCTCGCCGTGCCGATCGTGGGCGTGATCACCCCCGAGGCGCATGCCGCGGTGCAGACGACGCGCAACCGCCGAGTCGGCCTGCTCGCGACTCAGGCGACAGTCACGGCAGGACGCTACGCCGAGCTCGTGCGCACGCTCGATGCCGGGGTCCGCTTCTTCCCGGTCGCCTGTCCGCGGCTGGTTCCCCTGATCGAGAGCGACGACCCCTTCGGCAGCGAGACCGTGGCCGCGGTGCGCGACTACGCAACTCCGCTGAAGCAGGCCGAGGTCGACACGGTCATCCTGGGCTGCACGCACTACCCGTTGATCCGCCCCATCTTCCAGCGCGTCTTCGGCCGCGGCGTGACCCTCGTCTTCTCGGCCGAGGAGACGGCACACGAGGTCGTCGAGACGCTCGAGCGGAAGGGGATCGCGAACGAGCTCAGCCGGGAGGGGACCTACCGCTTCCTCACGACCGGCGACCCGGACCGGTTCCAAGCCCTCGGCGAGCGCTTCCTTCAGCTGCCGCTCGGTGATGTGGAGCAGGTCGCGATCGCCGAGCTGGAAGCCGCTGCCGCATGAGCCGCGCGGAGGGACGGCGGCCGGATGAGCTACGGGCGTTCGAGATCGAGCCCGACTACCTCGAGCAGGCGAGCGGCTCGGCCCTGATTTCCTTCGGCAAGACCCGTGTGCTCTGCACGGCGTCGATCGAAGAGGGCATCCCGCGCTGGCTCTCCGGATCGGGTCGCGGCTGGCTGACGGCGGAGTACTCGATGCTCCCGGCCTCGACCGGCCTGCGGACTCCAAGGGAGGCGAGCTCGGGACGCCAGAAGGGCCGGACGATCGAGATCCAGCGCCTGATCGGGCGCGCCCTGCGGGCCGTCGCCGACCTCGAGGCGCTCGGCGAGCGCACGCTCTGGATCGACTGCGACGTCCTCCAGGCCGACGGAGGCACGCGGTGCGCGGCGATCTCCGGCGCCTATGTGGCCGCTCGGCGGGCGCTCGACCACATGGGCCTCGGGCGGGCGCTGACCGACTCGGTCGGCGCGGTTTCGGTCGGCATCGTCGCCGGCGAACCGTTGCTCGACCTCGATTACGAGGAGGACTCCTCGGCGGAGGTCGACGTCAACGTCGTGATGGCGGGCGACGGACGCCTGATCGAGGTGCAGGCGACGGCCGAGCGCGCTCCGCTCGACCGCACGCAGCTCGACGAGCTGCTCGATCTGGCAGCCGCTGGGATCGAGGAGATCGGCCTCGCTCAGCACAGCGCAGTCGAGGCGGTCCGTGCCTGACCTCTCGCTGGGCGAGGTTCTGCTCCGCGTCGTGCTCGCCGGCGTGCTCGGCGGCGCGATCGGGGCCGAGCGAGAGATCCGCGAGCGCGAGGCCGGCCTCCGCACGCACATGCTGGTTGCCGTCGGCGCGGCGCTCTTCACGCTCGTGTCGGCGTACGGCTGGGGCGACTTCCACTTCTCGCAGAAAAGCGGGGTCACCTATGACCCGAGCCGCATCGCGGCGCAGATCGTGACCGGGATCGGCTTCCTCGGCGCAGGAGCGATCATCCGGCAGGGCCTCTCGGTCCGCGGGCTGACGACTGCGGCGAGCCTCTGGGTCGTGGCCGCGATCGGGCTTGCGGCCGGCGCCGGCTACTACAGCGGCGCCATCATCACCACCGTCGTCGTGCTCGTCAGCCTATGGCCGCTGCGGATCGTCGCGCACCGGATGTTCACCCGCATCCGACCCGGCGAGCAACGGCTGGAAGTCGAGCTGCGTCCGAACCAGAGCCCGGCGATTCTGATCGAGGCACTGGAGCGGGCCGGCGGCGCCGTGCAGGCATTCGAGCTCGAGGAGGCCCGTGACCGGCGCCGGGTCCTGCTCGACATCCGGCTCCCGAGCGCCCAGCCGCAGGCCGTGACGGCGGAGCTGATGCTCCTCGAGCCGGTGCTCGGGGTGCGGTGGACCGACTAGCGAGTCTCGCTTCCGCGAACGAGCACAAGTTGCGTGAGCTGCGGCACGCGTTGCCGGGCTGGGAGCTCGACCTCCTCGACGCAGAGGAGTTCCCGCCGGAGGAGGGCGAGTCGTATTACGAGAACGCGCGCGCGAAGGCGCTGTTCGGTCGTGCGCTTGCGGATCCGGCGCGTTGGGTTCTCGGCGAGGACTCGGGAGTCGAGATCGAGGCCCTCGGAGGCGGGCCTGGCGTCAAGTCCTCGCGGTGGGCGGCCGGGAAGGAGGCGGAACGGGCGGTTGAGGAGCTCGCAGGTGTCGAGGGCGCGGGCCGGCGCGCGCGGTATGTCAGCGAGCTCATCGCGATCTCACCAGAGGGGCATGAGGCTCGCGGGACGGGCATCCTCGAAGGACGGATCGCCGAAGCGGCTCGCGGAAACGAGGGGTTTGGCTTCGACCCCGTCTTCGTCCCTCAGGGCGAAGAGCGCACGGTGGCCGAGCTCGGCGATGAGTGGAAGCGGGAGCACTCCCATCGCGCCAGAGCAGCGAGGGCGTTCCTCGCGAGCCTAGGCTAGTCCCGCCGCCGCTTCCTCGAGCTCGATCGCCTGACGCCGCCCGCGCGCGATCCACCAGTTGACCTCGGCGCCGAAGACGATCAGATTCGCCATCACGTAGAGCCAGACGAGTAGCAGCGCCGGCGCGCCCAGCGCCTGCAGCGCGATCACGTTCTTCGACAGGCGCAGGTAGAGCGGCAGCACCTGGAAGCTCGCCTCGAGCGCGATCGTGGTCACGATTGTTCCCGGAAGCACCTCGCGGACCGTGAGCTTCTCGTTCGTCAGCAGGTAGTAGACGGAGAAGAGAAAGACGAACACGGACGTGGTCGAGATCACGATCGAGGCGCCGTAAGCCACGTAGTCGTTGCCGAAAGCATCGCCCGCGAAGCGCTTCAGCACCTCGTAGCCCACCGAGCCCACGAGCAGGCCGACGAAGAGCGTCACGAGCGAGCCGACCAGCAGCAGCACGGCGATCAGCTTTCCGTGCAGGAAGGACCGGTTCGGCTTCCCGTACACGATGTTGAACGCCGATTCGAGCACGCTGAAGAGCGAGAGCGACGTCCAGCCGACGAAGACGGCCCCGATCACTCCGAGGGTGGCCGCGTTGTTCTGGATCGAGCGGACGACGTGGAGGATGCTGTCGACCGAGCTCGTCGGGAAGGCCTTGTTCAGCTCGGTGACGAGGAAGCTCGACTCGTCGGCGCGCCCCGCGAGCCCGAGCAACGCCAGCGCAAGAAAGAGCAGCGGCACGAAGGAGAGGAGCGCGAAGTAGGCGATCATGGCCGCGAGGTGCGTGCCACGGTCGGCGAAGAACTTCGCAAAGACCTGGCGCATAGGGGGAGGCTAGTCCGTAGGAGGGTCTGACGAAATACGGCCTGTGTCGCCGGGGCGCGCTGCTCGCCCCGAGGCCGCGTCCTCAGTCACCCCAATGCTGAAAAGCATTGGGGTTCCCTGCGTCCTTGCCTCGGAACGACCATCGCACCCCAGCAACGAGCAGTATTCCGCCAGACCCTCCTGGCTTCGGCTGTTAGCTTTGCTTTCGATGACGAAGGCTGAGACCGCACTTGCCGAACTGACCGAGATCTCCTCGCAGGTCGAAGCCGCAGTTCTCTTCAATCGGGACGGCGCCGTTGCCACCTCCACCCTTTCCGACGAGGCTGCTGCCCGGCTCGCCTCGTCGGCGCGGGCGCTCCTCGAGGCGGCCGAGCAGATGCGAAAGGGTGAGCTCGCACAACTGGAGGCCGCGACCGCCGAGGGCAGCCTCTTCGTCGTCCGCGACGGAAACCGGCTGATCGCGGCCACCGCCGGGCCCGAGCCCACCGCAGGCCTCGTGTTCTACGACCTCAAGAGTGCCTTGCGCAGGGCCGCTGAGCGAAAGAAGCCGAAGCGAGCGGAGTCGAGTGGGTCGTCGTAGGCTCCTCGCGCTGCTGCTCGCCGCCGGTTCCGTGCTCGGCGTCGGGCTCTATGCCAGACGGGGTCGTAGGGCGGAACGCGTCGACCTCTACTTCGCCGACGGCTCGATGATCTCGGTCGAGGGTGACTCGCCCCAGGGGGCCCGTCTGATGCCGCTGGCCCGCGAGGCGATCCGCGCCGCGCGGTCGTGACGCGCGAAGAGCTCGCCGGCGCTCTTCGCGAGCACGCGTACCTCGAGGGCGACTTCGTCCTTCGCTCCGGGCGCCGCTCGAGCTACTACCTCGACAAGTACCGCTTCGAGACCAGGCCGGACCTGCTCGCCGTGCTCGGTGACTACATTGCCGCCGCAGTCGCGGAGCACGAGCCCGAAGCCGTGCGCATTGCGAGCCCGGAGCTCGGTGCTGTCGTCGTCGCGGCGGCAGCCTCGCTCTCCTCGGGCCTGCCGTTCGTGATCGTCCGTAACAAGGCGAAGGAATACGGGAC
>Ga0210378_10001573_pt1 | contig 11909 bp, 11 predicted proteins | sample PLM1_60_b1redo_FD_155465 | JGI IMG/M metagenome (GOLD analysis project Ga0210378, IMG submission 155465) | Groundwater sediment microbial communities from an aquifer in East River, Colorado, USA - PLM1_60_b1 redo | ecosystem: Environmental > Terrestrial > Soil > Riparian zone | place: USA: East...
CGACCTGGTCCGACGGCACTGGGACGGCATCCTGGCCTGGCACGACAGCCACGTGTCCAACGGACTACTCGAGGGCACCAACTCGCTGCTCCAGGCCGCCAAAGCCCGCGCCCGCGGTTACCGCACCAAGAACAAGATGATCACCATCGCCTACCTCATCGCCGGCAAACTCCCACTACCCACCGTCACCAATCCCCGCCCGGCCTAGCCCAGCAGTCACTACGTCACCCTACGTAACCCCACACGAAGTAGCGAAGAGCCAGAAGGGCGCGCAGGGGTGAACGGCGCCAATTACGAATGTCAGACTCGACATCACGAAGCGCGTGCAGGAAGAGCAGATGGACGTAGCCGCGTAGCTCGGCGGCCAAGGGGCGCTCAAGGCGGTCGCCACCGTAGACCGCACCTCGATACCGGGGCTGTGTGTCATCGCCCGAATCAATGGGAGCGAACATATAAGTCAGACGCGCCTGGAGCGGAGACTCCGTCAGCAGAGCATCGGCCAAGGCTGCCACTAGCTTCGGGTCGTCATCGAACTCAACGATGTCGATCGAAGCTTCAATGACGTGGCCGTGTTCCATCGGATTCCAACCCACCGAGCCATCCGACAGACCGTCCCAGAAGTCTTCCGAGGACAACTGCCGATCGGCGAATGAAAGCCGTGGATCGAGAATCAGACGCAAGGCATAAAGGAGGTTACTCTTGCCGGCGCGGTTCTCGCCCACAATGACAGCGCCAGGGAGCAACTTGATATCGACGTCGGCCAGATTCCGAAAATTGCGCACGGCAAGTCGATCGATCCGCATGGGCATCTCCGCGTGTCCTTCGAGGCCAGCGCAGCGACCACTGGGCGCCGCCACTGGCGCTGCTCAAGTTTGCCGACCGGGGCATCGCCCCTCCAACGCGACGTTCGACGGTCCAGGCTCACCCGTTCCCTAGCACCGTGACAAGTCATCTACGCTGAGTGACCATCGCTGGTCGCCGAACAAGCCAACCTGATCGGCTGGGCTAGCCGCAGCACCGCTCGTTCTCCCAGTGGCCGTTCCTGGCTGCCCGTTCGGCGCAATCATCCGAACGTGATGTATCTGGGGGTATACCAGTCAGCGTCATGTCGAGCCCCTGCGGTGACCACTTCTCCCGCAAGCCCGCATTCACCGCATCATGCAACCGCTGCGACGTTTCCAGCTTACGACGCTTCGGACGAGGCAGATTCTGCTCGGCCCGACGCTGAGCATCGACCGCACGATAATTCTCCGCGCCACCATTACGCTCGACCTCCCGGGCGATCGTCGAATGATGCCGCCCGAGAACCTTACCTATGAACCGAGACGTGCACTCAGAATTTCGACTCAATTCCCGAGAGATAATCTCGCGTTCCTCGAACCGCAACGGCTCACGCTGACCCATCCACCCCACTCATCGCTCGACATTCCTGATAAGGTATCAGTCTGTCGCTACGACCATTTGACCCCGCCCCGAGTTATGTGGAGCAGTTCGGTATATCAACTCGCTCCGACGACTCACGAGGCCCGACGTAGAGGTCGGACAACCACTCGCCGTTATCAAGTTTAACCCAGCCTCTTGACGAACGTTGCGATGTGCGGTCAGTCCTGTTATCCCCGTCAAGTATTCGGCACACTACCTTGATTAGGTAGCCCTCGTCATAGCAGGTCGCCTTTTGGCTGATATACGGGCTCTTGGACGCGCACGCTCCGATCGGCTTGTTGTCAGGCGCAGACCATGTGTTGGGCGATACGCATAGTCTTTAGTAGCTGAGGTCCATTGGATGTCGTCGCGGTTGGATGTTCTCCGGAATCAGGAATTCCAAGCACAGCTTTGGTCGAGGTGGTTGTGCTCGTTATGGGCGATGTCGGCATACCTTTGGCGTCCTCACCGAAACCAAGGGCCAATTTGACCACTACACTAATGGCTATGGCCAACACCAGCAGGGCACCAGCCGCTGCCGCGTAGTGCCATAGTCTAGCCGAGCGCAGGCCTTGGTCATGTTCATCTCGATCAGTTTTAGGCTGCGTCTCTGGTGATGATTCTGTCGCTGGGACATGACGTCCAGGTGTCGTGGCAGTCGACCCGTTGCTGGCTACCACTTCTGTTGCTGTCCGTTCGCCGGTGCTCAGATCTATGTCGGTTGAGTTACCGGAGAGCTCGGCAAGTACGGCTTCGTCATCATCGTCATTATCATCTTCCGCTTCGAGGGTTGTGACATCGGCCAAATCTACGCTTAGCCGCCCAAGCCTTGAGTATGCCGCCTTAGCTTCTCGCCGGAGCCTGAGCAGTTTCAGGCGCCGGTCAGGATCAACCTCCCGAATATCGCATAGTCGATTGACTGTCGCCTCCTTCGGGAATATCTGACGACTGTTATATCGACTTACAGTGGCTTCTGACACTCCCAACCGAAGGGCCAAGCTAGCGCCCGTCAATTCGGTCGCGTATACCAGATCACTCCACAAATTGAAGAAGGAGTCGATAGTCGCCCGGGCCGTGGCAATCTCGCTTGCATGAGACCCGGAGGACTCAGTCGCCGCGCTCAGGTCTTCGACCCCTGACACTAATACCACTCCAATCCCTTAGAAATGGTTTTTTGACGAGGAAGTGCAATATTTGCAAGACGCACTTCTTGCAGTCTTTGCAAATGGTCTGGCGGGTCGCGGAGGCATCTGCCAACGTTCGTTGAGTCTTGTAGTTGGAAGAAAGGAGACACCGCGCCGATCGTCAAAGCCGACGGCCGGGTTGTGCATCGGATGCACCTATCGGCGGTCCGCCAACAGAAGGCTGGGCAGCGGCTGGGCAGGTCATGCCGGGCCTCTGGTCATCCAGGTCAATGCTACTAGGAGGGGAGCGGTCCACCGCGCGGGGTACGGAATCCAACACAAGCACCCGCGCACCTAGATCAAGTTCTTTAACGGCTGATCGCCGTTAGATTGGAGTGAAGTACGCCATGTTCGGAGTACGGATCGCAGGCGTGCTGGGAGCAGCCGCCATGCTCGTGGGGCTCGGCTTGGGGGTGGCCAATACAACCCCCAGGCAGGCCCACGCTGCCGAGCCGACTGCTGTTGTCGCGACAGAGCAACCGGTGGCACCGGAATCGGTTGACGCTGCAAGTTCCTGCTTCGTGACGCCCAAGCCGCAGGTTCGGGCTGTCATCGTTCGCAGCGAGCCTCGCGTGACCAGCGCGTCCCTCGGACAGATCAATCAGGGTCGGCGGGCGGCGGCCGCTTGTACCGCTCGACAAGGCGGATGGTACAGCGCCTCAGGCTGCACGCGGAGCAACTGGTGGGTGCACGTCACCTGGCATAGCCGCAACGGCTGGGTTGCCTTGGGTTGCGTGCGCTGGTACCGCCTATAACTCAACCCGTTGAGCAAGGCGGCACGGCCTTAGCGTTAGCCTGCCGTGTCGCCCTGCTCACCAAGTCTTTCAATAGCAACTCATCTTCGGAAGGAGACTAGGCTATGAGCGCAGACAAACCGATTGGCCAGGTTCGCATCGCGCTGCCACTGCGCAGGATCGTGGCGACCCTGCTCTGTGGCGCAGCCTTGATTGTCGGGCTGCCGCTGGTGACCGCGTCATATGCACAGGCGGCCGTTCATTGCAAGAGAGATTCGTGCACCGACAAGGACCCGAAGGCCATGGGCTGCGCCGGAGACGCTCGCACGGTGCGTGAATTCTCCACCATCAATACCCGGGTCGAGCTTCGCTACTCGCCGAAGTGCAAGGCTGCGTGGCCGCTGGACCACGATTCGGTCCCATGACAACAGCGACACCGTGTTTATTCGCCGCGACGGGCCAAAGGGCCAGCTGAACCACGAGAACTGGACGAATACTAGAACACGCCCACGCAGTCAGGGCTGGACCAAGATGATCGGCCCGCCAGCCTCAGCTGCCAGGTTCACAGCTTGCAACCTCATCGACCAGCATTGCGTTTTGTGGCCGTAACTACACCGGGCAGCGGCATAGGAGGATACCCGCAAACAAACCCATGATGAAGCCTTGTTCGACACCTCCTTAGGTGCAGACAGAGCGGGCCTGGCGCAATAAACCGCCAGGCCGCTCTGTTCTGATACCGGCTCATGGAGTGCTTCCGCCGGCCAGCAAGCAGTCTCTATCTCACTTATGTACGTGTTGTTGTACCGCGAGCTGTAATCTCAGCTACTTCACAACTCCGGCCGACAGAAAATTCTCAGCGCCCATTGTCACCCTTCACCATCTCCCCCATCTCCCGCGCCTCGGCAGGCTCCGTGCCTCGGCCGGCACATGGCTGAGCACCTGGCGGACGCGGCTGTAGATGAGCTGGTCCTGCTGGTCAGGGGTGGGGCTGCGGCGCTCGACCTGCTGCGTGACCCGCAGGCCTTCTACCGCCGTGGCCGAGGAGCTGTGAAGTACGCCCTCACCAAGGTCATCTTCACCAAGCTGTACTCGGACATGCAGGAAGTGACCCTCGTCTCCAGCCACGACCTCGCGGAAGGGCTGGGCGACCTCATCGAGGCCGACCAGCGCAGACGCACCTACTACCGCCACAGTGACAGCCTGAGCGGGTGGGAGGGTGACACCTGGAGCGACGGGGCTGGAACGACAGCAGGCCCTTCCCGGAGGAAGAGCCCGCGTTTGATGATCTTGGTGGAGCAGACCTACTCTGCTGGGCCTTGGTGGGGCGTGGTTCGAGTAGAGCCGCCTTGGTGGGGCAGGTGGGGATCGAACCCACGACCTGACGGATTATGAGTCCGCTGCTCTGACCAGCTGAGCTACTGCCCCGTAGCCGGCCGGGGCGCCGGCGAACGTGCGTGAGGGGCTCCCCCGGCTGGACTCGAACCAGCAACCCTTCGGTTAACAGCCGAATGCTCTGCCAATTGAGCTACGGAGGAACGGCTGACCGGAGCTCGTCCGGCCGGGCTCAAGCTTAGCGTACGGTCCGACGGGGTACTGCCAGGTGGGGCAGGATGAGGGTGAGCAGCCGCGAGGACCCCAGGAGGACACCATGATGGGCTTTGTACTTGGTGCGGCAGCAGGTTACGTGCTCGGCGCGCGGGCCGGTCGCGAGCGGTACGAGCAGATCGTGCGGACGTACCGCCGCATCGCCGACCATCCGGCGGTGCAGAGCGCCGCCGGGGTGGCGCGGGAGAAGGTGACCGGCGTGGTCACGAGCAGGTTCAGGACACACCGCCACGGTGGCAACGGCAGGGTGGACAGCCAGCCGGCCAGCACGCCGACGGTGACCACGATGCCACGGGGCTGAGCAGGCCGTACGGCGTGCTAGGACGGCCGGCCGGAGCACCCGCCCGGCCGGCCGTGGCCACTTGGGCGGATCTACAGGCCGGCGGTGTAGAGCAGCCGGTTGGGCGTGCCGGCGGGCACGCCGATGAGCACGCCGGCGGTGGCGTGGTTCTTCAGCCAGGTTTGCAGGGTGGCGCTGGAGGTCTCACCGAAGGCGCTCTTGTAGAGCGCCGCGACGCCGGCGACGTGCGGCGACGCCATCGAGGTTCCGCTGATGGTGTTGGTGCCGTTGTTGAGCCAGTCCGAGGTGATGGACACGCCGGGGGCGTACAGGTCGACGCAGCTGCCGAAGTTGGTGAACGACGCCGAGTGGTCAGTGCGGTCCGACGCCGCTGCGGTGACGGCGGTCGGCTCGCTGGCCGGCGAGAAGCTGCAGGCGTTGGCCGCCGAGTTGCCGGCGGCAACGGCGACCAGCACGCCGGAGTTGGACAGGTTCGCGGTCGCGGTGTTCACCGCGGAGCTGAGGCCGCCGCCGAGCGACATGTTCGCCACCGACGGGCCTGGCGAGTTCAGCCGCACCCAGTCGATGCCGGCGATGACGCCGGACCAGCTCCCGCTGCCTGAGCAGTTGAGCACCCGGACGGCCTTCGGCCTGATCAGCTTGGCGACGCCGTACTTGGTGCCGCCGATGGTGCCGGAGACGTGCGTGCCGTGGCCGTTGCAGTCGGCTCCGGTGCCGCCGAACGCGTCGAAGCCGGCCGACGCCCGTCCGTCGAAGTCCGGGTGGCCGAACGTGATCCCGGTGTCGATCACGAATGCGGTGACGGTCGAGGCCGTGTGGAAGTAGGTGTAGGCGTTGTTCAGCGGCAGGTTGTGCTGGTCGATGCGGTCCAGCCCCCAGGACGGCGTCGGCGACTGCGTGGTCAGCGCGTGCACCACCTGGTCGGGCTCGATCGCCACCACGTTCTGGTCGTGCTGCAGCGTGCGGAGCTGGGCGGCGCTCAGCTTGGCGGCGAAGCCGTTCAGCGCGCCGGTGTAGACGTACTGCGGGGCGATCCCGCTGGTCGCGGTGACCCCGTACCCGGTGGTGCCGGACTTGACCGTGACGATGTACTGACCAGGCACGACCTGGCCGGTCACCGCGGACAGTGGAACGTAGGGGCTGGCCTGCGCAGGGACGACGACGCCGAGTGCCACGGCCAGTGGCACTGCGGCGGCGAACGCGAGCAGGGTTCTTCTCATTCGCCCGTCCTTCCGTAGCGTGTTCATCTGACCCCGGAGGGCGACAGAAGACGCTGGCACCGGTCCGAACGAGCGCGAACGCTCTGCCCGTCCGAGTGACTCGTTTACCGGACGGAACCACCCGAGTGGCGCCGCGGGGTTGCCCCGGAGTGACCGGCTAGTGCTCCGATCCGGCGCCGCCGGTTACAATGGGCCCTCGAGACCCTGCGCCGTCAGCAACGCCACCGCGTCGTACACCGCGGTGTGCAATGCCGGCGAGGTCCGCACGCCGGCCTGCCGGCACAGGTCGATCTGCACGGCGCATGCCCGGTTGCGCAGTCTGGAAGCGGTCTTCCGGGCCTTCAACCACCGGGCTTGTGGGCGACCGCGAAGACGCGGCGGAACGGGAACCAGGTGCTGCCGTCGGGCCTCGGCGGGTAGGCGGCGCGCAGCCGGGGGGCCAGCTCGGCGGTGAACGCCGCCCACTCGGCGTCGTCCAGCTCGGTCCGTACCGGGCGCAGGGCGGTCCCGGTCACCCAGGACAGCACGGGGTCGGGGCCGGTCAGGCGGTGCAGGTACGTCGTCTCCCACGCGTCCACGTCGCAACCGGCGTCGGTGAGGACGGCGGCGTACTCGGCCGGCTGGTGTACGGCGTGCTCGTCGCGCAGCAGGCCGCGCAGGCGCTCGCTCCACCGCGGGCCGGCCGCCAGCTCGCGGATGATCACGTGCGACGGCGCGGCGAAGTTGCCGGGCACCTGGAACGCGAGCCATCCTCCGGTAGCGAGCCGGCCGGCCCAGCGGCGCAGCAGCTCGGCATGGCAAGGCACCCACTGAAGCACCGCGTTGGACACCACGACGTCGTCGTCCGGGCCGGGCGCCCACTCGGTGACGTCGCCGAGCTCGGCGGCGATGCCGGCCTCCAGCGCCGCCGCGACCATGTCCGGCGAGGAGTCGACCGCGCTCAGCCTCGCCAGCGGCCAGCGCTCCCGCAGCAGCGCGGTGAGGTTGCCAGGCCCGCACCCGAGGTCGACGACGGCCCGCGGGCTGCCGGCGTCGATGCGGCTGAGGAGGTCGAGGAACGGCCGGGCCCGCTGGTCGGCGGCCCGCAGGTAGACCAGCGGATCCCAGGTGATCACGCTCCGGCCCCGCGGTGACGCTGCCCGGCGCGCCGGATCTGCACCCGAACGCCGTCGCGGCCGGGCACCCGGCGGCGGACCACCAGGTCGCCGCCGCTGGTCTGCTCGCTGTGCAGCACGGAGCGGGTGACCCTGACGTGCACCAGCTCCGGAACCCTGGCCGGCTCCGGCAGGGCGAACCGCCGCGGCTCACGGTCGGCGATCAGCACGGCGGCCTTCTCGGTGCCCACCTCGTCGGCTTCGATCACGGTGAGCACCTTGCCGTTCCAGGTGGCCTTGCTCACCAGGTGCCAGCCGATCCGCCGGTGCTCGGCGTCGTGGCCGGCATCCGGCACCCACAGCCCCAGCGTGGTGAGCACCAGGTGCCCGCCGCCGAGGACCGGCGCGCTGCCCAGCACCCGCTCGTCGGTCGCCAGCCGGCCGTCGAACCCGTCCGGCGGCGGTTCCCCGAGCAGCCGGCGCAGCCACCGCGGCGCTCTGTTGCCGGTTCGCTCGCCGCGCTCGCTGATGCTGCCGGTTCGCTGGCTGCGCTCGCTCATGCTGCCGGTTCGCTGGCTGCGCTCGCTCATGTTGCCGGTTCGCTCGTTGCGCTCGCTCATGCCAACGCTCCGAGCGCCTGCTCCCCCAGGCCCTTGCGGTACTGCTCCAGCGCGACCAGGTCGCCGAACATCTGGTGGTAGGCCACCGCGTCCTCCACCGGCGACAGCCGCTGCAGCTTGGACTTGAGCTGCGTGATCTCCCGCAGCACCACGGTCTCCTGCAGCCTGGCCAGCACGGCGGAGGCGTACCGCGCCTCGTCGGCCGAGCGGACCTCGAGCGGTTCGACGGTCAGCTCGGTGAGCAGCGTCCGCACCGTCGCCTGTGGACAGTGCACCGCGACGGCGTCCAGGAAGGACGGCCCGGCAAGACCGGCCGTGGTGCCGCCGGCGGCGATGATCGCCTTGTGCAGCGCGAGGTACGCGGGCTCGGTGAACGCGTCCGGCTGGATGGTCCCGTACATCGGCCCGGCGAGCGCCGGCGTCTGCAGCGCCACCTTGAGCGCCTCGCGCTGCGGCCACAGCCGCGGGTCGTCCGGCCGCGGCCGCCTCGGCCCCTCCGGCGGCGGCTGCACATCCTTGTCCGCTGTGTTGGCCGCTGTGTTGGCCGCTGTGGGCGGTCGCGGCCGGCGTTGCTGAGTGCCCGCAGCGCCGCCCGGTCTCGCGCCGCCGCCCGCCGGGCCCGCGGCGCCCTCTGCGGTCTCGCGCACCCTGCGCAGCACCGTCGGCACGTCCTCCCAGCCGGTCCAGCCGGCGAGCTGCCTGGCGTACTCGTCGCGCAGTGACACGTCCTTGATCCTGGCCACCAGCGGCACGGTGCGGCGCAGCGCCTCGACCCTGCCCTCCGCGGTGTCCAGGTCGTGCTCGCGCAGCACCGCCCTGATGGCGAACGCGAACAGCGGCGTGCGCCTGGCCACCAGGTCGCGCACCGCGGCGTCGCCCTTCCTCATGCGTAGGTCGCACGGGTCCATGCCGTCCGGCGCGACCGCGACGAAGGTCTGCGCCGCGAACCGCTGCTCGTCGTCGAACGCCTTGAGCGCGGCCTGCTGGCCGGCCTCGTCGCCGTCGAAGGTGAAGATCACCTCGCCGCGGAAGGTGTCGTCGTCGATCAGCAGCCGGCGCAGCACCCCGATGTGGTCGGAGCCGAACGCCGTGCCACACGACGCCACCGCGGTCGGCACCCCGGCAAGGTGCATGGCCATCACGTCGGTGTAGCCCTCGACGACGACGGCCTGGTGGCGGCGTGCGATCTCGCGCTTGGCCAGGTCCAGCCCGAACAGCACCTGCGACTTGCGGTACAGCGGCGTCTCCGGGGTGTTGACATACTTCGCCTCGATGACGTCGTCGTCGAACAGCCGTCGCGCGCCGAAACCGACCACGTCGCCGCCGAGGTCGCGGATCGGCCAGAGCAGCCTGCGGCGGAACCGGTCCATCGGGCCGCGCTGGCCCTCCCGGGACAGGCCGGCCTTGACCAGCTCCTCGGCGGTGAACCCCTTGCCGAGCAGGTGCTTGGTGAGCGCGTCCCACCCCGCCGGCGCGTAGCCGCAGCCGAACGTGGTGGCCGCCGCCTCGGTGAAATCGCGGGCGGTGAGAAACTCGCGCGCCTTCGCCGCCTCCGGCGCGCGCAGCTGTTCGGCGTAGAACTGCTGGGCCAGCCGGTTCGCCTCGACCAGCCGCGACCGGCTGCCGCGGTCGCGCTGAACGCTCGACCCACCGCCCTCGTAACTGATCGTGTGGCCCACCCGGTCGGCGAGGCGCTGCACCGCCTCCACGAACGACAGGTGCTCGACCTCCATCACGAACGCGATGACGTCGCCGCCCTTGCCGCAGCCGAAGCAGTGGAACGTGCCGTGGCCCGGCCGCACGTTGAAGCTCGGCGTCTTCTCGTCGTGGAACGGGCACAGCCCCTTCATCGCACCAGCGCCGGCGCGGCGCAGCGCGACGTACTCCCCGATCACCTCGTCGATCCGGCACAGCTCGCGCACCCGCGCGATGTCCGCCTCCCGGATTCGCCCCGCCACGGCGCCCGAGTCTAGGCGCCCACACCGACGGTGGCGGTCGGGCCGTTCGGTGTGCCTCCAAGTACCACCACTGCGGCCTTGATGGGCCTTTAACTACAGCCATTGCAGGTTAGCCGCCGGAACTGTCACACCCCGGTCGTACGGTCCGTCCATGCAAACGACACGGCAGGATGGCGGAGGTGAGCATTTCGGGGACCGAGGAACTGGCCGCCGAGTTCGAGCGCCACCGCGGGCACCTCGTCGGCGTCGCGTACCGGATCACGGGCACGCTGGCCGACGCTGAGGACGCCGTGCAGGAGGCGTGGCTGCGGCTGTGTCGCGCGGACGTCGACGAGCTGCGCGACGTACGGGCCTGGCTGACCACGGTGGTCGGCAGGCTCGGGCTGGACCAGCTGCGGTCGGCGGCGGTACGGCGCGAGCGGTACGTCGGGCCGTGGCTGCCCGAGCCCATCCTGACCACACCGGACACCGACGACCCGCTGGCGCAGGTGGTGCTGGACGACGACGTGCGGATGGCCGCGCTGGTCGTGCTGGAGCGGCTGACCCCCGAGCAGCGGGTGGCGTTCGTGTTGCACGACGCGTTCGCGGTGCCGTTCGCCGAGATCGCCTCGGTGCTCGGGTGCTCGGTGGAGGCGGCCAGGCAGCACGCGTCCCGCGGCCGGCGGGCGGTGGCCGATGCCGACCCGCCGCCGCGGGCGTCGCTGGACGAGCAGCAGGAGCTGCTCGGCGAGCTGGCCACGGCGGTGACCAGTGGCGACCTGGACGCGGTGGTCCGGCTGCTGCACCCGGACGTGGTGATGATCGGCGTCGGCGGAGGCAAGGCACTCGCGGCCGGTCGACCGCTGCGTGGGTCGCGGGAGGTGGCCAACTTCCTGCTCGGGCTGGCTCGGATCTACGGGCTCGGCGCGGAAGTGTTCGAGCCGGTGCTGGTCAACGGTGACTTCGGCATTCTGGTGCGGTCGCAGCCGACCGACGACGGGCGCATGGTGCCGGCGACCGCGTCGGTGGCCGCGGTGCGCGACGGCCGGATCGTCGCGCTGTACAACGTGGTCAACCCAGACAAGCTCAGCCGGCTGCCGAAGCCTGGGCCCGCGGCCGCGCCGCCGCAACCGCACAGCTCGAGCTGAAGCCCTGGTCGACGATGCCGAGCGCGCTGTTGTTCCTGGCCCGCAGGTTCTCCAGCGCGATCAGGTAGGTGAGCTCAACCACCCCGGCCCGGCCGAGCCGCCGTTGCAGCTCGGCGACCTGCTCGTCGGTCACCGTCACCGGGGTCGCGGTCATCGCGTCGGCATAGGCCAGCGCGAGCCGCTCGGTCTCGTCGAAGGCGTCACTGGTGGCGTAGTCGTCCAGCTCGGCGAGGCGGCCGGTGTCCAGCCCGACCAGGCGCATCTTCATGGTGCCGAAGTCGACGCACCACGAGCAGCCGAGCACGGTGGCCACCCGGTACACCACCAGGTCCCGCAGGCCGTGCGGCAGCACCGTGAGGGACCGCTCGACGATGAGCTCGTGCAGCATGGACGCGCGCAGCACGCCCTTGTGGTTGCGGCCGACCGACAGCGGCTGGGGAACCTCGCCGAAGCGGCTCCTGGCCATCCGGTAGGCCAGCCGCCAGATCGGCCCAGCCTCGCGTGCCGGCACGGCGGGAATTCGTGGCATCGTCGCTCCTTCGCGGTCGAGGTCGTCGTGGCGTTCATCGGAAGGACGAGACGGCGTGGCGCGGCGTGACGGGTGGCGCCTGCGCAGCCGGGCCCACTGCAACTGGGCCCCACTG
>Ga0210378_10001574_pt1 | contig 11906 bp, 7 predicted proteins | sample PLM1_60_b1redo_FD_155465 | JGI IMG/M metagenome (GOLD analysis project Ga0210378, IMG submission 155465) | Groundwater sediment microbial communities from an aquifer in East River, Colorado, USA - PLM1_60_b1 redo | ecosystem: Environmental > Terrestrial > Soil > Riparian zone | place: USA: East...
CAAGGCTTCGCGGGGCCGGTTGCCCGGACCGAGTTTCCGCGCTTGGATTGCTTCCGGGGTGTCCGATATCCACCCCGGGTGAGACTCTCACTCACGTGCACACTGGACCCTTCTCGTGGCGCACCGTTCCAGAACGAGTTGAACGAGTAAATGTCAGACGCGGCCCTAGCCGTCGCCCAGCACGCGGCGGCCGGCTTCGAGCAGGCGCACGATCCGCTCCACGTCGTAGACCGAGCCGGCCCACGGACCACCGCTCGCCTCCTGGAGTGCCGCCCACAGCCGCGTGTCGGCGGGCAGGTCCGGGTCCGCCGCCAAACCCGGATGCGGTGGCCGCGCGGCCAGCTCCTCGTCCGCCGGGACGAGCGTCCCGTCGGGCGCGGTCCGGACGTAGTCGATCGTCCCCTCCAGGCGCCGCGTGTCGATGATGATGCGTATGACATCGCCGTCGCGCAGACGTCCTATGGGCCCGCCCGAGAGGGCCTCGGGGGCGACGTGGCCGATGCAGGGCCCGGTGGAAACGCCGGAGAAACGCGCATCCGTCACGAGCGCGACGCTCTTGGCGAGATCGAGGTACCGCAGTGCCGCCGTGACCTGGTAGACCTCCTCCATCCCCGCCCCGCGCGGCCCGAGGCCCGCCAGGACCATGACCTCGCCGGGCTTGACCGTCTCGCCGCCCTGTCCCTTGATCGCGGCGATGGCGGCCCGCTCGCTGGTGAAGACGTGGGCCGGACCGACGTGCCGGTAGACGCCGTCGGCGCCGATCAGGCTCGGGTCGATTGCGGTGCTCTTGACGATGGCGCCCTGGGGCGCGAGGTTGCCGCCGATGAAGCTCACGGTGCTCGTCAGGCCGCGGTGGCGGGCGGCGGCGGGAGACAAGATGACGTCGTCGGGGTCGACGCCGTCCGTCTCGCGGAGGCGCTCGCGCAGGGCGCGGCGGCGCTCCGAGCCCTCCCACCACTGGAGCGTCGCGCCCAGCGTCTCCCCGGTCGCCGCCCGCGCGGAGAGGTCCAGGAGCCCGAGCTCCCGGAGGTGCAACAGGACCTCCGGCACGCCTCCGGCCAGGAAGACCCGCACCGTCGGGTGCGGGCCGTTGGGAAGCGCGTCGACGAGACGCGGTACCCGCGCGTGGGCGGCCTTCCACTCCGCGAGCGTCGGGGGCGTCAGCCCCGCGGCATGGGCAATGGCCGGCAGGTGAAGGAGGAAGTTCGTGGAGCCGCCGAACGCGGCATAGGTGGCGAGGGCGTTGCGCACGGCGCCTTCCGTGACCACGTCGCGCGCGGATAAGCCCAGGGCCATCTGGCGCAATACCGCCCGCGCCGAGCGCCGCGCCCCGTCCTTCCAGATCGGCTGCCCGGACGGCGCGAGGGCGGTGTGCGGGAGCGCGAGGCCGAGAGCCTCGGCGATCACCTGGGCCGTGGCCGCCGTCCCGAGGAACTGGCACCCTCCGCCCGGAGAAGCGCACGCCCGACAGCCGATCTCGGCGGCCTGCTCCAGCGTGATCCGGCCGTGGGAAAAGCGCGCGCCCACCGTCTGGGCCTTGCCGGCATCCTCCCCGTCGCTGGCCGGGAGCGTCACGCCGCCGGGCACCACGACCGCGGGCAGCGCACGGCACGCGGCGAGCGCCATCGTCATCGCGGGCAGGCCCTTGTCACAGGTGGCCACTCCCAGCACGGCGCGCCGGGTGGGCAGCGAGCGGATGAGCCGCCGCAAGACGATGGCGGCGTCGTTGCGATACGCGAGGCTGTCCAGCATGCCGCTCGTCCCTTGCGTGCGTCCATCGCAAGGATCGGTGCAGAACGCGGCGAAAGGAATGCCGCCGAGGGCCCGCACCTCCTCCGCCGCAGCCTGCACGAGCAGGCCGACCTCCCAGTGTCCGGTGTGGTAGCCGAGCGCCAGCGGCGTGCCGTCCGGATTGCGGATGCCGCCGAGCGTGCTGAGGACCAGCACCTCGGGCCGGCGCAGCTCGGTGGGCTTCCAGCCCATGCCGACGTCCTGTGACCAGCCGAACACGTCGCCGCTCGGACGGTCCAGGAGGTCGGTGGGGGTGAGGGGTAGCTGGCCAGCGGGGCCGGGCTGCGACGCGGTCACGCGAAACAGCTCGACGTCCCCCGAATCGAGAACGCTGTCGAGCGACGGACCGCCGTCCTTCATGGCTAACGCCCTATCGGGCCGCTCCCGACCCCAACGTTCGGCGCTCGAAGCGGAGCGTTTCCTCTGTCGCCTGGCGTCGGATTCATTCCGGCGCCAGGCGCTCGATGAAGATACGCGCGGAGCGAAGAGCGCCGCATTCCGGTCACACTAGTACCACCGGGTTGCGCAGCTCCCCGATCTCCGGGCAGCTGATCGTCACCACGTCGCCCTCCTCGAGTCCCACGTCCAGAGGCTGGATGATCCCCGTTCCCGTCGAAAGCACGGTGCCGGTGGGAACGTCGTTCGAACGGCGCAGCCACTGGACCAGCTCGGGGAAGCGCCGCTTCAGCTGGGCGGTGCCCGCCGAGCCCGCGAACACCTCGCGACCGCCGCGCTCCACGCGACAACGCAGCTCCAGCGCGTACGGGTCCCGTACCTCGTCCGGCGTCACGATCACGGGTCCGAACGCGAAGCAGCCGCGGTAGACCTTGGACTGGGGAAGATAGAGCGGGTTCTCACGCTCGATGTCCCAGGCGGACACGTCGTTGGCCAGGGTGAAGCCGAGGATCGACCCGCGATGCCCGACCACCACCGCGAGCTCCGGCTCGGTCGCGGTGAAAGAGGAGTCGCGCCGGCGGCCGATCGGCTGGCCGGGTCCCGCGCACCGCGCCGCCGTCGCCTTGAAGAACAGCTCGGGGCGCTCCGCCACGTAGACCTTGTCGTAGATCCCCGAGCCTTCTTCGCGGAAGTCGGCGCTCCGCCTGTACGTGACGCCCGCGCCCCAGACCTCGGGCGGCGTCAGCGGGACGGTGAGTTGCCACGGCAGCCTCCCTGCCGCCAGGTCCGTCCACGGCACGTCCTCGAAGGCGCCCGCCGCTTCGGCGGCGCGCTTCCAAGAGCCGGCATCGAGACCCTGCTCGTCGACTCGCGTCAACAGGTCGAGCGTCGTCGCCACCCCGTCGTGGGGCTTGCTCAGGACGCGCACGCGGGCCCCTTCGAGGAGACCCAGGTGCACCGCGCCGTCGGAAGCGGCGACCTGGAGGTACTTCACCCGGCCTTGATCTCCCGGCGCGCGGCGTCGTAGACCTGGCGCCGGCCGCTCTCCCACGACTTGAAGCACATGATGCTCATCACCGAGTGTGCGTAGCCCACCTCGATGGGGGCAGTCGGCGCCTGCCGCGAACGGACGGACTCGATCCAGTTGAGCACGTGCCCCTCGCCCCCCACCCGCGCATCGAGCTGCCCCGGGCTGACGACGTCGCCGCCGCCCGGCGCGGCCGCCGACGCGGCCCGGGTCGGCTCGGGCACCGTGACGGAGGTCGCGAGCGCCTCGGTTCCCCCGCCCTCGCCGCGCGCGGTCCAGGTCTCGGTGTCGAACGTACCCTTCGTACCGTAGAAGATCGCTTCCGGCACGGTGTGCTTGTTCCCCAGGCGCGTCGAGTAGTTCACGATGAAGCCCTTCGGGTACTCGATCACGCAGTCGAGCGTGTCGGCGTGCTCGCGCCCGTCCTTCCATACGTAGACGCCGCCGTGAGCGACCGCCGAAGTCGGCAGCGGGTCGTCCATGAACCAGATGGCGACGTCGACGAGGTGGGCGCCCAGCAGCCCCGGCGTGCCCACCGTGAAGTCCTTGTAGAAGTGCCAGCGCCGGAGGCGCTCGGCGCGGAAGGGCTCCTTGGGCAGGAACATCAGGTACTGGTCCCAGTCCACGTCCGCCGCCCGCACGTCCGCGTAGTCACGGGCCCAGCGCGGCCCCGCGTCGTGCCACGCGGTCTCGATCTCGCTCACCTTGCCCAGGATGCCCGACTGCATGAAGCGGGCCCCCGCCTGGTGGCGGCGGTCGCTGCGGCGCTGGCAGCCCACCTGGACGATCGTGCGGTTCTGCTTCACGAGGTCGACGGCCGTGTTGGCGTGATCGAGGACGGTCGCCATCGGCTTCTCGACGAAGGCGTCCTTCTTCAGCCTGGTGGCCTCGATGAGTATCGGCGTGTGCGCGAAATCGGGCGTGGCGATGAGAACCGCGTCGAGGTCGGGCATGGACAGGAGGTCCATGAAGCGGGCGAAGGTCTTCGGCTTCGTGGACTGCGCGGTGGCGAGGTGGGCCGCCGTCTTCTCGAGGTTCACCTTCCACACGTCGCAGAGGCCCGCCACCTCGACGTTGTGGGACCCCGCGATCTTGAGCGTCTCCCCGAGGAGGTAGTTGCCGCGGCTGCCGCAGCCGATGACGCCCACGCGCAGGCGTTCGTTGGCCCCGAGGATGCTTCGGGGCAGGACCGAGCTCAGGGTCAGGCCGGCGGCGGTGCCGGCCGAGGTGCGGATGAACGTGCGCCGTCCCGGCCGCTCATTCTTCATGACTGCCCTCCGTGAGCATGATACGACCAACCGGCATCAGTTCCCGTAGTCTCCTTGGTGACCTAGTGGACACCCACGCGGCCCGTGAGGCGGATGTCGCGGCTCGACGCGCCGACCTGGATCTCGTATTCCCCCGGGTCGACCACGAACGCCTTGCCCGGGACGTCGTAATGGGCGAAGTCCTCCGCCGGCGTCAGCCGGAACGTCACGCGGCGCCGCTCGCCGGGCTTCAACGACACGCGCTCGAAGCCCCGGAGCTGCTTGAGCGGCATCGGCAGCTTCGGCGCGACCGCGCGCGCGTAGAGCTGCACCACCTCGTCCCCCGGCCGCGAGCCCGCGTTCTTGACGCTCACCGTCACGTCCACGGCCTCATCCCGACCCAGCCTCGTCTTCCCGACGCGCAGGTCCGAGTACTCGAAGCGCGTGTACGAGAGGCCGTGACCGAACACGTACAGCGGGTCCCCTTCGAAGTAGCGGTACGTCCGGCCCCGCATGTCGTAATCGGCGAAGGGCGGGAGCTGGTCGGCCGAGCGGTAGAACGTGACCGGAAGCCGGCCTGACGGGCTGACGTCACCGAACAGCACGTCGGCGACGGCGCTCCCACCCTGCTGGCCGGGGTACCAGGCCACCAGGATCGCGGGCAGGCTGCGCTGGGCCCACTCGAGGGCGATGGCCGAGCCGGTCGTGAGGACGAGCACCACCGGCTTGCCCGTCGCGTGAAGCGCGCGCAGCAGCCGGTCCTGCGTCGCCGGAAGCCCGATGTCCACGCGGTCTCCACCGGCGAACCCCGGATACGAGACACGCATCTCCTCGCCCTCGACGTCACCCGTGAGGCCGCCGACGAACACCACGACGTCCGCCGCGCGCGCGGCCTCGAGCGCCTCGTCGAAAGGGTCCTTGGCGCCGGGCCGCCGCCAGCCCAGCCGGACCTCGGCGTCACGGATCGACTCGAAGTACTCGAGGCGCACCTCATGGGCTTTGCCGGCCTCCAGATCGAGAAGCGCGCTCTTCGCTCTCGCCCGCGAGGTGGTCGTCCATTCGTCGATGACCCGCCGGCCGTCGACGTCGAGCCGGAAGCCGTCGTCGCCGGTGACCGTCAGCTCGTAGCGTCCGGAGACCGGCGGCAGGAGCACCCCCGTCCACCGAACCGAGAAGTCGTCGTTGGCCAGGCCCTGATCCGCGGGCAGCTCGCCGCGCGCGACGAGGTCCGACGTGGGCGAGCCGCGGTCCCAACGGAAGTCCACCGTGGGATCGAGCCGCGTCAGCATCGGCGAGCCCTCCAGCTCGCGGCCGCGGAAGTACTCACCGCGGAGCCCGGCCGGCGCGTCGCCGCGGGCGGCACGCAGATAGGCCGGGTCGATGGAGGGCACGGCGCGGGGATCCTGCCGGCCCTCGACGAGGTCGGCGCCGCGCGCGTAGAGCACCTTCGTGGCCGGACCGACGGCGTTTCGTATCCCCGCCAGCACCGTCACCGGCCGGGCGGGCGTCCCGTAGTAGTTGCCGAGCAGCGTCATCACCTCGTCGGCGTTCGGACCGACGACGGCCACGGTCTTCAGGTCCTTCGCAAGAGGCAGGAGACCGTCGTTCTTCAGCAGCACGAGCGACGCCTGGGCCATGCGCCGCGCCAGCCGGTCGTGCTCCGGCGACTGGTTCACGCGGTAGGGAATCTGCGCGTAGGGCACGCGCTCCGGCGGGTCGAACATCCCCAGCCTGAAGCGCACGAGCATCAAGCGGCGCACGGCGACGTCGATGTCCTGCTCGGTGATGAGGCCCTGGGCGAGCGCTCCCGCGAGGGAGCGGTACGTGGAACCGCACTCGAGGTCGCAGCCCTTGCGAACTCCGAGCGCGGCGGCCGCCTCGGCGGTGGGGACGATCTTGTGCGTCTTGTAGATGTCGTCGATCGCCCCGCAGTCGGACACGACGTACCCGTCGAATCCCCAGTCCTTGCGCAGGATGTCGAGGAGCAGCCGCGGGCTGGCCGAGGCCGATTCCCCGTTCACGCGGTTGTAGGCCCCCATGACGGAGGCGACCTTGCCTTCCTGGACAAGGGCGCGGAAGGCGGGCAGGTAGGTCTCGAACAGGTCCCGCTCGCCGGGATGCACGTCGAAGGTGTGTCGCTCGGGCTCGGGGCCACTGTGCACGGCGAAGTGCTTCGCGGTCGCGACCACCTTCAGGTAGCGCGGATCGTCACCCTGCAGCCCCTTGACGAACTCGACGCCCATGCGCGCGGTGAGATAGGGATCCTCGCCGTAGGTCTCCTGGCCGCGGCCCCAGCGCGGGTCGCGGAAGATGTTGATGTTCGGCGACCAGAAGGTCAGCCCCTGATACCGCGCCCGCTGCCCCCTCCGCACGAACTCGTGGTGCTTGGCGCGCGCCTCGTCGCTGATGGCGGTGGCGACCTCGCGCATCAGCGCCTTGTCGAACGACGCCGCCATGCCGATCGCCTGGGGAAAGACCGTCGCCGCGCCCGCCCGCGCGACGCCGTGAAGGCACTCGTTCCACCACTCGTAGGCCGGGATGCCCAGGCGCGGAATGGCGGGCGCGTCGTTGACGAGCTGCGAGACCTTCTCCTCGACCGTCATTCGCGACACGAGGTCCGTCGCGCGCGAGTGGAAGTCCAAAACCGTCGCGGAATCCTTCGGCACCACGACCGCGGCGCTCGCGCCGACGGCGGCCAGGACGAACCCGAAGGTTGCGGGGGACATTAGACCCGGATGATAGACGCGCCGGCCTGGGGACGGCACAGATAGGGGCTCGGCGTGAGGCCGGTGCGCTCGAGGTAGCGGCCGCGGACCTCGGCGAGAAAGGCCGGGGCCGTGGCGTCGTCGACGAGAGCGACCACGCAGCCGCCGAACCCTCCGCCCGTCATGCGCGCCCCGTGGCAGCCGGCGGCGGCCTGCGCGCACTCGACCATCGCGTCGAGAGCGGGCGTCGAGATCTCGAAATCGTCGCGCATGCTGACATGGCTCTCGTTCATGAGGCGGCCGAGCCCCCGGACATCGCCCGCCTGCATCGTCGCCGCGGCGTCCAGCGTGCGGGCGTTCTCGCTCACGATGTGCCGGGCGCGGCGCCGGATGACGTCGGGCAGGGCCGCGCCTCGCGCTTCGAGCGCCGCCGGCGTGACGTCACGCAGGGCCGTGACCCCCAGCGCCCGGGCCGCCTCCTCGCACTGAGCGCGCCGCTCGTTGTAGGCCGATCCCGTCAGCTCGCGCCGGGTCGAGGTGTCGAGGACCGCGATCGCGGTCCCTCGGGGCAACGGCACGGGCCGCATCTCCAGCGACCGGCAGTCGATGAGGACGGCGTGGCCCTCCTGGCCGGCGCCGATGATCAGCGGGTCCATGATTCCGCATCCGACGCCGACCCACTCGTTCTCCGCCCGGCGGGCGAGCGTCGCCATCACGACCGGGTCCCACGGCAGGCCGGAGACGGCGGCGAAGGCGCGGGCGGTCCCCATCTCGAGGGCGGCGGAGGACGAGAGGCCGGCCCCGATGGGGACGTCGCCGGTGAGGACGCCCTCCCACGCCGCGAGCCGGTGTCCCGCCTCGCCGAGCGCCCACGCGATGCCCTTGAGGTATTCGACCCAGCCCGCGACCCCCCCAGCGGGGTGATCGAGGGTAAAGGCTCTCTCCTCGGAGAAGTCGAGGGACACGGCCACCACCTCCCGGCCGGCCCGGGGGCGCAGCGCGATCCACACCGCGCGGTCGATCGCCATCGGCAGCACGAAGCCCTCGTTGTAGTCGGTGTGCTCGCCGATGACGTTGACGCGCCCCGGGGAGCGAACGAGGAAGGCGGGGTCGGCCCCGAAACGCGAGCGGAAGGCGCCGGCGACCTGCTCCGCCGACCCCATCTCTCGCTAGGCCGAGGAGCCGGCCAGCGCCGCGACCGGCCGCGGCGGCGGGGTCAGCAGCCACGCGATGGCCGCCCCATAGATGAAGTTGGAGATCCCGACCTCGAAGAAGTGGGCCCAGCGCACGGTGTCCGGGAGGTACGGGTTGGGGATCAGGAGGGGAGCCACCCCCCCGACGAGGGAGAGCGTCGTACCCGCGACGACCGCCTTCTCCCACCGGTCGCCGTCGATCATCCGGATGGCGAGCAGCGTGAGGGCGATGAAGATCGGGCCGCGGCAGAGGAGCTGCATGGCGGCGATCCACACCTGCGCCGGCAGGTTGCGGCTCTCGTAGAACTCGCGCACCCACGGGTAGATGACGCTCCCCGCACCCAGGTAACAGGCGAGGTACAGCAGATCGGCGACCACGAGGCGCCACGCCCACGAACCGGCTCCGCCGCCCGACGCCGCGCTCGCCATTCCGGAGGATGTCCCACGCATCCGGCCCATCAGGGCCACGAGCACGAACGAGAACGGGATCGCGGTGAGCGCGCCCTGCAGGAGGTAACGCGCGAAGTCCCGGGCGCCGAAGACGTGGAAGAAGAGCGCCTCGATCATGTTGTTCAACGTCGAGATCCCGAAAAACAGGAGGGCGAGCCATCCCGCCAGACGCGATCCCGACAGCCGCGACCGCTTCGCCAGCCACGCCAGCGCGGCCGCCGTGACCAGGTTGGAGAGCGCCACCCAGCCCAGGGAGCCCGGTGGTAGCGCGACACCCGAGGGCCCGAGCAGAGCGCTCGCGAGGCCGGAGGCCAGGCCCTGGATGACGAGCAGGACGACACTCGCGGCGAGGACCCGCCAGACGAATCCGAGCATAGGATCTCCTTGCTTTCCCTCTCGGTACGCGAAATATATCATCCGGGTTCCAAGGAGGGGCTGCAATGCAGGTCATCGATCCGAAGAAGGTCTATCCGGTGATCGTGATCGGCAGCGGCGCCGCCGGAGGCATGGCCGCTTGGAACCTCACCCGCAAGGGAGTCGAGGTCCTGCTCCTCGACGCCGGCGACAAGTTCGACCGCACGCAGTTCTGGACGCACGTCCGCCCGTGGGAAGCGCGCGTTCGCCTGGCGAAGGGCGACCACCCGCCCCAGTTCTTCCTCGACACCAAGGAGCAGCCCTACGTCACGCCCGAGGACAAGCCCTTCGAGCTCATCCGCGTGTGGGGCCACGGGGGCAAGACCAACGTCTGGGGCCGGGTGAGCCTCCGCTACTCCGAGATGGACTTCAAGGCGGCGGACCGCGACGGCTGGGAGATCAACTGGCCTATCTCATACGCGGACGTCGCTCCCTACTACGACCAGGTCGAGCAGCTCATCGGCGTGTGCGGCGGCACCGACGACTCCGACGCGCTGCCCGGGAGCAAGTACCTCCAGCCTCCTCCGCGTCCCCGCTGCGGCGAGAACCTGCTCAAGAGGGCCGCGGCCAGCATCGGCATCCCCATGGTGGCGGGCCGGCGGGCGAACATGACGCGGCCCACGCGGGGCTTTCCGGCGTGCCACTACTGCGGCAAGTGCGGCAGCGGCTGCGACACCGCGTCGTTCTTCTGCTCCGCCGACCATCTGCTCCCCTTCGCGCTGCAGACGGGCAAGCTCGAGATCCGCTCCAACGCGGTGGTCGCGCGCATCCTCGTGGACGACCGCGGCCTCGCGCGCGGCGTGCAGTACTTCCACCGCAAGACGGGCCAGGAGCAGGAGGTGTACGGCAAGGTCGTCGTGCTGGGGGCGAGCTGCGTGGATTCGACCCGGATCCTCCTCAACTCCAAGTCGGAGCGTTACCCGAACGGCGTGGGCAACGGCAACGACGTCGTGGGGCGCTATCTCTGCGAGCAGATCCGCATCCACGTCAAGGGTTTCCTGCCCGACCTCTACGGCCAGCCGTGGCAGAACGACCGCGGCATCGGCGGCGAGCACGTCTACATGCCACGGTTCAACCATCGGCCCGGCCACACCCGCGACTACCTGCGCGGGTGGGGCGCGCAGTTCTGGAACACCGGCTGCAGCAGCGACGGGGTCAACCACTTCGCCGCGGGCCTCCCCGGCTTCGGCGCCCCGCTCAAGAAGGACATCAAGCGGCGCTTCCCCTCGTGGTTCGAGTTCCATCCCTTCGGCGAAGTCCTCCCCTACGCCCACAACCGCATCACGGTCGACGAGAGCCGCACCGACCGCTACGGCGTGCCCCTCCTCAAGATCGACTACCGCATCGGTGACAACGAGAAGAAGATGGCCGCCCACATGTACGACGCCGTGGAGGAGATCTGCCGCAAGGCGGGGGCGGAGCTGGTCGTCTTCGAGCGCGGCGTCCTCGACAACAACGGCTCCGCCATCCACGAGCACAGCACGTGCCGCATGGGAGACGACCCTAAGCGCTCCGTCCTGAACCGCTTCAACCAGATGCACGAGGTGAAGAACCTGCTCGTCGTGGACGGATCGGCGTTCACCACTGCGAGCGAGAAGAACCCCACCCTCACCATCCTCGCGCTGTCGTGGCGGGCCACGGACTACCTCGCAGAGGAGATCGGCCGCGGCAACCTCTAGAACGCGGCCGCATCGCGGTGACGTGCTCGCCACGCTGGGGCTCCTTGCCCTGCTCGTCTGGTTTTTCCGGGACGTGCTGCTGCGGGATCGCGTCTTCTACGAGCGGGACATCTTCTTCCAGTGGTGGGCCCAGGCCGAGAGCTTCGTGCGCGTGGTCGCCGCAGGGTCGTGGCCGGTGTGGAGCCCCTGGGGCTCGTTCGGCCAGCCGATGCTGGCCAACATGAACAACCAGGTCCTGTACCCCATGACCTGGCTGAACCTCTTCCTCTTTCCCTGGCGGTACTACGTCGTCTACGCCGTGTTTCACGTGCTCCTCGCGAGCGCGGGGGCGTGGATCCTCGCCCGGCGGCTGGGCCTCGGGCGCGCGGGAGCGCTGGTCGCCGCCGCCGTGTGGATGTCCTCGGGGCCGCTGCTTTCGATGGTGAACCTCTGGAACCATCTCGCCGGGGCGGCGTGGCTTCCGTGGAGCCTGGCCGGAGCCGAGGCGGCGCTGGCCTCCGGATCGAGGCGCCACGCGCTCCTGTGGGGAGGGGCGCTCGCCGCTCCCGTGATCGTGGGATCGCCGGACCTGTTCGTCTTCGCGGTCCTTCTCTCGGCCCTGCTGACGTTGCGGCGGCTGCCGCTGCGCCGTCTCGGCGATCCGTCCGCCCGCGCCGCGCTCGGCGCCTTCGGCCTCGCCCTGCTGGTGGCCTTCGGCCTCTCGGCCGCGCAGTGGCTGCCCGCCGCCGATCTCCTGCGCCACTCGGCGCGGCAGGGGTGGGCGGCGTACGATCGCGACTTCTGGTCGATCCACCCGGCGCTCCTGGCCCAGGTGGTGCTCCCGGCGTTCGTGGACAGCCTGCCCCTGGACGCGCGCCATCGGACGGAGCTCTTCGAGGCGAGGGAGCCGTACCTGCACTCGCACTACCTCGGCCTCGTCGCCCTCGGCCTCGTGGCCGCCGCGGTGGCGGGACCGCCGCGCCCCTGGCGCCGTACCCTGCTCGTGGTGACCGCGGTGGCCACGC
>Ga0210378_10001575_pt1 | contig 11905 bp, 13 predicted proteins | sample PLM1_60_b1redo_FD_155465 | JGI IMG/M metagenome (GOLD analysis project Ga0210378, IMG submission 155465) | Groundwater sediment microbial communities from an aquifer in East River, Colorado, USA - PLM1_60_b1 redo | ecosystem: Environmental > Terrestrial > Soil > Riparian zone | place: USA: East...
CCGGCGACTTCGGTCTCTACGGCTACTTCACGAGCGGCGTGACCGAGCTCGCGGTCGCATCCACGACCGGCGTCCGCGACCACCAGGCGATGACAGACGCCGTCTGCCTCTGCCTGGCCGCAGTCGACGGGCAGTCGGGCTGGGCCGTGCGGACTTCAAGCCGCGTTGGCGACCTGACGCCGGCCGAGCCCGCCGAGGAGGCCGCCGCCAAGGCCGCCCGGACCGGCGGCGCGCAGCAGCTCGAGCCTGGCCCCTACCGGGCCGTGCTGGAGCCCTACGCAGTCTCAGAGCTCCTCACCTGGTTCGCCTACGACAGCTTCAGCGGGTTGGGCTACATCGAGGAGCGAAGCTTCCTGAACGGCCGAGTCGGCGAACAGGCGCTGGACGAGAAGGTCTCGATCGCCGACGACGCGCTGGACGAGCGCGGGCTGCCGAAGGCGTTCGACTTCGAGGGCGTGCCGAAGCAGCACGTGCAGCTCGTCGAAGGCGGAGTGCTCAAGGGCGTCGTCTGGGATCGCGAGACGGCGGCTCGCGCGGGCGACGACATTGAATCGACCGGTCACGCGCCGCCCGATGCGTGGAAGTACCTTGGCCCGCAGCCCTTCGCGCTCTCTATGGAGGGCGGCGAGGCGGGCTCCTATGACGAGCTTGCCGAGCTCGTGGGCGACGGAATCTACGTCACGCGTCTCCATTACCTGAGCATCGTCCAGTCCCGCGAGGGGATCCTCACCGGGATGACGAAGGACGGCACCTTCCGCATCCGTGACGGGAAGGTCGCCGAGCCGCTCGTCAACCTCCGCTTCACGGTCGCGCTGCCAGATGTCCTCGCCGACGTGCCTGGCCTCACGCGCGACCCAATGCTCGTCAACCAGAACGAGCTCTACGACGACCGCTATCCGTTCGCCGCGCGCGTGCCCGGGATCGCGACCGCGAAGTTCAACATCACGGGCACCGGCTCAGGGCCCGGTCTCTAAGCTGGACATGTCGAGGGGCAACGGAGAGAGGGAGGATGTGAGATGACCGCAAAGGCGGACTTCACGGAGGAGGAATGGAACCTCGTACGAGAGGGCCCACCCGCCGCCGGAGTGCTCGTGCTCATGGCGCAGGGCGGAGGATCGTTCCGCGAAACGTGGGCGCTCGCCAAGAGCTATACGGAAGCTCGCAAGCAACCCGGCCAGAGCCAGTTGCTCGACGAGCTCGCCTCCGAGAAACCGGACGTCGAGCGGTACCCCACGCGCGAGGAGCAGGAGCGCCATGCCCTGACCGGCCTCCGTGAGGCCATCGCCGTTCTCGAGCAGAAGGCCACGCCGGAGGAGGTCGAGGGGTACAGGACCTTCGTCCTCGACGTCGCACGGAAAGTCGCAGAAGCGCACGAGGAAGAAGGCGAACCGATCAGCGCAGCCGAGCAGGCGGCGATCGAGAAGGTCGCGTCAAGTATCCGTACGCCTCAGGGCCCGGTCTCTACCGACACGCGCGAGTAGTCGACGACCCCGAGCTCGTCCAACCGCCAGCCGTGGACTCGAGGTGAGACGAGGCGGGCCTCGGCGACCCACCCGAGCGGAACGACGTCGTCGCGTCGACCGGTGATCGCGCTGCTGGGGATCGCACGCACGAACCGCATGTCCGTTCGCCGCGCTCCGGGCCGCAGGAGCACAGGAAGCCCGAGCTGCCGCCACTCGGACCAGACGAGCTCGGCCGCCTCGACGAGCTCTGACCGGCCCGCTACCCCGAGAGTCAACGGGGCCGGCGAGAGGCTTCCGATCGAACCGCGCGCCTCGCGGGCATCCGCGGGGCTCGTCGGCTCGGCATCTCGCCGTAGGCCGTAGGCGGGCGCGGCCACCCGCTCGCTGATCAGAGCCTGGTACTCGCCGCGCGGAACCGTCAGCCGGAAGACACGGCGCAGCGCAGGGGACAGGCCTCGAGGCAGCACGACGACGTCGACCCCGTCGAGTGCGCGGGCCCGCAGAGCCTGGCTGAACGTCGGATGTGCCTCCATGGCCCGGATCTCGCCCTGCGGGACGGGCGCCTCGTCGAGCTCGCCCCGGCGAAAGGCTCGCAGGGCCGCATACGGCTCCAGCGTCCGGAAGACGACGGTCAGCCCGGGTCGCCTGATGACGACCCGGTCGTCTGACCGGCTGACGAGCCGAAACGGCCCCGCCAGCGCGCGCGTGATCGACTTCTCGCCGAGCTCGGGGTCGAGCGCGACCCGCAGGGTTTGCGCCGGACCGGAGCGCGGCAAGGGCTCGGCACGCTTCTCGTCCGACGAGTGGCAGCCCGCCAAGGCGAGAGTGCCGAGCGCGATGACTACGCGAGCATCCGGTACAGCAGGACCGTGTTGATGAAGAAGACGGCCGAGACCACGATCGTGAGGCGGCTCAGGTTGCGCTCGACGATGTGCGTCCCGCCCTGCGACTGCGGGACGTACCCCATGCCGGCCATGCCGGTGTCGCGCCCCGAGTGCATCAGGATCAGCCCGATGAGCGCGAGCGAGACGAGGAAGTGGAAGAAGACGAGAATCTGGAGCACGGTCGAGACGAGGATAGCAACGCTACTGTGAGCGCCATGCCGCGCACCCGGTTTCTCCTCGTTCTCGGCGCGGCGCTCGTTCTCCTCGCCCCCTCGCCGGCGGCAGCCGGGCACGTCCCGATCGGCCTGCCGGGCTTTCACGTCCCACAGGCAGCGCCGTTCGGCTCCTTTTCTCCGACGCTTTCTGCGTCACCTGCACGCGCTTCGGCGGGCCGCTCCGTCGAGGTGCTCGCCAACGTGAACCCGCATGAGGACCTCAACGGCAACATCTGGGTGCACGCCGATCACGCCTACATGGGCAGCTACGGGAACGCGCGGACGACCTGCCAGAGCGGCGTCAGGGTCTACAGCCTGCTAAACCCCAGGCGACCCCGGCGGGTTGCGACCTTCGCGCGGCCGACAGGCGCCCTCGCGGGCGCGTACACCGACCAGGTGCGCATCAAGACCGTCCGCTCGGCTGCGTTCACCGGCGATCTCGCCGCGGTCGGCCTCCAGCGCTGCCGCCCGCCCTTCGATGCCAGCGGCGGCACGCGGGGCTTCGCGCTCTTCGACGTCACCCGGCCCTCCCGCCCGAGACTGCTCTCGATCGTGGACACGCGGCCGGCCGTGGGCTCGCACGAGCTGTGGCTGCAGACGGTCGGCAAACGCGCCTATGTGTTCACGGCGATCCCGCGCGCCGAGGGATTTGCACAGAGCCCGTTCCCGAGCAATCCCGACTTTCGGATCTACGAAGTTTCCAATCCGAGAGCCCCGGTCCAGGTCGGCCAGTGGGGGATCTGGGCGAACCTCGGAATCAGGCCGAACGGCAATCAGTTCGTGCACTCGGTGATCACGAACGCGGCGGCGACGCGCGCCTACCTTTCCTACTGGGAGTCCGGCACGGTGATCCTCGACATCTCGGATCCCTCGCGGCCGCAGCACGTCTCGACGCTGCGCGACCCGGCGCAGCTCGAGCTGCCCCACGCGCACTCTGCCTGGCTCACGCCCGACGAGAAGGTGTTGCTCGAGACCCAGGAGTTCGGGCGGTTCTTCAACTTCAGCGGCACCGGTTACCCCCGGCTGTTCGATATCTCGGACGAGCGCAACCCCGCTGTGATCGGCCGCTACGAGCTTCCGGGCGCCGAAACGAGCACCGTCCATGACCCGAAGATCGTCGGCCAGCGCGCGTACGTATCCTGGTACGACTTCGGAGTGCAGGTGCTCGACCTCTCGCGCCCGAGCTCGCCACGCGCGCTCGCACACTTCCAGCCTGGGGCGGGATGGAACCCTGCGAATCCGTGGTGCCCGGCCTGCGCCTTTGTCTGGGGAGTCTTCCCAAACCGGGATTACTTCGTCGCCAGCGACATGAACACCGGGCTCTGGGTCGCGAAGATCCGCTGTGTCGTGCCGAACGTTCGCGCCCTGACGCTCGCCGTCGCGCGCGCCACACTGGCGCGATCCGATTGCCGGACCGGAATAGTGACCAGGAAACAGGCCGGGGCGTCACGACGCGGCCGCGTGATCAGCCAGAGGCCGCGGGCAGGCGCGAAGCCGAGCTTCCCGTCAGCCGTCCGGCTCGTCGTCGGCGCCTAGGAGGGTCTGGCGAAATAGATCTGTGCCGCCGGGCCGCGCTGCTCGCCCGAGGCGGCGTCCTCAGTCGCCCCAATGCTGAAAAGCATTGAGGCTCCCTGCGTCCTTGCCTCGGAACGACCATCGCACCCCGGCGACGAGTCAATTCCGCCAAACCCTCCTAGCGCCGGCCCAGGTCGAGGATCGCCTCGACGAGCTGCGACCCCACGCGGTCCTTGGTCAGATAGCCGGCGGCGCCGGCCTGCCTGGAGCGGTCGATCTCGGCGGCGACGCTCGAGCCGGTCAGCATCAGGACGCATGCCTTTGGGTGGCGCTCACGGATGCGCCGCGTGGCCTCGATGCCGTCGACGAGCGGCATGCTGATGTCCATCAGCGTCACGTCGGGGGCGAGCGTCGCCTGGAGGTCGACGGCCTCGAGGCCGTTCTTCGCCCGGCCGGCGACGGCAATCCGCGCGTCGGTCGCGAGCAGGGCTTCGACCATCTCGACGAACAGCGGCTCGTCGTCGACGATGAGGACACGCACGGAGTCGTGCTTGGCTTGGGTGGCGGCTTCCATCGATACCCTCTACTCCGATGGACCAGGCCGAAGCGCGAGAGCGTATTCAGAAGCTACTGGTTACTGGGGACAACCGCTTGAAGCAGGGGGTCCCGGCCGAGAAAGCGCGCGGCAGCTACGAGCAAGCGTTGGCGGTCGCCCGCGAGGCCGGGCTCGAGGAAAGTGTGCGCCCGCTCGTCGAGATCAGGCTTGCCGATCTCGAACGGCTCGCTCGAGAATCGCCTCGATCCGCTCCGCCTGGAGCCTGAGATCGTGCTCGGCGGCGGCGGTTCTCGCCTCCTTGTTCGGGACCGGTAGGCGGGCCGCGCGCCGCAGGCCGTCGGCCAGATCCGTTGTGTCGAGCGGGTCGACGAGGACGCCGGCCTCGGGCGGGACGAACTCGGGCGGGCCGCCGACCCGGGTTGCGACGACAGAGCGCTCCATGGCCATCGCCTCGAGCAGCGCCTGGCCGAAGGGCTCGATCGTCGAGGGCTGGCAGAGCACGTCGGCTGCTGCGATATAGCGGGCGACCTGGTCGTGCGGGACCCGTCCCACGACTTCGACGCCGGCCCTCCCCTCGAGCCGGTTGCGGAGCGGGCCGTCCCCCACGAAGACGAGCCGGCCCTGCCCCAGGCGCTCGAAGGCCTCCGCGAGCCGGACGACATTCTTCCGCTCGGTCAGGCTGCCGACGCAGACGAAGACCGGGCCGTCCCCGTTCCTCGCCGCCGGGGCGAACAGCTCGAGGTCGACGCCGCAGTCGACGACGTGCGTCTTGCCCCTCGCCTCGGGAATCTTCAACTCCAGCTCGCGGCGCAGGTAGTCGGAGACCGCGATCAACGCGGAGGAGCGGCGGACGACGAAGCGCGTTGCGGCGGCGATCCCGGGGTAGGCGCCGATGTTGCGGACGTCGCGGCCGTGGGCGGTGACGACGAGCGGCGCGCGGGTGGCGACGGCGGCGGTGAGCCCGGTCGGGACCAGGAAGTGCGCGTAGACGACATCGGGACGGAAACGCCTCGCCAGGCGTGCGGTCTGAGCTGCTAGACGGAAGTGACGACGCTTGCCGCCGGATCGCGAGTCGAGCACGGCGCGCTCTATCTCATGCCCACGATCGGCGAGCGCGCGTTCGACCTGGGCGACGAACGTGCCGAGATCGGGATCGTCCGGCCCCGGGTACATCTGCGAGACGAGCAGGATCTTCAATGACATACGCCTATGAACGCAGGAAGGCGAGCACCGCCAGGACTCGACGATGGTCTTCGGCCGTGGCTGAAAGCTTGAGCTTCCCGAAGATGCTGGTCACGTGCTTCTCGACGGCGCGCTCGGTGACGACGAGCCGCTCGGCGATCGCCTGGTTCGTGCGGCCTTCTGCCATCTGCTCCAGCACCTCGCGCTCGCGCGGCGTGAGCGTGGCAACAGGGTCGTCGCTGCGACGCCGACCGACCAGCTGCGTGACGATCGCCGGATCGAGCGCCGACCCCCCCTCGGCCACGCGGCGGACAGCGCTCGCGAACTCGCCGAGCTCGGACACTCGTTGCTTCAGCAGGTAGCCGACGCCCTCGGCATCGTCAGCAATGAGCTCCATTGCGTACGCCGGTTCGAGGTACTCCGAGAGGACGAGGACGCCGACATCTGGGTGCTGCTCGCGAATCGTCTTGGCAGCGCGGAGCCCCTCGTCAGTGTGCGACGGGGGCATCCGGATGTCGATGATCGCCACGTCAGGGCTGTAGCTTCGAACCTTGAGCAGCAGATCGTCGGCGGTCGACGACTGGCCGACGATCTCGAAGCCTGCCTCGCCGAGTAGCCGGGCGATTCCCTCACGCAGGAGGACCGAGTCCTCGGCGATGGCAACGCGCAGCGGACGCTCGTTGCTCATCCACAGAGGCTAACGATCCGCTCCGCGGAGATCTCGCCCTTCGGCACGAAGCCGCGCGCTCCGCTCCTGGAGACCTGCGACCCGAAGTCCGACTCGTCCCGCGTGGAGGTGAGGACGACTGCCGGGCCACCCTTCGTGGCGAGCCGCTCGGCCACCTCGAAGCCGTCGATGTCGGGCAGGTGAACGTCGAGCAGGACGACGTCCGGCTCGAGCTCGCGGGCGGCGGCGAGCGCCGCCTCACCGTCGTCCGCCTCGCCGACGACGTCGAAGCCCTCGGACTCGAGCAGCTTGCGGGCGATCCCGCGAAAGCGTTGGTCGTCGTCCACGATGAGGATGCTCGCCACGCTCGGATGGTCGCAGAGGTGCTTCGAGCTCGCGGTACGGGTAGCCACACTCTTTTTCCGGAGGAGAGACGCCCCGGGGGCGCCTCTCCTCCAGTTCAATTCCGCCCTTAGCGGCGCCGGAAGTACGGCACGCAGAACGTGTTCGAGCAGTGGGCGACCTTCAGGTCGCCGTTCGAGTCGTCGAAGTAGCTGATCAGGCCGAGCCCGTCCGCCCCGATCGTCACCGAGGTGTGTTGGCCGACAAGGTCGGGGCTGTCGAGCGTGCTCGTGCTCGCGCCCGCGCAGAGCGTGTTGTTGCAGTGGGCGACCTTCAGGTCGGCGTTGCCGCCTCCTCCGGTGTAGCTGATGAGCCCGAGCCCGTCCGCCCCGATCGTCGCGGAGTTGAACGTGCCGGCGGTGCTGTCGAGCGCGCTCAAGAAGGCGCTCGTGCAGGGGGCGTCATTGCAGTGGGCGACGTTCAGGTAGCCGTTCGTCCCGTCGTAGTAGCTGATCAGCCCGAGCCCGTCCGCGCCGACCGTCGCCGAACTGTAGTAGCCGACGCTGCCGGCGCTGTCGAGCGTATTGAGCCCCGCGCTTGTGCAGGCGGTGTTGTTGCAGTGCGCGACCTTCAGGTCCCAGTTGATCCCGTCGGCGTAGCTGATCAGTCCGAGGCCGTCCGCCCCGATCACCATCGAGGTTTGGCCGCCGATGACGGTGCTGTCGAGCGTGCTTGTGCTCGCGCTCGTGCAAGCGGTGTCGTTGCAGTGGGCGACCTTCAGGTCGCTGTTCGCGACATCGGTGTAGCTGATCAGTCCGAGCCCGTCCGCGCCGATCGCCACCGAGCTAAACCACCCGACCGCGGTACTGCTGTCGACGATGTGCAGGCTCGCGCTCGTGCAGGCGGTGTTGTCGCAATGGGCGACCTTCAGGTCGTCGTTCGTCGCGTCGAAGTAGCTGATCAGTCCGAGCCCGTCAGCCCCGATGGTCACCGACGTTTGGTAGAGGCCAACGTCGCCGACGCTGTCGAGCGTCCACTTGCTCGCGCTCGTGCAGGCTGCGTTGTTGCAGTGGGCGACCTTCAAGTCATGGTTCGTGGCGTCGTAATAGCTGATCAGCCCGAGCCCGTCGGCCCCAATCGTCGCGGAGGTGTACTCGCCAGTGTCGCCGGTGCTGTCGAGCGCCGCGAGCACGTTCGCACCCGGCCCCGACCGGACGATGGCGGGGCCCGTGGGGCCCTGGATGCCCTGGATCCCTTGGCTGCCTTGCGCCCCCAGGTCACCCTTCGCCCCCTGCGCCCCCGCGTCGCTCTTCGGACCCGCGGGGCCTGCCGGGCCGGCGGCGCCCCGAGCGCCTTGCGCCCCACGCGCGCCCTTGAGGGCGGCGATCGTCTTCCTGCTGAAATCGACCTTCTGCAGCGAGCCGTTGATCACCTGGGCGCTGCCGACTCTGTTCTTGGGCAGCAGCTTGGTCGCTGCGGGATAGGCCGCATAGCTGGTGCCGCCCAACGCGAAGAACAGTGCGAGCAGGGCGATGGCGTGGCGCCGCGAGAGCCGTGAGATGGTTGCGAGCGTCTGGTTCATTTTCCTGTCCCCTTTCACGAGTAGCTCTAGCGGCGCCGGAAGTACGGCGCGCAGAGGGTGTTCGAGCAATGCGCGACCTTGAGGTCGCCGTTCGTCACGTCGTAGTAGGCGACCAGCCCGAGCCCGTCCGCGCCGACCGTGGCCGCGGTGTACCAGCCGACGAAGCCTGCGCTGTCGACCGGGCTCGTGCTCGCGCTCGCGCAGGCGGTGCTGTTGCAGTGGGCGACCTTGAGGTCGGTGCTCGTAGAGTCGAAGTAGCTGATCAGGCCGACGCCGTCCGAGCCGACCGTCGCCGACGTGTACAGGCCTACCTGGCCGGCGCTGTCGAGCGTGCTCTTGCTTGCGCTCGTGCACTCCGGGGTGCTGCACCAGGCGACCCTCAGGTCACCGTTCGTTACGTCGTAGTAGCTGATCAACCCGAACCCGTCCGCTCCGATCGTCACCGAGGTGTACTGACCGACGTCTCCGCCGCTGTCGAGCGTGCTCGGGCTCGCGCTCGTGCAGGCGACGTTGTTGCAGTGGGCGACCTTCAGGTCGTGATTTGTGAAGTCGTAGTAGCTGATCAAGCCGCGCCCGTCCGCACCGAGCGCCACAGAGGTGTAGCCGCCGACGTCTCCGCCGCTGTCGAGCGTGGCCTTGCTCGAACTGGTACAGGCGGTGTTGTCGCAGTGAGCGACCTTGAGGTCGCCCGTCGAGCTGTCGTAGTAGCTAATCAGCCCGACCCCGTCCGCCCCGATCGTCACCGACGTGTACAGGCCCACCTGGCCGGCGCTGTCGACCACGCTCAGGTCCGCGCTCGTGCAGGCGGCGTTGTTGCAGTGCGCGACCTTCAGATCGCCGTTAGTGACGTCGAAGTAGCTGAGCAGCCCAAGCCCATCGGCGCCGATCGTCGCCGACGTGTACCAGCCGACGATCGCGGGGCCGCTATCGAGCGGGCTCGTGCTCGCGCTCGCGCAGGCGATGTTGTTGCAGTGGGCGACCCTCAGGTCGCCGTTCGAGTAGCCGATCAGCCCGAGCCCGTCCGCCCCGATCGTTGCCGAGGTGTGGACTCCGACGAGGCCCGAGCTGTCGAGGGTCGTCAGCGCGGCCGCGCCAGGGCCAGAGCGAAGCGTGGCTGAGCCGGGGAGCCCCGCGATGCCATTGATCCCTTGAATGCCCTGCGACCCCGGGTCGCCCTTCGGCCCCTGCGCCCCCGGGTCGCCTTTCGGACCCGCGGGGCCCGCCGGCCCGGCGGCGCCCTGAGCGCCTTGCGCCCCACGCGCGCCCTTAAGGGCGGCGATCGTCTTCTTACTGAAATCGACCTTCTGCAGCGAGCCATTGACCACTTGGGCGCTGCCGACGCTGTTCCTCGACGCTAAGTGGGTCGCGGCTGCATAACTGCCTCCGCTCAACGCGAGGAACAGGGCAAGACAAGCGACGGCATTGCGCCCCAAGCCGCCTGAGATGGTTGCGATCGTCTGTTTCATTGCGCTTCTCCTTTGAGACGGTTTTGCTTCTCTTCGCAGCTGAAGTTCGCAGCAACAGACGCCTGCGGGAATGCGGCCAGCCTGTGTCTAGGGGTGCGGCTGCCCGCACCCCTCGGGGCAAGAGAAGGGCCGCTGAAAAGCGGCCCTTCTCTCGTCGTGCCTCGGCCCGTTAGCGGCTGAGGAGCTCGATCAGCTCGCCGGTGCTGTCATCGCCGTCCGACGCCACCGGGATCCGCTCCACGCCGGCGAGCTCCAGCGTCCCGCCCTTCGACGCGCCGCCCTCGGACACATCGATCAGCCGCACCAACTCGCGCGGCCAGGAACCGCGCTCGCCGCGCTTGATCTTGACTGCGGTCTCCGTCGTCCCGTCCCCTTCTTTCCAGAGGCTCAGCGCAAAGGCGACCACCCGATCGGCGGTCACCGCGAGCACGAACTCGCGCGGGAGCGACTTGGACCGACGTGGACGAACCAAGTCGATCAGGGCCGCGCCCGTGACCAGCGCGAGCATCGAGGGCGCCTTCCCCTGCCGCAGCACGCCCGCCGCGATCACCTCGTCAGCGAGCCAGCCGCTTGCGTTCAGGCGCCGCTTGAACGCTCCCGGGACCCGAAACTCGACTGAGATCGTGCCCGCGTCGCTTTTCTCGACGATCCGCTCGACGGAGTCCGTCCCTCCGCTCGGCATGATCACGTCTATGACCAAATCCCACCACATCACATTTCTCCTTTCGTTGTCCCTCGAGCCGGCAATTTGACCGGCCTCCCTTCTGTCGAGTTCATGCCGTCACGCTCGCAGCCCCAGCCGTGCGCGGGAATGCGGCCAGCCCGTGTCTTGTGGTGCGGCTGACCGAACCCTGCGGTGTCTGTCTGCCACCTTCAGCGCTAAACCGCTACGGGCAACTGGAAGTGCGCGTGACCGTGTTCGACGTGATCGGGATGCCTGGCATCGTCGGCGTACTCAGCGAGTCGGCCGACGTGCCGGATCCCGTCGCCGAGTAGACGTTGCCGGCGACGCATGGAAACTCGAAGAAACTGATCGGTGGAGCGCCCACAGTGCCATCGGCCTGCACGATGAGGATGTCTGTGAGGACGGGCGAACCGTTCTTCAGCAGGGGTATCGTGACCACGGTGGTCGGCTTCAACCCGAACCCGCTCGTGCTGACGCAGATTCCGTCGAAAGGCTGGTTCGCACAGGGCGCGACCTCGATGCTCGCAATTGCGTAGATCGCCCCGCCATGCGCGCCGTAGCTCACGCACTGGCCTTCGCTCGAAAATGGCGCGGCCGCCGAATCCATCAGCGTCTGCCAGCCGTCCTTCTGACAGAGCTTGGCGTTGGCAGCGTTCCCGCCCTTCGCCGCGACCGCACCGCCGGCGAAGACGAGCGCGGACACGAGCGTCGCGAGCAGTGCGAGCGCAGTGACTGAGTTCCTAAGCATGTCTCCCTCCTTGTCGGATATTCGCTTGGTCTGGAACACGCAGGTAAAGCTCGCAGCAGCAAGAGCTGGCGCGAATGCGGCCAGCCTGTGTCTTGGGGTGCGGCTGGCCGCACTCTCGGCCCTGCTACGCCGGTGCCACCGCAGTCGTATGAGAAGCACGCGGCTGGCCACGATGAGCCGACTCGGCCTGGGCCTCCTCGGCTCCCTCGAGCATCGCCGTTGCGACCAGTCCGAGCGCGCCCGCCCAAGCCGCGGCGATTTCCTCAGTCCACGCATCGCCGGCGATCTCGGCCATCGAGGCGAGCATCACCTCGGCGACGACCGGGTAGTGCTCCGGCAGCGCCCCGTAGGCGACGTGCCGCGCCCCGAGCTGGTGCAGTTTCGGCGCGATCGCCTCGAGATCGCGCAGCGACTTCCGGAGCAGGACGAGCGTCGCGAGAAGCATCGACTTCTGCTTGCGTAAGTCGGTGTTCGCGAAGAGTGGCTCGACTGCTGGCGCCGTCGCGAACAGGCGGGCATAGAAAACGTCGACGAGCTCCTCCCCGCGAGGGGCGATCAGATCGAAGCTCGTCTCGAGCGTGTTGAGGTCAAGGCTCATGT
>Ga0210378_10001576_pt1 | contig 11899 bp, 15 predicted proteins | sample PLM1_60_b1redo_FD_155465 | JGI IMG/M metagenome (GOLD analysis project Ga0210378, IMG submission 155465) | Groundwater sediment microbial communities from an aquifer in East River, Colorado, USA - PLM1_60_b1 redo | ecosystem: Environmental > Terrestrial > Soil > Riparian zone | place: USA: East...
CGTGCGGACGCCTCATCGTGTAACCCCGACCGGCCTGGCCGGCGTCAGCCCTCCCGGCCCAGCCGGCGCGAGGCCTCCACCCAGGCGTCCAGCGCGTCGCGGGCGCGGCCCCCGTCGATCGACCGGGCAGCCGCCTCCAACCCGTCCATCAGGCTGAGCGCCGCGTCCGCCGCGACCAGCGCAGCCGCCGTGTTCAGCAGCACCATCTCCCGGGCCGGGCCGCCATGGCCGGCCAGCACCTCCTTGGCGATCGCCACGTTGCGGTCCACGTCACCCCCAAGCAGGTCAGCGGGATCGGCCGCCGCGATGCCCAGCTCGACCGGGTCCACCATCAGCTCCCGGACCCCGTCGGCGCTCACGTCCAGCATCGTCGACGTCGTCGTGGTGGTCAGCTCGTCCAGGCCGTCGTGCCCGTACAGCACGATCGCATGCCTGGTGCCCAGCCGCCGCAGCACCTCCGCCATGATCGGCGCCATCCGCGGGTCCGCCACCCCCAGCGCCTGATGCGCCGCCCTGGCAGGGTTGGTCAGCGGACCCAGGAAGTTGAACACCGTCGGCACGCCCAGCTCCCGCCGCGGCGCCGCCGCATGCCGGAACGCCGGATGGAACACCGGCGCGAAGCAGAACCCGATGCCGACCTCCGCGATGCAGGCCGCCACCCCCTCCGGCGGCAGCGCGATCGCCACCCCCAGCGCCTCCAGCAGGTCGGCGCTGCCGCAGCGGCCCGACGCCGCCCGGTTGCCGTGCTTGGCGACCCGCTGGCCGGCACCGACCGCCACCAGCGCCGCCAGGGTGGACACGTTGAACGTCCCGGCCCGGTCCCCACCGGTCCCACAGGTGTCCAGCAACGGACCCGGCACCGGCAGCGCCGCCGCCGCCGCGAGCATCGCCCGCACCAGGCCGGTCACCTCCGCGACCGTCTCCCCCTTGCACCGCAGACCGACCGCGAACGCGGCGATCTGCGCCGGCGTGGCCTCACCGGCGAGCACCGAGCGCATCGCGGCGGCGGCCTGATCCTCGCTGAGGTCTTCACGACGCAGCAACGGCCCGAGCACCGCGGGCCAGGCGAACGGATCGGACACGGCGAGCTCCCCGTCACATCGAGGCTGTTCGCGCCAAGCCTAATCGAGTTGGCCGCAACCGGGCGGCCCACCGGGCAGCATCCCCCGTAGCAAGGCCGCCTGCCGCAGCGCACCCTCGGCCTCCTGCCGGTCGCCGAGCTGCCGCAACGCCTGCGCCTCGTGGAGGGCGAGCTGCACGGCCGCCGAGCTGGCCGGCGGCGCCCGGTCCTGACCGGCCCTGGCCAGGTCGACCGCCTCGTGGAGGCGGCCGTCGACCAGCGCCCACCACGCGCCCGCCTCCAGCACCCAGGCGACCAACTCGGCGTTGCCGGCCTGGCGGGCCAGCCGCAGCGCCGCGTCCCGGCTCGCCTCGGCGGCGTCGCGCTCGCCGGCCTCGAAATGCAGGCGCGCCAGCACCACCGACAGCCAGCCGGCGGCCCCCAGCAGCCGGCGGCGCTGCGCGACCGTGAGCCGCCCAGCCAGCAGCTTCCCGACGTAGCGGCGCTGCGCGCGCACCGCCGGCAGCAGCGACCCGGGCGGGGCGCTGGCGGCGGCGCGGCGCAGCCGCTCGACGGCCCGCTCGACGCTGGCCAGCGCGTCCGCGCCCACGTCCGAGGCCTCCGCCAGCCTGGCCAGCTCCATCGCCTCGACCACCGCGTCGGGCCGCGTCCCCGCCGACGCGGCGGCAGCGGGAGCGGCCGGCGTGGCGGTCTCCGCCGGCGCCGACCCCGGGAGATCCGCCGTCCACGGCTCGGTGGCCGCGCCGAGCGACGACCGCACGTCCCATTCCTGGTCGGCGAACCGCCACAACGCCACCAGACCGCCGGCGGCGTCCAGCGCCCGGTCGAGGGCGGCCACCAGCTCCCTGGAGGGCCGCACCGCCGCCCGCTCGACGGCGCCGACGTAGGAGCCGTCGTAGCCCGCCAGCCTGCCCAGCTCGTCCTGGGAGAGGTGGCGCAGCGAACGCAGCCGCCGCAGCACGGCGCCGAGGCAGGCGGCGAACGACTCCCCCGCCGCCAGCGGCCGCGCCCGGCCCATGAATGCCTCCTTCGCAACCGGCCAATGCGAATAAATGGCGAATCGCAAATCATTCGCCAAATCAACCTGGACACCACGAGCCACCCAGATCAGCTTGGCGCCCGAAGCGTCCGCGGGACGCGGACCATACCAGCCGGTAGTGACAAGGAGGACGGACAAGGTGCGGGTGCTCGTGATGGTCCTCGTCGGCCTGGTGGTCGTGCTCGTGGTCCTGACCGAGCTGTGCCTGCTGCAGTCGGCGGCGCTTCGCCGACGCATCAAGGCGGCGCTGCCTCCCGAGGAGGACGAGCGCTGATGGGGTCGGGGGGCTCGGCGCGACGATGGGCTCCGGAGCGACGGGTCCCCCGGCCGTTGGACTGGCTAGCGCTTCTTGCCCGGGGGCTCGCCGTGCGGGTGCTCCTGCCCTTGGCCTGCCGATTCGGCCGGGGTGGCTTGGCAGTAGGCGGCGACCTTGTCGGCGCCTCCGGCGGCGGCGGCCAGGGCGCGGAACGCCGTCGAGCTCTCCTTGTCGCCGTGCTGCCCGCCCTGGCCGGCCTGCCATGCGCGGCAGAGCCCGTCCTTGGCGGGGCCGGTGGCGTCCGGTCCCCTGGCGGTGCCGTTGCCCCGCTCGCCCGTGGTGGCCGTGCCCGTCGTGGATGCGGCGTCGCTCCGACCGGACGTGGCGACGCCGCGGCCGGGGCCGTCGGGTCCGTGGCCGGCTGCCGGCTGCGCCGGCCCGGAGATGACGCCAGTGGCCGCGGCGACGCCGCCGATGGACAGGACCGCCGCGAGCACGGCGGCGGCTGCCTTGACGCTGAGGAGTCTGCTGGGCACGCCTGCCCTCCGAGAGGTGGGAGCTCGGGTGGGGGAACCCGAGCGCGCCATGGCCGCGAACCGGGCGACGGCCGCCGGTTCACCGGTCAGCTCCTCCGTCGCCGCTGGGGCGGTCGCCGCGGCCACGACCTTGGCGACCGCCGCGTAGCCCGGTGGGGCGTCGGCGGGATCCAGCCGTCCGGCGAGCAGCCGGTCGGCGGTGTCGTCGTCGAGGGTCGGGGGGGTGGACCCGCGTGGACCAAGGAGTTGGCGCATCTCGAAGGGAAGAGCGTCGTCGTCGTTCATGGCGTTACCCTGCGTGCAGGCTCGACCGCGGCCAGCCTCTGGGCGAGCCGGCGCAGCCCCCGGTGGGTGAGGGTTCGGACCGCTCCGGGTCGCTTGCCGACGATCCTGGCGACCTGAGCGACGTCCAGGCCGGCGACCATCCGCAAGGCCACCACCTCGGCCTGGCTGCGAGGCAGCTCGGCGATCAGGGCGAGCGCGGCGCGGGTCGACTGTGCCTCCAGCGCCGCATCGGCCGGGTCGTCGGGCGCCGGCCGGTTGTTCAGGAGCTCGACGGGTAGCGCGGCGGCCTGCCTGCGGGACGATTGGCGGCGCCAGTCGAGCGCGCGATGGCGGGCGGCGGTGAACACCAGGGCCCGGAAGCCCAGCTCGTCACCTCGAAAGCGTGCGAGCGTGCGGATGACCGACACCCAGGTGTCGGCGGCGAGGTCCTCCGCCGCGTCCGGCGCGGCCACCCGGAGGTAGCGCAGGACCGCCGGCTGGAGCTCCCGCCACAGCTCCGCGAACGCCCACTCATCGCCACGCTGGGCCGCTGCGAGCACGGCGGGAAACGATGGCCCGATCATCGTGGGCACGGTCGCCCGGCTCCCGGTGGCATGTCAAATCGGACGACCCGCGGGGCGGGCTGCGGTAGGGGGCTGCACCCGGGGCTGGCCGTCCACCCCCATGGCTTGGGCCAGCACCCGAGGCGAGCGCCAGAGCGGGTCGCGCCTCCGCTCCGACGAGGTCGCAGTGCCCGAGGACCGGGATGGGATCCGGGGGAGAGATCCCGGGGGGCGATCCTCGGCCACGCAACATCTAGAAGAACGGCACGCCCCGGCGAGCCGTTACAGCTCGACAGCCGACGATGTCGTTCCTACAGTCGGCCCATGCCGCGACGACGACTGCTGGTGGGTGGGGCGCTGGCCGCCGCGGCCGGCGCGTACCTGGGGTTGGTGACGGGCCGGGTCACCGTCGACCTGGGTTGGGGGCGCTCCCGCCGCTCCCTCGGCCCGCTGGCGGTCACCATCGCGGCGCCCCGCGAGCTGGTCTTCGACGTCATCGCCGCCCCGTACCTCGGTCGGACCCCGACGGCCATGGCCGGCAAGCTGCGGGTGCTCGAGCGCGGCGACGACATGGTGCTGGCCGAGCACTACACGCCGGTGCGGGGCGGGCTGATGGCCACCACCGTGGAGACGGTCCGGTTCACCCGGCCCGAGCGGGTGAGCTTCCGGCTGGTGCGGGGTCCGGTGCCGTACGTCGAGGAGGAGTTCGTCCTCGAGGAGCAGGACGGCGCGACCACGCTGCACTACCGCGGGCAGCTCGCCGCCGACCTGTGGGCGCTTGGCCGCTGGTGGGGCGGCGTCGTCGGCCGCCGTTGGGATGCGGCCGTGGCGGCGTCGCTGGCGAACGTCGGCGCCGAGGCCGAGCGGCGGGCCGCCGTCCAGGCCGCCTCGTCGCGCTCGCGGGAGCGCTGACCCGGCGGCGTCCCGGCTCGGTCAGGCGGGCTGTGGCTCGTTGGAAAGGGCGTCGGCGACGGGGGCGACGACGGCGGCCCGGTCGAGCCGCAGGCGGCCGTCGATCATGTCCTGCAGCTCGCGGAGGGAGCGGATCAGGGCGTCGTGGGCGACCAGGATGCGGGCGGCGACGCCGGGGGCGATGGTGGCGTAGGAGGGGGCGAACGCGTAGCCGCAGAATGGGCAGCGGAAGCCCTCGCTCGGTTCGAGGAGCTGGTCCAGGAGCAGCTCGCGCCGACAGTTCCCGCAGCGGGCGGGGATGGTCATGGGGTCGCCCCTTCGAGGGTGGCGCGGCCGGAGTCCTCCTCGAGCAGCTTGCTGACGACCTGGGCCAGGGCGAAGGGGTCGACGGGCTGGTTGACAAGGGCGTCGGCGCCGCACCAGCGGCCGAGCCACTCGTCCTGGAAGCGTTCGAGGATGACGATGACGGGGCAGGCCAGGTCGGGGTCGGCTTTGAGGTCGCGGGTGAGCCCGAACCCACCGTAGGGGGTGACGCCGACGTCGACGACGACGAGGTCGGGCTGGTGGGCTTCGGCGAGGACCAGGGCGTCGTTGCCGTCGGAGGCTTCCAGGAAGGCGACCTCCTCCCCGGTGACCTCAAGGCGCTCGAGGGCGAGGCGGAGGCGGTCGCGGAAGGCCGGGTCGTCGGCGACCAGCAGGATCTGGATCAAGGGCGCTCCCGTTCTGTGCGGGTCAGCATCCAGTCGGTGGCGGTGAACACCAGGGATGGATACCACGTCCCGTCCCGTTGGATGGTCACGACGTAGGGGGTTGGGTGCTCGGGGTCGAGCCGGTCGAGGTCGAGCGGTGGCTCGGTGCGGGACCCGGCGCCGCCCTGCCGCTGCACCGTGCCACCGGTCAGGTGGACCCTGGCCACGTCGTCGGCGATCCGCTCGGTCCTGGTGGTGAGCCCCTTGACGGAGAGCCCGAGCGTGCTCGGGTCGGGAAGCGCGCCGGCGGGCGCGGACCGCTGGTAGGCGCGGAGGACCAGGCGCTCGCCTGGGGCGAGCCGGTCGACGGCGCGGTCGGGGTTGGCCTGCAGGGCGGCGGCGAGGTCGCGGACGGCCGCCTCGGGGGAGGCGGCGCCGGCGGTGGCCTGGTCACGGGCGCCAAGCAGGCCCCAGTCGGGCTGGCCGCCTCTGCCCGCAGCGCGGGCGTACTCGGCGGCGGTGGCGAGCAGAGAGACGTGCCAGCGGTCGTCGGCGCGGACGGTGACGACCCGCAGGGCGGTGACGGCGCCCTTGGTGTCCTGGGCGAGGCGGCGGTTGAGCTCTTCCGCGGGCAGCTCGAGCTTGGCGCCGCGTGGCCCGCGGCCGCCGACGACGCCGGAGACGAGCTCGACGACGGCGACGTCGGGACCGCCGCTGCCGGTGACCCGGCGGAAGCGGACGTCGCGGGCGGTGAGGTCGAGCTCGTCGGGCGTGCCGGTCAGCTGGCCGGCGATCAATGCGACGACCCGGTCCCGGTAGGTCCCGACGAGCAGGCGCTCGTCCTGGTCGAGATAGTCGGCGGCGCGGTCGAGGTCCTTGCGGTCGAGGGCGGCGAGCAGGCCGCTGGCGGCCGCCTCGGGGGAGGTGGCGCCGGTGCCGGTGGCGGCCATCTGACGGGCGGCGAACAGGCCGACGCCGCCGAACAGCAGCACGGCGGCCATGACGATGGCCGCGAGCCCGGGCCCGAACCGGCGGCGCTGCGGTGGAGGTTCCGGCGTCCAGGTCGGTACGGTCGGGTGCTCTTCGTCCACGTCGCGCCTCCTTGCGTGTCTCCCACGGATCAGGATAGGCCGTCCGGTCCGTCAAGGCGTGGTCCGCGCCGGTCGACAACGGTCGTATGGGACCAGCCCGGCGCGATGCACCGGGGAACCCCTCGGCCCGCCGGGGGGTTCCAAGGACCCCTTTGGTTCTCGCCGCGGTGTCGCTGGCGGTCGCGCTCGCCGCGGCCGGGCCGGCGCCGGCCGTGGTGGCGCAGGCGACGCCCGGGCCGGACGGGGGGTCCGGGGTCAGGGCGATCGCGGCCGCGCGGGCGGAGGCGGCGCGGCTGGAGCGCGAGGTCGCCCGGCTCGACACCGAGGTGGAGGTGCTGGCCGAGGCGAACGCGGCCGCGCAGGAGCGGCTGGACGCGGTGATCCAGGCGGCGCACCGCCAGCAGGCGGCGCTGGAGCGCTCGGAGCTGGCGCTGCAGGCGACCCGGGAGATGTTCGCCGGTGACGTCCGTGACCTGTACGCCCGCGGCCCGCTGGCGCCGCTGGCGTTGCTGCTGGGCGCGCGCGACACCCACGAGCTGGCGCTGGCCGGAGGCGTCGCCGGCAGGGTGCTGGAGCGTGACCGGCAGGCGCTCGCCCTGACCGGCCTGGCGGCCGGCACGGTGCGGACGCGGGTGGCGGAGCTGGAGGCGACGCAGGCCGAGGCGGTGGCGCTGCGGCGGCGGCTTGCCGGGCAGGCCGCCGCGATCGGTGAGCGCCTGGAGCGGCGCCGCGCCGTGCTGGCCACCGCCAGGGCCGAGGTCCGCGCGCTGGTGCAGGCCGAGTGGGCCCGCCGGGAGGCGGTCAGGCGGGCGCTGGTGGCCGCCGCCGCGCTCCGCGCCCGAGCGTTCGGCCTCGGCGGCTTCGCCGACGCGCCGGCGCCGTCCCCGGCGGCGGCGGCCGCGGTCAGGGCCGCGCTCGACGAGGTCGGCAAGCCGTACCGCTGGGGAGCGACCGGCCCGGGGTCGTTCGACTGCTCGGGGCTGGTCCGCTGGGCCTACGCGCAGGCCGGGCTGGCCCTGCCCCGCACCTCGCGGGAGCAGTGGTGGGCCGGCAGCCCCGTCGAGGTGGCCGGCCTGCGACCCGGCGACCTGGTGTTCTGGGCCAGCGACCCGGCCGACCCGGCGACCATCCACCACGTCGGCATCTACGTCGGCCAGGCGCTGATGGTGCACGCCCCCCACACCGGCGCGCTCGTGCGGGTCGACCCGCTGCGCCCGGGCGGCTACGCCGGCGCCATCCGGCCGGGAGGCGGGCCGGCGGTTGGGCGGGACCGCGCCTAGAGCCTGGGCCTGGCGGTCGGGCCGCGCCAGGGGAAGCCGACGGTGTGCTTCCAGCAGTTGGGGCCCGGGTTGTACTGGGACAGGGGCTCGGCGCACTGGGGGCAGACGCGGCCGAGCGGGAAGCTCTTCTGGCCGCTCTTGCCGGAGCCGGAATGGGTGCGGGCGCCCTGCACGGCACGTCCCTTGGAAGGCATCTGACTCCCCGTTCCCTCGCCGACCGGCTCAGCTTGCCGGCCCGGCCGCCGTACGACGGCTGCAAGTCTGCCATCTGCAAGAGTGCCGATGCAACGAGCACCTCAACGTGAACCCGCAGCTCAGCGGTGACCAGGGAGCATCCTGGGCAGGTTGGTGGCTGGTATGCCACCATGCAGTGCTATGACCGAGCGGGTGGAGCGGACGACCGGATCGCGGGGCGCCGTCGTCGAGTTCGACAAGGTCACCAAACGCTACGCCGGCGGCAAGGGCGACCCGGCCGCCGTCCAGGAGCTGTCGATCCGCATCCCCGGCGGCGAGATCTGCGCGCTCGTCGGGCCCAGCGGGTGTGGCAAGACGACCACGCTCAAGATGGTCAACCGGCTGGTGGAGCCGTCCAGTGGCCGCATCCTGCTCGACGGTGAGGACATCGGCAGGCGGAACCCCGTCGAGCTCCGCCGCGGCATCGGCTATGTCATCCAGCAGACCGGGCTGTTCCCCCACCGGACCATCGGCGACAACGTGGCCACCGTGCCCGGGCTGCTCGGCTGGGACAAGGCCCGTACCCGCCGGCGCGTCGACGAGCTGATCGAGCTGGTCGGCCTCGACCCGGCCAAGTTCCGCGACCGCTACCCGGTGCAGCTGTCGGGCGGCGAGCGGCAGCGCATCGGTGTCGCCAGGGCGATCGCCGTCGACCCGCCGGTGCTGCTGATGGACGAGCCGTTCGGGGCGGTCGACCCCATCACCCGCGAGCGCCTGCAGAACGAGTTCCTGCGCCTGCAGCGCCAGCTCGCCACCACCATCCTGTTCGTCACCCACGACATCGACGAGGCGATCAAGATGGGCGAGCGCGTCGCGGTCTTCAAGCCTGGCGGGAGGCTGGCCCAGTTCGACACCGCCGAGACGGTGCTCGAGTCGCCGGCGGACGACTTCGTGGCCCGCTTCGTCGGCGCCGACCGCGGCCTGAAGCGGCTGTCGCTGTCGCGGGTCAAGGACATCGCGCTCGAGCACCCGGCCACCGTCCGGGTCGGGGACGACACCGCCACGATCGAGCGGCAGCTCGATCGCGCCTCGACGCCCTACGTGCTGATGGTCGACGAGCAGGACCGTCCGGTTGGCTGGCTGTGGCGGCAGGACCTCGGTCGTGGCCCCATCGGCCCCGAGCGGGCGAGCAGCCCGGAGCCGTTGCTGGACCCCGAGTCGACGCTGCGCGACGCCCTCTCGGCCATGCTCGGGTCGGCCGTGCAGGAGGGACTGGTGGTCGACTCGGCCGGCAAGCTGCTCGGCAGCGTCTCGGTCGAGTCGGTCGGCAGCGTCCTCCGCCGCGAGCCCATGGCCAGCGGCCAGTAGGAGCTCCACGACGGGCGTTGTCGGCCCCGAACGTACCCTGGACAGCGCAACCTTGGTAAAGTCCTTCGATCCGACGAGGTGGGTGCCGATGGAAGGTCCGCTGCGCAGGAACGCGCCCAGGGTACGGCGACCCGTGCTGGAACCGAGCTGGTTCTTCTGATGCGCATCCCCTCCCGCGATAGCTCGCGGTGCACATCCTGGCCAGGCGCTTGCCTGGCCTGCTTTGCGTCCAGCCCCGCTGTTCCGAGGAGACCCGCCCGTGGAGCAGGGTGACCCGTTCTTCGACTGGGGCTGGACGACCCGCCACCTCGACGAAGTCGCCACCAAGATCGTCGCCCACCTCGTCCTGACCGGCCTGGCCGTCGGCATCGGCCTGCTGATCTCCCTGGCGCTCGCCTTGCTGATCATCCGGTACCGCTGGCTGGACGGGCCGGTCACCGGGATCACCGGGATCCTGTACACGATCCCCAGCCTGGCCCTGTTCGCCCTGCTGGTGCCCTTCTGGGGGTTCTCGCTGCGCACCGCCGAGGTCGGCCTGGTCAGCTACACGCTGCTGATCCTCATCCGCAACATCGTGGCCGGGCTCAGGGGGGTGCCGGCCGACGTCCGCGAGGCGGCCGTCGGCATGGGCTACTCCCCGGTCCAGGTCCTGGTCCGGGTGGACCTGCCGCTCGCCCTGCCGGTCATCGTCGCCGGCGTGCGGATCGCCACCGTGACGACGATCGGGCTGGTGACGGTGACCGCGATCATCGGCCGCGATAACCTCGGCCAGTTCATCCTCGAAGGCATCAACCAGCTGTTCAGCACCAAGATCGTGCTGGGCGCGGTGCTCTCCATCGCGCTCGCGGTGGCGGCCGACGTGCTGCTGCTGGGCGTGCAATGGCTGATCGCCCCCTGGGTCCGCTCCCGTGAGCGGCCGGCATGAGCGGGCTGCTCGGCGACACCGCCGCGTTCGTCGGTGACAACGTCGGCCTGCTCGTGCAGCGGATCCTCGAGCACGTCCAGCTGTCGGTCATCTCCCTGGTCATCGCCATGCTGGTCGCGCTGCCGGTCGCGCTCGTCCTCGGCCACACCGGCCGGGGCGGCTTCCTGGCCATCAACGCCGCCAATGTCGGGCGGGCCCTTCCCAGCCTCGCCCTGATCGCGATCGCGCTGCCGTTCCTCGGCCTGAACGACAGGTCCACCATCTTCGCGCTGGCGCTGCTCGGCATCCCCCCCATCCTGACCAACACCTACGTGGCGGTCCGGGAGGTCGACCGCGACATCATCGAGGCGGCGCGGGGCATGGGCATGAGCGGCGCCGAGATCGTCCGCGGCGTCGAGCTGCCGCTGGCCGCGCCGGTGATGATGTCCGGCATCCGCACCGCGGCCGTCCAGATCGTCGCCACCGCGACCCTGGCCGCGGTGATCGCCGGCGGTGGGCTCGGCCGCTTCATCGTGGACGGCTTCGCCACCCGCAACAACGCAAGCGTGGTGACCGGCGCGGTCGCGGTCGCCCTTCTCACCATCCTCACCGAGCTCGGGCTCGGCGCCGTCGAGCGGGCGGTGACCCCGCGCGGCGCGAGCCTGACCGACGAGCCAGCGGCCCGACGCGCTCCGAGCGCCGTTCCGGGCGCCGCGAAAGGTGGTGCGCAGTAGGCCAGTCGAGTCTCCCGTCCCGAGACCACATGACCAGAGGAGCAAGCATGCAGCACTTGCGTCAGCGCCTGCGGGCGGTCGCGGTGGCGGCCGTCCTGGCCGTTCTCGTCGCCGCCTGCGGCAGCACCGAGCCCGACAGCGGCACCGGCGGCGGCTCGGCCGCCAAGAACGTCACCGTCAAGCTGGGTTCCAACGACTTCACCGAGCAGTACATCCTCGGCGAGATCTACAAGCAGGGCCTCGAGAAGGCCGGCTACACGATCCAGTACCAGAAGGGCCTCGGGTCCCGCGAGGTCGTCTTCCCGGCGCTGGAGTCCGGGCAGCTCGACATGTACATCGAGTACGCCGGCTCCGCCCTGCAGATCCTCGCCAAGCAGGCCCCCGACAAGAACGCCGACAAGGTGCTGGCCGACCTGACGACCTTCCTGGCCACCAAGGGCGTGAAGCCGCTCCAGCAGGCCCCGATGGAGGACAAGAACGCCCTCACCGTGACCAAGGAGACCGCCGACAAGTACAGCCTGACGACCATCTCGGACCTGGCCAAGGTCCCGGACAAGCTGGTCATGGGCGGGCCACCCGAGTGCAAGGACCGGCTCACCTGCTTCAAGGGCCTGCAGCAGGCCTACGGCCTGCAGAACCTCACCTTCAAGGCCATCTCCCAGGGCGGCCTGAAGTACTCGGCGCTTTCGAGCGGCGACATCCAGGTGGCGCTGTCGTTCACCACCGACGGCCCGATCGCCAAGCAGGGCCTGGTGGTCCTGGAGGACGACAAGGGCGTGTTCCCACCCGACCATGCGGTGCCGGTCGTGCGCGAGGCGTTCCTGAGCACCGCGGGGGCCGACTTCGAGTCGGCGGTGAACAAGCTCTCCGCGGCCATCACGACCGAGGAGATCACCAAGCTCAACGCCAAGGTCGACCTGGACAAGGAGGAGCCAGCGGACGTGGCGGCCGCGTGGCTGAAGGAGAAGGGGCTGGTCTGAGCATCTCCGTGGCGCCGGCGCCCCGACG
>Ga0210378_10001579_pt1 | contig 11885 bp, 11 predicted proteins | sample PLM1_60_b1redo_FD_155465 | JGI IMG/M metagenome (GOLD analysis project Ga0210378, IMG submission 155465) | Groundwater sediment microbial communities from an aquifer in East River, Colorado, USA - PLM1_60_b1 redo | ecosystem: Environmental > Terrestrial > Soil > Riparian zone | place: USA: East...
GAACAGCCCGAAGGCGTACGGGAGCACGGCCGCGAGCGTGAGCACTGGCGTCGCCTCGCTCGAGTCCATCGCATAGAACCGCTGGGCGAGAACCTCGCAGCTCCGCGTGTACGTCTCCATTACCTGCGCGCAAGGACCGTACCCGAGTCCGTCGAGGCGGCCGGCCACGACCAGCGCCGCGACGACGACCAGCGCCGTGAGGCCAGCCAGGATGAGCAGTTCGAACCGATGCAACCGAAACGTGAGACGGATCGATTCGACCATCACGCGGCCGCCTTTCGGGAGGCTCGCTGTGGCCGCTCCGGGCGACCCGCAGCGAGGTGGCCGATGACGACCTCCTCGAGCGTCGCCGGCCGGCCGGCGGAGCCGCGAACGAGGGCGAGACGCTCGCCGGTGGCCGCCGGGAACGTCCCGACCACCACGGCCCCGATCGGGTGCGGCTCGTTCGCCGCGACCACCCGATGGCCGGCGATCGCCTCGGCGATCGAGACCGCCAGGAGCGACCGACCGCCGCCCAGCACGATCAGGCTGTCGCAGGCCTGCTCGATGTCGGTGATGACGTGGGACGAGAGCAGCGCGGTCGCGCCGACGGCCCGGACGGCCTCGACGAGGACCTGGAGGAACTCGCGACGGGCGAGCGGGTCGAGGCTCGCCAGCGGCTCGTCAAGGAGGAGGACCGGCGCCCGCGTGCCCAACGCGAGCGCCAGCCCCACCTGCGCCTGCTGTCCCCCAGACAGCTCGTCGGCGCGGGAATCAAGCGGAATCGAGAGGTCGTCGAGGTAGCCCCGTGCGAGTTGGCGGTCGAAGCCGGGCCGGTGGCCGGCGGCGAACGCGATGTGGTCGTCGACGCTCAGCTCGCGATAGAGCGAGGGCGCCTGGGGCACGTAGCCGGTCAGCGCGATCGCGGCGCCCCGATTGCGGACCGGGTCGACGCCCCGGATCCGAAGCTTGCCCGCCGTCGGCCGCTCGAAACCGACCCAGGCCTTCAGGAGTGTCGACTTGCCAGACCCATTCGGGCCGACAAGCGCGGTGATGCTGCCCTCCTCGACCGTCAGGTCGAGGTCGCGCAACGCCCAGCGCCGCAGCCCGTATCGCTTGCCCAGGCCGATCGTCTCGAGCACTACCGTCATTCGTGTCGTTCCCTCCTGCCCGGAATGTGGATCGCCGGGGCCAGGCCAGCGTGGGCCGCCCGCCTGCCATCGGGCAGCGGTTGCATCCCGAGCCGCCGTTGCGGGATTCCCCGGTCCGCGATTGATCCTGCGGCCTGCTACCGTCGCCCCATGACGGGCCAATTCAAGCTGGACGAACGAGCACGCATGCGGATCGCCGGCGTGATCGCCGCGACTGCCCTCGGATTCAGCCTGCTCGTGCTCCTGTTCGGGACCTACCAGCCGGGCCTGAGGCTCGCCACCGACGACACCGGGATCTACGTGGCCGAGGTTGACCCATTCGGCCAGGCTGCCCGCGACGGCGTCAATGAGGGGCTACGTGTCGTCAACCTGAACGGCCAGCAGCTCATCCGCTTACCGACGTACGAGTATCGCGAGCCCGATCCTCAGAATCCGGACGTTGCTCCCGAACCGACGCTCGTTGGACCGGCCGTCCCAACGCCCGTGACCTTTCCGCCGGGTGAGCTCGATCGACTTGCCAGCGGCCGGATCGACAGTGCAGACCTGATCAAGCCATCACAGCTCGCGGCCTGGAAGGCAGGCGATGAATGCTGCCTGTTCAGCGTCTACTACCCCGGGGAACACTCCCTGACGGACGCCAGCCTTGCGCTCCTCCCCGGACTCGCCCTGCTGCTCCTCGGGGTGTGGTGGCTCGACACTGGCCGGGGTGGGGAGTCGCTCCGCCCGATCGCACTCCCGGCGGCGGCTGCGGCCGCCACGCCGTTCCTCGTCGGGCCGCTGGTGGCGACGATGAGCCCCTCGCTCGTGATCCTCGCCGGGTTCTTGACCGTTCTCGCCATGATTCCCCTCGCCCTCGGGCTGGCCGAGCGGATCGAGGACGAGCATGACCGGCGGCTCATCCTCTGGGCGATCGCGATGCTGTCGGTCGTCGGGGCCGTCAGCGTGATCTTCGCGGTGACGAGCAGGGCCTTCGGGACGGACGTCGAACTGCTGCGTTGGGCATCGATCGGGGCGATACCGCTGGTCCCGGGCTTGGCGGCCGCAGGGCCGTTCGACCTGGGCGGGCTGCGAGTCGCGGGGATCACGAGCGGCCGGCTGATGCAATCCACCGAGCTCGCGATCGCCGGGGCGACGCCGCTCTTCGCGCTCGCCACCGATCGCCCGCCCTACCTCTGGCCGATCGCCCTCTGGCTGGGCGCGATCGCGGTAGCCGGTCGATTCACCGTTCGCCCTCTCGCCAGGCTCGTGACTCGCGCCCAGCTCCAGCGCGACCTGATCGTCGCCGCGACCGAGGCGGAGCGGGCGCGGCTCGCGGCCGATATCCACGACGAGGCGCTTCAGGAGCTGACGCTCCTCGTGCGGCGGCTGGAGACGGCCGGCGACACCGAGGGAGCGGAGCTCGGCCGGACCGTGGCCGACCGCCTTCGGGCGATCTGCGGTGACTTGCGGCTGCCGATTCTGGACGATCTTGGCGTCGGGCCGGCCCTTGACTGGCTCGTGCTGCGGATCGAGCGCCTCGCCGGCGGCGAGGTCCGCCTCGAACGGACCGACGGGACCCGACCCCCACCCGATGTCGAGCTGGCGATCTTCCGGGTCGCCCAGGAGGCGCTCGCCAACGCCGTCAAGCACGGCAGTCCGCCAATCGTCGTTCGCTATCGGGCGACCGATTCGGGCGTGTCGCTGTCGATCGATGACGCCGGGCCCGGGATTGCCGCTGACGCCGGAACGGCCGCGGAGCAGGGCGGGCACTTCGGGTTGCTCAACATGCAGCAGCGGGCGGAGGCGATCGGCGCGATCCTCGATATCCGCCGCTGGCCGACTGGCGGGACCCACGTTGCGCTGGAGTGGCGCCAGCGGTGACCCCGGAGGACGCGTCCGCGTCGCCGTTGCCGCCGATCCGCATCGCTATCGTCGACGACCATCCGGTATTGCGGGAGGGGACGGCGGCGCTACTCGCGGCTCAACCCGGGTTCGAGGTCGCGGGCGTCGCGTCGTCGCTCGAAGAGGCCGAGTCGCTCGTGACCACCGCGCCGGTCGACGTCGTGCTGCTCGACATCCGTCTTGGCTCGGACAGCGGCCTCCGCTGGCTGACTCCCGCCGATCCATCGCAGACGCGGCCCGCCGTCATCGTGCTGACGTCGTACGACTACCCGCAATACGCCGAGGCGGCTCTGCGCCTGGGGGCTTCTGGGTTCGTCCTCAAGACCGCCCCGATCGCGGAGCTGCTCGACGCGATCCGCCGGGCCGCCGCGGGCGGGCTTGCGTTCGGCGTCCGACCCGGCCGCTCAGGACCGATTGCCCGGCTGAGCGAACGGGAGCTGGACGTTGTCCGGCTAGTCGTCGACGGCCGCTCGAACGACGAGATCGCGACAAGGCTGGGCATCGGGCCCAAGACGGTCGAGTCGCACCTGCGCCGCCTGTTCGAGCGCTTCGACCTCGCATCCCGCACAGAGCTCGCAACGCGAGCGCTGCGTGAGGGCTGGCTCGAGGTTCCGCCCGCGACCTGACAGCCCGCTGACTGCGTTCGTCGCGCCTGGGCGTCGAGGGCAAGGCGCCCGGGAGGACCGGAGCGAGCGCACACCCCCGGAGGTCGGAGGCGACGCTCCGCTAGCCATCGGCCCGACGGTTTCCTGCGTGAGCGAGGACCGCAGCGGGCAACGCGGCCATCGGCGTTCATGCGCGACAGCCATCGACTACGATAGCGTCCCCAACATGAAGCCTCCCAGTCGATGCCGAACCTGCCGCTCCCACGCCCTCGCCTTCGCCGTGGCGTCCCGGGCAGTGCGGTCCTGCCCGGCGACGTAGAGTCGGCGGCCGACCCGGAGATCATCGAGAGCAGCGGCCTCCGCTGGATCCACATCGAAGAGCCCCGCCTCGCCCATCGTGAGTGGCTCGAGAAGCACTTCGACTTCCACCCACTCGACTTCGAGGACGTCTACTCCCGGAACCAGCGCCCGAAGCTCGACTCGTACGATGACTACATCTTCATCGTCCTGCAGTTCCCGATCTTCGAGAAGTCGACCGGGCGGCTCCTGTCCGCGGAGCTGGACCTATTCATCGGGCCCGACTACCTGATCACCCTGCCGGACACGCCGTTGCCGCCGCTGAGCGCGATGTTCGAGCGGCTCAAGACCCGCGACGACTTGCGCGAGCAGAACTTCTCGAAGGGTTCGGGCTACCTGCTGTACAAGATCGTCGACACGAACGTCGACTCGTCGTTCCCGATGCTCCGCAAGATGGGCAACAAGCTCGACCGCCTCGAGGACGACATCTTCGAAGGCCGCTCGTCGGAGATCGTCCGCGACATCTCCAACGCAAAACAGGAGATCATCAACTTCCGCAAGATCGTGCGGCCGCAGCGCGCCGTGCTCCGCGACCTCGAGCGGACGAAGCAGCGCTACCTGGCCGAAGAGCTCGAGATCTACTTCGACGACATCTCCGACGCCGCCGAGCGGATCTGGGACACGCTCGAGAACTACAAAGAGGTCGTCGAGGCGCTGGAGTCCACGAACGAGTCCGTACTGTCGCACCGCCTGAACGACTCGTTCCGGATCCTCACGGCGGCGTCGGTGATCATCCTGCCGCTCACGCTGATCGCGAGCATCTACGGCATGAACGTGCCCGTCCCGGGCGAAGGCATGCCGTACGCGTTCTGGCTCATCCTCGGGTTGATGGCCGCGATGCTCGTCGCCCTCGTCGTGGTATTCCGCAAGCGCGGCTGGCTCTAGGCACGCCCTCGGAGATCGAGCATCACGAAGGCGCTAGAGTCGGGCGAACGAGGCGCGCGGGAGAGCTCATGACGACCGACGACATCAATCACGCCCGCGAAGCCTTCCGGCAGCAACGCTGGTCGCTCGCGTTCGCCACGCTGTCCGACCCGAAGGTATCGGAGTCGCTCCGCTTCGAGGACCTCCAGCGCCTGGCGATCGCGGCCCATATGCTCGGTCGCCCGCTGGAACGGCAGGCCGCCGGGGAGCGTGCATACCACGCGGCACTCGCCGACGGCGACCTCCAGGCGGCGGCGCGGGCGGCATTCTGGCTCGGCTTCGGCCATCTCGAGTACGGCGAGGTCGCCCAGGCCGGCGGCTGGCTCGCCCGATCCGGCGGGCTCCTCGGGGAGATCGGCGAGCCGACCGTCGTCGAGGGTTACCTGCTGATCCCGGCGGGCCTCCGCAGCCTCGGGGAGGGCGCCGTCGCCCAGGCGCGCGAAGCGTTCGAGGCAATGGGCCAGATCGCCCGACGGTTCGATGATCCCGATCTGGCCACGATCTCCCGGCTCGGCCTCGGCGACTGCCACATCCGGTCCGGTCGCAGGCGCGAAGGAATCGAGCTGCTCGACGAGGCGATGCTCGCGGTCGCGTCGGGCGAGGTCTCACCGGAGATCGTGGGCCTCGCGTACTGCGCGGCGATCGAGTCGTACCGGCAGGTGTTCGACCTCCGCCGCGCCCAGGAGTGGACCACGGCTCTCGCCGGGTGGTGCGAGGGTCAGCCGGACGCCGTCCCGTTCCGCGGCCGCTGCATGGTTTACCGCTCGGAGCTCATGGTCCTGCACGGGCAGTGGGACGCCGCCGCGGAGGAAGTGCGGCGGGCCCGCGACCGCCTCGCCGGCCCGCCGATCGCCCCGTCCATGGGCGAGGCCGACTACCAGCAGGCCGAGCTGGCCCGGCTTCGCGGGTCGTTTGCCGCCGCGGCCGCCGGGTATCGTCAGGCCGCGGAGCACGGCCGCTCGCCCGAGCCCGGCGTCGCGCTCCTTCGCCTCGCACAGGGCCGGCCGGCCAGCGCCCTGGCAACGATCCGCCGGGCGATGGACGAGGCCACCGACCCGCTGGAGCGGCAGCGGCTCCTTGGACCGTATGTTGAGATCCTCATCGCCGCGGGCGAGCTGGACGGGGCCAGGACGGCGGCCACGGAGCTCGGTCAGTTCGCGGTCGGGGCGGACTCGCCGCTCCTCGACGCCCTCGCAGCCGGCGCCGACGGCGCCGTCCGACTGGCGGGCGGTGACCACGCGGAGGCGCTCGTTTCTCTCCGTCGAGCGTGGGCTGCCTGGCACGCGATCGACGCCTCCTACCAGGCGGCGAGGGTTCGGGTCCTGATCGCATTCGCCTGTCGCGAGCTCGGGGACGAGGACGCCGCCGCGATCGAGCTCGAGGGTGCCGCGAAGGTGTTCTCGGAGCTTGGCGCCGCGCCCGACCTCGCACGGGTCCGACGAGCGTTCGGGTCCAGGCCCGGTGCAGGCGGCGCCCAGTTGACCGGCCGCGAGGTCGAGGTGCTCCGCCTGCTCGCCGCCGGCCAGACGAACCGCGATATTGCGCGCGAGCTCGTCATCAGCGAGCGGACGGTCGACCGCCACGTCAGCAACCTCTTCTCGAAGCTCGACGTGCAGTCGCGCTCGGCGGCGACCGCGTACGCCTACGAGCACGACCTGCTCTAGCGTCGCAGCCCGATACCCATTCCGGGGCGCCCGGAATTTGGGTACTTCCGCCGATGCGGGCTCGTTTGTCTCGGGCCTAGGTTGAAGCTGGCGACCGGGGACCCCCTGGTCGCCTCCGACCAGCGATTGAGAGGCGTGACATGGGCGCGAACGGTGCGATCGAGCGGATCGATACGGTGGTCATCGGAGCCGGACAGGCGGGACTGTCCGCGGGTTACCACCTGGCCAAGCGCGGAATGCCGTTCCTGATCCTCGACGCCGACGAGCGGATCGGCGATCACTGGCGTGACCGCTGGGACTCGCTGCGCTTGTACAGTCCGGCCAGGTACGACTCGCTCCCGGGAATGCGATTCCCGGGGCCATCCTTCCGCTGGCCCACCGCTCGCGAGATGGCCGACTACCTCGAGGCATATGCGCACCAGGTCAACCTGCCCGTCAGGAGCGGCACGCGCGTCCAGCGCGTCGATCCGGTCGACGGCGGCTTCCTCGTGTCGACCAACGGCGGCCGGCTCGCGGCGCGCCAGGTCATCGTCGCGACCGGTCCGTTCCGCGAGCCCCATATTCCGGTGTTCGCCGCCGAGCTCGACCCGTCGATCCGGCAGCTTCACTCGCACGAGTACCGCAACCCCGCGCAGCTCCGCGAGGGCGCCGTGCTGGTCGTCGGCCTGTCCCACTCGGGCGCCGACATCGCGTTCGAGGCCGCCAACGCCGGCCATCGGACGATCCTCTCCGGCAAGTCCCACGGGCAGATGCCAATCCGGGTCACCGACACGAGGCGGGCCATCCCGGGCTGGCCGATCGTCGAGTTCGTCTTCGGGCACGTCCTCACGATGCGGACGCCGATTGGGCGGAAGATGCGCCCGGAAGTACGCAAAGGCGGCGGCCCGCTCCTGCGGGTCCGCCTCGGGGACCTGGACAGGGCGGGCGTCGAGCGCCACGACGACAAGACCGTCGGCGTCAAGGACGGCCGGCCGATGCTCGCCGATAACACCGTTCTCGACGTGGCCAACGTGGTCTGGGCGACCGGCTACCGGCCCGATTACAGCTTCATTGCCGCGCCGGTCGTCGGCGACGACGGCTGGCCGGTCGAGGAGCGCGGCGTCAGCCCGACCGCGCCGGGTCTGTACTTTCTTGGCGTCCCGTTCCAATTCGCCTTTTCGTCGATGCTCGTGGCCGGAGCAGGTCGCGACGCGAAGTTCGTGGTCGATCGCATCGCCGAGCGGGTTCGCGCGATGGCCGGGGCGCGGCAGGCGCAACCGGCCACCGCGTGAGTCAGGCCGGGAGGTCGCGCTCCGCGGGGCCGATGTAGCGGACGTCGGGGCGGATGAGGCGGTTGTCGGCGGACTGCTCGAGGACGTGGGCGGTCCAGCCGGCATGGCGGGCGAGCGAGAATGTCGCCGGGAAGAGGTCGGGCGTGAGACCGACGCCCATGAGCACGGGTGCCGCATAGAACTCGACGTTCGTCTTGAGCGCGCGCTCGGGGTGGCGCTCGGCGAGGACCCGCAGCGCGACGTCCTCGACCTGGATCGCGAGCTGGAGCCAGTCGGGCTTGTGCTCCATGCCCTCGGCGACCTTGCGCAGCGCGGCCGCCCGCGGGTCGTACGCCCGGTAGACACGATGCCCGAAGCCCATGAGCCGCTCGCCGCGGTCAAGGGCGCCGCGAAGCCACTCCTCGGCGTGCTCAACCGATCCGACCTTCGCCAGCTGGTCGACGACCTCCGACGGGGCGCCGCCATGGAGCGGCCCCTTCATCGTTCCGATCGCGCCCACGACCGCCGACGCGATGTCGGATCGCGTCGAGGTGATCACCCGGGCCGTGAACGTCGACGCGTTGAAGCCGTGCTCGGCGCCGACGATGAAGTAGGCGTCGAGGGCCCGCGCGGTGCCGGGATCCGGACGCTCCCCCTTGAGCTGATAGAGGAAGCCCTCGACGAGGTCCAGCGACGGATCGGGCTCGATCGGGTCCTTGCCCTGGCGCAGCCGGGCGAAGGCCGCGAGCGCCGACGGCGAGAAGGACGTGAGCGCGCGGGCCTGCTCGACCGTCGGTGGCCACGGCAGGTCCTGCGTCGCACCCCAAGCTGAGACGGCAGTACGGAGTGCATCCATCGGCTTCGTCGAGGCCGGCAGCGCCTTGAGAATCGAGAGAACGGGAGCGGGGATCTGGCCGGTCGGCAGCCGATGGTCCGGCGTCCAGTCGCCGGTCCACAGGAGGTTCGCGACGGCGGCGTACGTCCCACGCTCCACGAGATCGCCGATCCTGTAGCCGCGGTAGATGAGCCGGCCACGTTCGCCATCGACCTTGCTGAGGGCGGTCTCGCCGGCGAGGACGCCCTCGAGACCCGGCGAGTAGGGCCGCTCGTCCGCAGGAGGCTCCGTCGTCGCGGTCGCGGGCGTCTTCGCTTCGGTCATGCCGTGATGGTAGCCGTGCCGGATCGGGACGTCGCGGCTCAGTCTCTTCGGCTGACGGCCTCGAGGATGACCCGGACGACGATCGAGCCGAAGAACGAGACGAGGACCGCGGCGATGAAGCCCTCGCCCTGGTTGAAGCCCATCTGGCCGGCCAGCCAACCGCCGACGATCGCGCCGAGGATTCCGACGACGACGTTCGGGAGGCAGCCGCGGGCAGTCCGGCCACCGACGACGGCCCCCGACAGGGCACCGCCGAGGAAGCCGATGACGATCCAGAAGAAGAGATCCATCGGCTCAGTCTGCCACGTCCGTTGCGTCGAGGAACGCCTCGACCGCGGCCGCGAACGCGGGGACGTGGGTGTGATGGGCGGCGTGCCGCGCGCCGTCGATCACCACGACCCGGCCATCGCGAAGCCGCGCGTCGAGCGCCTCCGTCGCCTCGCGAAACGGCGCCGCGCTGTCACCGCCCAGCAGCTGGAGCACCGGCTGGCCAACGCCGGCCAGTGCCTCGAGTGACGCCGCCGGCGACGCCTCGCCCTCGAGCTCCCGGAGCGTCGTCCCGACCGCCGCCGCCCGAACCGGCCAGATCGGGTCAGCCCGGAACGCGGCGAGGTCGGCGGGCGGCATCCGGACGATCTCCCGCATGAACGCCTCGAGCGCGGCGTCGCGGTCACCGGCCTCGACGAGCTGGGCGATGCGGCCCTCGACGCCGGCCGGACGGTATCCGACGCCGCCACCACCGCGCCCGAACTCGCCGTCGAGATCATCGGCGCCGGGTGGGCTCGGTGCGCCCTCGTACACCACGAGCCGGCCGATTCTCGACGTCAACAGAGCCGCCCCGAGCGCGCAGCGCCCGCCGTACGAGTGGCCGACGACATCGACTGGCGCACCCGCCTCCTCGGCAGCCGCATCCGCGACCGCGGCGAGGTCCTCGTATTCCCTCTCGATCGAGTACTCAGGGCCATCTCCAGACGCCCCGCGGCCGCGCCGGTCGACGGCCAACAGGCGAAACCGACGCGCGAGGATCGGTCCAAGCGACCGCCACGTCGTGTGGTCGGCGGTGGCGCCGTGAACCAGAAGGAGTGGCGGCCCGTCGCCGGAGGAGAAGACCGCGATCGGCGTGCCGTCGGGGGATGTGACGCTCCGCTGGCCGGCCGTCACGGCTGCCAGCGGTACAGCACGTCGGGTTGGTGCTCCTCGTTGCCCGAGCCGTCGCCGAGGGTCACGACCGCGAAGCCATGCCACTCGTAGAACCGCCGCGCGCGCTCGTTGACCTGGAACGTATAGAGCTCGAGGCCGTCCGGCCTCCGCTCCTTCGCTAGCTCCACCAACCTGCTGCCGATCCCCCGGCTGTACGACGGCGGGTCGACGTAGAGGTGGCCGATCCCGGCTTCGTCGAGGACCATCATCGCGACTACCCGGCCGGCTAGCTCCGCGACCCACGTCTCCATCAGGGGCACGACCTCCTCGGCCAACCACGCGCGGCACTCGTCGTCGGTGTGGGCAAGCGCGAAGTCGTACGTGGCATGAAACGCCGCGAGGAAGACGTCGGCCACGGCCGGGGCGTCGGGCGGGACGGCGCGCCGGATCGTGACGGCGTCCGGGCTCGTCATCACCCGCTCCGTCACCGACGCAGCGCGGATGCCGCCGCTTCGTCGAGGATCCACGTCGCGCCAGCGCGGCGCGCGAGCTGGGCTGGCAACCGCCGCTCGTCCCGCTCCGGGCCGAGGACCTCGGCCAGCATCGGCGCCTTGGCCGCGCCGTGCGTCACGACGATGATCCGGCGCGCGGCGCTGAGGCTTCCCGGGTGGAGGGTGACCCGCGCCACGTGCGGCTCGACATGCGTGGGCGCCGGCACGGCCAGCACGGTCTCCTCACGATCGAACGTATCGGAGCCCGGGAAGACCGACAGGATATGACCGTCCGGACCGATCCCGAGGAGCACCAAGTCGAACACCGGCCACCGACCCTCGGCCGGCGGGCCCTGGGCCTGCAGCGCTTCCACGTAGCGCTCGGCGGCCCATTCAGGCCCGAAGCCCTCGGCGATCGCCCGCCCGGTCGGAATCGGGTGGACGTTCTCGGCCGGGATCGGCGCCCCGGCCGTCCGACGACCGGTGACGTCCACCCCGGATCCGCCGGTCCCGGACTGGCCGCTCAGCGCCCCGATCTCCAGCAGGTCGGACAACGCGAGCTTGGCGTTCGATAGAGGATGATCCGGCGGGACGAACCGCTCGTCGCCCCACCACAGCTCGACGAACTCCCACGGCACGCGATCGCGAAGGGGCGGCGTGGCGAGGTTGCGATAAATCGCGGCGGGCGTCGAGCCGCCGGTCGTCGCCCAATGCACGCGGTCGCGATCGCGGACCGTGTCGATGAGCGCTGCGGCGATCATCTCGGCCGCCGTCTGCGCGCATGCCTCTGCGTCGGCCCGGATCGCGATCTCCGGTTCGTTCGCGACCGGGCTGACGGTCACGGCAGCTGGCCGCCCGCCAGCTCGGCGGCCATCCTCGTCGCCCCGACGGCGACCGGGTCGCGGCCGCCCGCCTCGATCGCCTCGGCCAGGAGGTCGACGTCCGTTCGACGTGGCGCATTGAAGCCCCGTTCGAGGGAGTGAACGCCGTCGAGCCAAACGCGGGCGTGCACAGCATCCTGCTCCGCGGTGACGTCGGCGCGGAGCTCCGAGCCGCGGTAGTCGGAGCGGAGCTCGATCCGGAGCGTCGTTCCGGGCGGCATCTCCGACAGCACCGGGCGAACCACGACGGCGACTTCCGTTCGATCGAGTCGAAGCGTCGCGCCGAGGCCGCCGCCGAAGCTCGGCAGCGGGGCCGCCCGACCGGGCCGGACCGCTGCGCGCTTGACTGGGCTCACTACCGGCCCGAGCGGCTGCACGACGTGCATCCCGAGCCGCGACGCCA
>Ga0210378_10001581_pt1 | contig 11873 bp, 10 predicted proteins | sample PLM1_60_b1redo_FD_155465 | JGI IMG/M metagenome (GOLD analysis project Ga0210378, IMG submission 155465) | Groundwater sediment microbial communities from an aquifer in East River, Colorado, USA - PLM1_60_b1 redo | ecosystem: Environmental > Terrestrial > Soil > Riparian zone | place: USA: East...
GCCGGTTCGGTCGCGCGTGTTGGGCGGTTCGGTCGCGCGTGTTGGGCGGTTCTGTAGGCCGCCGCCACCCAGCACGGTGTGTCCAAACTGCCAACTCATGTGTCCGAAAGTGCGGACACGCCGACGGGGGGTGGCGGCGGCGCTTTTGACCCGAACTCCGCGACGGTGAAGATCCAGCGCGCGCTCACACTCGAAGGCGTCGTCACGGTGTGGGCCAACGGCAACGACGGCGGCGACGGCTCCGCCGACCTGTCCAACCCGCCTGGCAAGGACCCGACCGGCGGCATCTTCTCGGTGGCGTCGTTCAACAACATGGACAGCACCAACCGCAAGGTCGGCTCGCTGTCCGACTTCTCCTCGCGCGGCCTGGCCACCGACCAGTCGACCTGACCGGACATCTCGGCACCCGGCGAGAACATCACCTCGTCTTGCCGGCCGTACCTGCCGATCTGCTCGACCGGCCTCGACCCGCGCAACGGCCCCGGCCTGCTGGACATCGGGACGTTCAACACGATCAGCGGCACGTCCATGGCGACGCCGCACCCTCGCCCAGCTGTTCCAAAGCCGGCCAGGCGCGACACCGGCCCAGATCGAGAACGCGCTGAAGTCCAGCGCGTTCAAGTACGGACCGCCGACCTACCAGGCTGTCGCGGGCGGCTTCACGTCGTCGTTCGACAGGGGCACCGGCCTTGTCGACGTGACGGCCGCCGTCAGCGCGCTGGGAGGCTGCGCGCCGTAGGGCACGTCGCTGGCGCATCGTCGGTCACACGGTGCACAATGACCACGCGGGTCACTCTGGTCTGCCGCACGGCGAGGAGTAGGGGAAGACGCCCTCGTCGAGAAGCGGAGGTCCGGCAGTGAGCACCCGTGGCGCTGTGTACGTCCACTCGTCGCCGGCTGCGGTCTGCCCGCACGTCGAGTGGGCGATTTCGGGCACCCTCGGAACCCGCGTCACCCTGCAGTGGACCGCGCAGCGGGCCGCCACCGGGCAGCTGCGCGCGGAATGCAGCTGGACGGGCCGGGTCGGCACCGGTGGCGCGCTGGTCACGGCGCTGCGCGCCTGGCCGATGCTGCGCTTCGAGGTCACCGAGGAGCCCAGCCAGGGCGTCGACGGCGAGCGGTTCTGCCATGTACCGGGGCTCGGCCTGTGGCGGGCAAGGACCAGCGCCAACGGCGACGTGGTGGTCGGCGAGGACCAGTTGCGCGCGCTGGTGGCCGCCAGCCGCGGGCCGGAGGCGTTCGCGCACCAGGTGGACCAGCTGCTCGGCGCGGCGTGGGACGACGCCCTCGAGCCGTACCGGCGGGCCGGTGACGGCGCGCCGGTGGCCTGGCTGCACCAGGTCGGCTGAGGACCGGGTCGGCTGAGGACCGGGTGGGCTGAGGACCGGGTGGGCTGAGGACCGGGTGGGCTGAGGACCGGGTGGGCTGGGGCCAGCGCCGGCCATGCACTGTGGCAACCTGATGCGGTGAACGGCCGGCAGCCAGCGTCGCAGCGGGCCTGGGTGCTGCCAGCGCTCGCGGTGCTGGTGATCGGCGCCGGTGCGGTGGCCGGCCTCGGCGTCCGCGAGTTCGGCACCGGTGCCACGGCCATCGGCCCGACCACGAGCCCGCCGAGCCTCACGACCACCGCCGGCGAGCGGCCGGGGCCAGGAATCGTCCAGCTCTCCCAGGACGCCACGGCGCACCCGCAGGCCGACGCGATCCGCTCGCTGCTGCAGCGGCACTTCGACGCCATCAACAACCGTGACTACGCCGCGTGGACCAGCACGGTCGTCAGCCGGCGCAGCCGCGAGATGCCGGAGCCCACGTGGCAGGCGGACTACGTCTCGACCAGGGACGGCAGCATCCTGGTGCGCCGCATCGAGCCGAGCCCGGACGGCACCATCGTGCTGCTGTCGTTCACCAGCACGCAGGACGAGGCGCAGGCACCGGCCAGCCTGCCTGGCTCGACATGCACGAACTGGTGGGTCAGCTACCGCGTCGTCGTCGAACGGGGGCAGCCGCGCATCGACGCCGGCATCCGGCACACCTCCCTCAACGCCAACTGCGCCTCCGGCTGACGGCGCTGACGGCGCCGTCGTCGTCCTCGCCGTCGTCGTTCTCGCACCGAATGTGGCATTCGTTGCGCCGAGCGCACCCGATGCCGCATTCGGTGCAACGACGTGCGACGACGTGCGACGACGTGCGACGACGTGCGACGACGTGCGACGACTGCCGGGGAGGAGGCCAACCCCGGCGAGCCGGGTCAGAGCGGGATGTTGCCGTGCGCGCCGCGGCCGGCGTGTGCGGCGGCCAGGGACTCGACGAGGCGGCGGCGGGTCTGCGCAGGCTCGATGACCTCGTCGACGACGCCGATGGCAAGGGCGCGGTTCACGCCGCCGGCGATCCGCTCGTGCTCGGCGGCCAGCCTGGCGTGCAGGGCCTCGCGGTCGGCCTCGTCGGCGGCGGCCAGCGCGCGCCGGTGCAGGATGCCGACGGCCGCCTTGGCGCCCATCACGGCCACCTCGGCCTCCGGCCAGGCGAACACGTAGGTGGCGCCGAGGGCACGGGAGTTCATCGCGATGTAGGCGCCGCCGTAGGCCTTGCGGGTCACCAGCGTCACCCGCGGCACGATGGCCTCCGAGAAGGCGTGCAGCAGCTTGGCGCCGCGGCGCACCACACCGTCCCACTCCTGGCCGACGCCAGGCAGGTAGCCGGGCACGTCGACGAGCACCACGAGCGGCACGCCGAACGCGTCGCACATCCGCACGAAGCGGGCGGCCTTCTCCGCGGACGCGCTGTCCAGGCAGCCGCCGAGCCGGATCGGGTTGTTCGCGATGACGCCGACGCTGCGCCCGCCGAGCCGGCCGAGCCCGACCACCACGTTCGGCGCCCACTTCGGCAGCAGCTCGGCGAAGCCGGCGTCGGCACCAGAGCTCGATCCGGCGAGCGGATCCTCGGCGTCGAGCAGCCGCCGTACCAGCGGCCGCACGTCGTAGGCCCGCTGCGGCTTTTCCGGCAGCAGCGCGCGCAGGTCCTCGCCGTCGCCCACCTTGCGCAGGTCGAACATGCCTGGCCTGGCGAAGAAGCTGGTGAGGTGCCTGGCCCGCCGGTAGGCGTCGGCCTCGTCGTCGGCGACCACGTGCACAACGCCGGACTTGCGGCCGTGCGCGGTCGGGCCACCGAGGGCCTCCATGTCCACCTGCTCGCCGGTGACGCTGCGCACCACGTCCGGGCCGGTGACGAAGATCCGCCCGTGCGGGGCCATGATCACGATGTCGGTCAGCGCCGGGCCGTACGCGGCGCCGCCAGCGGCCGGCCCGAGCACCACGGAGATCTGCGGTACCCGGCCGGATGCGCGGACCATGGCGGCGAACACCTGGCCGACCGCGTCCAGCGCCTCGACGCCCTCGGCGAGGCGGGCGCCGCCGGAGTGCCACAACCCGATCACAGGGCTGCGCTCACGGACCGCGGTGTCGATGGCCTCCACGATGTGCCGGCAGCCCTCGGAGCCCATCGCGCCGCCCATCTTGGTGGCGTCCGTGCAGTACACGAAGACCTTGGCGCCGTCGATCCTGCCGCGGGCCGCGAACACTCCGCTGGAGTCGCGCGGCCGCAGCGGGATCAGCGTGTCGGCGTCGAGCAGCCGGCCGATCCGGTGCTCGGGGTCGCGCGACTCGTGCTGTGCTGCGGCCCCCGCGGCGACCTCGGGTCTGGTGGCCAGAGCGGTCATCGGGCTCATCCCCCCTGTCGGAGTCGGACGGTCTGCTACGGACGGCACGCCGGGGTCAGGCGGCCGTGAAGACGAGCGCGACGTTGTGCCCGCCGAAGCCGAAGGAGTCGTTGACGGCCGCGGTGAGCTGCACCTTCCGCGCCTCGGTCGCGACGTCGAGCTGCACGGCCGGGTCGATGTTGTCCAGGTTGATCGTCGGCGGCACCAGGCTGTCGCGGATGGCCAGCACGGTGGCCATCGCCTCGACCGCGCCGGCCGCACCGAGCAGGTGCCCCATCGTGGACTTCGGCGCCGTGACGACCGGGTGGGTGCCGATCGATGCCCTGATCGCGGCGGCCTCGGCCACGTCGCCGACGGCGGTCGCGGTGGCGTGCGCGTTCACGTGCCCGACGTCGGCCGGGTCGATGCCACCGGTGCGCAGCGCGGCGCGGATGGCCCGCGCGGCGCCGGATCCGGCCGGGTCCGGCGCGGTGATGTGGTGCGAGTCCGAGCTCATGCCCACCCCGGCCAGCCGGCCGTACACCCGCGCGCCGCGGGCCTCGGCGAACTCCGCGCGTTCCAGTATGAGGATGCCGGAGCCCTCGCCGAGCACGAAGCCGTCCCGCTCGACGTCGAACGGCCGGGAGGCCCGCTCGGGATCGTCGTTGCGGGTGCTCATGGCGCGCATCTGCGCGAAGCCGGCCAGCGGCAGCGGGCAGATCGACGCCTCGGCGCCGCCGGCGATCACCACGTCCACCTCGCCGGCGCGCAGCATCCGCCAGGCCAGCGCCAGCGCCTCCGCTCCGGACGCGCACGCCGAGACCGGCGCGTGCACGCCGCCGAGCGCCCCGAAGGCGAGGCCGACGTGCGCCGCCGGGCCGTTGGGCATGAGCATCGGGATGGTCAGCGGCGACACCTTGCGCATGCCGAACTGCTCGAGCAGATCGTCCTGGTGCAGCAGGGTGAGCGCGCCACCGATCCCGGTGCCGACGACCACGGCCAGCCGCTCCGGCTCGACCGCGTCGGCCGGGTTCTGCGGCAGGCCGGCGTCAGCCCAGGCCTCGCGGGCGGCCACGATGGCCACCTGCTCGCAGCGGTCCAGCCGGCGGGCCTGCACCCGCTCCAGCTTCTCGGTCGGCTCGACGGCGAGCTGCGCGGCGATCGTCACCGGCAGGTCGAACCGGTCCAGCCAGTCGGCCTTGATGGGCCCGACCCCGCTGCGGCCGGCCACCAGGGCATCCCAGGTCGACGCGACGTCCCCGCCGATCGGGGTGGTCGCGCCGAGCCCGGTGACGACGACATCAATCATAGTGCTCACTTCAATTTCGAGGCGATGTAGTTCACCGCATCGCCGACCGTCTTCAGGTTGGCCAGCTGGTCGTCCGGGATCTTGACGCCGAACTTGTCCTCGGCCTGCACGGCGATCTCGACCATGGACAGCGAGTCGATGTCCAGGTCGTCGACGAAGGACTTGCCCTCGGTCACGTCGGCGGCGTCCACGCCGGCGACCTCTTCGACGATCGCGGCCAGCTCGGGGAGGATGTCCTCGGTCTTCGCTGCCTCCGTCGCATCGGTCTTCACGGGCTTCGCTCCCTCGGTCTTCACAGGCTGGTTCCCTTCTTCTTCATTTCGGTCCACAGTGGACGGACGGCACGGGTCATGGGCAGGTCACGACCTGCCCGGCGTAGGTCAGGCCGGCACCGAAGCCGACGAACAGCATCAGGTCCCCGCTGCGAACCGTGCCGGCGGCGCGCATGTGGTCCAGGGCGAGGGGGATCGAGGCCGAGGAGGTGTTGCCGGACTCGACGATGTCGTCGGCGACCACCACGTCCGGCCGGCCGCCGGCCGCGCGCAGCCTGCGGGCGATCGCCTCGACGATCCGCAGGTTCGCCTGGTGCGGGATCAGCACGTCGATGTCGGACGGCTGCAGGCCGGCCAGCTCGACGGCGCGCAACGCGATGGGGCCGATCTGGGAGGTGGCCCAGCGGAACACCGTCTGGCCCTCCTGGTAGATATGACCGCGCTCGGTGGTGCCGATCACCTCGACGAGGTCGCCGGCGCTGCCCCAGGCCACCGGACCGATCTCCGGCTGCTCCGACGGCCCGACGACCACGGCGCCGGCGCCGTCGGCGAAGATCACGCAGGTGGACCGGTCGTCCCAGTCGATCCGGTCGGAGAGCTTCTCGGCGCCGATCACCAGGACGTTGCCGGCCGAGCCGGCGCGCACGTAGTCCGACGCGGTGGCGAGGCCGTAGCAGAACCCGGCGCACGCCGCGTTCAGATCGAACGCACCTGGGGCGCTGATCCCGATCCGCTCGGCGACCTGCGAGGCGGCGTGCGGGATGGAGACCGGCATGGTGCAGGTGGCCACCAGCACGGTGTCGATGTCCGACGGCGCCAGCCCGGCGTCCGCGATGGCCTTGCCGCCGGCCTCGCTGGCCAGGTCGACCAGCGACTGCTCCGGCCCGGCGATGCGCCGGTTCACGATGCCGACCCGCTTGCGGATCCACTCGTCGTTGGTGTCCACCCGCTGGGACAGCTCGTCGTTGCTGACCACCCGCTGCGGCTGCGCGCTGCCCAGCCCGTGGATGCTGGCGCCGGGCGCGCCGGCCGGCAGGCGTAGTGCGGGGCTCATGCGGGGCTCCCTGCGAGGTCGGCGACCAGCTCGGCCACCGTGTCAAGGTTGTCAGGCGTCTTCACGGCCAGCGTCGTGGTTCCCTTCAGCTCGCGTTTGGCCAACCCGGTGAGGGGGCCGGCCGGCGGTAGTTCGACGGTTGCGCTCACCCCGCGGGCCGCCATGGTGGCCATGCAGGCGTCCCAGCGCACCGGGGAGGTCACCTGGGCGACCAGCCTGCGCAGCAGCTCCGCGCCGCTGGTGACCTCGGCGCCGTCCGCGTTGGACAGCAGCGGACGGTTCGGGTCGCCGGTGCGCACCGCCGCTGCCCGTTCGGCCAGCGCGACGCGGGCCGGGGCCATGAAGCGGGTGTGGAACGCGCCGGCCACCTTCAGCGACACCACCCTCGCGCCGCCCGGTCGCTGCGCGGCCAGCTCCTCCAGCGCCGCCAGCGGACCGGCCGCGACGATCTGACCTGCGCCGTTGCGGTTGGCCGGCTCGAGGCCGAGCTCGGCGAGCCTGGCGAGCACCTGCTCCTCGTCGCCGCCGAGCACGGCGGACATCCCGGTCGGCTCGAGGGCGCACGCCGCGGCCATCTCGGCGCCACGGATCGCGGCCAGCTCGATGGCGTCGTCGGCGCTGAGCACCCCGGCGATCGCGGCGGCGGCCAGCTCACCGACCGAGTGACCGGCGACGACGGTGTCCGGTGGCAGGTCGACGCGGCGCGCCAGCTCCTGGTTGGCCAGCAGGGACAGCGCGACGACCAGCGGCTGCGTGACGGCGGTGTCCTTGATCTCGTCGGCGCCCGCCGTGGTGCCGAGCCGGCGCAGGTCCAGCCCGGCGGCCGCCGACCACGCGTCGATCCGCTCGCCGGCGCCGTCCAGCCCCAGCCATGGCGAGAGCATGCCGGGGGACTGGGCACCCTGTCCTGGAGCGAGCAGCGCGATCACATCCCAAGCGAACACGCCCGAGGGGTCGATCGGCGATGCCGGCAGGCCCAAAGCCCGTCGGGCTGCGTTGTGAGGTTCCTACAACCGGTGATTACAACAGGCCGCGGGATTTCGCCAGCCGCCCGACGGCCAGCGCGACCCGCAGCACCAGCGCATCCCGCGGGTTCGACGGGATGCGGCCGGTCAGCTCGGTGACCCGCCGCAGCCGGTAACGCACGGTGTTCGGGTGCACGAAGAGCCGGCGCGCGGACGCCTCCAGCACGCCGCCGACGTCGAGGTAGGCGTCCAGGGTCTCGATCAGCAGCCCGCCCTGGGTGGTGAGCGGGCGGACCACGTCGTCGATGAGCTGCCGCTCCGCCTCGGGGTCGCCGGCCAGGGCCCGCTCCGGCAGCAGGTCGGCGGCCCGGACCGGACGCGGGGCCGACGGCCAGGCCACGACGGCGCGCAGCGCGGACAGCGCCTCGGCGGCGCTGCGATGCGCGTCGGCCAGCGCCGGCACGGTCGGGCCGACGACCACGTGGCCGTCGCCGAACGCCTCGGCCAGCCGCGCCAGCGCGGCGTCCTCGTCGGCGAGGCCGCCGGCCACCACGACCAGCCGCGAGCCCTGCACCCCGACCAGCACGCCGTGCCCGGCCCGCGCCGCGCGGCTGCGCACGCCGTACAGCACCGCGGGCGCGTCCTCCGACGGCGGGTTGCCGATCAGCACGGTGGCCTGCTCGGCGAGGTCCCAGCCCAGCGCGGCGGCCCTGCTGAGCAGGGACTCCTCGGCGTCACCGCGCACGATGCCGTCGACGACAAGGGCCTCGAGCCTGGCGTCCCAGGCGCCCCTGGCCTCGGCCGCCCCCGCGTACACGGTCGCCGCCGCGAACGCGATCTCCCTGCCGTACCGCAGCCCGGCAGTCACCAGCGCCGCGGCGTCCTCCTCGCCAGAGGCCAGGGTCGGCAGCCGCTGCTCGAACACGTCGATCGCGGTGCGGACCAGCTCGACGGTCTGCCGCAGGCTCACCGCGCGGGCCAGCTCCCGCGGGGCGGCGCGGAACGCCTCGGCCGTCAGCCGGATCGACCCGTGCGGGTCGCGCAGCCAGTCCGCGAAGTGGTTGACCCCGATCTGGGTCACCATGAGCACGCTGGCCCGCTGGTCGGCCGGCAGCCTGCGGAACCACGGGTAGCGCCGTTCCATCTCGGTCAGGCTCGCGTTGGCCAGCTCGCCGGAGGCGCGCTCCAGCCGTCGCAGGGTGCTCGCCGACACCCGGCGCCGGTGCTCGCCGCTTGGCTCCTGGCCGGGCTCGTGGCTGGGCTCCTGGCTGTGCTCGGGGTGGCGCTCCTGCTCGGGTTGGCCCTGGTCGGCCGCGGTCATGCCCGTCAGCATGGCAGGTTACGCCGGGTGCCCCGACCCGGATGGGGTAGCGCGGATTTGCCCCAGTCCGGTGAACGGGAGAACGATCAGGCCCCGGACTGTGATCGGGTGAGGAGGATGGCCGTGGCTGACGTCATGCGTCAGGGTTTCGAGGCAGCCTGGACACAGGTGACGACGTTCGTGCCCAAGCTCGTCGCGTTCGCGGTGATCCTGCTGATCGGCTGGCTGCTCGCCAAGGCGCTGGCCAAGGGCGCCGACCTGCTGCTGACCCGCACCGGGTTCCCGCGGCTGATCGAACGCGCCGGCCTCGGCGGCATGCTGGCCAGGGCGCGGGTGGACATCGCCGGGCTGGTCGTCCGCCTGGTGTTCTATTTCGTCCTGCTGATCGCGCTGCAGCTCGCCTTCAGCGTCTTCGGCGCGACCAACGCCGTCAGCGTCCTGCTCAACGACATCATCGGCTACCTGCCGCGCATCGTCGTCGCCGTCCTGCTCGTTGTCGTCGCCGGGGCCATCGCCCGCGCCGTCCGCGAGGTCGTGGTCACCACCCTCGGTGGTCGCCTCTTCGCACCCTTCGTCGGCGCCATCGTCTACTGGTTCCTGCTCGGCCTCGGCATCGTCGCGGCCCTCGACCAACTCGGCATCGCCACCGCGGTGACCCTACCGATCCTGATCACCGTGCTGGCCACCATCGGCGGCATCCTCGTCGTCGGCGTCGGCGGCGGCCTCATCCGTCCCATGCAGGAACGCTGGCAGCGCTGGCTCGGCGCCGTCGAAGACCAGGTCCGCGGCGGCACCCGGTCCTGACGGTCGGTGGCGTGCGGTGGTCCAGGCGTCACCGGGGTCGGAGGTCTGGGGGCCGGCGGCCGCGGGGTCGTCGAGGCGGTAGCGTGCGGCCGCGTCACGGGGGGCCGAGGAGGGCACCTCGCCGCGCCGGGACAGGGCGATCAAGGCTGCCACGGTGATCGACTCGGCGTCCACGAGGAAGTGCCGCCTTGCCGCGGGGCGGGTGTCCGAGAGGCCGAAGCCGTCGGTCCCGAGGCTGACCATGTCCGCCGGCACGTACGGCCTGATCAGGTCGGGCATGGCGCGCATCCAGTCGGACACGGCGACCACCGGGCCGGCCGCGTCGGACAGCGCGGTGGTCACGTACGGCACCCGTGGTTCGGCACCGGGGTGCAGCAGGTTGTGGCGCTCGACGTCGATGGCGTCACGGCGTAGCTGCGTCCACGAGGTCGCCGACCAGACGTCGGCCGCGACCCCCCACTCCTTGGCCAGCAGGCCGGCAGCGCGCAGCGCCCACGGCACCGCGACCCCGGAGGCCAGCAGCTGTACCCGCGGTCCGGTGGCGGCCTCGGCGGGAGCGGCCTGGTAGCGGTACAGCCCGCGCAGCAGCCCGTCGAGGTCGAGATCGGCCGGCTCGGCCGGCTGCGGGTACGGCTCGTTGTAGATGGTGAGGTAGTAGTAGACGTCCTCGGGTGCCTCGCCGTACATCCGCCGCAGGCCGTCCCGCACGATGTGCGCCACCTCGTACCCCCACGCGGGGTCGTACGCGACCACCGCGGGGTTGGTGGATGCCAGCACGTGCGAGTGGCCGTCGTTGTGTTGCAGCCCCTCGCCGGTCAGGGTCGTGCGTCCGGCAGTGGCGCCCAGCAGGAAACCGCGGCTCATCTGGTCGGCGGCGGCCCACAGCCCGTCGCCGGTGCGCTGGAACCCGAACATCGAGTAGAAGATGTAGATCGGGATCATCGGCTCGCCGTGGGTCGCGTACGACGTGCCGGCCGCGGTGAACGACGCGGTCGAGCCGGCCTCGTTGATGCCCTCGTGCAGGATCTGCCCCTGCTGGCTCTCCTTGTAGGCGAGCATGAGCGCCGCGTCCACCGAGGTGTAGAGCTGCCCGTTCGGGTTGTAGATCTTCTGCGTCGGGAACATCGAGTCCATGCCGAACGTGCGGGCCTCGTCGGGGATGATCGGCACGAACCGCGGCCCGATCTCGGGGTCCTTGACCAGCTCGCGCAGCAGCCGGACGAAGGCCATCGTGGTGGCCACCTCCTGCTTGCCGGAGCCGCGCCGCACCACCTCGTACGCCCGGTCGCCCGGCTGCGTGAGCGGTTTGGCCTTGCCGCGCCGCTCCGGCAGGAAGCCGCCGAGCGCGCGCCGCCGCTGCACCAGGTACTGGATCTCCGGCGCCTCCTGCCCGGGGTGGTAGTACGGCGGCAGGTACGGGTCGCGCTCGAGGTCCTCGTCGGAGATCGGGATGCGCAGCGAGTCGCGCAGCAGCTTGAGGTCCTCGAGGCGCAGCTTCTTCATCTGGTGGGTGGCGTTGCGGCCCTCGAACGCCGGCCCCAGCCCGTACCCCTTGATGGTCTTGGCGAGGATCACCGTCGGCTGCCCGTGGTGCTCGACGGCGGCCTGGTAGGCCGCGTACACCTTGCGGTAGTCGTGGCCGCCGCGTTTGAGGTTCCAGATGTCCTGGTCGCTCATCTGGTTCACCAGCGACTTGGTGCGAGGGTCGCGGCCGAAGAAGTGCTCGCGCACGTACGCGCCGTCGTTGGCCTTGTAGGTCTGGTAGTCGCCGTCCGGGGTGACGTTCATCAGGTTGACCAGCGCGCCGTCCCGGTCGGCGTGCAGCAGGGCGTCCCACTCACGGCCCCAGATCACCTTGATCACGTTCCAGCCCGCGCCGCGGAAGAACGACTCGAGCTCCTGGATGATCTTTCCGTTGCCGCGGACAGGGCCGTCGAGGCGCTGCAGGTTGCAGTTGACCACGAAGGTCAGGTTGTCCAGTCCCTCGGTGGCCGCAACGTGCACCGCGCCGCGGGACTCCGGCTCGTCCGTCTCGCCGTCGCCGAGGAACGCCCACACGTGCTGGCCACCGGTGTCGGCGATGCCGCGGTCGTGCAGGTAGCGGTTGAACCGCGCCTGGTAGATGGCGTTGAGCGGGCCGAGGCCCATCGACACGGTCGGGAACTCCCAGAAGTCCGGCATCAGCCGCGGGTGCGGGTAGGACGGCAGCCCGCCGCCGGCGCCGGCGTGCGACAGCTCCTGGCGGAAGCCGTCCAACTGCTGCGCAGACAGCCGTCCCTCCAGGTACCCGCGGGCGTAGATGCCCGGCGACGCGTGCCCCTGGATGAACACCTGGTCACCCCCGCTCGGGTGATCCTTGCCGAGGAAGAACCAGTTGAAGCCGACCTCGTACAGCGCGGCCGAGGACGCATAGGTGGAGATGTGCCCCCCGACGCCGACCCCTGGCCGCTGCGCGCG
>Ga0210378_10001582_pt1 | contig 11872 bp, 10 predicted proteins | sample PLM1_60_b1redo_FD_155465 | JGI IMG/M metagenome (GOLD analysis project Ga0210378, IMG submission 155465) | Groundwater sediment microbial communities from an aquifer in East River, Colorado, USA - PLM1_60_b1 redo | ecosystem: Environmental > Terrestrial > Soil > Riparian zone | place: USA: East...
GGGTTGATCGAGCGAACACGAGGCGCCGGGGTGTGGGTATGCGCATAGGAGAGTGCCGCAAGGTCTCCCTCGAACGGCGTCCGGCCGGTGAGCATCTCGAACAGCACACAGCCCAGGGAGTACAGGTCCGCTCGACGGTCGACACGGTCACCTCGCACCTGTTCCGGCGAGATGTACAGAGCGGTGCCCCGCACGCTCAGGGTCGCGGTGAGGGCATCGGGAGACAGGAGTCGGGCGATCCCCATGTCCGCAAGCTTCACCCCGCCACCGGGCGGGAGCAGCACGTTCGATGGTTTGACGTCCCTGTGGATGACAGCCTTTCCGTGGGCGAACCCCAGGGCGGAGGCCAGGCGGCTCGCGATCTCGGCTGCTCGTTCGGGCGCGAGCCGGCCCTCCGTGTCGAGCAGCTCCCGGAGCGTCGGTCCCTCGACGAGCTCCATCACGATGAAACGGTCACCGCCATCGACCCCGGTGTCGAACACGCTGATCACGTTTGGGTGTTGGAGGCGGGCGAGGATCTGGGCCTCCTGCTGGAACAGGGCGACCGAGCGGGGATCCCCATAGTCGAGGAGCAGCTTGATGGCTACGGGTCGCCGCAGCAGCACGTCCTCGCCCCGGCGGACCTCGGACATCAGGCTCTGTCCGAGCACGTCCCCCAGCTGGTAGCGGCCGCCGATGAGTCGAGGCGTCTGGATGTTGGGTCGTCCTTCCTAACGGATCGCAAGACCTCCACATCCCGCGATACCGGCCTTCGCCGCAAGCTCCCGTTCGTCTCGGACGTCCGCTCGAAGGCTTTGTAAGGCGCGGGCGACCCTGCGATTGTCGGCACCGATCGCTCTGTCCAAGCCCGCGATCGATGCGTCCGTCTCCCCGAAGGCGGAAAGGAACGTGCTCACCAGGACGGCGTCTTCTTCGGGCCGGCCGAGGGCGCGGATCGCGCCGAGTGCCTGGAGCCGGATGTTCCGGGCGCGCTGGAGTTCTCCCCGCGTTGGAGCGCGACTCAGATCCAAGCCCGGTTCCGGCCGCTGCACGGCCGAGCAGGCGTCGTTGGCCCTGGTTGCAAAGTCGTTCTCGGCTGAGCGGTCGACGAGTGCCACGTACGCGATCACCCCCAAGAGCACGGCCAGGACGATGGCCCCGACCGGGGACCATCTCCGGTTCGAGCGCGGCGGTCGCCGGCCGCCCTCCTCGAGCGTTCGGGAAGGCAAGGGCTGGGTTGCGTCTTCGTCCTCCTCCGCGAAGACATCACCCGACGGTCGCGCCTCGACGGATCGGATCTCCTCCGGACGTAGGGGTGTGGACACGATCGTGTCCTCGGTGCGCTGGTCTGGCTCGATCTCAAGCGTGGTCCGTCCGACCCTGACCTGGTCACCCGGACCCACCGTCATGGGGCTTCGGACCCTCTCCCCGTTGACGAAGGTGCCGTTGGTCGAATCGAGGTCTTCTACGACCACCGATGCGCCCGAGCGTCGTAGCACAGCGTGGCGGCGCGACACCTCGGGATCCTCTAACACGAGGTCGGCGTCCTGACGACCGATGGCCACCTCGGGGCCGAGTTCGACCCGCCTGCCCGCCTCCGGACCGCTTTGAACCACAACCGCTGGCAACCCTCACCCCCAGGGTTGGCGAACGACACCACCACGACGATCGTGTGGCTCGTTCGTTATCGGTCGCGTGTCAGCGGACCTTGACATCGGGGCGGTACCGAGCATGTGTTCTCCTTGCGGGCCTGCCAACGCACGCCGCCAGCGGGCTGCGATCGCTCAACTTCACCGCACGACGTGGCGATGAAGCAGGCATGGGAACACAAAGGAGCCTTCAAGACGATGAGGATTACTGCCGCGTGCACGGTGAAGCCTCAGGGCCCATGAGCGACGACATCCCGTGCCCTCTGCCACACGCCGCTGCGAGGTGCCCCGTCTGCGCCCTTGGGTGGATTGGTCCTGGGCCCGGCGACAGCGTCGTACTCTGCATCCTTACTCGGCACATCGTGGAGACCCACCCGAATACGGCGCACGCGACAACGCTCAGATTCAACGCCGAGCAGTTGGGTGGGTCCGCGAATCCCGACGATTGGTGTCACCACGACCCCGAGCAGCACCGTCGTGTCATGCTCCTAAAGCCCACGTCGTGAGTCTTCGACCTCGACGGGTCCGGCGTCGCTGACAGGAGGGTTCGCAGGCCGAGGCAAGGGCTGAGAGGGTGACGGGCACACAAACTACTGATCCTCGCCCTCGATCAGGCCATGGATGTGATCAACGAGAACACCGGTGAGGTACAGGTCATCCGCAGCCCGATCCGGGCGCCAAGGGCCGACGCCTTCGCCGAGCGGTTCATAAGGACCGTCCGCTCGGAATGCCTGGACCACGTCCTCGTCTACGGACGTCGGCATCTCGATCGGGTGCTCTGTGTCTACGTGAGCCATTACACGGAGCAGCGGCCGCATCGGGGGCTGGACCTCACCACGCCTCGCGGCGGCGCCTCGTCACCGGCTCGGCACACGGATGGAAGGCGGATCCATCGAAGGGACGTCCTCGGCGGTCTTATTCACGAGTACGGGTGGGCCGCGTGCCCGACCATAGTTCTTGAACCCTTCAGGCCCTTCTGCATGAAGTGCTCGTCGAGATAGCGGGCGGACTCGAGCGCTTGGGAGTTGGGTGGTCTCGCCGAGCAGCTTTGCGACCTGGTACACGACGCCGAGGCGCATGCGATCCATCATCCCGAAGGGGCATCCCGCCCTGCAGCGTGATCGGGAGCCCGCGCCGCACAGCGAGCCGAACATCTAGGACCACTCCCGGATGGCCAGGATCTGGATGACGAGGATCACGGCCAGGGAAGCGCGCGGACCATAGGCCTTCGCGTTCGCACGCTCAGGATTCTTCTACGTCCCCAAACGCCCAGGAACCCTGGCCCGGGCTCGAGGCACGCGTGCCCAGGAGGAGGACCTCGCCCTCAAGTGACCCGGTGGAGGTGTCGAAGGCACAAACGCGTGCCCGCTTCACTGACGTGGACATGTCTCAGGCCATCGGGGGCCGCGTAAGGAGCACAGGTGGAAGGGAGCACAGTCTCGGCCGACCGGCGGCGACTGTTCCTGGCCAGCTTCCTGATGCTGTTCGTGGAGCTGGTCCTGATCCGGTGGCTCGGAGCGCACGTCGCGTACCTCTCATTCTTCTCGAACTTCGTGCTCCTCGGCTCGTTCCTCGGCATCGGGATCGGGTTCCTCGCGGTCAGCCGATCGGACTGGTTCCGGAGGGCCCCCATGTGGCTCGGGGTCCTCGTCTTCATGTCGGCCGTGTTCCCGGTCACGATCGACCGCACGGGAAGCAGCCTCATTTTCTTCGGCGGGTTCCAGGCTCGTGGCCTGCCGATCTGGATCTCGTTGCCGATCGTCTTCGCGGCGGTCGCCGCGACCATGGCGGCCATCGCGCAGGGCGTCGCGCGTCTGTTCCAGCGATTCCCGCCACTCGAGGCCTATCGACTGGATGTGCTGGGCAGCGTGACCGGCATCGCTGTGTTTGCCACCCTGTCGCTCATCGGAGCCCCGCCGATCGTCTGGGGGGCCGTAATCGTTGGGCTGTTCGTACTTCTGCTCAGACCATCTCTCAGGATCGGACACGCCGTTGCGATTGGCCTCCTCCTCGGCGCTTTCGCTATGGAGGAGTTCGCCGACTCGGTGGTGTGGTCCCCCTACTACCGGATCACCTGGACGCAGAGCGACGAAGGCGCGGGAGTGGTCGTCAACGGGATCCCCCATCAGGACGTCACAACGATCGAAGCACGTCGGACCGCGGATCCCACGTATTTCCTGCCCTACGAGCGGGCCGCTGAACCTCCGGAGCGGGTGCTTGTTATCGGTGCTGGAACCGGCACCGACGTAGCCATCGCGCTGGCCGAGGGCGTAGGGCAGGTCGATGCGGTCGAGATCGACCCGGAACTGTATGAGCTAGGACGGAGGCTGAACCCGGAGCGGCCATACGAGGATCCGCGCGTGCGGGTGATCATCGACGATGGCCGTGCATTCCTTGAACGGTCGGACGATCGCTACGACCTGATCCTCTTTGCGCTGACCGACTCCCTCACGCTCGTCTCCGGGCAGTCATCGCTCCGGTTGGAGAGCTACCTATTCACCCGGGAGGCCATGGAGGTGGCCCGCGATCACTTGACCCCCGATGGAGTCTTCGCCATGTACAACTACTACCGGTACCCGTGGCTCGCGGACCGCCTGGCGAACGCACTAGAAGAGGTGTATGGGCATCCTCCTTGCTTCGACTCCACGCGGCGGATCGGCTATCTGGCCCTGATCACGATCGGTCGCGATCCGAGTTCAGTCGACTGCGCCGAGGTCTGGGCCCCGACAGCGGGTCCGCCCGTCGCCCCAGCCACCGACAACCACCCGTTCGTATATCTGCGCGAGGCCAACATCCCAAGCCTCTATCTGGTGACCATCGCGCTTATCCTGTTGGCCTCGGCGCTCGCGGTGAGGGCGATCTCGGGGCCGTTCCGGGCGATGCGGTCCTCGCTCGACCTCTTCTTCATGGGGGCGGCCTTCCTGCTGCTCGAGACGAAGAGCGTCGTCCAGTTCGCGCTACTCTTCGGGACGACGTGGTTCGTGAACGCCCTCGTGTTCGCCGGGATCCTGCTCGCGGTCCTGCTCGCGATCGAGGTCGCGAAACGCACGCAGCCGAACCCCATGGTCCTGTACGGGGTACTCGCGGTCACCATCGCCATCGCCTTCGTAGTCCCCGAGAGCGCCCTGCTGCAACTCGCCGTGGTTCCGAGGTTCCTCGTGGCTGTGGCCATCGCGTTCGGACCCGTGTTCTGCGCCAACCTCGTGTTTGCCGAGCGGTTCGAGATGGTCGAACGTCCCACGGTGGCATTCGGCGCGAACCTCTTGGGAGCGATGATCGGCGGGACGCTCGAGTACGCCTCGCTCGTCACCGGGTACCGAGCACTCCTTATCGCCGCGGCGCTTCTGTACGGACTGGCGTTCCTCTCGGGACGTCGGTACCTGGTCGGGCGCTCAACCGTGGGCACGCGGGTCGCCGTGAGGGTCTAAGCAGTCCGGCCTCAGCCTCCGAGCCTCCGCGAACACCGAGAGCCTTGCGGCTGCGATTCCGGACGTCAGGCGGCGTGGTCAGCTACCCGGTCGGGATTGATTTCGGCGTCTTGTCGGGACACTTGGCGCACCGCGACCCCGCGCCGCACGGCGAGCCCAAGATTCGTTGAGCGCTACCTACACCCACCAGCGCGTCCTCGGCCTCGGCCTCCTCCGCGGCGTCTGCAAACGTTGAATATGGAAGGCCGTCAGGTAGCAGCGCGTTGGAGGATCAGGCTGCGCGCCGTTCACCAGGGAGCATCACCGGGTGGTCGACGATCATGACCGTGCCTGAACTGGTCCATGTGACAGGTCTCTCGCGCCGCTACTGCTGCTGGCAGGTCCGGGTGGGCAAGAAGCGGCTGCACCCGGTGCACTGGAGTGCCGTTCTTGCGTTCAGCGTCGTCAGGACGAGGAATCGCTCCTGATCCCCGGCTGGGGCGCCGCCAACATAACGGCCCTCCCTGACCAGCACCAGCAATCGTCGCCAGGACCGCCCGTTCGCCCACGCCTGACGCCTACCGCGCTGCGCGGCAGGATCCGAGTTCCCCGCTGGAGGTAGCCTCGCGTGCCTCGCGTGCCACGCGGTCGCCGTTCGCAACATCTCGCGCTACGTGGAACCTCGGAAGCTGCATGGGCGTCATGACCCGAGGCGAGCCGAGGAGAAGGGGGAGAGAGTTCGATGACCGATCCCGAAAGCTCCGACATCGAGATCCAGCCTTTCCGGATCGATGTTCCTCAGACGGATGTAAACGACCTGATAGACCGGCTTGCCCGGACCCGCTGGCCATACGACCTCCTCGGAGGGAACTGGAGCCGGGTGTGCCCGCTCGGATACCTGCACGGGCTCGCCGAATACTGGCGAGCCGACTACGACTGGCGAGCGCACGAGGCCACGCTCAACCGGTTCCCCCAGTTCACCACCATGATCGATGGACAGAAGATCCATTTCCTTCACGCGCGTTCGCCCCAGCCGAGCGCTCTGCCCCTCGTGATCACCCACGGGTATCCGAGCTCCATCGCCGAGTTCGTGCGTCTCATCGGCCCGCTGACCGATCCGCGAGCCCACGGCGGCGACCCGACCGATGCGTTCCACGTGGTGGCTCCGTCGCTGCCCGGGTTCGGGTTCTCCAGCCCTCTCGAGGACACCGGATGGGAGTCCAGCCGCACGGCCAGGGCCTGGGTGGAGCTGATGCACCGCTTGGGCTACGAGCGCTACGGCGCCCACGGCGGCGATATCGGAGCGGGCATCTCGGGCGACCTCGGGATCCACGACCCCGATCGCGTCGTCGGTGCGCACGTGAGCACCGATCCGACCGCGCTCGCCCTGATCGGCGGGATGCTGCCCGACGAGACCGACGACCTGACCGAAGCCCAGAAGGGCCGGCTCGAGGAGCTGCGTGGCTGGGAGGCGGACGGCCGGGGCTACCTGCAGATCCAGTCCACCCGGCCGCAGACGCTGGCGTACGGGCTCAACGATTCGCCTGCAGCGCAGCTCGCGTGGATCGTCGAGAAGTTCAAGGAGTGGACGAACCCCGCCGCCGAGCTCCCCGAAGACGCCGTCGATCGTGACCAGCTGCTGACCAACGTCAGCATCTACTGGTTCACGGGCACGGGAGCATCGGCCGCACGCTTCATCTACGAGGCGGCCCACGCCGATCGCGACTGGGGAGCGATGTCCCCGGCGCCGACCGGGATGGCAGTGTTCGCGGCCGACAACCTCCTCCGGTACGTCCTGAACAGCGATGGGCACGTCGAGCATTGGTCGGAGTTCGAGAGCGGCGGCCATTTCCCTGCCATGGAGGCACCCGAGCTGCTCGTCGGCGACATCAGGAAGTTCTTCCGCGATCTTCGCTGACGGCAGATGTTCACGACGAACTGCGCGTCTGAACCGGCCGGGCTGGAGCGACGGACGCTGAATACTCGACCCGTACCCCGGCGGGCTGGGCGACCTGGATCTGATCTCGCCGCTGGGAACAAGCTGGTCGCGACCGTGAACACGTTCGACTAGGACTTCTCCGTCGCCCGGTTCCTGCGCTAGGTTCACGAACTTCGCGGGACATCGTGGCCCTACCGACGTTCGAGTCGCTTCACGACGACCTGTGATATGCCTCTGACCATCGAGGTGGAAGCGAGGGGGTTCGTCATGGCATCCACGAAGGACGCGACGACGACGGTCACCGAGCACGAGGCCAAGCAGGTCAAGCGGGCGAACGATGCCGGGCGCGTGCCCGTCGTGTTCGTCCACGGCCTTTGGCTGCTACCCACCAGCTGGGATCGGTGGGCGAAGCTGTTCGAGAAGAGCGGGTACACGGCGTTGACACCCGGCTGGCCGGACGACCCCGAAACGGTCGCGGAAGCCAAGGCACACCCCGAGGTGTTCGCGAACAAGTCGGTGGGCGAGGTGGCCGATCACTTCGAGGAGGTCATCGTCGGGCTGAACAAGAAGCCGGCCATCATCGGTCACTCGTTCGGGGGGCTGCTCACGCAGATCCTCGCGGGTCGTGGGCGAGCGGCCGTGTCGGTCGCGATCGACCCGGCGCCCTTCCGAGGTGTGCTGCCGCTGCCCATCTCCTCCCTGAGGGCGGCATCGCCGGTGCTCCGCAATCCCTTGAACGTCAACCGCGCGGTGCCGCTCACCTACGAGCAGTTCCGGTACTCGTTCGCCAACGCCGTAAGCGAGGACGAGGCCAAGGAGCTCTACGAGACCTTCGCGGTGCCGACGTCCGGCGAACCGCTTTTCCAGGCCGCGGCCGCCAACCTCAACCCGTGGACGGAGGCCAAGGTCGACACCAAGAATCCCAAGCGGGGCCCGCTCCTCATCATGGACGGCGAGAAGGACCACACGGTCCCCTGGGCGATCGCGAACGGGTCCTACAAGCGCCAGGCACGCAACAAGGGTGTGACCGAGATCGTAAAGATCCCGAACCGTGGGCATGCACTCACGATCGACAACGGCTGGCGCGAGGTCGCCGACATGGCGCTCGCGTTCGTCCGCAAGCACGGTCCGAAGACGGTCGCGGCCTGAGCCGAAGCGGCTCGCTGCGAGTCAGGTAGGGTGCGCGTCCGCTTGCACCACGACCTGGTCGGTCGATCGCTCGATCAGCCGGGGCCGACGTTACGACGAGACGTACGGATCCCAGTAGCCCGGCTCGGGCTCGATCTGTTCCACCACATCCACCCAGACGCCGGCGGGGTCTCTGAGTCCGAATCGCCGTTGACCCCATGGTTCCTCGCGAAGCGGATGGTCGATGAAGAGTCCGGCCTCGCGTACGCGCTCGAACTCGGACGCAGCGTCGGAGACCTGGAAGGTGAGGAGGAAGCCTTCGCCGTCGAAGGCCTCCGGACCCGGTGGCTGCGACGGATGATCCGGCGTCATGAAGGCGATCCCGTGTGGGCTCTCGTCGAACGGCTTGAGGTAGACGAACCACGTGGCCTCGAACACGACCCGGAATCCGAACCAGCGGGTGTAGAAGTCTCGGCACTCGATCAGCTTGTCGGTCACGACGACCGGGTATGAGGCCTCGAGTTCCATGGTGGTGCTCCTCTCCGGTTGAACTCGGTCGGTTTCCGGGACGACGATACCGAGTGACCCCAGTGGGAGATCTCGGAGGACGCTTCTTGGTGACGAACGAGGAACGCGAGCTCGCCATGCAGACCTTGGCGCGGGGTGGGTTCGTCGCCCCCGATGCGGAGGCCGATGCACTGCTCGAGGCGTCGAGCGAGGGTGTTGGACCCATCGAGGACCTGATCGCTCGCCGACTGCTCGGGGAACCGCTGGCCTGGATCACCGGCTGGGTCCGGTTCTGCGGTCTCCGTGTCCGCGTCGACCCCGGAGTGTTCGTGCCCCGACCGCACACCGAGGCGCTGGCACGGCGGGCGGTCGCGATGCTGCCGCCGCTCGGGATCGCCGTCGACCTGTGCACCGGCAGCGGGGCCGTGGCCGCCGTCATCGGTTCGGAGCGTCCGCGAGCTGCCGTGGTCGCTACGGATATCGACCCATTGGCCGTGGCGTGTGCGCGTGCCAACGAGGTCCATGCCCTCGAGGGTGACCTCGATGAGCCGCTCCGGCCATCGTGGCGGGTGCGCGTCGATGTGATGACGGCCGTGGTCCCCTACGTACCGACCGAGGAGCTCCACCTGCTGCCGAGCGACGTGCTCGCCCACGAGCCCCGTCGCGCGCTGGACGGCGGACGGCGCGGAACGTCGGTGCTCGTGCGGGCCACCGAAGCAGCCACGCGCTGGCTCCGCCCCGGCGGCTGCGTGCTCCTCGAGCTCGGCGGCGACCAGGCGGAGGAGGTGGCGAAGACCTTGGCGGAAGTCGGCCTCTCGGAGATCCGTGTGCATCGCGACGGTGACGGGCGCGACCGCTCGATCGAAGCGCGACGTTCGGATACGCCGCCGCGCTTTCCGGCGAGGGCGATCAGCTGACGGCGGCCTGTTCGACAACGGATCCGATGAAGTCGACGATCCGCCGCGCATGGATCCGCTCGGGGTCCAGGTCCGGGTTGTAGATGGTGATGTCCCACCCACGAGGGTGGGCGCTCAGCGCCGTCGTGGCGACGGTCGCGAGCTCCTCCCAGCCGAGGCCTCCGGGCTGCGGGTAGTCGACGGCGGGGAGCGCCGCGGTCGACAGGACGTCCAGGTCGAGATGGAACCACCACGGATCCGAGAGGGAGGCGCATGCCGAAGCCGCCGTGCGAGCGGGATCGGCGGCGAGTCGGTCCCCGCTCGTGAGCTCGATGCGGTCGTCGAGTGACGGGACCCCTTCTACGCGCAGGAGTTCGGCGTCGCGTGCGCCGAGGATCCGGACGTCTGCCGGTTCGACGAGGGGAAACGCCGAGGTGAGCTCGGAGGACCACGACGCGTCCGCGATACCGAGCGCGAAGGCGAGCTCCATGTCCGCCGCTTCACCGGTCGACGACTGCTCGGGAAGGTAGGCATCCTCGTGGCCGTCGACGAACAGGAGACCGAGCCGATCGCGTCTCGCAGCGGCCGCGAGACATCCCAGCAGCAAGGGACAATCGCCGCCGACGACCAGCGGGAGCTTGCCGTCGTCGAGGATCTCCGCCACCGCAGCCCGGACGCGGGCCACCAGCACAGCGAGTCCCTGAGGATCGATGATGTGGGTGTCGGCGTCGCGTTCCGACGACGGGCTGGGCAACGCGACGTCCCCGTAGTCGTGCACGTCCGCGTACTGCCGGATGCCGTCGACGAGGCCTTTCTCCCGCAACACCGTCGGGCCACGCGCCACGCCGTCGATCCTGCCCGACGAGTTCGTCGGAACTCCGAGGAGACCGATCGCACGCACCCAGACCAAGCTCGCCCGGGACTCAGCAGGCCACCGGACCGGGCCAGAGATAGCCGATGCGGAAGATGCACGGCCTGATCCGGGTCCATGGGCTCATCGAGAGGTCGTTGGCTCTGGCCTTCTCGTACGCGCAGGTGCCCGAGATGGCTTCGAACGTGAGGACGCCGCCCGCGTCGCTCCAGCGGTACACGCCGTGATCCTGCGGGCACCACGGATCGTTGAAGAACCTGATCCGACGCCCGTCGATCGTGAACATCCCGAGCGCTCTGAACCCCGACAACTGGTGATTCAGCCAGTAGTCGCCGCGATGCAACACCAGCGTGCTGACGCCGGCGTTCGGGAAGTAGGGGGGACATCGGAGGCAGCGGAACGGCAGGAGCCCGTCCATGTCCTCCAGCGTGAGGATCCGCAGGTAGGTGCCATCCAACGGAGTCGGCCCCGGCGGCGGCGTCGGGGTGGTGTACGGGAACGGCATGGCCTCCGGCGGGACACGGAACTTGTCGGTGCCGAACTCGAACGGATGCGTGTCGAGTGCCCCCGGTTCCAGAACGCCGGTCGACGGCGTCGGCGTCGGCGTCGGCGTCGGCGTCGAACGATCGAGGTCCGGGCTCGATCCAGTGCACGCCGCGAGCAGGACGAGCACTGCTCCGACCAACGGGCCCCACGGGCCGGGGGCCTTCGTCGAACGGACCACCACGCCGGCTCGGACGGAATGGATCATCTCGACATACTGGCACCGCCGGCCAGCTTGAGGGGAACGGACTTCCGTTCCGGGGATCGGTGGCATCGTGGTTCCCTGACGACACGACGCGAGGAGGACGATATGGAACAGCGGGTCAGCCTGGTGACGCTCGGCGTCGCCGATCTCGGACGTGCACGCAGCTTCTACGAGGGTCTCGGATGGTCCTCGTCCGGCGACGTGGCCGATGACGTCGTGTTCTTCCGGGCCGGCGGGATGGTGCTGGCGCTGTGGGACCGAGCCAAGCTCGCCGAGGACAGCGCCGTGACCGACGGCGGAGGCTGGGGCGGCGTCACGCTCGCGTACAACGTCCGATCGCCCGAGGACGTCGTCGCGGCGATCGAGGAGGCGCGCGGGGCGGGAGCTCGGATCGGGCGCGAGCCCGCCGAGACGTTCTGGGGCGGGTACTCGGGTGTGTTCGTCGATCCCGACGGCCATCCCTGGGAGGTCGCGCACAACCCCGGATGGACCCTGAACGACGACGGCGGCGTGACGATCTAGCGCGAGGGAGTCGGGATGACCTTCAAGCCCGGAGCGATCGGCGGAGGCCCCGCGCGCGCGGGGCCTCCGCCGGTGCGACGAGCCTTGGTTCATCTCTACGAGTCGAATGACGAGCCGGTCTCGAGCAGCGTCTTGAGGTCGCTGAGGATCATCACCCAGCCGCCCCCGCCCTCGTGGAGACGCGCGGTGCTCGTGACCTGGGCCGCGGTCACTGGCGCGTTCTCGA
>Ga0210378_10001583_pt1 | contig 11869 bp, 15 predicted proteins | sample PLM1_60_b1redo_FD_155465 | JGI IMG/M metagenome (GOLD analysis project Ga0210378, IMG submission 155465) | Groundwater sediment microbial communities from an aquifer in East River, Colorado, USA - PLM1_60_b1 redo | ecosystem: Environmental > Terrestrial > Soil > Riparian zone | place: USA: East...
CCAGCCAGGTACATCACCGGCGGCCAGACGACGGTCGTCGACTCGCCGTGGGAGGCCACCCGCCCGCACGTGCTCGACGGCGAGGCGTTCGAGGTCTACCCGAACCGGGACAGCATCCCCTACATCACCCAGTACGACTTCCCCGACTCGTGGCGGCTCGACACGTTCGTCCGCGGCACCCTGCGCCTGGACGGCTGGCGGCTGGCGTGGGCGGACGTTTTCGCCGAACTCCGCGCCGGCGACGGCGACCGCATCGCCGCACTCGCCGACGAGCTCGCCTCGCCGACGAGCTCGCCGCCCGCTACCCCACCACCGACGCCGACCGGGACCGGGTGGTGCTGGCGGTGGCGCTGACCGTCCGCGGCGACGGCGGGCACGCCTGGTCCGGCGAGTACCTGCTCGACACCGTCGGCGACACCACCGAGAGCGCCATGGCCAGGTGCGTCTCGCTGCCGCTGTCGTTCGGGGTCACCGAGATCCTCGACGGGCGGATGGCGGCCGGCCTGCACCAGGCCGCCGGGGGCGCCGAGGACGCGCAGCGCTGGCTCGCGTTCCTCGGCCGCAACGATGTCCCCCACCGGTTCGTGGAGAGCCGCGGCGACTCCGGGTCAGCTAATCCGGGCGCGCAGGGTGTCCAGTCCCTCGCCGGAGAGGTCGGCTAGGGCGGCCGAGCGGCCGGTCATGGCCATCACCAGCGACAGCATGGGGCCGCGGACCTCGGGGCCGGAGCCGGTCGACCAGTCGGTGTCGGTGGCCGTCATGGTGAGCCCGGCGATCCGGTTCTTGGCGCCGATGAGCAGGTTGGAGCCCTTGTAGAAGTCGGCCACCCGCGTCAGCGCGTCCATCGGGTAGTCGTGCTTGATTCAGCGCGTCCATCGGGTAGTCGTGCTTGATGCCAAGCGGGCGGCGGATGTCCTCGCCGTGCACGATCACCTCGCCCAGCCAGGTGTCGGTCGGTCCCGGCGGCGCGGACGTCCTGTCCAGCACCCGGCGGAACTCGGCGAGCCCGTCGGCGGCCGTCCCCGCGGTCTCCCTGGCGATGTCCCTGGCGGTCATCGCGTCGAACCGGAAACCGGAACCGGCGAACCGCAGGAAGAACGCCGGCGGGGTCAGCTTCGCGGCGGCCGTCAGGTGGCCGAGGACCTCCCTGACCGTCCAGCCACCGCACAGCGAGGCTGTCCGCCACTTGTCATCGGGCAGCGAGGAAAGATCCTCGACCAGCGCGGCCCGCTCGGCGTGGATGGTTGGCCAGGCGCTGGGCGCTGCCATGGGTGCCTCCTTAGGACGGCCAAGATCCTGTCACGCGAACCAGACAGGTGGAAGTGGGCAGGTGGAAGTGCCGGCCGGCCCGGTAGCGTCGGCCGATGACCGGCGAGCGGGTGTTGGGGGTCGACGCGTGCAAGGCGGGGTGGGTCGGCATCGCGCTGGCCGGGGACGACGTACGGGCCTACGCCGCCGCGCAGATCGCCGAGTTGGTGTCGACCGCGGACGAGGATGGCCGGCTCTCCGTGGTGGCGATCGACATGCCGGTCGGGCTTGCCGACGCGGGGCGACGCCTCGCCGACGAGCTTGCCCGCAAGGACATCGGCACGCTGTGGGCGTCGGTCTTCATCACCCCGGTCCGGACGGCCATCGAGGCGGCCGATCTCGCCGCCGCCAACGTGGTCAACCGTGAGTGGGCCAAGGAGGGCGTCTCGGCCCAGGCGTTCGGTCTCCGTCACAAGCTGCTGCAGGTGGATCGGTGGGTCCGGCGGCAGACCCGTCGCGTCGTCGAGGTCCATCCCGAGGTCAGCTTCGCGCAGCTGGCCGGTGGGCCGCTCACCGAGCGCAAGCACACCTGGGCGGGTGCCGCTCGCCGGCGCCGGCTGCTCGCCGACGCCGGAGTGACCATGGCCGACGATCTTGGCGAGGCCGGCGGCCGCGCCGGCGTCGACGACGTGCTCGATGCGGCCGTCGCGGCATGGACGGCCCGGCGCGTCGCACGCGGCGAAGCACGGTGCATCCCCGATCGGCCGCAGGTCTTCAGCGACGGCCTCGAGTGCGCGATCTGGGTCTGAGCAAGGCTCAGAGTTGGCCGGACCGTGCCGCCGGGACCAGCTCGAAGTGCACGGTAGGACCGGTCTTGGCGCGCATGATGCGGTGCATGAGCGGCACCAGGATGCCGTGCAGGAACGGGTACTTGCTGGCGAGCAGGTGGGCGGCGCGGCGGTGCTCCGCGCCGTCGAGGCGGCGCATCCGCGCTGGCAGGGCCGGGCCGGTCGGGGCGCCGCGGGCGGTGGACGGGGTGACCTCGACGGCCGGGTTGGTGCGCAGCCGCCGGGTCTTCGCGGCGTTCTCGAAGCTGCGGACGTAGGCGCGGTCGCCGTCGACGGCGATGCTCACCGGCGTGCTGCCCGGCGTGCCGTCCCGCCGGTAGGTGGTGAGCAGGATGGTCTTCTGCCGGACGAACGGGGCCAGCGCCGGGGTGGTCGCCGAGGACACCCCGCCGACGACGTAGCCGAGCGCGGCGATCCGCAGGCCGAGCGCGGCGGCTGCCGCCACCGACACCACCGCGAGCGCCAAGGCCTGCCACGCGGTGCCGCCGAGGTCGACGACGTGGTTGACGGTGTGCACGGTGTTCGCGAGCAGGAAGCCGGCCAGCGCGGTGGCCAGCGCGTCCCGCCAGATCAGCGCGAGCAGCAGCGTGCCGCCGATGCCGAGCTGGAACGCACCGATGTCGTGCAGGAAGTGTTCGTGGTAGGCGAACCCCACCCGCTCGGCGAACGATCGGGGCGCCACCAGGCACCACACGCCGGCGACGGCCGTGCCGAGTCCGGCGAGCACGGTCACCGCCATCACGTACCGTCCGGCCTTCATCGTTGCCTCCTCCCGGTCGTGCGGCTACCTGACAGGTGGACGGCGCCGGCCGGTCGGCCGTGACATCAATGCTGCGGCGGGGCGTAGGTGACCGCCCGGTCGACCTGGCGGTAGATCTGCTGACCGGCCGGGCGGCGCAGCTCCTCTGCCAGGTGGCCCAGCAGCCCGGCGGCCCGCGCCAGCAGCGCGAACCCGCGCAGGATCGACACCGGGAACCCGAGGTCGGCCAGCGCGGCGCCGCACACGCCGGCCCCGTTCAGCGGGCCAGCGCGGCGCCGCACACGCCGGCCCCGTTCAGCGGCAGGGTTCGGCCGAGGATCTCCGGGTGCACCCGCCCGACGGCCTGAAACAGCAGCAGGTGCGGTCCGGTCACCGCCTCCTCGCCGGCAATGCGCATGATCGGGGTGCGCGGGTCGCCGTTCTTGTGCAGCGGATGCCCCAGGCCCGGCACCAGGCGGCCGGCGGCGTGCTGCGCGCGCACCGCGTCGCGGGCCAGCGCGTCCCAGCCGTCGTCGGAGGTGGGCACGTCGGAGGTGGGCACGTCGGCGCCGGCGAGGGCGTCGGCGTCGGTGAGGGCGTCTGCGAGGGCGTCGGCGAGGAAGCGGCCGCAGTCCTCGGTGACGCCGAGGAAGCGGGACCCGCCGCCGAGCAGCCCCGCGGCCATCGCGCCCTGCACCGACTCCGGCGCGCCGGCCAGGGTCAGCCGCGCCGCGATCACGGACGGGGTGAAACCGTGGCCGGCCAGCGCCACCAGCACCGCCTCGAACAGCCGCAGCTCCCCCGGCGTCGGCCGGCGCTGCGCCACCAGCCAGAACGCCAGCTCGCCGAAGCCGACCCTGCCGAGCAGGTCACCGGCCAGGTCGTGACCGAGCAGCCTGATGGACGCCTCGTCCGCCTCGCCGATCGACGAACTCGGCATTCCGCCTCGCCGATCGACGAACTCGGCATGATGGCCGGGCCGCAACACGACGAAGGCATTCACCTCCTCCTCGGAGAGCTCCGAGGGCACGCCGACCACGGCGCAGTCCTGGACGGCGGGGTAGGCGAGCAGGGCGTCCTCCACCTCCAGGGGGGACAGGTTCTCGCCGCTCCGCCGCAGCACCTCCGGTACAGGCCTCGCATTGTGACGGCTCGACCGGCGGCGCCGAGCTCACGGGGGTGGATAAGCTCGGCCCTATGGCCCTTCCCGGCGGGATACGATGATCGCCGAGATCCTGCCGGCCAAGGTCGCCGCCGCCGAGCGGCGGGACGACCCGCCGCAGGCCACGCTCTTCCCGGAGGAGGAGCCGATCGTCGCAAGGGCCGTCGACAAGCGGCGCCGGGAGTTCACCACGGTCCGTCACTGCGCCCGGCTGGCCCTTGCCGAGCTCGGCGTGCCGCCGGCCGCGATCGTCCCAGGCGAGCGCGGCGCGCCGACCTGGCCATCAGGCGTGGTCGGCAGCATGACGCACTGCGCCGGCTACCGGGCGGCCGCCGTGGCGCATGCCGCCGACGTGCTGTCGCTCGGCATCGACGCGGAGCCGCACGGCCCGCTGCCGGCCGGCGTCGAGCGGGCCGTCGCCCTGCCAGAGGAACGCGAGCACCTGCGGCGGCTCGCCGCGGCCCATCCCGACGTGCACTGGGACCGCCTGCTCTTCACCGCCAAAGAGACCGTGTACAAGACGTGGTTTCCGCTGGCCAGACGATGGTTGGGCTTCGAGGAGGCGCGCCTAGCCATCGACCCGACGGCCGGGTCCTTCACCGCCCACCTGCTAGTGCCGGGCCCGGTGCTCGCCGACGGCGAGCTGACCCACCTCGCCGGCCGATGGCTCGTGCGGGACGGCCTCGTACTCACCGCCATCGCCCTGCTCGCCCCGTGAGGGCTGCTGCTGTTCCGGTCCTCCGGCCGGCTCTCCTGGTCAGGTGCCGTCTCGACGGTGAGCGGCACTACCTGCCGGAACGGGCCTCGTCGAGCCAACGGCGGCCGGTGAGGCGCTCGTAGGCCTCGATGTAGCGGGCTCGGGTGGCGGCCACGACCTCGTCGGGGACCTCGGGCCCCGGTGGCCGCTTGTCCCAGCCGGTGCCGGCGGCCCAGTCGCGGACGACCTGCTTGTCGAAGGCGAACTGTGGCCGGCCGGGTTCCCATTCGTCGGCGGGCCAGAAGCGCGACGAATCCGAGGTCAGCACCTCGTCGCCGAGCATGAGCGTGCCGTCGGCGGCCCAGCCGAACTCGAACTTCGTGTCGGCGATGATGATGCCGTTACCCGCGGCGATCTGCGCGCCATGCGAATAGATCGCCACCGTGAGGTCCCGCAGCCGCGCGGCGACGTCGGCGCCGACCCGCTCGATGACGTCGTCGTAGGTGATGAACTCATCGTGCGCGCCACCGCTGGCCTTGGTCGTCGCCGTGAATATCGGCTCGGGCAACCTCGATCCCTCGACCAGCCCTGCCGGCAGTGGCACGCCGGAAATGGAGCCATACTTCTCGTACTGTCTCAACCCGAGGCCGGCAAGATAGCCGCGCGCAATGCACTCGATCTGGATGATTTCCAGCCGCCGGCAGCGCACGGCACGGCCAGCCCATTCGGCCGGCACGTCGGTCGCTGAGATAACATGATTCGGCACCAGATCGGCGAGCCGGTCGAACCACCACAGCGCCAGTTGCGTCAGGACCGCGCCCTTGTCCGGAATCGGGGTCGGCAGTACCACGTCGTACACCGACACCCGGTCCGACGCGACGAGAACGATGTCCTCACCGTCGGCGTAGACCTCGCGGACCTTTCCTGAGTGCAGCAGTTCCACCCGCAGCAGCCTAGGCGTCACGCCGTCTCGGGGACGCCGATACCCTCCGCCCGTGAACCACCTCGAGGACTCCGTCGACCGGATCGCCGCCCAGACCGGGTTCTCCGGCGTGGTGCATGTCGACGGCGACGACCTCCGGCTGGCGAAGGCCTACGGGCTGGCTCATCGCGGACACGGCGTCGCCAACACCGTCGACACCCGGTTCGCGATCGCCAGCGGCACCAAGGGCCTCACCGCGCTCACAGTGGTGAGCCTGATCGAGGACGGTCGGCTCGAGCTCGCCACGACGGCACGCTCGGTGCTCGCCGCCGACCTGCCCCTGATTGGCGACGACGTGACGGTCGAGCAATTGCTCGCCCACCGGTCCGGCATTGGCGACTACCTCGACGAGGAAGCCGACCTCGACGTCTCGGAGTACCTGATGCATGTGCCCGTGCACGAACTCGCGACCGCCGAGCAGTACCTTCGGGTGCTCGGCGGGCATCCAAGCAAATTTGCGCCAGACGACCGGTTCGGCTACTGCAACAGTGGGTACGTCGTGCTCGCACTGATCGCCGAACGGATCAGCGGCACGCCCTTTCCCGAACTGCTGCGGCAACGCGTATGCGAGCCGGCCGCCATGATGGACACCGCATTCCTGCGATCCGACGAGCCCGACGCCCGCACCGCGCTCGGCTACCTGGCGAAAGACGGCCTGAGGACGAACGTCTTTCATCTTCCGGTGGTCGGAAGCGGCGACGGCGGAATCTATTCCACCGCGGCGGACATCCATTCCCTGTGGGCCGCGTTCTTCGCCGGCCGGATAGTATCGGCGCCTCGCGCGGCGGACATGGTACGCCCGCGCAGCGACGTGCCGTCCGAGTCGAAGCGGTACGGCCTGGGATTCTGGCTCCACCAGACGCGGGAAGCGGTGATCCTGGAGGGGTTCGATGCCGGCGTGTCATTCCGGACGGTGCACGACCCGGCCGAGCGGTTGACGTACACGGTGTTGTCGAATTCGACGGACGGCGCGTGGCCGATGGCCAGGTGGCTCGCCGGTTTCCTCGCGCCGTGACGCGTTGGTGGGGATGGTTACGTTGTAGAGATTTGCCTTGGACGGAAGTGGGGCGCAAGTTACGGGCCAGGCGTCCGTTTTCGGGGTTTGTCGGGGGACGTTCGACGCAGCCAACCAGGGCGCCGTGCCTGGTATTGGATTCGGTGGCAAGTCGACGCCCGTGCAGGGCTCGTCGACGCGGCAGCCGCCGGCGACTAGTACGCAAATCAACCATTCCTCTGACGGCGTACACCGTCGAAACTGTCGGTGCACTGCCTTAGAATAGGAGACATGGGGAGGACGGTTCGGGAACTGGGCGAGCGGATGCACCAACTGCACCGCCACATCGCTCAACTACAAGCCGAACTCGTCCACACCATCGGCGAATTCGACACCATCCAAGGCTACGAGGTCGACGACGACTACCGCTCCACCCAAGCCTGGCTACGCCACCAACTCCGCCTACACCCCCGCGACGCCGCGCAGCTGCTCGGCATGGCCCGCCAGTTGCGAGACCTGCCGGTCGTGGATCAGGCGTTCACCGACGGGGACATCTCCCAGGACCACGTCGCGGTGATCACCCGCACCGCCCGGCTGACCGGTGTCGAACACATCACCCCGGTCGAGCAGGACCTGGTCAACGTGGCCCTGGTCAACGACCCCGGACGGCTGCGGATCGCCACCCAGCACCTGCGGTACTGCCTGGACCCCGACGCCGCCGGCCGGGATGCCGTCAAGACCTACGAGAAGCGCGAACTGTCCGTGGCCCAGACCATCTGGGGCATGGTCGCCATCACCGGCCTGCTCGATCCGACCAGCGGCGCCGCCGTCCTCGCCGCCCTGGACGCGCTCACCCCACCACCGCGCGACGACGATCCACGCACCGCCGGGCAACGCCGCGCCGACGCGCTCACCGAGATCTGCCGCACCGCCCTGGACAGTGCAACACTGCCGCAGGTCAACGGCGAGAAACCACACCTGCTGGTCACCGTGTCCTACGAATCGCTGCTCGGCCAGCTCGGTGCCCACCCCGCCCACCTGACGTGGACCGGGCCGATCAGCGGCGCCGACGCCCGAATGCTGGCCTGCGACTGCGCGGTGATCCCGGCCGTGCTGAACAGTGCCGGCGAGGTCCTGGACATTGGTCGCAAGACGCGCATCTGGCCGATCGCCATCCGCCGCGCCATCGAACTCCGCGATCGAACCTGTCAGTTCGTGGGTTGTGACATCCCCGCCCAGCATTGCGATATTCATCATCGGCGGCATTGGGCCGATGGTGGGCCGACGAGTTATGAGGGCGGTGTGCTGGCCTGCCGCAATCATCACACCCGTGCGCACAAATACGGTGCCGCATTCCGGCCCGACGGACGGTTCACCGTCAACCGCAATTAGCTTTCGTAAAAGGACAGGCCGCGATCTTCGAGTGCCCGCCGGAGGATGCCGACGGCCTTCGGCCCGACACAGGCCCGACACACACAGTGCAGCCGCCCGATCTCGGGTCAGCCACGAGCTGAACCACCGGTCGCAGACACGGACTCGGCGAGGCCGGGCTGCTGGTAGATGCCGAGCACGTTCCCGCCGGGGTCGCGGAAGGTCGCGACCACCTCGGGGGAGTTGGGATCGACCGGCTGGACGATCTCGCCGCCGGCGGCGACGACGGAGTCCACTGCCGCCGCGGCGTCGGCGACCATGATGTAGACCATGAGGCCCGGCTCGGAAGCCGCAGGGCGGCCGAGCACCCAAGCGCCGCTGACCTCGTTGACGGTGTCGTCGAAAGCGGTGGCGCCGTCGCCGCGCTGCCGGATGGTCCAGCCGAAGGCACGCTGGTAGCTGACCTCGTTGACGGTGTCGTCGAAAGCGGTGGCGCCGTCGCCGCGCTGCCGGATGGTCCAGCCGAAGGCACGCTGGTAGAAGGTGGCCGACCGGTCGACGTCGGTCGCGGGAATCTCGATGTAGCAGATCTTGCCGGTGCTGAGGGTTGGGCGGGTCTGCGTGGTCACGGCCGTCAATCTACAGCGGTGTGCGACGGCGGCCGCGGAGCACGAACAGCACGCCGAGCAGCGGCAGCACCAGCAGGTTCACCGCGATCACGGCCGCGGTCAGCCCGTCGACCTCGCCGTGATGGTGCGCCGACGGCCCAGGCTGCAGTGGCTGTTCGACGGCCGGCTGTTCGACGGCCGGCGCGCCTGCGGCCGGCGCTGCGCCTGCGGCCGGCGGCCGACGGTGCGTCTGCGGCCGGCGCTGCGCCTGCGGCCGGCGCTGCGCCGACGGTGAACGGGAGCGTGCCGCTGATCTCGCCGCCGTCGGTGGTGATCACGTGGTAGGCCACGACGTGGCGGCCGGGTGCGCTGATCGTCACGGGCACGGTGACGGTCCGCTGGTCGACCACCGCGGGGGTGCCGGCCACCGCGCCGGAGACGTCGACGTGCGCCTGGGCGACGGCCGTGGTGAAGGTCAGGGAGATCGCGGCCGGCGGCGTCCCGAGGCGGGCGTCGTAGCCGGGCGTGGCGGTGCGCAGCGCCGCGCTGGCCGGACGGCCGAGCAGCAGCACCGTGAGCACCGCCCCGCAGACCAGCGCGACGGCGACGATCAGGCCCGTGCGGCGGCCAGGCAGCTGCATGACATCAGCTCGAACTCCCGCCGCGACGGCCGCAGGTGCAGGAACATCGCGACGACCATCGGCAGGAACACCACGGCGTTGTAGAACAGGTGCAGCTCGACGCGGGGAAAGAACAGCTGCAGGATGCTCGTCGGCACGGGCTTGCCGAACAGGTTCCGGTGCGTCAGTGCCTGGAGGAACAGCAGCAGGTGCTCGAAGTGGTGCCATATCTGGATGACCAGGGCGGCCGTCCACCAGCTACGGGCGCGGCCGACGAAGCCCTTGCGCAGCGCGATGATGCCGATCAGCATGACTAGCGCGTACCCGTAGTGCAGCCATTCCTTGGTCACCAGCCACGGAAATGGCACTCCGAGCACGCCGCGCGCTTTCGGACGTGGCCAGCTGAGCCCCCAGATCTGTACCGCCTGGGCAACGTGTTCCGCCCAGTGGGCCAGCACGATGAGCAGGAAAATACCGAGCGCGGCGCGATGCAAGCGCCCATTGAGCCCGGATACCGGCGTTATCTGGCCGCTGTCGACAGTCATGATCCCTCCCGAGTCGCAAGGTCGGACGGTATCGGCGTGAGCCCGGTCGTCCTTACTCTGGATTGCTGTACTCGAGCGGTCAGCCAGCGGTCAGGCTGTGCGCCTGGGCCCAGCGCAGCGCCGCCACCTCGGAGGCCGGCATCGGACGGCCGCTGCCGACCGACTCCTCGCCGCGCGAGGCGTGGGACGTATGGGACGCGAGGGACGCGTGGGACGCCGACCGGTGCGTCGTCTGCCGTGCCCGGGTCGCGCCGACGGCCGACGAGGCCTCCACCGGTTCGAGCACGTAGCCACGGCCCCACACGGTGCGGATGGCGAGGCCGAGCGGTTCGATCCGCCTGCGGACCCGCATGATGTGCAGGTCGAGCGCATTTCGGCTGACGCCGCCCGGCCGTTCCGGCAGGCACTCGCGCAGCGTCGCCCGCGGCACCAGCGTGCCGAACTGGCGGACAAGGCACTCCAGCAGGTCCGTCTCAGTACGTGAGACGGTGGTCGACCGGCCGCCGAACCGCAGCAGGCCGTGCGGGTCGACCTGCGGCAGGCGGTGGGCCTCGGCCTTCGACCACAGCGCGGCTATCCTGGCCCTCAGGTCATCGTCGCTGACCGGGGCCCTGACCCAGTCCTCGCGGAGGTCCGAGCAGATCGGCGCCTGAACGCCGCCCTCGACCACGAGTAGGCGCAGGATGCCCAGCGCCTTGTAACGGTCGCGGCGAGCGGACTCGGCCGGCCATCTCAACAAGTGGACGTCGCCTCTGCGTAGCGGTGTTGTCGTTGTCACGGCGCGCTCCTTCATCGTGACAGCCTCGTCGGGTAACCGGCGGGAGGTGTGGATGGCCCCGCGCTCGACCCGAGGAGGGGCGTCCCGGGGAGCGCGGGGCTCTGACCCGCCCGCCGTCATGGCGGACGGAGTCTGTTGCGGTGGCCAGGACATCCGTCGTCCTCTCCAATCTGGATGCCAAACAGCATGGCCCCGTGCCACCGGCGCAGCCTTATTCCAAAATGCGGCAAGGGCGGTCCGCGAGGAAATCGCGCCGACGAAGCAATCTCGAATAGGTCGGCCCGCGGTGGCACCGGCGCGGCCGGGCGACAGGCCCAAGATCCGCTGGTAGACGGCACCGCCGGCCGCGCAGAGTCGATCAACGCCGGCGCCGCCGCGTAACACGACCGGACAAAGGCCGACCAGAAACCCCGCAACCCAGAAGATGCGTGGCCGCCGCGGCGGGTGCGACGGTCGTCGCCGAGACGGATATGAAATACCCGGGTCGAGCTACTGTTCTCGCAGATGGTCTCCGGCCAGCTCGATTCGTACACCGCATTCGTCGATCACTGCCTCGAAGAATACAACCTCGACGGCTGGACCGTACCCGACCTCGCCTCCTACGAGGACCTGCAGCAGATCCGCAACGACGTCCTCAACGGATGAGCTGGTCGAGCTTCACAAGGATCGCGAACGGCTCGGTGGTCTCGAACGTGCCGGTGATGTCACCCCCGTCCTGGTAGCCGAAGCCCTCGGCAAGGTGGCAGTCCAGCAGCCACGGCGGCGGGTCGAGGTCGATGATCCAGTAGTGCGGGATGCCGGCGTCGGCGTACTCGCCGCGCTTGATGACATTGTCCATCCGCTTCGAGCCCGGTGAGACGATCTCGACCACGAGCCGCACCTCGGAGGCGCGCAGGATGCCGCCGTCACGGTCCACCCGGTCGATGGCCCTTCTGTCGGTGACGATGAGGTCTGGCCGCCGGGACCATCCCGGCTGGTCGGACGGCACCAACTCGAGGTCGATGTCCACGTCCTGTATGAGGCACAGGTCCGCCGGTACCTGCGGTTCGAGCTGCATGAACATGCAACCCGATGCCCTTATGTGGCGCGGCTTGGGGCTCGGCGCCACGACCATGGTTCCTTCCTGGAGCTCCCACCGGTGCTGGTCGTCCTCGCCGAGTGCGGCGTACTCGGCGATGGTCAGCAAACGCTCCGGCCCCGTGTCGTGCGGCGGCCGCGGAAGGGCTGTCACAGCTGGATCCTCCTCACGTCCGGCGACCAGTTTCCCTCGCCGCCGA
>Ga0210378_10001585_pt1 | contig 11863 bp, 12 predicted proteins | sample PLM1_60_b1redo_FD_155465 | JGI IMG/M metagenome (GOLD analysis project Ga0210378, IMG submission 155465) | Groundwater sediment microbial communities from an aquifer in East River, Colorado, USA - PLM1_60_b1 redo | ecosystem: Environmental > Terrestrial > Soil > Riparian zone | place: USA: East...
CCGGGCAACCGAACCTCGAAGGCGTCGGCGTAGTCACCTGGTCGAGCGGTAGCGACCGGGTCGGTCACCTCGACCCGACGTACCTCGGGGCGAGCTGGCTGGCCACTCATCCCACACTTCCTCTCCGTAGAGCCTTTGGGATTGCAGTATACATACATGTCTGTAGGTAAGTGCAGATGTGCGAGACCCCTTGCTCGTCACCACGTCGACTGGACGGAGATCCTGCGGCTCCAAGCACCTGCGCACCCGGCTGGCCGTCAAGGACGAAAGCCAGCTCGAGGTCGTAGCAGCGTTCCTGGCCAGCGGGCTGATGGGACTGCTCACCTGGTGGCTCGATAACCAAGCGCCGCTGTCAGCCGACGACATGTACGCACGCTTCGAACACATGGCGACCCACGGCGTCAGACCCTCCTGAACGGAACCCATCCCGTCCAGGGCCCGACGCCCCGACCGGCGACATCCTGATCATGGCGCTGTTCACAATGGCCGTCGATCAAGTCGTACCGACGTCGCGTTGCCGGAACCGGACCAGGCCAGCGGCGTTCACAGCTGTCGGCGATACCCGCGAGCCAGATCAGAGGCGTCGCGGTGACCTCGCCACCGGGGACCTTTGCAGGTGGGTGAATGGCGAAATGTCCAATCGCCGCCAATCGGTACCGATTGGTATAGCAATGCTGCTTCAGCTTCCGACGTGGGTTCGCGGCCTCAGTTGGTCATCAGGGCACCCTTCCAATTCGCGCTCATCGGCCATGGCGACCGCTGCCCGGCCGAGCGTTCAATCGCTGTCGATGTTCGCGAGGCCAAGCCGGGTGCCGAGAATGCGCCGAACGGCGTCCAACGCATCCGGGTCGTCCAGCAGGTTGCCCGCGATGTTGGCGCCGGCGAGCAGCGCGTCGACCTCGAAGGCGAGCAGCGGCGCCGGCAGTTCGGCTGGCGCTCCGTGCGCCTGTGCGTGCTCGACCTCGCGCGTGAGCAGGGCAATCCATTCACGGCGAAGTTGCGCCAGCGCGTCGCGGATCGGGCCGGGCCTGCTGTCGAACTCGGCGGCGGTTGCCACCATGAAGCAGCCGCCGGGGAAGACCGGTTCGGAGACGTAGCGCAGCCACGCCTGTACGAGTCCCCGCAGCCGCGGCAGGCCTGGCGGGAGGTGCGACGTCGGGGCCACGACCGCAGCCTCGAAGATGGCGCGGGCTGCCGCGATCGCGGCCAGTTGGAGTTCCTGCTTGGTCTGGAACACGGCCGCGACGCTGCTCTTGCCGATCCGCAGGTCGTCCGCCAACTGCCCGAGGGTAAGCCCGGACAAGCCGTTCACCGAGGCCAACTCGGCGGCCCGTATCGCAATACGCTTGCGGGTCCGATCGCCCCGCGCGCGCCGCCCGTCCTCTTGCTCCATGACCGCCCCTTGACTTTGTATACGTACGATCGTACAACTACTCTATGACGTACGTGGAGACCATCGAGCCCCGCCTGACCCCGCACCGGCCGGTGGCTCCGCTCGACGTGGCGGCGGTCCTTGTCGAGTGGTGCCGCGACCTGGAACAGGAAATGGCTGCGCGCCTGCGGCTGATGAGCCCCGAAGATCTGACGTGGCAACCACACCCGCACTCCAACAGCGCCGGCGTGACGGTCTGGCACGTGGCTCGCTGGCTCGACGTACTCGCAACGCGCGCCTTCACCGGACAAGCGGCTCAGGACGACCTCTGGCACACGGAAGGATGGCGGAAGCTGACCGGATACGAGCCGGACGGCATCGGCTACCTGGGCCTGGGCACCCTGACCGGTTACACGCCACAAGAGATGCAGGCGGTGCCAGCCCTACCCGCCGACGCGCTGGGCACGTACCTGTCCCAGTCGACCGCACGGCTGATCGAGCAGATCGAGCTGCTCGACGGCAAGCTGCGACAGGCTCCAGGGCACAAGCTGTCCCCGTACCAAACCATCGCCGCGACCCTGCAGGGCTCATTCGGCCACATCGGTGAGATCGACACGTTAGTCGCACTACGCGCCCGGCTCAGCTCAAGCTAACGACACCTGTCCAGACCCGGCGCTTCCGCATCCGTCCGCACCCGGCCGGCTGACAGCATTGCCCGTGCGTCGAGCAAGGGCGACCGATCTCAGCGTCTCCCGCCGTCGTCCACTGGGAATATATGCCTGTTCGAGTAGCCTGACCGTCCACTGCCCGGAGCGTGCCCGGTGGCCCTTGGCCAAGCTTCCCATCAACTTGATCTGCTTGACCGGGTGAGCGCGTTCTGCGGGGACGCGCTGCCGGAGAACTCGATCAGCTGACCGACTATCGCTGGGCACGACGCGAGTTCGTCAGGAACACGGTAGCCCGTTTCGCCCGTGAGGTGGCGCGTAGGCAAGCCCGTGGTGCACGCACGGAACGAGAGTCGGAGCTGGTCAGATCGGCCGACCTGGAAGATCTCTCATCGAGTCCCTGACCTGCACATATTGCGAGTGTGGGCAGTGCGGCCGGCACCGGGCCGTGGCGTCGGCGCCGGCCGCGTCCAGCCGCACTCGGCTGGTGACCTCAGTTCTGCGGCGTGGTGACCATGGGGTCGGTGACGGTCGCCACCAGTGTCGCGTCCGCGTAGGGGGACGGCGGGTTCACTACCGCGTAGTAGACCGAGGGGTGAGGCTGACGACCACACCGTCGGGGCGGATGTGTTCGACGGTCACGACGGTGTGCGGCGCATGACCCGGGCTGGCCGGCTGGTTCGTCAAGCGGATCCACACGATCGACCCGTCGGGCTGAGAGTAGCTCGAGCACACGTCGTCCGGACGGGGTGCGCCCTGCCGACCCGGCTCCTGACCCGGCTTGAGCGTGCACGGATTGGCGGCCCCTAGCGATGCAGCGGGCCGGATCGCACTGACTTGTAGCTCCGCCGAGTCGACGTCCTTGGCCAGGACAGCAACGAATTGCCGTCCGCCGGGGGGCGGCTGGGCGGGCTGCGCAGACACGATCGTGGCGGTGGGGAAGTGCGTCCTGAACGCGGCGGCGGCTTGGGCCGCGGCCTCCTCGATCGTGGCGGGTGTCGCGGCGGAGGTCGAGGACGGCGCTGCCCCCGGCTGGAGCCCGGGCCCTGGCAACGCCTCGTGCCGGTCCGGTAGGGACACCACCGCGATCGCGCCTGCGGCAACCACCGCCACGGCCCCGAAGACGCCACGCCGACGCAGGCGACCCCGCCGCTCCCGGCGGATCACGGCGTCTACGTCCACCGAGGACGGTCCCAGCGCCGCGTCGTTCGCCGTCTGGGCGAACCCTCTCGTGCACGGCGGTTCTACTCATCTGAGTTCCCTTCTGCTCGGGGTGCCTTCGAGATGGGGATCGGACGCGCCGATGACTGCGCGCAGATCCGACAGACCGCGCGCGGTCTGCGACTTCACGGTTCCGGTGCTGATGCCGAGGACCTCTGCCGTGTCCTCGACGCTGAGGTCGTCGAGAAACCTCAGCACGAGCACGGCCCGGCGCCTGGCGGGAAGGCGGTCAAGCAGGTGCAACAGGGTCAGGCGCTCCGTGAGGTCCGGATCCGACTGCCCAGGCGGCTCGGGCAGCCGGTCCGTGGAGCGTTCCCGTCGCCAGGGACGACACTGCTCGTCCAACCACCCGTTGACCAGCACCCGCCGCACGTACGCCTCGGGGTGCTCGGTTCGGCGAACCCGACGCCACGAGCGAAACAACTTTCCGATCGCGATGGCGACGAGATCGTCGGCCTGGTGCGGGTCGCCACAGAGCAAGTTGGCCGATCGCCGCATCGCAGGCATCCGCACAGCGACGAACTGTCGAAACTCTGCCTCGTCGTCGGCCAAGTCCGGCCTCCCGTTGTGTCTACACACAGAACGGAGCCCGTCCCCTGGTGGGTTGACAGCCGGTGCAGAGGATCTCGCGGGGCAGTACCGATGCCTTCGATGTCTGACCGGACGTTCCGCATTTCTCGGGGGCCATTGGCCCCCATTGGGCGGCTGCCTGCTCAGTCGGGGGTTGGGCGGGTGGGGAGTTCGGCGGCTTGTTGTGAGAGCTCGTCCACGTCGGCGGTAATCTGGTCGAGGGTGCGCCGGTTGGCGATCTGATGTCGCGGTAGTCGTTGGCCTGTTCGGCGTTGAGCCGGCGGCTGATGGTCTTGCCGGCGACCTTGCGGCTGTACTGGAAGTACGGCGCGCAGCGGCAAGCGCACCCCTGTCATCACGTTCGGCCACTCCAAGGACCATCGGCCCGGCCCGGCCAATGCGCGGCGGCGTGCAGCCGAGGACGGCCGACCTGGTCCACGGTGTGCCGTTCTCGATGTCGGCCAGGCCGTGCGCATCGAGTCAGAGCCTGGCCGACGCGGCACCGACCGTCCGTCTGCCCTGGCCGCGCCGCACGGTGAATGTCGCCCTGCCGTCGTCGCGAATGGCTCCCGGCGCTCTGACCTATCGGACACATGAGCCGCTGTCCACCAGCCATCGGGACGGACGATATCGACCGGCGGGGGGATGGTCAGGCCGGTGCCGGCCAGCTGGCGGTGTCGGTGATTTGGACCAGCTCGCTGATCTTCCCATCCCGGAAGCGCAGGACGTGGGCGAACGCCGTGTCGACCGCCGCGCCGGTGCGGCGTACCCGTCCGCGGTAGGCGCCGAGGGCCACCATCCGGTCGGCGGCGCAGACCAGCAGCTCGTCGGCCTCGGGCGCGACGTCGTAGGCGACCGCAACCGGGCTCCACACCTCACGCAGCATGGTCTGCGGCCCGTCGTGGCGGCCGCCAACCGCCAGTGGCATGCCGGCGCTGACCTGCCCGACGAATTCCGGGTGCAGCTCGGCGAGGATGGCTGCGCCGTCACGGGCGGCGAAGCCGGCGTAGAAGCGACGCGCGACGGAGAGGTTGTCGGCCACGGGGTGAGCCCTTCTATAGAGAATATCCACTACTTCATATAGCGATGATTCTCTACATCGTTGCAGAACTCCGTCAAGGGTCACGGTGAGGCGAGCAGCAGCCGCGCCGCGCGGCGCAACCCGGCGGCGGTGTCGGCGACGACCGCCGCCTGGATCTCCGTCTCACCGCCGGCCGAGTCGCGCAGGACCCGGCGCGTCGTCGCGTAGGGAAGGTCGACCAGCGCGAGCACGACGTCGGTCAGCGGGCGGCCGTTGCGCTTGGCGTAGTCGCGCAGCGCGTCGGCGATGGTGCTCTGGTTGGCCGCCGCCCGCTCGGCAAGCGTCGACGAGACCTCGCCGCGGATGAGGTCACGAAGTGCGTAGCCCAACAGCAGCGACGCGTCGCGGCGGTTCTCGACGCTCCACGTGAACACCCGGACCGCCGCGTCCGGACCCGCGTCGGCACCGGCACGTGCGAGCTGCTCAACGAAGGCGCCGAGGAACCGGTCCTGGGCGCGCAGCCACGCCGCCGCGACGAGATCGTCACGTCGAGGGAAACGGTGGTAGATCGACCCGCTGGAGGCACCGGTGGCCAGTGACACCGCGCGGGCCGAGGCGGCGATCGGACCGCCGGCGAGCACCAGCGCGCGCGCTGAGTCGAGCATCACATCGACGGAGAACTTGACCGGTGGCGGCATGAACTAGAGACTACCCGCTAGTTAAAGTAGCGAAGTCTCTCTAGAACGGGAAGGGTATACCGCGATGAGCCACTACAAGAGCAACCTGCGGGACCTGGAGTTCAACCTCTTCGAGATGTTCGCCGCCGATCGCGTCTTCGGCCACGGTCCTTATGCGGAGGTCGACGTCGACACGGCGCGCCGCGTGCTCGCCGAGGTGGATCGGTTGGCCCGTGAGGACGTCGCGGAAAGCTATGCCGACGCCGACCGCAACCCGCCCGTGTTCGACCCGGAGACGCACAGCGTGTCGATCCCGGCGTCGTTCCGCAAGTCGTACGAGTCGTTCATGGCCGCCGAGTTCTGGCGTCTGGACCTGCCCGAGGCGCTCGGTGGCACCTTCGCGCCGCGGATGCTGTGGTGGTCGCTCGCCGAAATGATCCTCGGCGCCAACCCGCCGGTCTGGATGTACTCCTCCGGCCCGTCCTCCGCACGCACCCTCTATGTCGAAGGCACGCCGCAGCAGCAGGAGTGGGCTCGGCTCATTGCCGAGAAGGGCTGGGGCTCCACTATGGTGCTCACCGAGCCGGACGCCGGCTCGGACGTCGGCGCCGGCCGCGCGCGGGCGATCCCGCAAGCGGACGGCTCCTGGCATATCGATGGCGTCAAACGGTTCATCACCAGTGGCGAGCACGACCTGAGCGACAACATCATCCACTTTGTGCTGGCCCGACCGATGGACACGACGGGCGCGGGCGGCCCCGGCACCAAGGGCCTCTCATTGTTCGTCGTGCCGAAGGTGCATTTCGACCCGCAGACCGGTGAGCTCAAGGACCGCAACGGCGTCTTCGCCACCAACATCGAGCACAAGATGGGCATCAAGGCATCGGCGAGCGCGGAGCTGGCCTTTGGCCAGCACGGCGTCCCGGCAAAGGGCTGGCTGCTCGGCGACGTGCACGACGGCATGCGCCAGATGTTCCTCATCATCGAGTACGCCCGGATGATCGTCGGCACCAAAGCCGCCTCGACGCTGTCGACCGGTTACCTTCACGCGTTGGACTACGCCAAGAGCCGGGTGCAGGGCGCCGACCTACTGCGCAGCACGGACAAGACCGCACCCCGGGTGACGATCGTCAACCACCCGGATGTGCGCCGCTCGCTGCTGCTGCAGAAGTCCTACACCGAGGGGCTGCGGGCCCTGGTCTGCTACACCGCGTCCTGGCAGGACCAAGTCGCGTTGGCCGAGGCCGCCGGTGACACGGGGGCGGCCGAGGCCGCCGGGCGGGTCAACGACCTGCTGCTGCCCCTGGTCAAGGGTGTCGGCTCGGAACGGGCCTACGAGCTGCTCGGCCACGAGAGCCTGCAAACCTTGGGCGGCTCCGGATTCCTGCAGGACTACCCGATCGAGCAGTACGTGCGGGACGCGAAGATCGACACCCTGTACGAGGGCACGACCGCGATCCAGAGCCTCGACTTCATCTTCCGCAAGATCGTCAAGGACCAGGGCCGCGCCCTGCTCACCGTGGTCGGCGAGATCCAGGCATTCCTGACCGCCGAGGGCGGCAACGGCCAACTCAAGGAGCAACGCCTCGCCCTCGGCAAGGCCCTCACCGAGGTGCAGAACATTTTGGGCATCTTCACCGGCTGGCTCGCCGAGGCCCAAAACAGCGACCCCCGCATCCTGTACAAGATCGGCCTCAACTCACGCCGCGCCCTGCTCGCCACCGGCGACCTGATCGTCGGCTGGCTGCTGCAACGCCAAGCCGACATCGCCCTCAAGGCCCTCACCAACCCCGACCTGCCCGACGCAGACCAACACTTCTACCAAGGCAAAATCGCCGCCGCCCGCTTCTTCGCCCATGAAGTACTCCCCCGCATCGGCTCCGACCGTCGCATCATCGAAACCACGAACCTCGACGCCATGGACCTCCACACCGACGCGTTCTAGGAAGCAGGGCCCTCACGGCTTGCCCATGAGGGCCCAACTTCGGTGAAGTTGCGCCCAGACGGGTCGGGCGCAGAGAAAAGATCAGGTGCGGCGGAGGAAGTCCAACGGCGACGGCGAACGCCTCGGGCGGCTCGAACGGGCCCGAGTGCCCGGCATCGAGGATCTCGAGATACCCCGCCGACGGCAGGGCGGCCGTCAGCTCGCGGATCCTGACGGGCCGGCATGAGCACGTCATGGGTGGACCCGACGGTGAGCGCACACCCGGATCCGCGCCAGGTCGGCCCGGCTCGGGCGCGAACAGCAGGGACACCTGGACCTGCCGTAGGCCCCAGGCCGACCGCGGTTGGCCCAGCAGCGCCCACCATACGCGAGGGCAACGAACGCTCAACTGGTCCGCGTCTGGGCATCACCACGATGCGCGACCGTAGATCTTCGGGTGCTCCGATGGTGCTCGGACGTCGGCTATCCGGCCAGCAATGGCCGCACCAATCCAGCATTCCTGCCTCGCACACCTGCAAGATCCCGAACGGCGCCTGGAGTCCACCGCCCGGACCTGCAGAGACTCGCCAGCACAAAACGACAGCGCATCGGACGGAGCCGATACACCGCCACGGATAGTCACGATCTTGGTCCCAGCCGACTACGGATCAGAAGGTTAGGGTTTCGAGTCCCCTCGGGCGCGCAGAGCCGGTTTCCGCAGTCGCGGGGACCGGTTATTGATCTCCTTGACCCCATCGCCCTACTCATCGAAGAGGAATCCCAGCCGGTCGACCGCGTCCCGCACCCGCCGAGTCCTGGGCGACGTTTACGGAACCGCGCGACCAGCTCGCCCTTCGCCGCCGCGCGTGCGTCCCGGGATGGACCCAGTCCAACCCAGATCCGGACGTGCGGTCGCTCGGATTAACCTCGGGCTACGAGCGAAGTCTCCGAGCTCAAGGCATCGGGAATAGCCTATGAACAGTTCCAAGAGTTTCTCGCAAGCACGACCCACCCGCGGCGGGTTATGCCGCTCGCGGAGGTGGCTGACGTGGGCGGTCTTCGTGGCGTCCGATAAGGCGAGCGGGATGACGGGAACTACCGTCAATTTGACCATGGGCAGCCTGGATGACTAGCGGCTAAAAGCTTTGGGCGACGAAAGTCGCCATGATCGGGTCAAGTTTCGGGTGGGGTTTGGATTGTTCGGGATGAGTTGGTTTCAGGCGGCGAGGCCGGCCTGCAGCTGGATCGCGTCCGGGTGTTGGGCCAGATTCCCCTTGCGGGGCTTGGTTCAGGCGCCTTCGGTCGTCGCGAGGCGGGTGATCTCTACGAGGTTGTGGGCGAGGATGCCGTGTCCGCACCAGATCTCAGTGCGTTCGCGGCCGTCCATGCCGCTGCGGGCCCAGCCGTAGCGGTGTTTGAGGTGGCTGATCCGGCCCTCCGCACCGGTTCGCCATTTGATGAGGTCTCGGAAGACTCGGCTGTGTTCGGTGGCTCGTCTGGCCGCGCCGGGTTGGCCTTTTCGGGGTATGGCAACGGTTTTCACGCCGAGGTCATGCAGGTCCTGGTCGACCTTGGCCTCGCCGTAGCCCCGGTCGGCGGTCACTTTGCTCGGTGCTGTCCTGGTCCGTTGTGTGATCCTGGCGATGGCGGGGGCCAGTTGCGGGGCGTCGGGTGGGTTGCCTTCCTCGATGGTGTGGTCGAGCACGATGCCGTCCTCGTTGTCGATCACCTGTGCCTTGTAGCCGAACTCGACCGGTTTCCCGAGTCGGCCTTGATGATCGGTCGGGCGTCGGGGTCGTGCAGGCTGACGATCCGGGTGGGCGAGGTCGGCTTGTCGCCGCCGATGCGACGACGAGTCTGGGCGATGACCCGATGAACGCGTTCGACCGTGGTTGCCAGCTCGTCGATCGCGCGCCGTAGCCGACCACGCGCTCTACCGGCGACACGGCGCAGGGCCCGTCGGGCGTTGTCCAGCACCGGGTAGGCGTCGAGGCTGCTGCGCTGGGCCAGGTCGTTCAACTCGCCGGTGATGCGCAGCACGGTGGCCTGCGCCTCGTCCTTGGCCTGCGCACCACGCAGGCGGAGCTTCGCCGCCAGCGAATGGACCGTCGTCACGGCCGACCGAGACCGGTCCCGAAATCCCGTGCGGACGGCGCCACCGGCGGCTTTGATCCGTCGCACCAACTTGCCGATCTTGACCACGGCGTGAGCGAGCAGACCGGAGTCGGTGGGGTATTCAACGTTGGCCGACACGACCTATTGACTGAACTACCCGAGGTGTTTTCCCAGGTCAGCGACCATACGGCGAGTGCATCGTTGGACGAGCCATGGATGAGACCTGACGGGGTCGAGGGACCTTGCGGCCTTGGTGGTGCCGGCGGTCGGGCGGCTGGCGGAGTCCAGGGACGCATGGGAGCCCTATGCGCTGGTCGACGCGGCAGGGACGCGAGTCGACGCGGTCGGCGTCTTCCTTCGGGAACTTCAGGCGGCCGGGCGGTCCGTGGCCACCGCCCGGTCGTATGGGATGGACCTGCTGCGGTGGTTTCGGTTTCTGTGGGCCATCGAGGTGGCGTGGGACCGGGCGACCCGCGTGGAGGCCCGCGACTTCTGCCGTTGGCTGCAAATCGCGGGCAGGCCAGCGCGTCCGCATTGGCGGCGGCCGGACCAGGCGGTGGTGCCGGTGGAGAGGAGGACCTTTGCAGCATCGGCCCTGGCACACAGTGAGACGGTGCTGCGCAGCTTCTACGACTTCCATTGCGACGCCGGCACCGGGCCGATTCTCAACCCGTTCCCGCTCGGCCGCTCGCGGCGGGTCGGTCGGGCGAACGCCCACCACAACCCGATGGAGCCCTATCGCAAGGAACGGATCGGGTTGTACCGGCCACGAGTGCCCAAGCGGATCCCGCGCAGCATTCCCGACGAGGAGTTCAACGAGATCTTCGCGCGGCCGCCGTCGCACCGTGACCGGGCCCTGGTCTGCTTCTACGTCTCCACCGGCGCCCGGGCGTCGGAGTTGCTGTCGACTGTCCAGAGTGGAGTCGATCCTGGACGTCAGCTGATCTCGGTGGTGCGTAAGGGAACCGGCGACGTGCAGCGGTTGCCGGCCTCCACCGACGCGTTCGTATGGCTTCGGCTCTACCAGGTCGAAATGAAGGGCCTGGTCCCTATGGGGCGACGTCAACCGTTGTGGTGGACGCGCCGCCGACCGGTCCGGCCACTTACCTACCACGCGGTGCACCGCATGTTCGAGCGCGTCAACGACCAAGCTGGCAGCGCTGCCACGCTGCACGCCCTACGCCACACGGCTGCGTACCGTATGGCGGAGGATCCGGCGTTGCCGCTCACCGACGTGCAGCTTGTCCTGGGTCACGCCCAGCTGACGACCACGCAGATCGACCTGACGCCACGGCAGGAAGACGTGATCGGCAGGGTGCTGGCTCATCACGCCGAGCAGACCCAGCAGGCGGCCCGACGCCGGGCTGCGCCCCCCGCACCGCGCTACCGGCCGGAGGCGCTGGACGTGTTGTTCGGCAAGGACGCCTGGTGACCGTCGCGGCCACGTCGGTGCGTGCAAGGCCGCCCGACGCGCCCGTCGTGGCGCTCACCCACGCCACCGCCATGCCGCCGGTGCTGACGGTTCGGTTTCCTGCTCGCTCGGTCGCGGCGCATTGGTTGGCCACCGGCCACGATCGTGGTCAAGTGCTGCGGCTGGTGGCCTCCGCATCGTCTGGGCTGGCCGAGTCCCGGATCCAGACCAACCATCGCCGTGGGCTTCCTCTGCTGCTGGACTGGCTGGAGGAACAACCCGGGGACACGTGGCAGCAACGCTGGCTGGCCAGTGGGGCCGACGCCGCCGGCGACGATTGGGCCACTGGACCGGGGCGGTGGCTCAAGCGCGGCGGGCGATACTCCGTCGGGCGGCTGGAGCTGATGAGCAGCTCGTTGATGGTCCTGGTCGGTGCCGATGTGGTCCGACCCTCGCTGGCCTGGCTTCTGACCGGCGGGAAGAAGCGAAAGCTCGCCCGAAACATGATCCGAGCCCGCGATCGGGAGGGGTTCGCGAACCTCGGCCGCGGGTTCTGGACGCCGAGGCCGCCTCCTGGATCATCGATGCGGGCATCGGGTTCATCCGGGATCCGCTGCCGCCAATGCCTGAAGGCTGGTAACGCTCGACAAATCAGTTGGCTCACCTCAACCGCGCACGAAACGTGCCCCTCCTTCTTGACGCCGTTCTTGGCCACGGCGGGCCCGGCGGAACGGGCAGGCAGCTGGGATGCCGCCACCTGGTGGAGGCGCTGCGCATACAGCTGGCGACGGTCGCCCGGGGCCCTGCGGTCCGGGCTGCGGGCGGCGTTGCCCGGGCTGCTCGGGCTGGCCTCGGTGGTCACACCCGACGACACGCTCAACCCTGGT
>Ga0210378_10001586_pt1 | contig 11861 bp, 8 predicted proteins | sample PLM1_60_b1redo_FD_155465 | JGI IMG/M metagenome (GOLD analysis project Ga0210378, IMG submission 155465) | Groundwater sediment microbial communities from an aquifer in East River, Colorado, USA - PLM1_60_b1 redo | ecosystem: Environmental > Terrestrial > Soil > Riparian zone | place: USA: East...
CGTGCCTCGCGCGGCCAAGGCCGCGCCCGACATGATCGCGCCCCAGACGATCCACGCGCTCGTCGGCGTGAAGAGCGCCTCGGCCCCCGCCCTTCGCCACGCCGCTCCCACCGCCAGGAGCGCCAGGACCGACACGACGGCCAGGACAACCCGCCACAGGACCTCGCGGGCCGGCCGGCCCGCGCCCGCCCAGCGCTCGGCGCCCAAGGTGTACGAGCCGACGATCACCGCCCATCCCACGAAGTTCCCCAGCGGCACGCCGAGCGAGGGGCCGGGCGGCGTCCACCGCCACAGGCCGGCGCGCACCGCCACCGGCTCCATCGCGAGATCCACGACGAGCGCGATGAGCGCGGCGGTGACGGCCCGGCCCGCGGCCGATCTCGCGCCGCGGCGCACCGCCATCGCCATGGCCGCGGAGATGATCGCCGCCCACACCGCCACCACGGCCAGCGGCACGCCGCCGGGAGCGAGGCGCCACGACGGCGGGTACTCGTGGGCGGCGAAGGCGGCGATGGCGGCGCGCTCCAGGGCGTAACCATAGGCGGCCAGCGCGACCAGCTCGCCGGCCGCTCGGCCTCCGCCGAGCGCGGGACGGGCATGGAGGAAGGCGAGGGCGAGGGCCAGCGGGGCGACGAGGAGCTCGTAGAGCCCGGCCGGCAGCGGGCTCAACGGCGAGCCCGCTCCGCGATCCCGAAGCCCGTGCGTCCCGCCCCCTCGTAGCGCGTGAAGCTCTCGTCGAGGATTAGGCGCCAGGGCCGGCCGGCGAGATGGCGCAGGAGCCGGCGCTCCGGCTTGACGGGCACGCTGAGCGTGGAGACGACCGTCCCGCGCACGTGCAGGGGCGCGCCCGTTTCGGTCGAGACCTCCAGGGCGACGGCGAGCGGCCCCCCGCCCTCCTCCCACACGTGCTCGAGGCGCGTCACGCGCTCGAGCCGGCCCTCGCGCCAGAGGAATCCCCCCTCGACCATGCGGCCGCGCACGCATACCGCGAGGGCGTGGAGTGCGATGTCCTCGCCGAGGCGCATGGTGAAGAGGCCCCAGTGGTCGGCCGCGTCCCAGTCGCGGCGGCCGAAGGAGTGATCCCGGCTGCCCGTGCCCGCGAAGCGGTAGTGCCGGCCGTCGACGACGACCTCGCCCGAGGCCCGCCCCGACTGCTCGACGTGGTGTGCGCCGAGGGGCTCGAGATGCCGGCGGGTCTCCTCGTCCACGATCGCGCAGAGGTCCACCGCGGGTGTCGTCGGATGGAAGGAGAGGTCGATCCGTATCTCCGCCGTGCGGGGGGCGAGGAGCAGCTTGAGCGGCCCCGGCGGGAACGACTCCGCGTCGTGCTCGGCCAGGCGCGTCTCGGCCCGCAGCCGTGGCGGCCGCCAGCCCGCGGCCAGCCCCCCGACGGTGAGGCCGCCCCCTTCGCGCCGGCCGGCGTCTTCCGCTCGCGCGGAATCAATCCGCGCTCGCTCTTCGAGCCAGGGGGGACCCTCCGGTCCCCCCCGGACCCCCCACTCCAGGCCGAAGAGCAGGCGCCCGTCGGGCAAACGAACGGCCAGGATGGCCTCGCCCCGCCCACCGCGCTTCCGGCCGAGTGAGCAGACGATGCCGAGCCCGGTGTCGGGATCGAGCAGGTTGAAATAGACGCTCTCGCGCGCCTGCGGATGGTTCTCGAGCGGCGGGAAGTCCTCGTCCGCCGGATCCACGGGCCGGATCGGCGAGGACCGCTCTCCGCCGCCTTCGCCTTCCGCGGCGGTCATTCGCCGCACGCGCCCGGACCCGCCGTCAACCAAAATGCGCTCCCCGCGCTCGATGCGGCGGGTGGCGTCCTTGACGTCCACGACGCACGGCACCCCCAACTCCCGTGCCACGACTGCGCCGTGGGAGAGCAGGCCGCCGATCTCGGCCACCGCCCCCGCCGCGGAGGCCAGCAGCGGTCCCAGACCCGCGTCGAGCACGGGGGCCACGAGCACCTCCCCCGGTTCGAGGCGCACCGCCTCGCCGGGCCTCACCACGCGCGCGGGCCCCGCACCCACGCCGGCGCTGACGCCGATGCCGAGCATCTCGTCGTCCGCTCGCGCGGAATCAATCCGCGCTCGCTCTTCGAGCCGGGGGGACTCTCCGGTCCCCCCGGACCCCTGCGCCGCGGGAGCAGCCAGCACGGCGCCGAAGTCCACCTCGCGCGGCGCGGGCAGGGCCGCTTCCCCCTCCCATCGGCGCCGCCGGCGAGCGAGGACGGCTCGCGAGGGCGCGGTCCCGCGGAGAGCGGCGCGGAGCTCATCCGCGGTGAGGAAGAAGACGTCGTCCACGGACGCAAGCGCGCCGGCCGACACCAGCCGCCGTGCGGCCGAGCGCACGATGTCGCGGCCGTGGTCGACGAGGCCGATGGCCAGCGACTTGGTGGCTTCGCGGCGGGTGACCCACTCGCGCGCGCGGGAGATGCCCCAGCGAACGAGCGACCATCGCAGGGGGCCCAGCCGCGCGGCGAGGGCCTGCGCGTCCGCGCGGCCGAGCTGCTCGGCCGCCCGCGCGCGGAACCCGGGTGGCCGCGGCGAGAGGGTCCGCGCCTGGAGGGCGACGAGAAGGGGCGCCGGATCGTCCTCCCACGAGGCCGCGCGCAGCTCGGCCTCCGAGACGCCCCGATGCCCCCATCTGCGCAGGAACTCCTTCAGCCGAACGCCGAGCTCCGCCGGGACCAGGTCGTTCGCTCGCCCTTCGAACTGGGGAGACTCTGCGGCCCCCCCAGACCCCCCTTTGCTGCGTTGCACTTGCCGAGCCAGCCAACCGATCCACTCGGGGTGCCCCTGGACCTGGCCGGCCAGGGCCTCGAGAGCCTCGACCGGCGCCGCACTCTCGAGGCCCGGGAGTCCCGTCACCAACCGGTTCACGCGGGGCTCGGCCGCGCCGGGAACGAGGCGGGCGAGGAGCCGGGTCAGGAGCGCCAGCCGCACGCCGCTTGCCCCCGAGGTGGCGACATGCACGGTGGCCACGACCCAACCGGTGCGCTCGAGGCCGCCGAGCATCGCGAGCAGCTCCTCCGGATTGGCTTGCTCGACCGCCAGGCGCGGGGGGAGTCGGCGCAGCGCTTCCTGGGCCGCTTCGATCTCGGCGGGCAGATCGCGCGCCATCCGACGGACCCGCGCCACCACTCTGGCGAGACGGACCCAGGCCAGGAGCGAGGCCGCTCGCGGCGCGGCGTCGCGCGCCCCCGCTCCCAGGATCAGCCGCTCCACGTCCGCGCGGTCGAGGCCGGGAAGCTGGCGTCCCACGTCGAGGCAGAGAGAAAGGTTCAGGTACAGCCGCTCGCGGTGAAGAACGAGGAACGGGGCAGCATCGCGGGGAAGCATCCCCGCCCGGCCGGTCACGTTGCGGAACGCCTGCTCGAGAAACGCGAGGACGGTCGTCGCCGTCAGCGGCGTGACCGGGTCCGGCAGCACCTCGCCCACGTTGGCGCGCGTCAGCCGCCGCAAGCGGGGATCGCGGGCGGGACCGCCGCCGACCGTGATGGGCCGGGCCTGCAGCAGCACGAACCCCTGCGCGCCCAGGGCCCACTCGATGTCCTGCGGTCCCCCGAAAAGCCCTTCCACCCGGCGCGCGAACGTGAAGAGCTCGCCCAGCTCCCTCTCCGCCAGGCTGCCTCCCGGCGCGTCGCCGCGCACGGCACCCGTCTCGCGATCCAGCACGTAGCGGTCCGGGCGGACGGCGCCCGACACCACCGCCTCGCCCCGGCCCGCGTGCGCCTCCACCAGCATCGCGTCCGGTTCGGCGGGGTGGCGGGTGAAGAGGACTCCGGCCGAGCGCGGCTCCACGAAGCGCTGGACGAGCACCGGTATCGTCGCTCGCGCGGAATGACTCCGCGCCGGCTCACCGCCCACCCCCAGCGCGCGCGCGTAGCCCTCGGCTTCGCCCGCGGACCGGCGCACCTCCTCCACCGCGGGAGCCAGCGCGCTGATATTCACGTCGAGGAGGGTCCGGTACTGACCGGCGAAGCTCGCCTCCGCGGTGTCCTCGAGGGCGGCGGAGGAGCGGACGGCGGCCGTGCCCCCCAGGCAAGCGGCGGCGGCCCGAAGGCCCGCCGAACCGCCGCCGTCGATCGCTTCGTCGGCGGTGAGGACGAAGCCGTCGGGCACGGGAAGACCGGCCCGCCGCAGCCGGGCGAGAACGAACGCCTTGCCTCCGACACGGAGGCGGTCGGCGTCTCCGATCTCGTCCAGCCAGATCACTCGGAGCGTGCCCCGGTCAACGCCGGAGGACACGCTCCTAATGGAGCGGACGGAACGGATCGAGCCATCTTTGGTTTCGCACTGAGTGCGAAGACCCCATTAGGACCCGTCTTCGGCGTTACTCGGACGGGCTCCTGGAGGACGTGATCGTGAAGGTTTTCTCTCCCACCTTGGCGCCGCCGGCCCAGATCTCCACTCGGTGGGTGCCGGGCGCCCAGGCCGCGGTGTCCTTGGTCCGGAAGTTGACGACCGTTGCCCCCGGCGGCACCACCAGCTGGTCGTCACCCTCGCCGGTGCCGCTGGGGCCGTACCACGAGAGCTTGACTTCGGTGCCGGGCGAGATCGAGCTCACCTTCAGCGCCACGAAGAACGGCTCGCCCTGGGCGAACGTGGTGCCCGGGGCGGACACGGTCCCGTCCGGGGAGAGGCTGTGCCCGAGCACCACCGAATCCATGAGCACCGCCCGGGCCGCGTCCGCCGCCCCGCCGGAGCTCGCCGGGCCGGCCGGGGAGGGAGTCGGCGTGGCGGTGGCGGCGGGCTCGCTGCGGCCGCAGCTGCTCGAGCAGCCGGTCAGGCCGACGAGCGTCACCACGCCCAGCGCGGTGATCGCGATTCTTGCGTTCATGATGAAGCTCCTTGGTTCGATTCTATGCTAGTTTCTGTCGCGAAACGCCCGATCGGACGCGACAGAAACTAAAGAGCGGCGCATTCGCGCCGCAAGAATCGATGGTTTGAGTGAGGCCATATTAAGTTAGTTTTCGTCGCGTCCGGTCTTGGGTTTCGCGACGAAAACTAGCTCATGGGGGCGTGCGCAATCCGCTCGAGGATCGCGATGGGGGCCTTGTCCGGGAGGACCAGGCTGTCCCGGGCGACCAGGAAGGTCTGCTCGAGCGCGTAGCGGCCCTTGAGCACGGCATGCGACACCATGTCGGTGAACACCATCCACGTGGCGCCGGCCGGGAACTCCACCCTCGACTTGACGGCGCCTTCCTGGAAGGCGGCGCTCTCCTTCAGGTAATGGTGAAAGGACAGCATGAAGCGGTCGTAGGGCGAGCGTACGGCCACGTTCAGCCCCGCCGCGCGCGCGCAGCGGCGCAGGAGGTCGCCGAGCCCGTCGCGCCGGGCGCGATCCACGAGCGCGAGGGGCGCGAAGCGGGGAGCGATCTCCTCGAAGGTCCCGCCGCTGAGCCATACCCGCGGCTCCGTGGGGTTGACGTTGGTGAACAGGCGCAGGATGCGGTCCCCCCGGGTCGGCCGCGTGGGAAAGGCGTCCACGTGGATGAGGTCGTTGCGCGAGCGCGGGGACAGCGCGCGGCCCTCCTCCTCCTCCGGCCGGAAGCTGGCCAGGTCGAGCCGCCAGCTCCGCGCGTAGCGAGGCAGCAGCCACGCCGCGAACTCCGACGCCCGTCGCGAGTAGAGCCGCAGCACGTCCCGCAGGCGCTCCGCATCCGCCCGCGTGCCGCGGGCGAAGCCGGACACCCGGTCCTGGGCCGGACGGTACGCGATGTTCTTGTGGTAGCCGGCTCGCGTCTGGCGCTGAGCCCGCAGGAACGCCCGCTGCGCCTCGGGCAGGTCGAAGGGCTCGCGGGCGAAGAGGAGGATGCGGCCCTGCTCGAGCGCCCGGCAGTAGTCCAGCTCCCGCGCCGGCGAGGGCTCGTCCACCGTCTCGACGAGGGGAACGGACATCGCGCGCGAGCCTACCATGGCCGTGTCAGGAACTCCCAGATGAAGGCGGCGGTGAGGAAGGAGAGGGCGATCTGGGCGGCCTGGGGCCAGCGCACCTTCAGCCGGTGCCAAGACCACGCGGCGCCGTAGAGGACGACCACCATGAGCGGGAGCAGAACGGTGTCGGCGGCGATCAGGCCGAACCGGCCCGCGGCGGGCCCCACCGGCGACGGCCACAGCGTGCTCCCGTAGAGCAACTGCAGATGGAGCACGTAGACGAGGAGCGTCTCGTGGCCCATCAGGGCCAGGGCGGAGACGATGCGCCCTCCGCGACGGGCCATCCGTTCGACCCCCAGCAGGAGGAGCAACAAGCCGCCGAGGCGGAGCATCGCGTATCCGGGCGAGGTGAACCAGAAGTCCACCCGGCCGCGCAGGACGAACGACACGACGGTGCCCGCGGCGAGGAGGCCGAGGCCCCCGCGGAGGGCACGCCGCGCACGCGTGCGCTCGTCCTGCCGGCCCAGGACCGCGCCCGCGACCGTTCCCGCGAGGACGAAGGCCGAATAGGGGAAGACGGGAAATGCCGACGGGGCCGCCTGGGAGTCGAGATACGCGCCGAGGGCGAGCGGAACGCGGCGCGACACATCCGAGGCCCACACCGCGGGTGTCACCGCGAGCACGCTCAGCGCCAGCCCCGCCGCCACCGGCACCCACCGCCGCCCCGCGAGCCACTGGAGGGCGAGGACGAACAGCTGCGTCACCGCGATGACGTGGAGCGCGCTGCAGGACAGGGCATGGGCGTTGTCGGCGGGGGTGGCCTGCGTCAGCGCCTTCCAGAGGGACATGTACGGCAGATGCAGGGCGTAGCCGATGCCGAGGATGAAGAGAAGCCGGCGCGCGCGGCGGACGGTGGCGCGGAGCGAGAGCGGCGCGCGGGGCAGGCCGGCCACGAAGCCGGAGGCGAACAGGAAGCCCGGGGCGGTGGAGCCGTGGAAGAGGAGCTGGAGCTCGTAGAAAGAGCCCGCTTTCGCTGCGGGGGAGAGGAGCGTGTCGTTGAGGTGGCCCTGGACCATGACGAGGGCCACCAGCCCCCGGAACGCGTCGATGTAGAGCTCGCGGCGGGTGCGGGGGCGGGCGCGCCGCTCAGGCCCCGTCCACTGCTGCTTCAGACGATCAAGCTGCTTCCGCCGGCCGCCTGCTGCACGTGCTTCAGCAGCATCGACTCCGGGCCCGCGCCCACGAACTCGACGTTCTCGCCGACCACCGTCTTCGGCACCGACGAGATGCGGTACTTCTGGGCCAGCTCGGGGTATCCGGTGACCTCGATGCCGTCGGCGGTGATCTTTTCGCTCTCGATCGCGAAGCGGAAGGCCAGGCGGACCGCCCGGGGGCAGTGCGGTCAGGTCGGTGTCGAGAACACCTGGATGTGGACGGGCTGGGCGAGCTCCTTGAGCGCGACGCGGGTCTCGTCGGAGAGGCCGCTGTCGCCGCGGGACACGTCGAGGATGGCCTCGATGAGCGTGCCGAACTCGTATCCCGACGGCAGGCCGTACATGCGGATGCCGTAGTCCTTCTCCGCCCCCATGACGGCCATGGCCGGGATGCGCGCGATCTTGAGCGCCTCCGCCTTCTCCTTGTCGAGGACGAAGTTGTACGGCTCGAGCGAGAGGCGGGGCTCGAGCGCCACCAGCTCCTCGGCCAGACGCCGGACCTGCTCGGACTCCGGGTCGGCCAGGGCCTGGGAGAAGACGGCCAGGCGGACGGGGTTGACGAGCTGCGCGAACTCGTCCTTGAGCTGGGCGGTGACCTCGTCCGTCATCAGGGGCATAAGAAATTTAAACCCACTTCTCGAACCAGGTCCAGGGCCGCACGCCGCCCCCGAGGTCGCGGAAGTACCAGCTCGCGGGGACGGGCAGGGCGACGAGGAAGGGAAGGAAAAAGAGGAAGAGCGCCACCACCACGGCGACGTAGAGGCGAGCATACGGCCCCCATTTCCCCGTCCAGCCCTGGTCGAGGAGCGTGCCGAGGCTCAGGCACGCGTAGGGGATGGCCTCGAAGAGGTAATGGCTGTAGTTGAGCGTGCGCGGCGCGAGGCCCCACGGCAGGTAGAGGAAGCAGAAGCCGAGGCCCGAGAAGAGGCGCCGTGCGTCCTGCTCCCTCGCCCCCGTCACCAGCGCCCACAGCGTCACCGGGACGGCGGCCCACCACAGGGCCGGATTGCCGATGGCCACGATGCCGCGGATCGTCTCTCCCGTCTGCTTGAAGTGATACCAGGTCGGCCGATACAGCCACGGCCACGTGTACCACGCGCTGAAGTAGGGGTGCGTGGCGCGCAGGTCGGCGTGATACCGCCAGATCGCCTTCTGCAGCGGCAGGAGCTCCGACAGCGCGTGCCCTTCTCCCTGGCGCATCCACGGCAGGTAGCTGAGGACGTAGATGCCCACGGGCAGGAACACGAAGGCGAGGAGGGTGAGGCTCAGCTCGCGCGGCTTGATGATCCGCAGCCGCCGCACCGCCAGCAGCACCAGGCCCAGGTAGCCGGCCGCCCAAAGGCTCGTCCAGCGCGTGGAGAGGGCCAGGCCCAGGAACACGCCCGCCAGCGCCATGTCGGGAGCGGAGAGCCGGGGCCTGAGCGCCGCCCGCAGGATGAACAGCGCCGCCGAGACCTGGAACAGCACGGCGAAGATGTTGGTCATCGCGATGCGGCTCTGGACGAGGTATACGCCATCGCAGAGCAGCAGCACCGTGGCGAGCACGGCCGCGCGCTCCGTGGAGAGGACCCGGCGGGCGAGCAGGTAGAAGACCGGGGCGAGGGCGGTGCCGGCCAGCGCCGGCACCAGGCGCCAGGCCCAAGGCACGTAGCCGAACAGCCACACGCCCACCGCGATCAGTAGCTTCGCGGTCGGGGGATGGACCCACTCGGTCGGCGGCTCCCCGTTCAGATACTGGAGAGCGGTCTTGGCGTGATAGACCTCGTCGAAGACCTCCTCGGCCGGCGTTCCCAGGCCCGGGAGGCGGAAGGCGGCGGCGGCGAGGGTGAAGAGGAGCGCGAGCGCGAGGTCCCGCCGCGGGGCCTCCGCTCGCGCGAAATGAATTCGCGCTCGCTCATTGAGCTGGGGGGACCCTTCGGTCCCCCCAGACCCCCTCGGCAGCGCCATCGGCGGCAGAGTATATGCGCTCAGGCCGCCGGCTTCTTGCGGCCGCGGCGAGGCTCGAGCAGGTCCAGCACGTAGTTGACGGGCACGCCGAAGGAGTTGCCGCCGAACTTCGGCAGCACCGCGTACTCGACCGCGATGACCTGGCCGTTCTTGTTGAAGATCGGCCCGCCGCTCCCACCCTGGGTCGTGGGAGCGTCGAAGACGATGTCGGTTTCGGTGATGTCGCCGATGTGGCCCTGGGTCGTGGAGGGGCGGATGAGGCCGCGCAGGCTGAGCGCCTCGGTCACCCGCTCCGAGTTGGTGCCGTGGGACTCCAGGATCTGCCGAACCACGCCGGTCTCCGCCTTGGCCAGGATCGCCTCCAGTCCCGCGGGGTAGCCGACCACCACGACCGGCTGTCCGGCCACCGAACCGGTCGGGGACCGGTCGAGGGGGAGCACGGGGATCCTCTTCCTCCCCTTGAGGTCTCCCCTCAGCAGGGCGAGGTCCACGCGCTCCGAGCGTCGCTCGAACGTCAGGTCCAGGGCCCGCGCCTGCTGCGGGAAGAACCCCCGCAGGTACGTCAGCCGCGGGTGGTAGCCCGCCTTCTGCAGCTTCTCCGCCTCGTCGTCGTTCCACCACGGCTCGGCGATGTGGCGGTTGGTCAGGATGAGCCCCTTGCCGTCGACGAGGAATCCGGTCCCGTAGTACTCGACGACGTGCACCGGACCCGTGCCCGAGGTGTCGAGGACGGGCGCGCCGTTGCTGAGCCGCAGGGTCTCGCCGCTCTCGTCCTCGCGGTAGCGCAGCATGCGCCCGGCGGCGTCGGAGAAGGAGTACGCCCCCTGGATGAGCGCCACGCCGCCGCCGAAGTCACGGATGATGCGCTCGCCAGCCGCCCGCTCCGTCTCGATGGCCTGGAGCCGCTCGCGCGTGGACGCCAGCTCGCTCCGGAGCGCCGGCACCTCGCCGCGGGCGGGGTCGGTGAGCCGGTGCAACAGCTCTGCCTCCCGGGCCCGCACCTGCTCGAGCTGCTGGCGGTCGGCGGCGCTTCGGCGCCGCTCCACCTCGATACGCGCCTCGAACACGCGCCGCTCGTCCTCGGCCTGCTGCACCGCGCCGCGCAGGGTGGCCACCTCCCGGTCGAGCCGCCGCGACTGGAGATGGCTCCAGGCGAGGAGTGCCCCCAACACGGCCAGCACGGCGATCAGCGTCCGGCGGAAGCTCCGGCTGCTCTTCTGGACCATCCGGAACACCATCGTCTCGGAGATCCGCCCCCGGGGGTGGGTCTCGGCCCGCGCGCGGGGCGCGTCGGGGAGATGGAAGCGCAGCCTGGGCCCGTCGCGGCCCAGCTCGACCACGTCGCCGTCCCGCAGCACCGCCTCCTGGATCTGGTTGCCGGCCAGGAACGTCCCGAGGGCGGAGCCGCTGTCGAGGAACACGACGTCCCCGTCGCGCTGGTACACCACCGCGTGGCGGGGCGCGAGGCCGGGGATGACGACGTCTCCGGCGGAGTCGGAGCCGATGGTGGCGGGGAGGCGGGGGAGCGACGCGGAACGGCCCTCCTCCGGGCCGCTCAGGTACTCGAAGCCGACGCGGGCCATCAGGGAGAGGAGGCTTGGACGCTGCGCGTCCCGATGCGCCGCTCGACGTCGGCGGTGAAGAACTTCGTCCACGGTGAAGCGCCGATGCGCAGGAAGATGTCGACCGACGCATCGCGGAACTGCTCGTGCTGGAACATGCTCTCCGGGAGGCCGGTGGAGAAGTAGCGGCCCTCGCTCTCCGGCTTGAGCACCACGAGCGCCCTGGCGCCGGCGGGGAGGACCTGGCTGCCCGGTGCGGTCACCTTCTGCCACGCCGAGCTCCAGATCTGGCCCTCGCCCTTGCGGCGGAAGGTGGCCTGGGCCTCGACCGTGCGCTCGTCGCGGCTCCCCTTGTTGCGCACCTGGAAGCGGACTACAGGGGCGATGTACTGCGTCTCGCCCTGGGCGGAGTCGATGGCCCAGTACGTCTCGACGTCCGACACCTCGAGGACGGCCTTGGGATCGGGAGCGCGGCACGAGGCCAGCAGGACGGCGAAGGCGAGCATGGCCGGTCCTGCAGGTCGCATGGGCGCGTCCTCATTCTACGCCCCCAGCGGCATCGCGATGCGGAAACGGGCCCCCGGCCCCTCCGGCAGCAGCTCCAGCGTTCCGCCGTGGTCCTCGACGAACCGGCGGGCCACGGCGAGGCCCAGCCCGGTGCCGCCCTTCTTGCCCCGCGTCACGAACGGCTCGAAGAGCCGGTCGCGGATCTCGGGCGGCACGCCGGGCCCTTCGTCGGCCAAGGTCAAGACGAGCTGGGGCGAGGCGTCGTCGGCGAATGGGGAAGGGGCGAGCTCCGCGGCGAGGTGCAGCCGGCCCTTGCCCCCCATGGCGTCGCGGGCGTTGGCGGCGATGTTGCCCACGACCCGGCGTAGCTTGTCGACGTCGAGGGCGGCGACCGCGTCGGCGGGCACCCTGAAATCGCGCTGGACTTGCACGGTGGGAAGCTCGGCCTGCACTCCCGCCGCCAGCTCCTCGAGCAGGTCGGGCAGGGGCATCGACCGGCGGGCCAGACGCCGGCCGCCGCGCGCGAAGTCCAGCGTCTCCGTCGTCATCCGCTCCAGCCGGTCCACCATCTGGGTGATGAGGAGGGCCCGCTCGCGCACGTCGGGCGGGAGGCTGGGCTCCTCGGCCATCGTCTCCGCGTAGCCCCGGATCACGGTCATCGGCCCCCGGAAGTCGTGGGCGAGCATTCCCGCCATCGTGCCGAGCGCGGCCATGCGCTCGGAGGCGATGAGCTCGCGCTGGTAGAGGTGGTTTTCCAGGGC
>Ga0210378_10001587_pt1 | contig 11858 bp, 12 predicted proteins | sample PLM1_60_b1redo_FD_155465 | JGI IMG/M metagenome (GOLD analysis project Ga0210378, IMG submission 155465) | Groundwater sediment microbial communities from an aquifer in East River, Colorado, USA - PLM1_60_b1 redo | ecosystem: Environmental > Terrestrial > Soil > Riparian zone | place: USA: East...
GCGGACGCTGGCCCTCACGCTCTACGGCGACCTGGACGTCTCCACCCTCGACGAGCTGCCCCCCGGCCGCATCCCGGTCGCCACCCACGTGGTCGCCGATGCCACCCTGCGCGACCGCGCCTACCAGCGGGTCCGCGAGGAGGTGGCCGCCGGCCACCAGGCCTACGTGGTCTGCGCCCTCAAGGACGAGTCCGACAAGATCGAGATCCGCTCCGCCAAGGTGGAGGCCGAGCGGCTGCGTGCCGAGGTCTTCCCCGACCTCAGGGTCGGGCTGGTCTACGGGGACATGGTGGCCCGTGAGAAGGAGGCGACCATGGACCGCTTCCGGGCCGGCGAGGTCGACGTGCTCGTCTCCACCACCGTGATCGAGGTGGGCGTGGACGTCCCCAACGCCACCGTGATGCTGATCGAGGACGCCGACCGCTTCGGGCTCTCCCAGCTCCATCAGCTCCGCGGCCGGGTCGGGCGGGGCACGGCGCCCGGCCTCTGCATCCTGTTCGCCGACCCCCAGACCGACGAGGGCCGGGCGCGGATGGAGGCGATCACCCGCACCACCGACGGCTTCGAGCTCGCCAACGAGGATCTGCGCATCCGCGGTGAGGGCACGGTGTTCGACGCCCGCCAGTCGGGCCTCTCGGACCTCAAGCTGGCCCGCCTGGTCGACGACCTCGACTGGGTCCGGCGGGCCCGCGCCGACGCGTTCGCGCTGGTCGAGGCGGACCCGGAGCTGACCGACCCGGCCCACGGTCGGCTCCGTCAGGAGGTGCTCGCGCGGCTGGGTGACGGCCGGGCCGAGTGGCTGGCCCGCGGGTAGTTTCGCGGATTCGTCCCTATGGCTGTTCATCTCCTTCTCCAGGCACTACGCTCCAGCGCATGGCCATCCGGGAGAGCGGGTGGGAGGACGAGGAGCAGCTCGTCCAGCACCTCTCCGAGTTCGGGCTCAGCCGCAACGAGGCCCGGCTCTACCTGGCTGCATTCGGCCGCCCGGCGCTGCGGGTCGCCGAGCTGGCGGAGCTGGCCGACATCTCCCGGCCGAAGGCCTACGACGTGCTGCGCCAGCTCGTCGACAAGGGCCTGGTCAGCGAGGAGCCCGGCCGGGTCGCCCGCTTCAAGGCAGCCGAGCCGATGCTGGTCGTGCAGCGCCTGCGCCAGCAGAGCGTCCTGGACCAGGTCGACCGGGTCGAGGACACCAGTCGCCTGGTCGCCGACCTGTTCGCCCGCTACTACAACGCCCCGCCGGGCGACGACCCGTTCGACTACGTCGAGCTGATCCGCAACTCGGAGGCGGCCTGGGCGCGCCGGGACGCCATCACCGCCGGGGCCGAGAAGGAGGTCGTGCAGGCCCGCAAGCTGCCTCCGGCCGGGGTCGCTCTGCGGTCGGGCGACGAGGTCGGGGTGCGGGAGGGGGTGCGGTACCGCACCCTGTTCGAGCACGGCTTCCTGGACCACCCGCGGTTCCGGGCCAGGCTCGCCGAACGCGAGCGCCGCGGCGAGGAGATCCGCTTCGTGCCCGAGGTGCCGGTGGCGCTGTGCGTGGTCGACCGGCGCAAGTGCCTGCTCAGCCTGAACCAGACCGGGGTGGTGAGCGGTCACGGGAGCTGGCTCGTGCTCGAGCACCCGGCCCTGGCGAGCATGCTCACCGACGCCTTCGAGGTCGTCTGGGAGGTCGCGGAATCCGTCCGCCAGTAAATTCCGACGATTCCGGCCATCTTGCGCAAGCGCGCTTGACTTACGCGATCATCGCTCCCTACTGTTGCGGCTCGCTTGTGTTGTCCCCAGGTGGAAGGACAGATGCTGACCCAGACCGGTGAGTCAGATCTCATCGATCGGCTGGTCCGCCACGGCCTCGGCCAAGGGGAGGCGCGGTGCTACGTCGGCATGCTCGCGCCACGAGCGTTCCGGGTCAGCGAGGTCGCCGGCGAGGCCGGCCTGCCACGCTCCCGCACCTACGAGCTGATCCGGTCGCTGGTCCGGTTCGGGCTGTGCACCGAGGTCGCCGGCGGCGGCGTGGCGCGCTTCCGCGCCGTCCCGCCCAACGAGGCCATCGGCCGGCTGGAGACGTCCCTGGCCGAGCAGGCCCGCCGGCGCGACCTGGCGCTCAACGGCATCCTCCGGGAGCTCACGGGGCGGGAGGACCCCGGGGCCGCCGACCGGGAACCGGTCGAGATGCTGCACCGCCGCGACCAGATCCTGACCGGGATCGCCGAGGCGGTCGCCGGTGCCGCCCACGAGGTCCTCACCATCATGAACATCTTCTGGGTGCCGACCCCGTGCGAGACCATGCAGGAGCAGCTCGACGCCGGGGTCCGCATCCGCGCCGTCCTGGACTGGCCCTGCCTCGACAGCGAGCCGCACCAGGAGTGGGTCGGCGAGTACGCCGCCGCCCCGAGCTTCGAGGCCAGGATCGTCGACCACCTCGACGTCATGTTCACGCTCGTCGACCGGCGCATCACCTTCCTGAACCTGGTCATCCCCGAGATCGACATGCCAGGCAGCCGCGTCGAGTCCCTGCGGATCCGCCATGCCGGGCTCGGGCAGACCTTCCATGACGCGTTCGAACGCCTGTGGCAGCGGGGCGTCCCCTTCGAGCAAGCCCTCGAAGGCGACGGCGGCCCCGCGCCGGCCGGCGCCACGATCAAGCCGCGCGAAACCGGCGTGCACCGGTCGCGTGGCCAGGGCGGCCGCTCGGCCGAGGAGGACTGAGCCGGCCCGACCGGTTGGACGGCGGGGGGACGGCCTTGGCCCCCCCGGGCTCGACCCCCGCCGCCAACCACCCTCGTGCCCTCTAGACTGACCTGCCGGTGGCGTGCCGACCGGGAGGAGCGGCGTTGCGCGTGGTGGGCGGTCGGCTCGGGGGGCGGCGGCTGCGGCCGGTGCCGGGAAGGGAGACGCGCCCGACCAGCGACCGGGTGCGGGAGGCGTTGTTCGCGGTCCTCGGCGACCACGTCGAGGGCGCGCGCGTGCTCGACCTGTTCGCCGGCACCGGGGCACTGGCGATCGAGGCGCTGTCCCGCGGGGCCAGCTCGGCGGTGCTGGTGGAGCAGGCCGCCCCCGCGGTCGAGGTGATCAGGGCCAACCTCGACGCCCTCGGACTGGCCGGGCGCTGCCGGGTCCGCCGCACCCGCGCCGAGACCTACGTCCGCACCCAGCGGGACGGGCCCTTCGACCTGGTCCTGCTCGACCCGCCCTACACGGCGCCGGTCGGGCTCGTCGCCGGCCTGCTCGGCCGTCTGGCACGGACCGCGCTCGCCCCTGGAGCGGTGGTGGTGGTGGAGGCGGCCGCCCGGACCGAGCCGCCACCGTGGCCGCCTGACCTCATTCCCGACCCGCCCCGCCGCTACGGCGACACCGCCCTCCACGTCGCGACGCACCGGTCGGCCCCGGAGGCCGAACCCTAGGTCGGGGTCAGGGCACGACGTGGTAGCGGTCGGGAGGGTGGGCGTGCCGCACGTCTCGAACCTGGAGGCCCTTGATGAGCGCGCGGCCGAAGAACCCGTCCGAGTCGTAGACGTGGACCTCCACGGGGGCTTTGGGGAGGCACCAGCTCGCGAACCAATCCCGGCCCAGCCTGCTGGGGACGGGTCGCGCACGGGAGGTGCAGCGGATCGGCCACAGCAGGACCGCCCGTGGGCTGAGGTCCCCGAGCTGGAGCTGCACGTCGCCGTCGTGGTCAGCGCCGAGCCGCAGCGGGCGCCTGCCGCGCAGCACCAGCCAGCCCTGCCCGGTCTGGCGGCCGACCAGCGATCGTGCCCATCGCGCCCGGTCCTGGTTGCTCAGCAGCCGACCGCTGTTCCCGTCCCACGCGGCGACCGTCCAGGCGCCGAACCGGAACAGCAGCCAGTAGCGGAGATCCGGGTCCGGGGTCCCCCACAGCTCCACCTGGCCGCCGTCGGTTCCCTGGTAGCAGGCCACCGGCGCGCTGCCCGCCGTCAGCCCGGCGGCGTCGCCGTAGACGATCTCCAGGCCCCTGCCCGTGCCGGAGTCGCCTCCGAGCACCCCCGAGGTCCGGGCCCAGACGCCCAAGCGGGCGAGGTCCAGCTCCGGCGGGTAGCGCAGCTCCGCGGTGGTCCCGTCGGGGAACGTCACCGGCATGACCGTGGCGTTGCCCTCCCGGCGGGTTGGCGGGGCGAACCTGGGCCTGCCCCTCGCCGCCGACGGGGCCGACGGCCGGCATGGGATCGTGCCCGCGTCGGCGGGTGCGATGGCCTGCGGAGCGGAGATGCCGGAAGGCTGGGAGCGGTGGGGGCTCGCCGGACCGCAGCCGGCACACGCCAGCAGCACGGCCGCGGCGAGCATGCGTCGACGGCACGTCATCCCCGGCTCCCTCCGCCCCTTGGAGCTGACGATCGGGAGGCACCAGCGGTTCATCGGCCCCCCGACGCCGCCGGCGGAACGGTAGGCTTAGGTGACGCCCCCGAGCCAGGAGGCCCCCACGCGCCGTGCGGACCGCTTGCTGCCCAGGTACCTACGACCCGGTCACCAACGGCCACCTCGACATCGTGGCCCGCGCCGCCACCTGCTTCGACCGGGTCGTGGTGGCCGTGCTGATCAACCCGGCCAAGCAGCCGCTGTTCAACCTGGAGGAGCGCGTCGCGATGCTGAAGGAGGCCACCGTCGGCATGCCGACGGTCGAGATCGACGCCTTCTCGGGCCTGCTGGTCGACTACGCCAAGGCGCACGAGGTCACCGCCATCGTCAAGGGGCTGCGGGCGGTGTCCGACTTCGACTACGAGCTGCAGATGGCGCAGATGAACTACCGGCTGGCCAGGGTCGAGACGATGTTCATGACCACCAACCCGACCTGGTCCTACCTGAGCTCGAGCCTGGTCAAGGACGTCGCCAGGCACGGCGGCGACGTCAGCGGCCTGGTGCCGGACTTCGTCGCGGCCCGGCTGCGCGAGCGGACCCAGGGACGGGCAGGGTAGCGGCGCGGTTCTGCTACCCTGATATGCTGCGGTCGCTTCCCACCGGCCGCTTTCGCGTGCCCCGCCGCGCGGGATCGCACACCCCGAGAGCATCACCTCAAGATGAGCAAGCACGTCACAGCACCGGCACTCGCGGTCGACGTCCGCGAGCTGCTCCAGCAACCAGGAGCGCACAAGCACGTGGTCCTGCGTGCCGCGCTGCCCGACCTGGCCACTCCGGTCGCCTCGGTCCCGGCCGGCTCGCCGGTCACCGTCGACGCCGAGCTCGAGAGCGTCGTCGAGGGCCTCCTGGTCACCGGCAAGCTCGGCGCCACCGTGGCGCTGCGCTGCGTGCGCTGCCTCCGCGACGTGGAGCACGAGCTCGAGGTGGACGTCCGCGAGCTGTTCGCCCTGGAGCCGCGCGACGACGAGGACGAGGGCTACGCCGTGCTGGCCAATGACCGGCTGTCGCTCGACACCATGGTCAGGGACGCGCTCGTGCTCGCCTTCCCGGCCTTCCCGCTCTGCCGACCCGACTGCGCCGGGATCTGCCCGGAGTGCGGTGCCGACCGCAACGCCTTCGACTGCGGGCATGGGGCGCCGGGCGTCACCGATCCACGCTGGGCCGCACTGGCCAGCCTCCGCCGAGAGCTTGAGGAGGAACACGTTGCCCGTCCCGAAGCGTAAGACACCCCGGTCCAAGACCAGGCACCGGCGCGCCCACTGGAAGTCGGCCGCGCCCACCTACGCGGCCTGTCCCCAGTGCCGGCAGGCCAAGCTGCCGCACACCGTCTGCCAGAACTGCGGATACTACGGTGGGCGTCAGGTCATCGAGGTTGAGTAAGCGGCTGCCGATCGAGAAAGCGCTCGGCATCCGCTTCGGGGGGGAGCAGCTCTACGTCTGGGCGTTCACGCACCGCTCCTTCGCCTACGAGAACGGCGGCCTGCCCACCAACGAGCGGCTCGAGTTCCTCGGCGACGCCGTCCTCGGGCTGGTGGTCACCGACATCATCTACCGTGCCTTCCCCGGTCTGCCGGAAGGCCAGCTCGCCAAGCTGCGGGCCGCCACCGTGAACATGAACGTGCTCGCCGAGGTGGCCCGCGAGCTCGGCGTCGGCGACGCCGTGCGGCTCGGCCGGGGCGAGGAGCTGTCGGGCGGGCGCGACAAGTCGTCGATCCTCGCCGACACCCTGGAGGCGGTGCTCGGCGCGGTCTACCTGGACAAGGGCCTGCCACGGGCGGCCGCCCTGGTGCGTCGGCTGTTCGAGCAGCGCGTCATGGAGGCGGCCGGCCGCGGCGCCGCCCTCGACTACAAGACCTCCCTGCAGGAGCTCGCCGCCTCCGACCTGGGCGGCATGCCCTCCTATTCCATCGATGAGGAGGGGCCCGACCACGCCAAGCGCTTCACCGCGACCGTGTCGGTGGCCGGGACCGCCTACGGGACCGGCAAGGGACGCTCCAAGAAAGAGGCCGAGCAGCACGCGGCGAGGCAGGCGTTCGAGGCGCTGGCCGCCTCCCGGATGGTCACCGGCACCGGCGACGCCGGTCAGACCGGCGCCGTCCCGGCCGAGTAGCCGATGCCGGAGCTCCCCGAGCTCGACGTGCTCGCCGACAACCTGGCCACCCGGCTCGGCGGTGCCAGGGTGGCGTCGGTGCGGGTCGTGTCGGTGGCCGCGCTGAAGACCTTCGACCCGCCCATCGACGCGCTGGTCGGCCGGGTCGTCACCGGCGCCGGCCGGCGGGCCAAGTACGTCTGGCTGGAGCTGGGCGAGCTCCTCCTCGTCATGCACCTCTCGCTCGGCGGCCGGCTGGTCCTGGGCGCGAAGCCGGCGAGCCGCAAGGTCGCGGTGCTCACCGTCGAGCTGGACGACGGTCGGGTGCTGTCCATCACCGAGGGCGGTACGCAGCGGCGCGCCGCGGTCTGGCTGGTGGACGACGTCGAGAAGGTGCCAGGGCTGGCCGGGCTCGGCCCGGAGCCGCTCGATCCCGGGTTCACGGTCGAACGCCTGGCCGCGATCCTGGCCGAGGGCGGCCACACCCTCAAGCGCATGCTCACCGACCAGCGGGCGATGGCCGGGGTCGGCAACGCCTGGAGCGACGACGTGCTCCACCGGGCCAAGCTGTCGCCGTTCGCCCGCCCGGAGCGGCTGGACGCCGGCGAGGTCAGACGCCTCCACGCGGCCCTGGTCGGCGTGCTCACCGAGGCCCGCGGCAGCCTGGCCGAGCAGGTCGGCGGCGAGGTGGAGGTGCCGCGCGCGGCCGAGCGGCGGTTCGCCGTCCACGGTCGTGCCGGCGACGCCTGCTTCGTGTGCGGCGACACCATCCGGTCGGTGTGGATGGGGGAACGCGAGACCTCCTACTGCCCGACCTGCCAGACGGGCGGGCGGGTCCTCGCCGACCGGCGGCGGTCGCGGTTCCTGCGGTAGGTGGGCCGCCGGGGACCGCCCACCGACCGACTGATTCACGTGCGCACGAGGTGGAGGGATGGCTACACTCGGCGTTCGTGCCCGGGGGAGCACTCGGGCGTCGGCGTCCGCCGGAGGAGCCCGTGCCCGAGCTGCCGGAGGTGGAGATACTCCGCCACGACCTGGACAAGGAGGTCGAGGGCAGGAGGGTCAAGGCCGTCGAGGTGCGGGCGGCGCGGGTCGTGCGCCGCCACCGCAACCGCAAGGACTTCGCGGCGCGGCTGGTTGGCCGCAAGCTCGGTCCGGCCAGCCGCCTCGGCACGCTGCTCCTGCTGGACCTCGACGGGGAGGGCCACGCCGCCCTGGTCGTGGACCTGGGGGCCGGGGGCAGGCTGCTGAAGGAGCGCAGCGCCGCCCCGGTCGACAAGCAGACCGACGCGGTGCTGACCTTCACCGTCGGTGGCGACCTGCGCGCCCTCGACCTGGGCGAGGCCGGCGAGCTGTTCGTGGCCGCCGAAGCCGAGCTGGACGAGCTGGCCGAGGAGCGGCGCGGGTCGATCGACCCGCTCGCCGACGCCCTCACCTGGCAGGCGTTCAACGCCAGGCTCGAGTCCAGGCAGGAGGGCCTACGGGCGCTGCTCACCGACCGCTCGTTCGTGGCCGGCATCGGTCCCGTGTACGCCGACGAGATCCTGTGGGGGAGCGAGCTGCGCTGGGACCGTCGCGCGGGGAGCCTCGCGGCCCAGGAGGTCCGCCGGCTGCACCGGGCGATCCAGGAGGTCGTCCAGGAGGCCGTGCGGCTGCGTGGCAGCTCGGTCGGCGACACCCCGTGGCTGGACCTGCGCGGCAACAAGGGGGAGTACGAGCCCCAGCTCAACGCCTACCAGCGAGAAGGCCAGCCCTGCCGGCGCTGCCGCACCCCACTGGTCGGCGAGCGCACCGAGCGCGGCGAAACCACGTACTATTGTCCCAAATGTCAGAGCTGAAGGACCCCGTGGTCCAGGTAGCCCATCCAGCGCCTCCCTCGGTCCGCCGGCCAGCCGCCATGGCCGTCCTGCTCGCCCTCGCCGTCGCCCTCGCCGGCTGCGGCGGGTCGGCCCCGGCCGAGCCTGCCGCGCAGTCGCCGACGACCGCGGCAGCGGCCGCCGAGCCGGCCCCCAAGCCGGGCCCTGTCCACCTCGGCAACGCGCGCGCCTACGTCGCCCTGGCCACCACCGACGTCACCGTCCGCTCGCGGCCCGGCGGCGGCGGCCTCGTCGGGCTGTTCCCCGAGAAGACGCCGTGGGGCAGCCAGACCGCGTTCCTGGTGCGGGAGGCGCGCCGCAACGCCGACGGCAGGACCTGGCTCAAGGTGCTGGTGCCGCGCCGCCCCAACGGCAGCAGCGGCTGGCTGCTCCGCGACCAGGTCCGCCTGCGCCCGGTGGACTACTCGGTCGAGGTCGACCTCTCCGCCCGGACCGTGCGCCTGCTCCGCGGCGGGCGCGCCATCCGAAGCTGGCCGGCCGGCATCGGGCGCGACTGGACGCCCACCCCGACCGGGTCGTTCTTCGTCACCGTGAAGCTCCGCCCGCCGCAGATCTCCGCCGTCTACGGCGCCTGGGCGCTCGGGCTGTCCGGCTACTCGGAGGTGCACGAGCAGTTCGGCACCGGCGACGGCCAGATCGCGCTGCACGGCAACCTCAACCCGGCCGACGTGGGCCGGGAGGTCTCCAACGGCTGCGTCCGCATGGACAACCAGGCCATCATCACCCTGGCCGACACCCTCCCGCTGGGCACGCCGGTGACCATCCAGGCATGAGCCGTCCCGGAGGGCCGCTGCGGCTGCGGGCGGTCGTCCGCGGCGAGGTCCAGGGCGTCGGCTACCGATGGGCGGTGCAGCGCCAGGCCCGCCAGCTGGGCCTGACCGGCTACGCCGAGAACCTGCCAGACGGCTCGGTCCGCGTCGAGGCCGAGGGCGACCCGGCGCACCTCGACGAGCTGGAGGCGTTCCTGCGCGGCGGTCCCCGGTTCGCCGAGGTCGAGCGGCTCGACAGCGAGCGGGTCGTCGCCACCGGCGAGTTCCACGGGTTCGCGACCAGATGAGGCTACCGGGACCCCCCGACCGGCGACAGGTTCGTCCTGATGGGCTTGCTTGGCGCCTCCATGAGAACGTGTTATAGTCCGCTTGTGAAATCAGCTCTCTGGGGCCGCCCTGACGCGGTAGCCGCCCCGCCCGGCTGCACCGGGCTGGGTCAAGCACACGCCAGGGCCCTTCCTCGCCCAGAGAACAAACAGTAAGTCGTCAGCCGTCGGATTCCGCGCGGCGCTGGACGACCCTTGTGGTGTGCCAGCCCGGCGGACAGATCGCAGCGGTGACCCCGAGACCGCTGCTGATGGGAGGAGCTTCCCGGATGTCGAAGGCGCTCATGGGCTACGTAGGTCAGCCGCCCGCCTACATGATCCTGCGGGAGCTGAATGCCCTCAAGGCGCGTGTCGCCGAGCTCGAGCGGGCGCTCGCGGTGGCAGAGCGGGACCTCGCCCTTCGCGAGGTCGAGGACTTCCCCACCTCGACCACCAAGGAAGCGGCCCTGGCATAGCCAGGGTCATCGTTTCGTTCGGGGCCTCCACACGGGGGCCCCGACCCTTTCGGGTCCTCCAGCCTCCCAGGAATCGTTCCAGGCCCGTGCTACACTGCGGCCGCTTCGCGGGACGAGGGGGTGCGGGCCAGCCGCCGTGTTCTTGAAGTCGCTGACCCTGCGCGGGTTCAAATCGTTCGCCGAGAAGACCACCCTGGACTTCGAGCCGGGGATCACCGTCATTGTCGGGCCCAACGGCTCTGGCAAGTCCAACGTGGTCGACGCGGTCGCATGGGTGCTCGGCGAGCAGGGTCCCAAGTCGCTGCGCGGCGGCAAGATGGAGGACGTCATCTTCGCCGGCACTGGCAGCCGCACCGCCCTCGGCCGCGCCGAGGTCACCCTCACCATCGACAACGGCGCCGGCCTGCTGCCGATCGACTACAGCGAGGTCACCGTCACCCGGCTGCTGTACCGGTCGGGTGAGAGCGAGTACGCGCTGAACGGAACCCCCTGCCGGCTGCTCGACATCCAGGAGCTGCTGTCCGACACCGGCGTCGGCCGCGAGCTGCACACGGTCCTCGGCCAGAACCGCCTCGAGGACGTCCTCCACGGCCGTCCGGAGGACCGCCGGGCGGCGATCGAGGAGGCGGCCGGCGTCTACAAGCACCGCCGGCGCAAGGAGAAGGCCCTGCGCAAGCTGGCCGGCATGGAGCAGCACCTGGTCCGCCTGTCCGACCTGGTCGGCGAGCTGCGCCGCCAGCTCAAGCCGCTGCAGCAGCAGGCCGAGACCGCCGCCAAGGCGGCCGAGGTCGCCGCCGAGCTGCGCGAGGTCCGGCTGACGCTGCGGGCCAGGGAGCTGGCCGCCGCCCGCGAGCGCTCGGCCACCCTCGACGCCGAGGAGGCGGCGTTCGCCGCCCGCCTCGCCGAGCTGGAGCAGCAGAGCGACGCCGCCCAGGCCGACGAGGGCCGCCTCGGCGGCGAGCTGGCCGAGCTGGAGCCGCTGGCCGCAGGGAGGGCTGAGGCCGTCCACCGCCTGGAGACCGTGCGCGAGCGCCTGCGCGGCACCATCGCCCTGGCCGAGGCGCGCGCCCGCCACCTCGCCGAGGCCCTGGCCGAGGAGGCCGAGGGACGCTCGGCGGCCGACCTGGAGCGGGAGGCGGCGGCGGTCGCGGAGGAGCTGGCCGCGGTCGAGGCCGAGCTGGCCTCCACCGCCGCCGCCATCAGGGCCGCCGAGGCCGAGCGAGAGCGGGCCAGGGCCGCGCTTGCCGCCCACGACCAGTCGGCGACCCGGGCCGAACGCGACCGCGCCGGCGCCCATAAGCGCGAGGTCCGCCTGGCCAGCGAGGTCGCGGGCCTGGAGCGGGCGATCGAGCAGATGGAGGCGGAGGGGGGCCGGCTGCGGGAGCAGGCCGAGCTCCTCGGGCGGCGGCAGGCCGAGGCCAACGGCCAGCTCGAGCGGCTGCGAGCCGACCGCGCCGAGCTGGAGCTGCAGCAGGCCGGCCGGGCCGGCAGCCTGACCGCGGCGGGGGAGCGCCGGGACCGGCAGGCGACGGGCACCAGGCTGCTGGCCGCCGAGGAGCGCCGGGTCGAGGCCGAGCGGGCCGCCGCCCGCGCCCGCCGGGAGGCGTTCGAGGCCACCGCCCGGGCGGCCGGCGGCGACGCCCTCGCCTTCCTGGAAGGCGCCGGGCGCGACGGCGTCCTCGGGCCCCTCGCCCCGGCCCTGTCGGTCGAGCCCGGCTACGAGGCGGCGGTCGCCGCCGCGCTCGGCGCCGACGCCGACGCCATCGTGGTCGCCGGCCGCGAGGTCGCCGCCGGTGGCGCGGCGCTGCTCCGCGACGCCGGCAGCGGCCGCGCGATCCTGCTCCACCCGGAGGGGTCCGGGGAACCCCGAGGGGGTGCCCCGGTGGCTCCGGAGGGGTCCGGGGAACCCCGAGGGGGTGCCCCGGTGGATCCGGAGGGGTCCGGGGCGGTCGCGGGGGGGTCGGATCCCGCGT
>Ga0210378_10001588_pt1 | contig 11858 bp, 10 predicted proteins | sample PLM1_60_b1redo_FD_155465 | JGI IMG/M metagenome (GOLD analysis project Ga0210378, IMG submission 155465) | Groundwater sediment microbial communities from an aquifer in East River, Colorado, USA - PLM1_60_b1 redo | ecosystem: Environmental > Terrestrial > Soil > Riparian zone | place: USA: East...
CCGCGGCCAGCGTGGTCTTGGCCGTCCGCAGCCCCGGCGTGCGACCGCGCCGGAACAGCATCCGGTACCGGCGCCGAGCACCGGCCACCAGCTCGGAGAAGATCACCGCGGGCACCCCCCCTTGTGAACGCGCGCACAAGGAAGTCTAGGGGGGTGGTGACGGGCGAGCCGTCGCCGTCGCCGTCGCCGTCGCCGTCGCCGAGACGTTCTCCGTGGACCGCCACGCCTGCCAGCCGCGCCGGACGGTCCCGGGTGGAGTGTCGGCAGGCTGGGGGTGCCCGGCGGTCGGTGCCGACGCCATTGGCGACCAGCCCGGTGCTGGCCCGCGAGCGGGCCACCACCGGTCGGAGCAAGATAGCCCGGTGCCGACCGCGAGGCGGTCAGCACCGGTTAGGTGATGCTGCCGCGGGGAGCGATCCACATGTGGGGTTGGCCGGTGGTAGCAGCGATGTGCTCGAAGTCGGCGTCATGGTGCAGGACGACGGCACCGTGGTGTTCGGCGACCGCGGCGGTCAGCAGGTCAATCACGCCGGCGGCCCGGTGCTGACCCCGAGCTGCCATCCGGATCTGGACGTCGCGGGCGCGTTCCGCGATTCGCTCGCTCATCGGCAAGGTGACATAAAGCGCCCGGCGGCGTTCGGCAATGGCCTGCACATCGACGTAGTCGCGGCCGGAGTAGCCGGCCTGCAGGTCGACGGTGACACAGGTAGCGGCAGCCCGGTCTGCGATCAGCCCGGCAATGATGTTGCGCACAGCCGGGTCTCCAAGGCGGGCGTGGGCCGAGGTGTCGACCAGGTAGAGCTGCCCCGGGCCGACCAGCGTGCTCACCGGCGGGCTTCACGCATGATCTCCGGATCCGCGATGTCGGGCCCGACGCCGAGGGCGTACGGGTCGTCGAGCAGTTGCTCGATGCGCCGCCGCCGGTTGGCCACGAACTCCAGCGCAGCGTTGACAGTGTCCTTCTTGGTCGTGGTGCCCAACTCCTTGGCGGCGAGTGCGAGGGCCTCGTCGTCCAGGTCGATCATCGTCTTCATATACATGAAACTACAGCCGTGACAGTGACGCTAGCAATACACGGGTGCGTCGACCTGCTCCGACTCGGCCAGGCTTGCGGCGGTAGGCTCGCAATGTCCCGCATGCGCCGGAATTCAGTGTCCTCAAGGGCTCAGCCGGGACGGCCGGCACGGCCAACTAGTGGCTTGCCTGACACTGGGGCCAGTGCAGCGGAGCCCCGCGGGCAGCAGAGGAGTCTCGGTCCATGACCGCTCGTCCCGCACCGACTCGGGAGGAACTGGTCGCCCACCTGGTGGCCGTGCGCCTCGCCGGCGAGGTCGGCACGCCCCGCGCGAACAGCCTGCAGCACTTTCAGCACCTCGCGGACGGCGATCCCGACTTCCTGCTCGGCCTGGACCTGGACCGGCGCTGGTCGTTCGAGCGGGTAGTGGCGCTGATGGCCGAGCGAAGCGGAGCCCCGCCGAGCCTGACCGACCCGGCCGGGCCGGACGTCATCGACCCCGAACGGACCGTGGCCGCGCTCGACCGGATGGCCGCTCGACTGCGGCGGGCCGGCGCCGACCGAAGCGTCGTACTGCTCGCCACCGGTCACCCGGGCGGTCTACTCGGGACGCACCTCGCGATCGCGCAAGTGCTCACGGCGGCCGGTGCCGAACTGTTCACCGCGCCGGATGGAATCGTGCTGGGACCGGAAGACGTCCGGCAGGTCGGCGGGGTGGCGGTGGTGCATTCCGGCGGCGGGTTGCAGCACACCCATTCGCCGGCCTGGATGGAGCTGCTGATCGACCGGCTCGCCGCGGCCGGACGGCCGCTGCCCGACCTGGTCGTCGCCGACCACGGCTGGGCAGGGTACGCCGGCCGACGTGGCATCGACACGGTCTGCTTCGCCGACTGCAACGACCCGGCCCTGTTCGTCGCCGAGGCCGAAGGCACCGTCATGGTTACCGTGCCGGTGGAGGACAACCTCCCCTACCGCTGCTACGAGCCGATGAACGCGTACCTGACGGCCCGGGCCGGCCGGCCGGCCGAGCGGAGCCCGGCCGCGGAAACCTGATCGGCCGCTCACAGTAGCCGCACAGCGGCCTCACATCGCGTTGCTGGGTCCGGGGCCGAGCGTGCGGTGCATGACCTCGACAACGGCGGCGAGCGTCGCCGGCGCAGACCGCCTCGACCTTCCCGCTGCCGGGGCCGACCCGTGCCCGCCCGGGGCGCCCGTCCTCGACGTGGTGATCCCGGTGCACAACGAGCAGACCGACCTGGAGCGCTGCATCCGCCGGCTGCACACGCACCTGGCGGAGTCGTTCCCGTACCCGTTCAGGATCACCATCGCGGACAACGCCAGCACCGACGGCACGCTCGCCATCGCGGCGGCCCTGGCGGCTGAACTGACCGGCGTCAGCGCCGTGCACCTGGGCCAGAAGGGCCGCGGCCGGGCGCTGCACGCCGCCTGGTCCAGATCGGACGCGACCGTGCTCGCCTACATGGACGTCGACCTGTCCACCGACCTGGCGGCCCTGCTCCCGCTGGTTGCGCCGCTGATCTCCGGGCACTCCGAGCTGGCGATCGGCACCCGGCTGTCCCGCGGCTCGCGGGTGGTCCGCGGCGCGCGCCGCGAGCTGCTCTCCCGGGGCTACAACCTGCTGCTGCGCGGTGCGCTTGCCGCCCGGTTCTCCGACGCGCAGTGCGGCTTCAAGGCGATCCGCAAGGACGTCGCCGACCGGCTGCTGCCGCTGGTCCAGGACACCGGTTGGTTCTTCGACACCGAGCTGCTCGTGCTCGCCCAGCGGGCCGGTCTGCGCATCCACGAGGTGCCCGTCGACTGGGTAGACGACCCGGACAGCAGGGTCGACATCGTCGCCACCGCCGTCGCCGACCTCAAGGGCATGGTGCGGCTGGGCCGCGCCCTGGCCCGCGGCACGCCGCCGCTGGCCGAGCTGCGCCGCCAGCTCGGCCGGGCCCCGCTGGAGCCAGCCCAGCCCGGAGTGCCGGCCGGGCTGGCCCGGCAGCTGGTGCGGTTCGCCGGCGTCGGGGTTGCCAGCACGGTGGCGTACGGGCTGCTGTTCGTACTGCTCCGCGGCGCCATGGGCGGCCAGGCCGCGAACCTGCTCGCGCTGCTGGTCACCGCGCTGGCGAACACCGCCGCGAACCGGCGGCTCACGTTCGGGATCAGCGGCTGGCACGGCGCCGGCCGCCACCAGTTCCAGGGCCTCGTGGTCTTCGCGGTCGGGCTGGCGCTGACCAGCGGCTCGCTGGCGCTGCTGCACCTGCTCGCCGGTGCCGCCGGCAGGCTGGTCGAACTCGCCGCGCTCGGCGTGGCCAACCTCGCGGCGACCCTAGTGCGGTTCCTGCTGATGCGGGAGTGGGTGTTCCGGCAGCCGAACGTCTCACCCTGACGCTACCGCGAACGGGCCGGTCGGCCCGGCTCGGGGGGGTGAGCCAGGCCGACCGGGGATCCGGTCAGGGGACTAGCGCTGGCGCCTCCTCGACGGTGTCGACGGCCTCCACGTCCTGCTTGGCGGCCAGCCTGCTCGGCCACCAGATGCGCCGGCCGATGTCCAGGTTGAGCGCGGTGACGAGCACCGACCGGACGACCAGCGTGTCGAGCAGCACGCCGAGGGCGACGGCGAAGCCGATCTCGGCGAACGAGACGATCGGGAGCGTGGCGAGCACCGAGAACGTTCCGGCGAGCACCAGGCCGGCGGAGGTGATCACGCCGCCGGTCGCGGCGAGGCCGATGAGCGCGCCGCGCCGGGTGCCGAAGCGCAGCGACTCCTCGCGTACCCGGGTCATCAGGAAGATGTTGTAGTCGATCCCCAGCGCGACCAGGAACACGAACACGAACAGCGGGAACGAGGTGTCCTCACCAGCCCACCCGAACACGCGGTGGAAGATCAGCACGCTGGCCCCGAGCGCGGCGGCGAACGACAGCACCACCGTGGCCAGGAGCACCAGCGGCACCAGGATCGCCCGCAGCAGGAGGCACAGGATCACCAGGACCACGACCAGCACGAGCGGCATGATGATCTTGCTGTCTGACGTGACCGCCCGCTTGATGTCCAGGTTGACCGCGGTCGCGCCGCCGACCTTGGCGTCGGCTCCGGGAACGGCGTGCACGGCGGTGCGCACCCGGTCGACCGTCTGTGTCGCGGGCGGGCTGTCCGCGGCGTCGGTGAGCGTGCCCTCCAGGTAGGCAAGGCCGTTCTTCACGGTGCCCGCCTCCGTCGAGGCGGGCCGCACGCTGTTGCCGACGATGCCCCGGGTGCCCGCGAACGCGCGCTGCACCTCGGCGGCCCGGTCGGCGTTGCTGATCACTACGACGGGGAGGCCCGATCCGGCCGGGAAGTGCCGGGCGAGCACCTCCTCACCGACCACCGAGTCGTGTGCACCGATGAACGAGTCCTTGTTGGACAGAACCCCGGCGTTCAGGTCGGTCAGGCCCACGGCCATGACACCGAGCACGAGGGCGGTGCCGATCCAGACCGTACGCGGCCGCCGAGCGATGCGGCCGCCGATCCGCGCCCACAGCCCGCGCTCGGTCGGCTCGGCGGACCCGAAGCGCGGCTTGACCGGCCAGAACATCCACCGTCCGGTGATCACCAGGAGCGCCGGCAGCAGGGTGAGCATGGCCAGCAGCGCGACCGCGACACCGATGGCGGCCACGGGCCCCAGGCCCTTGGTGGAGTTCATGTCGGCGATGAGCAGGCACAGCATGCCGAGCGCGACCGTGGACGCGCTGGCGATGATCGCCGGACCGGCGCGGTGCAGCGCCAGTGCCATCGCCTCGTGCCGGTCCTCGTGCCGGCGCAGCTCCTCCCGGTACCGCGCGACGAGTAAGAGCGCGTAGTCCGTACCGGCACCGAAGACCAGGACCGTGAGGATGCCGGCGCTCTGCGCGTTGACCGTGAGGCCGGCGTGCTTGGCCAGCAGGTAGATCACCGCCTGCGCGCTGGTCAGCGCGCCGGCGGCCGAGAGCACCGGAAGCAGCCACAGCGCCGGGCTGCGATAGGTCAGCAACAGGATGAAGATGACCACGGCGCCGGCCGAGTAGAGCAGCGTGCTGTCGATCCCCTTGAACGCCTCGGCAGAGTCGGCGGCGTACCCGCCCGGACCGGTGATGTGCACGTTGAGCCCGCCGGGGGCGGAGCCGATGACGTCGCGCATCTTGTCGACGGCCGCGGCGAGGTCGTCCCAGCCGCCGCTGCCGAAGTTGATCTGCGCGACCACCTGCAGCGCCTTGCCGTCCTGGGCCGGGATCGGCCCCTGCACGTGGCCGTCGACGCCCGGCACACCGGCGAACCCCTTCGCGTCCGCGGCCGCCTTGGCTCGGTCGGCCTCGGTCACGCCGGACGGCCGCTCGTACACGACCAGCGCGGGCGCCTGGTCGACGGGCTGGAAGGCGCCCTGCTGGTCGAGCACCTTGGTCGACTCGGCGCTGGCCGGCAGCCAGTTCTTGGAGTCGTTCTTCTCGGCGCCCATCAGCTTGCCCGACAGCGGCCCGGCCAGGCCGAGCACCACCACCCAGAACGCGAGGACTGCCCATTTGGTCCGCCGGCCGCACACGAGCGCAGCGAGTCGATGTGTTGTGCTCACGGAACTCCTACCCCCCAATCCTGCTAGGTTCAGCTTGCACGCTACGTGCCGCGGGTTACCGGCTGTCAAACAGATATCGGACGGCCCAGGAGGATGGTAACCGCTCGTGCCAAGTCAGCGTCAACCGGTGATGAGGCCGGCCCGGACCGCCCGCCGGCGGCCTGAGCTCGGCTGCGACCGCGGGCGGGTTCTACACTGCGGTCATGGCCGCCTACGACTACCGCTGCCGCACCTGTGACAGCGTCTTCGAGGTGCATCGCCCGATGACCGCCGAGGCGGGCGGCGTGCGGTGCCCGGGCGGGCACGACGAGGTGACCCGGGTCTGGTCGGCGGTGGCTTTCGCCACCGGCACGGCCGCGTCCCGGGCGGCGGCGCCCGCGACCGCGGCGGGCGGTTGCTGCGGCGGTGGTTGCTGCGGCGGCGGCTGACGCCACTCCGGGCCGGCTCGGGACGGGCCGGGACGGGCCGGCTCAGGACGCGTGCGGTATGCGGTCGAGGGTGGCCAGCGCGGCGGGCACCGCGGCGGCGAGCCGGTCCAGGTCGGGCAGCGCCTGCTGGTCGGCGTGCAGGGTGAGGTGCGCCGTGCCGCGATAGGTGGAGACCGCGACGCCGAGCGCGTGTCCGTGCGCCAGCGGCACGATCGGGTACAGCTCGCGGAGCTCCGCTCCGGCCAGATGCAGCGGCAGGTTGGGCAGCGGCACGTTCGTCACCACCGTGTCGAACAGCAACGGCGCGCCGAGACCGAGGAATGGGCCGGCCAGCCGGTGCACGGCCGGCGGCAGCCGGTCGGCGAGCAGCGGCAGCGCACCCGGACCGCGGCCGGATCCCGCGGTCTTGTTGCGGTCCATCTCGGCACGGACCGCACGCAGCCGGGCCAGCGGGTCGGGCTCGCCGACCGGCAGCTCGCACAGGTAGCCCGACAGCCTGTTGCCACCCTGGGACCGAGCGCACCGGAGCGGCCGGCTGACCGGGACCAGGGCGCGCAGCGTCAGGCCGTCCACTTGGCTGCGCCCGCCGGGCCGGCCGGGCCGGCCGGCCAGCCACCGGCGCAGCGCCCCGGTCACGACCGCGAGCAGCACATCGTGGACCGTTCCGCCATGGCGACGCCGGATCCGGTGGACGTCCTGCAGGTCGAGGCGCAGCATGGCCAGGGCACGGTCGGCGGAGGTGCTCGCGGTCCACGGCGACTGCGGCGGCGGAGGTGTCGCGCTGCCCAGCAGTGACGCCGCGATCCCCAGTGCCTGCCCGGTCTGCCGGGCCAGCGCGGGCAGCCCGGCGGCCGCCGACAGGCCCGGGCCGAGCAGCCGATGCGGCCGGATCAGCACGCCGCCGGCCGACCGGGTCGCCGCCAGCACCGGCTGAAGCGAGTGGAGCGGGTGCAGCGCCCGGTCGAGCGCTCCGGCCGGCAGCGGCTCTGGCCCAGCTGGCTGCGCCGAGTCGGCCGGCTGGACAACCTCCGCGGGCTGCGGGTCCGCGGCGACCGTCGGCTTCGGGGCGCGCGGCGGCACGGCGGCGACCTCGTCCAGCAGCGCCACCCCCAACTCGACCGCCCGCAGCCCGTCGGCCATCGCGTGGTGCAGCTTGGTCAGCGCGGCGAAGCAGCCGTCCTCCAGGCCGGTGAACAGGTGGATCTCCCACAGCGGGCGGCCGAGGTCCAGCGGACTGGCCATCACCTCCGACACGGCCCGGCCGAGCTGGGCGCGGGTCCCTGGCCGGGGCAGCCGGTGCAGGGAGATGTGCCGGGCGGGGTCGAACCCCGGGTCGACGGACCACACCGCGCCCCCGGGCGGCAACCAGGTCGGCCGCACCCGCTGCCGCAGCCGCGGCACCCGGCTGGCCCGGTCGGCGAGCATGTCGACGAGCCGGATCGGGTTCACCCGCCCCGCCGGCCGGAACACCGCCGCCCCACCGATGTGCATCGGGCTCCGGGGCCGTTCCAGGGCGAGAAAAGCCACATCGAGCGAGCTGAGCCGGTCCACGTTCATCCTTCCCTCTCCCCTGCCTGGTCGCCGGATCACCGGAGCACCGCGTCGCCTGGGTCATTGCACGCCCCCGTCGCAGACGCACGACGGCTTCGTTCAATGACGCACAGTAGTCGAGGCCCGTGGCGGCCACATACCCGGCGTGTTACGGGCTGGCGTCGAGGCGCAGGTCACACCCGCCCGGGTCGGCGGCCGGGGCGGGTGTTCCTGCGGCTGGCCCGGCTCAGGTGAACTCGACGAGCGGGAACGCCCGGTGCCGGCGCGGCGGGATGAGGAAGTTTTGCCTCCTGGTCGCGGTCAGGAAGCGCTCCAGGCCGTTCTCCTCCTCCGGCACGGCGAACTGCTGGGCCAGGTCGAGCGATGCCTGGTTGCGCCGCATGGTGCGGAAGAAGTCGGCGGTCGGCACAAAGACCGTGAACTGCAGCTTCGGCTGCTTGGCCCCGCCCGGAACGTCCATGTTGTCGAACCCTGGCCCGTCCATGCGGATGTGCATGGGTGTCCCGTCGGCCGCCCGCGAGGAGCGTTGCAGCGTGGACAGATGGCCCATCCGGTGCTCGTTCTCCTCCACCCCGATGCCCTGCGCGGTGTTGCGCGCGTCGTTGACGCCCTTGAACACGTTCTCGATGAACGTCGGGCCGCCGCCGTTGGTGAACTGGTCGGGGTTGCCCTGGCTGGGCGCCGGGCTGCGGAACATGTACTGGACTCGCTCGGTGAAGACGCCGTCCACGCCGGGGGTCCCGGCCGCGTCCATGTCGAAGAACTGCTCCATGTCCAGGATGACGTGGGACAGATGCTGGATTCCCGCGTTGTCGAAGTAGTTTCCCGCCACCGCGGTGGTGAGGCGGGCCGAGGCATTGCCGGCGAACGTGCAGATCGGCGCCGGACCCGACCCGGTGACGTGCTGGTCGGCGAAGCCCATCCACATCGGAGAGTGCGGGTGGACGAAATCCGCGAACCGCAGCCCCTGGTTCGCCGCAACGTACCTGGGCAGGCCCATCTGGGTGAACATCGCCCGGCTCGAGGTGAACGTGAGCAGCCCGCCGAAGCGAGGCGACGGGATCGCGCGACCGACCAGCACGTTGCTGCCGCCGAGCCAAGAGACGGCGTCCTGCACGTACGACTGGTTGTCGCCGCGCGCGGTGAACAGCACGTCGTTCTGTTCGATCCGGACCGGAACGTTGAAGCGCAGCTTGCTGATGCCCGGGTTGGCCGAGGAGACGTCCGTCGGGCTGGCTACCGCTTCCTCCAGGGCGAACCGGCTGGTGTTCGACCGCAGCCGCGGCATCCTGCTGGCCACCAGCGAGCCGGTCAGGCCGCCGGGAAGCCGCTGGAAGTAGGGAATGCCGTAGGACACGAACGTGATGACGCCGCCGGCCGCGAACGGGTAGTTGGCCTCGAGCGTGTCCATGGCGCGGGCCATCTCGGCCTGGTCGGCCGCCACCGGGGTACGCAGCAGCCGGGCGGTGAGGAAGACCGTGTGCACCGGCGGCATCACCATCATCACGCCGTCCAGGCTCTGCGCGGGCGCGATGAAAGGGCCGATGTCGAATTGGATGTCCGGCAGGCCGGACGCGGTAAGCGCGTCGCCGCCGGCGGCGGCGGCCCGGTCGGGGAGGTGGGCGAGGCGCCCAGCGAGCTCGAGCGTTCCGGTGGCCATGGCGAGGGCGGCGGCACCTTTCAGGGCACCACGGCGGGTGAGGGTTGGGCCGGTTGGACCACGGCTCTGTTCGTCCACGGCGACCTGACTTCCTTCGGGCGTAGAGGGACCAGGACGCCAGATAGAGGGGTCACGTCGTCTGTTTGGCCTAGTCGTGACTAGTGCGGCCGGAAGATACCACAACGTACCCGGGAAGTGATAGACCTGATCTTTAGAACCTACTTGACCGATTCTGCCTCGAGCAGCGCCCGCTACGCCCCGGGCTCGTCGCCCCGTCGCCGCCCCGGGGCCTGGCACGGCGGCGGTGATCTGATGCTCGTCCGGGCCGGACAGAGACCTGCAAGACATCCTCGCTGGAGTTCGAACCGTTCGGTCGTTTCAGGCGTATCCGGTTCGGACAACGCGCGCCGGCGTGCAGCGTCCTTTTCCGACAGCCGAACGAGAGCAGGGGTTGTGTTCGACGAGACGCACGGTTCACGGAGTGGCAGAGCGGCGACGGTGCTCGTCATCGGGGCAGGCGTGGTGGGGCTGACAACGGCGCTGACGCTGCGCCGCGCGGGGTACCGGGTGGTGGTAGTGGCCGAGCGGTTCGCTCCGGATATCACCTCGGTCGTCGCCGGAGCCCTGTGGGAGTGGCCGCCCGCGGTGTGCGGGCATCACCGGGACGATGCCTCGCTGCGGCGGTCGAAGTCGTGGTGCGTGACCTCCTACGAGCGGTTCTGCCGGCTGGCCGAGGACAGCCGCACCGGCGTCCATCTCCGGCCAGCGGTGTTCTACTTCCGCCGTCCACTCGAGAACGACCCGGTCGAGCACCGCAAGATGCGCGAACTGAGCGAGCACGTGCGCGGCTTTCGGCACGACGCCGACCTGGCCGGGCGGAACGGCGTGAGCCCCACCGCCGGGGTCCGCGACGCGTACACCTACCTGGCCCCGATGGTCGACACCGACACCTACCTGGCCTGGTTGACCGACCAGGCCGTGGCGGCGGGGTGCCGGATCGTTCAGTCTCGTGTGGACGGCGACCTCGCCGAGCGAGAGCAGCAGGTCCTCGACCGGTACGGCGCCGACGCCATCGTCAACTGCGCCGGCCTGGGCGCGGTCGGGCTCACCGGCGAGTCCATGTACCCGCTGCGCGGCGCGCTGGTCTACGCGCACAACGACGGCCGGTCGATGCCGCGGATCTCGCGCGCCCACTGCATGTCCTACGAGGAGTCGGCCGGCGGCCAGAACATGGTGTTCATCGTCCCCCGTGGCACCGACCTGCTCGTACTCGGCGGACTGGTGGAACCCGGCGAGTGGAGCACCGAGCTCACCCTCGACGGCTACCCGCCGATCCGCCAGATGCTCGCCCGCTGCCAGGACTTCCTGCCCGTGCTGCGCGGCGCCAGCCTGCTCGCCGAGCGTACGGTCCGGGTGGGGCTGCGACCCGCCCGCGCCGGCGGCGTGCGGCTGGACCATCAGCCCGGCACCCGGATCCTGCACAACGTCGGCCACGGCGGCTCCGGCGTCACGTTCTCCTGGGGCTGCGCCGAGGAAATCGCGGGTCTACTCGGGACGGTCCTGGCGGCGCCGGTCGGTCAGACCGCCCGGCGTACGGCCTGAGGCGCTGCTGGGTTGCCGGCGCCGGTGGCCGGAGTCAGCCGAGCGCGAACGGCCGACCGGCGTCGTCCAGGCCGAGGGCGAAGGCGGGACGGGTCGGGTCGCCGAACCGCGGGCGCTGGTCGGCCGGTACCTCGTCCCGGCTGGACACCGCGGTCTGCAGGCGGTGGAGCATGGTCCGGTCGTCGTCGGTCAGGTCCAGCGTCGGGTCGTCACGCCGGCTCGCCGGCAGCTCGCGGAGATAAACCCGAGCCGGCCCACCGTTCGGCTCGGTCACGGCGAGGACCTTGAACCGGAGGTTGATCGCGAAGAGCACGGCGTCGGCTTCGTCCGGGACGTCGAGTCCGGCGGCACGGCGTCCGGTGGCCGACCAGATGACGTACTCGGTGTTGCCTGGGGTGGCCGTCGTGGAGCTGACGGTGCAGAGCAGGAACGCCCGCTCGGTCAGCACGGCGCCGGTGTGGTACGCGGCGATCTGGCCCGGGCTCAGCTCGCCGCCGCGGAACGTCGCCCCGCGGAACGAGGCCAGCCGGCGCAGTCCGGAGACGACGCAGGCGACCGCGGGGTGAGGCGTCGACCCGCCAGACCGCAGCGCCGTGTCGAGCTCCGTCGACCAGTCGGTGAGGTACGCCCGGACCGCGACCAGGTCGGTGACGACGGCCTCCTCCGGGTCGCCCGACGAGCGCAGCCCCGGGCGCTGGGACAGCAGCCGGGACACCGTACGGGCGTGCATGTCGTAGCGCCACTCCAGCGCCGCCCGCAGCCGGCGGCGCTCCTCGGGCGTGCTGCGGTGGGTCGGGGACAGCGTGGCGTGCACCGGCACCTCGGCCGGCGGAGCGGGCGCGGCGGGCTCCTGCTGCGCGGCCGGTTCCGGCGCCGAGGGCGGAGGCGGCGGCGGCGCGACCGCCGGCGGTGCGACCGGCGGTGCGGCCAGGGCTGACGCGGGTGGAGGCGGCGCGACCGCCGGCGGCGCGGGTGGCGGCGCGGCCAGGGCTGACGCGGGCGGAGGCGGCGGC
>Ga0210378_10001589_pt1 | contig 11856 bp, 12 predicted proteins | sample PLM1_60_b1redo_FD_155465 | JGI IMG/M metagenome (GOLD analysis project Ga0210378, IMG submission 155465) | Groundwater sediment microbial communities from an aquifer in East River, Colorado, USA - PLM1_60_b1 redo | ecosystem: Environmental > Terrestrial > Soil > Riparian zone | place: USA: East...
TCCCCGCCGCCAGCTCCTCGCGGAAACGGAAGATCATCACGAGCGCGTAGTCGATGGCGACGCCGAGCCCGACGAGCGCGACGAGGAACTGGATGATGATCGAGACGTCGGTGAGGTACGTGAGCACGTAGACGCACGCGAAGGTGGTCAGGATCGAGCTCGCCGCCATCGCGAGCGGCATGGCCACAGCCGGCAGCGTGCCGAAGACGAAGAGGAGAATGACGAGCGCGCCGAGAGCTCCGAGCAGCGTCTCTGTGAGCACGCCCGGCCCGGTCTCGCCCCCCTGGGACTCGAAGATCGCGTCGCGCCCGGTGAGATGGCTCTCCACCCCGGTTGGGGTCGCCGACTTCAGCGCTGCCTGCGCCTCCTTGATCGGCGGGAAGCTCGAGAAGGTCGCATTCCCGGGGGGATAGATCGTCGCCACCATCGTGTGCCGGTCCTTCGAGAGATACATGTCGCTGTGCGTCTCGAACCAGGACCCGGTCCGCGAGCCGCGGACCACGTGAGCGGTCGCGTCGATCGCCCGCCGGATGCCTTCGACCTGTCTCACGTCCTTGCTCGGCGAGGTGAAGACGGCGACCAGCGGCGCCTGCTCACCGGACCCGAAGAGCTTCAGCGTGCGCTGATTGGCCTCGTAGGCCGAATAGCCCGGGATCGAGAACGACTGGAACCAGCGATCGGCGAGCCGCGTCGTCGAGAACGCCCCGACGAGCGTGAGCACGATCCAGGCCCCCACGACGAGCTTCCGGTGGCGGATGACGAGCCGGGCGACGCGGGCCATCGTGTTGAGGCTACCGATCGAGCCCAGGGCCGTGCAACAGTCCTGCGAAGGCGCCACGGCCGGTCAACGCCGCCGCTCCGCAACGGGCCGCGAACGCAATCGCCCCCTCGATTTCGTCTCCCCGAGCAAGCGCGAAGCTCAACCCCGCCGCGAACGAATCGCCCGCGCCGTACGCGTCGGCGACGGGCCCTGGAAGCTCTGCCGCCGCGTACGTGCCCGAGCGCTTCCCGGAAACGAAGCTCCCGCCGTCGCGGCCCCTGGTAGAGACGACGAGCGCAGGCTCCGGATCGATCTGACCGGGCTCGTAGGCCTCTTCGGGGTCGGTGCCGCTCCCGACGAGCGCGTCCAGCTGCACCCCGGCCTCGATCAGGGTCGGCAGCTCGCGGGCGGTTGCGACGAGCACACGGGCCCGGCGCGCTGCGCGCAACGCCTCCACGTCGCCCGCCGTGAAGTAGACAGCGTCGATCGCCCCCAGCTCGTCCCAGGGCAGCGGATCGCTGCCGAGTGGGTGGAGCTTCTCGCCGAGCACCGTGATCGTCCGCTCCCCGTGCCCGTCGAGGAACGTGAACGCCTGCCGCTGCGGCGCGTCCCGCGTCGCCGCGTGCACGCGAAGGCCGAGCCGCTCCAGCGCATCGCGTGTGACGCGGCCGAGGTCGTCGTTCCCGACCGCGACGAAGAAGTCAGCCTGGCCGACGAGGTTCAGCAGCTGCACCGCGGCGACCGCACCTCCTCCCGCCGGCTCCAGCCACGATGAACGCGCATGGATGATGGCGCCGGGCTCGGGCACGCGATCGACGGCGGCGAACCGAACCCATTCGACGTGCCCGACGACTCCCGCCCGCACGCGCCGAGTCTCACATTTCGGAGCTCCCGCGCGTTAGAGAAGATGATGGCTCTCATGCCCCTAGAGCGGTAGGTTCTCAATGAGCGAGTCGACCGGTCATTTCAGACGGGCTCGCGGGCAAAGCCCGCGCGCCCTGAAAGCGGCACCGCAAGCGGCGCCGCCGCCGTTCGAACGCTTCTACGAGGACCACCGAGCCGCCGTTTTGGGCGAGCTGCGCCGTCTGCTCGGTGTGCAGGCTGCCGAGGATGCGTACCAGGAGACGTTTCTCCGCGCGCTCCGCGCGTACGACCGGCTTCGCCATGCCGACAACCTGCGCGCCTGGGCACTGACGATCGCACGCCGGGTAGCGGCAGATCAGCACCGGCGGCGCGATGCCGAGCCCGAAGCAACGGAGCCGTCGCTCGATACGCGTCCCGCCTACGCGGAGCTCGGTGAGCTCGCCGGCGCGCTGCCTCGCAAGGAGCGCGCCGCGGTCGTCCTCCGCTACGGCTACGACCTTTCCTACGCCGCGATCGGGGCCGCGCTCGGCTCGAGCGAGCAGGCCGCGCGCCAGGCCGCTTCGACCGGCATCCGTCGTCTACGAAGGAGCATGCAATGACCGTTTCCCCGGCCCTCGACCGTCGTTTTCGCGAAGCCGCCGCCGCCGCAGGGTTGCTCGACGTCGCCTACGACCTGACCGACTCGCCAATCGGGACTCTGCTCGTCGCGACGACCGACCGCGGTCTCTGCCGGATCTCGTTCGATCCCGAGCCGGACCGCATGACCGAGGAGCTCGCCCGGGCCTTCGGGGCCCGAGTGCTCCGCGCGGCCGGACCGATCGAACCGGTTCGGCGTCAGCTCGACGAGTACTTCGACGGCCGGCGCAAGCAGTTCGAGCTCGCCGTCGACCTACGCTCAGCGGCGCCGTTCAGCCGCGACGTCCTCCGACGGCTCGCCCGCGTGCCCCACGGAGAGGTGACGACCTACGGCGCCCTTGCCCGAGCGGCCGGCCGGCCACAGGCCGCACGAGCCGTCGGAACGGTCATGAACCGGAACCCGATCCCGATCGTTCTTCCCTGCCACCGCGTCATCGGCGCGAACGGCTCGCTCGTCGGCTACGGCGGCGGGCTCGAGCGGAAGGAACGCCTGTTGAAGCTCGAAGGGGCACTTGACAACACTCTTCTGTAAGCATACACTTACCGTAAGTGATGACTTACGCAAGTGCAATGGATGCGCTGGGCGACCCGACGAGGCGCCGCATCTTCGAGCTTCTGCAGAGCGGCCCCCGGGCCGTCGGCGAGCTCGCCGGTGAGCTTCCCGTCAGCCGCCCCGCCGTCTCCCAGCACTTGCGGGTGTTGAAGGAAGCCGGGCTCGTGACGGAGCGGCGAGCAGGCACTCGCCGCATCTACCGGCTCGATCCGGACGGGCTGGGCGAGCTTCGCGCTTACTTCGACACGTTCTGGACGACGGCTCTCAGCAGCTTCGAGGCAGCCGTCGAACGCAATGGAGAGGAGCAGCAGTGAGCACGCAAGAGACAGGGCTCGTGATCCAGAAGTCGGCTGTCGTGGCCGCGTCACCGGCGAAGGCCTTCGAGGTCTTCACCGAGGGCCTGGCGACGTGGTGGCCGAAAGAGTATTCCGTGCAGGCGATGGACAAGGACGCCGGGCTTCCGGAGGCGATCGTCTTCGAGACCGGCCCCGGCGGCCGGGTCTACGAGCGGATGACCAACGGGGAGGAAGCGCACTGGGCGAACGTGACCGCCTGGGAGCCGCCACACCGGCTCGTGCTGGAGTGGAAGGTCAACCCGGACGCGATTGCGCCGACCGAGATTGAGGTCCGTTTCACGCCCGAGGGCGACGGCACTCGCGTCGATCTCGAGCACCGTGGCTTCGAGGCTCTCGGCAAGGACGCCGAGGAAGCGCACACCGGCTACTCGAACGGGTGGCCGAAGGTGTTCCAGGACTACGTCGAGACGGCCGGGAAGTAAGCAGCCGGCCAATTCCGCTGCGGAGCGGCCCGGCCCCCGCTCCGCAGCCCGTGGCAAGGAGGCAACCCGTGAACTTCGACCGTTTCACGATCGCGCTGCTGATCCTCAGACCCGACGCGCCGGAGCTCGATGAGGAAGCGGCCGCTGCGCTGCAGGACGCCCATATGGCGCACCTCGCCGATCTCCACGAGGCCGGTCCCCTGCTCGCAGCCGGCCCCCTCGACGACGAGGAGCTCCGCGGGCTCTCGATCCTGAACGTCGATCCGGCGCGGGCACGCGAGCTCAAAGAGGAGGACCCCGCCGTGCGTGCCGGCAGGTTCTCGGTCAAGGTCATACCGTGGATGGTTCCCGGCGGCGCGATCTCTTTCTCGCCGACCCACTTCCCGCGTTCATCGGCAGAAGTCAGGCAGACTCAGTCGCCGAGCAGGCAGTAGCCGACGCCCCAGACGTTCTGGACGTACGGCTGGCCGCCCCGGCCGTTCAGACGCCGGCGCAGGCGAGAGGCATGTGAGTCCAGCGTTCGTGTCCGGCCGATCGACCGGAAGCCCCAGACCTCGCGCAGAAGCTCCTCCTTCGTGAAGACGCGATAGGGGTCGCTCGCCAGCTTCAGAAGCAGCTCGTACTCCTTCGTCGGCAGCACGACGCGCTCCCCGGCGACCGTCACCCTCCGAGTCGGGCGGTCGATCTTGATTCCACCGGCCTCGAGCCGTTCCACGACCGAGGGCGCAGCCCGACGCAGCACGGCACGGATGCGGGCGACGAGCTCGTCGTAGAAGAACGGACGATCGAGGTAGTCGTCGCACCCGCGGTCGAAGGCCCGCACGCGATCGACTGGGTCGGACTCCTGCCGTCCCAGCAGGATCACGGGCACCTGACGATCCCAGGAGCGGCCGGGCTCGCCCTCGCGCAGTCGGCGGCAAAGCTCGGACCCGTCCGGGTCGCCGATCAGGACGAGATCCGGCCGCGTGACCTCGAGTACGTCGAGCGCCTCGCCGTTCTCAGCCCCGACGACCTCGAACCCGTCCTGCCTCAGGTGCCGCTCGAGAAAACTCCGGCTCGTCTCTTCCGGCTCGGCAAGGAGCAGGGCGCTTGACATGGCGCCGAAGCTAGCGCCGGCGGAGCACGACCGCCAGTTGTCCTTTCTCGCGACTCTGTGCCGAAGAATCGACAGCCTCTCCAGCGGCCGCGGGCCTTTGGGCCAGGGCTTCGAGCTCAGATCCTTCCGGAGCGGAAGACTCCCCAGAGGAGCCAGAGTCCCAGCACTCCCGCGAGGAAGAAGCCGAAGGCCGAGACGATGTTCAAGCCGAGCACTTGCGGGCCGGAGGTTGCGAAGACACCGATCAGGCTCGATCCGATCAGCCCGGCGGCGACGACGAACGCGATGATCAGCCGGTTGAACGCCACGTCGAGCTTGTGCATGAACTCGTCGAGGCCCTTGTGGACGAAGCCGACCTCGATCTGCCCGTCGCGCATCTGCTCGAGGACGTCGTGCACCTGGTGCGGGTACTCGGCGAAGACGGAGGCGAGCTTCAGCGACTCGCGGCGGGCCCGCGAGAGCATCCGCTGCGGCGTATAGCGCCCGAGCATGAGGCTCCGCGCGTACGGCTTCGCCACCTCGAAGACGTTGAAGTCCGGGTAGAGCTCGACGCCGACCGAGGCGAGGGTGCCGATCGCCTTGTCGAGAATGACGAAACGCGTCGGCAGTCGCAGGTTCAACGAGTAGATGACCCCGAAGACTTCGCGGATGACCTGGAGCGGATCGATCTCTGCGAGGCTCGCTCCGTAGTAGCGGTAGAAGAGCTCGCGGATCTCGTTGAGAAACTCGTCCTCCCGTTCCTTGGGGTAGCGAACGCCGAGCTCGGCGAGCCGCCTCGGGATCTCCTCGACGTTCTCGTTCGCGACGTCGATGAAGAGGCGGGTCGCCTTCGAGATGTCGTCGTCTGTGAGCTTGCCGACGAGGCCGAAGTCGACGAGCCCGATCCGCTCCGGGCTGATGACGAGGATGTTCGCCGGATGCGGGTCGCCGTGGAAGACCCCGTCGCGGAAGATCATCGTCATCCACGCCTCGGCGATCACCTCGGCCAGGCGTTTCCGCTCCTCGAGCGAGTAGCCGGCCTCGTCGATGTCGGCGAGCTGCCTGCCCTCGACGTACTCGAGCGTCAGCACGCGGGCGCGCGTGTAGCTCCAGTAGACGCGCGGGACGTGGACGTGCGGATGGCCCGCGAAGTTGCGATGGAGGGTGACCGCGTTGCGCCCTTCGAGCCGGTAGTCGAGCTCTTGCCGGATGGCGCGCGCGAACTCGTCGACGAGCTCGCGGACGTCGACGAAGTCGAGTGCGCGGACGCGCTCCTTGACGATGCGTGCGGCCTGGTAGAGCAGGCCGAGATCGGCCTCGATCTGCTGCGGCGCCCCGGGCCGCTGCACCTTGACCGCGACCGTGTGGCCGTTCGGGAGCACGGCGCGGTGCACCTGTCCGATCGACGCCGCCGCGATCGGCTCGCGGTCGAACTCGAGGAAGAGTCGCTCGATCGGCTGTCCGAGCTCCTCGGTGACGACGCGCTCGACCTCCTCGTACCGGAAGGGGCGCACGTCGTCCTGGAGCCCCCGTAGCTCGGAGATGATGTCCGGAGGGAGGACGTCCGGCCGCATCGAGAGCAGCTGGCCGAACTTGACGAAGGTCGGGCCGAGCTCGTCGAGGAGCTCACGGAGATGCTGACCGCGCTGCGAGGGGGTGCCGTCGACGATGACCGCCCCGTTGCCTCGGCCTGGCAGAAGGTCGGTCAGCTTGTGGCGCTCGAAGAAGTAGCCGAAGCCGTGCCGGACGGCGACCTGGGCGATCTCCGTCAGCCGGCCGAGGTTGCGCGTCTTCGGGGGCGCTTGCGCCATGGCTAGAAGTGTTCCACGCGCGCTCCGGAAGCCCTATTCGGACGCGGCACGGAACACCGCCGGGAACACCTCAGTGAGGTGGCCCGGGCGAGCTTGTAGGAGTCTGTTGCAGAGTGTCCTTGGGAGTGTCTTCGAGCAGTCGCAGGCGATGTTCCAGCTGAGCGACCCGGAGCTCGAGCTCGTCGAAGTCGGCACGCGTGACCAGGCCCAGCTGGTGGAAGAAGCCTTCGAGGCCCGCACCGGCTTTCTCGCCCATGCGGACAGCCTCGCCTCGCCAACGGCGCGTTGCCTGCTCGATCAGCTCCCGGGCTTCCTCGCGGCGGATATCGCCTTTGGCGGCGAGCTCGTCGGCCAGCGCGTCGGCGCGCTCCGCGGTCAGGGCGACGGCGCCGAGCGCCGCGAGCCCCATCCGCTCGACAGTGTCGAGCAGGGATTTATCTTCGTCGGCCATGCGGCCTTGCCCTGCGACGCTGGCGGCGTCGCTCGCGTTTGGAGCTCGAGGCCGCGGGAGCCGGCTCGGGCACCAGCCCGTCGATGAGGCCCGGCGCCGGCTTGGCCGCCGCAGCCTGAGTTGCCTCCTCGAGCGCCAGCGTGCCGGTGTCTACCGCCGGCCCCCCGATCGGCGCACGCGGCTTGCGGCGTGCAGGGGGACCCCCATCGGGTTCCGGGCCCTCGCCGTCGGCCCCGAGGTCGACCTGCCCGATCCTGCGCGCGTACTCCGGCTCGCGCTCCTTCAGGATCGTGAGCAGCGGAGCCGCGATGAAGATCGACGAGTAGGCGCCGGAGCCGATGCCGATCAGCAGCGCGAACGCGAAGTCTTTCAGGGTCGCGCCGCCGAAGAAGAGCAGCGAAGCGACCGGGAGCAGCGTGATGAACGTCGTTGCCAGCGATCGTCTGATCGTTTCCCAGAGCGAGATGTTCGCGATCGTCGCGAACGCAGCCCGCCGCATGAGCGGCACGTTCTCGCGGATGCGGTCGAAGATGATGATCGTGTCGTAGATCGAGTATCCGAGCACGGTCAGGACGGCAGCGACGGTGGAGGTCGAGACCTCTCGGCCCGTCAGTGAGTACACGCCGACCGTGATCACGATGTCGTGGATCAGAGCCCCGATCACGGGGATCGCGTACTTGAAGTCGAACCGGATCGCCAGGTAGAGGACGATCAGGAAGAGCGAGAAGATGATGGCCAGGATCGCCGAGCGCGCGATCTGCCGTCCGAAGCTCTCCGAGACGCTCTTCGATCCGTAGTGCGTCGCGCTAAGCCGGCTCTTCAACCCGTCACTCAGCTTCGTTCCCAAGGCCGGGCTCAGCGTCCTAGTTCGTAGCTGAAACTCCTGGTATTTGCCATCGGTCTGCTTCCCTCGCCCCTGGATGACCGCCTTATTGAAACTGGGATCAATCGCGCGCGCGTCGCTGCGCACGGTGTCGACGAGTTGCGGCTGGGGCGTGTCGAAGGTGATTTGCGTGCCGCCCTTGAAGTCGATGCCCAGGTTGAGGCCCTTGAGGCCCAACGACCCGATGGCGACCAGGACGATGACACCTGAGAGCGCGAACCACAGGTAGCGCCGCCGCATGAAGTCGATCTGGAGCCACTTCGCACCCTGCTGGCCGGCCGCACCCATGAAGCGGGGGTTGTCGAACCAGCGAAAGCCGGCGAGCAGGCCGAGCATCGCGCGCGTGGCGGCGACCGCAGTGACGAGCGAGATCACCGTGCCGATCAAGAGCATGAGGGCGAAGCCCTTGACGCCGGCCGTCGCGACGAGGAACAGGATCAGCGCAGTGATCGCCGTCACGACGTTCGCGTCGATGATCGTGTGGAAGCCCTTGGCGTATCCGGTGGAGATCGCGGCCCGCACGGATTTGCCCGCGCGGACCTCCTCTTTGATGCGTTCGAAGACGACCACGTTCGCGTCTGCCGCGACTCCGATCGTGAGGATGAGGCCGGCGAAGCCCGGCAGAGTGAGCGTGACGTTGAAGAGCAGCACGGCCGCGTAGAGGAAGGCGGCGTAGATGCCGAGACCAATCACGGCGACGAGGCCGAGGAAGCGATAGAAGAGGAGGAGGAAGAGCGCGACGACGATCATTCCGCCGATCGCAGCCCGCTTCGCCTCCTGCAGCGAATCCTTGCCGAGTGTGGAGGAGATCTCGGTCTTCTCGAGCTGGCGGAAGTCGTACGGCAGCGCACCTGTCTGCAGGACGAGCGCGAGATCCTTCGCCTCGCCGATCGAGCCGATGCCGGTGATCTCGGCGCCGGTCGCACCCAGGCCGCTGGGGTACTGGGAGAAGTCGATCGACGGAGCGGACTTGATCTCCCGGTCGAGGACGATCGCGAACTGCTGGTCGTAGTTGCGGGGGTCGCCCTGGCCGCCGGCCTGGTTGTAGCGGATGCGACCGCGCTCAGCGAGATCCCGGGTGATCTCTTGGAACTTCTTGCCGCCGCTCTTCGTGAAGTCCATCCGGACGATCGGGCCGGTGTCGGCTCCTTGGCCGAAGTCCTGCCGCGTCCCTTTCAGATTCAGGTCGGTGCCCGTCATCTCCGGGATCGGCTGCTCCTTGTTCTGCGGCTGGTACTTGAAGAGGTAGAAGTAGGTGCGTTCCGGCTTGTCGGGAAGGTTTGGGCAGAAGCGATCGCCCTTGCCGCACGTGACGACGACCATGTTCTCGGGCACCGCAAAGAGCCGATGGCCCTTGGGGAGCTGTCCCTTCTTGCCATGCGTGCGGACGTACTTCGATTTGAGGACAGCCGCGCGCGTCGACATCGGGCCGACGGCGAGCTTGTACTCCGGCTTCTTGGCGCCGGCCTTCTTGACCGGCTTCAGCAGGTAGAACTGGTCCGAGGACCCCTTCTTAGCCTGCCGCTGCAAGGTCACGAGTAGGTCGAAGATCGAGGTCTGAGGCGTTGGGTTCCCCTGAAGGTCTGCCGACGGCGGAACCAGGTCGCCCTGAAGGTCGTAGAGCTCGAGCTTCGCCGTCTTTCCGATCAGCTCGGTGGCCCGCTTCGGATCGACGCCGGCGAGCTCGATCACCATCTGGTCAGAGCCCTGCTTGCGAATCTCCGGCTCCGTGACGCCGAGCTTGTTCACGCGCCGGTCCATGACCGACCGCGCCGTGTCCATCCCGTCGGAAGTCACTTTCTGGCCCTTGGGCGGGACCGCCTTCAGCACGACCTCCGTCCCGCCCTGAAGATCGAGGCCCAGCGTCGGCTTTTGGTGCAGCGGCGAGCCCGGCACGCCCAGGAGGACGACGCCGAGCAGGGCCACGAAGATGAGGCCCATCAGGATGAGATGCGAGCGCCGTTCGGCCACTTGGTCCGACCTAGGTTAGCGGGGGCTCAGGGGGTGTCGTCTGCTCCGACTGCGGCTCCACACGGGCGGCCACAGCACTCTTCAGGACCCGGACACGCGTCCCCGGCGCAATCTCGAGCACGACGTGGTCCGCGGCTACCTCGCGCACGGAGCCGTAGACCCCACCCGCCGTGATCACGTCGTCCCCGGCGGCGAGCTGGGTCAGCATCTGCGCCTGTTGCCGCCGCCGGCGCCGTTGCGGCTGAATGATCAGCAGCCACAGCAGGACGAGCATTGCGGCGAAGAAGATGACGGAGGTCACGCGGTATCCAGGCGCTCGAGGGTCTCGGCCTTGAAGGATGCCAGCTTCCCGGCCTCGATCGCCGCCCGCGCCCCGGCGGTGAGCCCGAGGAGGAAGCGCAGATTGTGCACGGTGAGCAGGCGCAGGCCGAGCAGCTCCTGCTGGTTCACGAGGTGCCTGATGTAGGCGCGCGTGAACCGGGAGCAGGCCGGGCAGTTGCAGCGCTCGTCGAGCGGCCGCTCGTCGCGCGCAAAGCTTGCGTTCTTCAGGTTCAGGCGCCCGACCGAGGTGAGGGCCGTGCCGGTCCGCCCCATTCTCGTCGGCAGCACGCAGTCGAACATGTCCACGCCGCGCTCGATCACCTCGAGAATGCCCTCCGGGTCGCCGATGCCCATGAAGTAACGGGGCCTGTCGGCAGGGAGGAGCGGGGCGGCGTCGGCGACGGTCTCGAACATCGGGTCGCGGGCCTCCCCCACGCTGAGCCCGCCGAGCGCGTGGCCGTCGAAGTCGAGCGCGACGATCTCGTCGATCGAGCGCCGCCGCAGCTCGGGGTCGGTCGCGCCCTGGGCGATCCCGAAGAGGAGCTGTCCGGGCGCACGGGGCGCTCGGCGCTGCCGCGCTGCCCAGAGCGTCGTCAGCCGCACCGCCTCGGCCAGCTCGTCGCGCGCTCCGCCGGCCGGCGCGCAGACGTCGAGGCACATTGCGATGTCGGAGCCGAGCCTGGCTTGGATCCCCGCGACCGCCTCCGGCGTGAAGCGCTCCGCGGTGCCGTCGTAGACCGAGCGGAAGGTGACGCCCGCATCGTCGACGGCGAGGATCGTGTCGCGCAGCGAGAAGACCTGGTAGCCGCCGGAGTCGGTGAGGATCGGCCCGTCCCAGCCCATGAAAGTGTGCAGCCCGCCGAGATCTCCGATCACATCCTCGCCCGGGCGGAAGTGGAGGTGGTAGGTGTTGCCCAGCACGATCTCCGCGCCGAGCGAGCGCACCTCTTCTGGGTCGAGCATCTTCACCGTCGCCTTCGTCCCGACAGGCATGAAGGCCGGCGTCCTTAGATCGCCGTGCGTTGTAGTGAGGATCCCCGCACGGGCCTCGCCATCGGTCGCCGCCACAACGAAAGTCACGAGCGTTTGCGCTCGTCCGCGTCCCACCAAGGAGTACCCCAGAACTCGGGCGGCGGAAACTCGGACGGCGGAGGCTCGTCCCCGTGATGAACGAGCTCTAGCTCCCGGAGGCGCCCGTCTTGGTCGATATGGAGCAGGAGCTCGTAAGGGCTCGACTCGTCCCGTGGAAGCGCCTGGACAGGGATTCGATGGTAGAACGGTGTCGAGACCGCTGTCCTGCCCCGAGGAGTGAACTCGATTGTCGGGCAGCACGTTGCCCAAGAGCTCAGCACTTCGATTTCGCTTGCCTGGTCTCGCAACTCAGACGCGCCGGGAAAATCCGCATCCAATAAAAAATGGAGAACCTCGCGCTCCCGTGCATTCAGAGGCCTTGGCAACTCGCTCGATCCTGTCATCGGTGAGGTATGGAAGCACTCCAGTCGCTGAAAGTGCGCAGCACTTTCAGCGAATTAACATCGCGTCGCCGAAGGAGTAGAAGCGGTAGCGCTCCCCGATCGCGAGCTCGTAGAGCCGCCGCGTCTCCTCGACCCCCGCGAAGGCCATGACGAGCGCCAGCAGCGTCGATCCGGGCAGATGGAAGTTGGTCAGCAGCGCGTCCACGCAGCGGAACTCGAACCCGGGGGTAATGAAGAGGTCGGTGCGCCCGGCGAGCGGCGCGCCGCGGGCGAGCGAC
>Ga0210378_10001590_pt1 | contig 11856 bp, 15 predicted proteins | sample PLM1_60_b1redo_FD_155465 | JGI IMG/M metagenome (GOLD analysis project Ga0210378, IMG submission 155465) | Groundwater sediment microbial communities from an aquifer in East River, Colorado, USA - PLM1_60_b1 redo | ecosystem: Environmental > Terrestrial > Soil > Riparian zone | place: USA: East...
TCTAAATGTCGATATAGCCAGTTCGAAAAAAGAACTGACCTTATTGGGTACGTTCTATGATAATATGGATATGAATAAGAATGATCATTTTATTATTACAAAGTTGTACGAGAAAAATAAATAATTGTCCGGTCAGACCGTCATCTCTTTAATTCAATTACACTTTAAATTTCTTTTCATAGTAACGAAGTTTACGCTGTGTGTTTGGTTAAAGGAGAATAATAAGACCTATTAATGGTGTTCTATGATATTTGTATCGTCCACTGTCGGCACTGAGTCGCCCGTAAATTCATCTGAATCTATTAGTTCAAAATTTCCTTTTACAGTTTTTATGTCGGAAACCGTACTAATGTTTGTGTCGGCATGCGTCCAGAGATGAAAATTGGTAATGATGTGAGGAGCCAGTAAAAATAGCGATAATGTGACTAATGATACGCAGGGTATAATAAGTCCAATTTTTATTCGACTCGTCATGAAGTCAATTGGATTCTAATATATAATAGAGTATGCAAAATACTCACTGTAAATTTCTTGAAGTAAATTTGAGTAGAACAGTCTACGAATATTATAGACTGCATGGATTATGTTTACCTGAAACTGAACATAATCCATGCTAATTTTATCCCACTAGTTACTATTTAGAAGAACGAGATCCCTGAAATGCTTATGTTCACTTTAAAATCTAATAAAAATAAAAACATATACTTTTCAACGTTTTCCTATTGACAAGATATTGACTTATTATTAAAACACTGGTGAGCCTGGCTGAATAGTCTGAATTAGGCCACCAATACTGAATCATAGTTCTTAGCACGTGATCAGTAGGTAAGTATACTTCTCAATGAATAAAAACATGGTTGGAGATGGAAAAAGGAGTGACGACTACCCATAATTAATGAACGCCTAGTTCCAAGACCGCGTATTAACTATTATATTATAGATGAAAAATAAATGAGTTTTCAAAGATTCTTCCTGAAGAATTAAAGTCTGATGGGAGGTTAAAGAGAAGGACAGAACCATGACCAAGAACGTCTGCCCCCACAAGTGTATTGAACCGAGTGAAAGTGATGGTAAAACAATTATAGAAAATTTTCTAAATGAAGAATTGATCAATAAAAAATTTCATTTTTGTTACCGTTAAAAATACCAATGTGGTTAGTCAGAATCAATCGAAATATTATTGATGCATAATTTAGACATATAGCAACTGATGGGAGGTAATGATTTGATTGATATTCGTATGCCTGAACAACAAACAACCAATTGACCCTTCAGTTGCATTAATAATTATGTCCTACAGATAATAAATAACAATCGAAAAAGGTAAAAATTTCCTAATTAATAATTCCAATTTGCAATTTTTGTAATTAGTAAAAACCACCTTTCCATCAATATGTATAATGTAACTTGTCTAGAATTCAATAATAATGGTTCAAGGCGACCAATTCAAGGCGACCAACTTAGTTGATCGCCTCTGGTTACGGAATTAGAACTGATGGGCCAAATTGTTAAAGGCCCACCAGCAACGCGCGTATTCTTGGCAGTTGTCTTGACACTTGTATGGTTATGGTCAACAAATTATAAAAAAGTTCAATGAATAAAGGAATATTCTAGTGCTTGAAATTTGAGTGCAATCCTATACGAAGGTAAATCTATTACTGGTTTAGGTAACAAGAAACCAAAGAATAGATATCAAAAGATGAAAGAAAGAATAGAAAAAGAGAAAGATGAAGATATTAAAGCAGAACTAAGGGAAGGGAATATTGTTACAATAATAGAAGATTATTAAAAACTGGTGGGGGTATGGAAAGACGGAGTATACCCACCAGTTGATGGTATCAGTACAATAGAGTTAAATGACTTGTAATATATTGATTTGTAAATTAGACCGGGGGGCCATTTGGAAGCGGTAGCGATAAGTTCCCCACCAGTGATGAGTTTTGACACTGATGTTGAAATGTAATGCTCCATAAATAATTTAACAGTTAACACGAAGGAATAAAAATGGTTGATTGAAACCTAATCTAAATAAATGGTATTTACCTCTTCCGATTATATCCAGATAATTGTTGCAACAATATACGGTATAGCATTGTTTTATACAGTCGTGACATTTAAGCGTGCGAAAGAATTAGACCAGATAAGAATAACAGAAACTATCTTTAATGATCTCCGAGAATTAGATAAAGAGTTGTCGAAAATACCTTCAGGTTCACAACACGATCCCGCCAGAAAGGAATTATATTCTCGCATACTTAATACCGTAGACTGGTTATGTTTCCTTGTCAATAAAAAAGTGATAAGTGATAGACGAATGATTGAGTACATGGAACCTACATTGATCCAATATTATGAAGATACCTTAGTACAAAACATGTTATCAGATGGGAGATATTCCAACTCATATCTAGAGTTTAGAAAACTTTATCAAAGAATTAGACGCGATAAATGATCCTGATCGTCAAAGACCAGGATATTAAACGTGAGTTAAGAAAGGGAAATACTGTAGAGATAGTAGAAGATTATTGATTATTTTCATTTTTCTTTTTTAACCTGTATCTCTCATCATATACCTTTTGTTTCAATAACAATTTTTCTCTGTTTTTAATATAATATTGTCTCCTCCATTCTCTCATATACTTCCTTCTTTCATCTATATTTTTTTGCCAATATTCTTTTTGATATTCATTAAGTGTATTTCTGTTTATTTTTCTATATTGTCTATCATATTCTAACTTGTGTTTATAATTTATAGGATCTTGTGTCCGTTTTTTAACACGTTCCCTATTTTTCCGTAATTGTTGATCATTCATTTCTTTGTTTTACCTTCGGTTAGATCTAAAAGTTTACGAATAACATCATCAAAAGTCTCATTCATTTTTCCCCTCTCTGTTAATCGTTCGTATGTGTCATCTTTTACCTTTATTAACTTAGTCAACTGAGTTTCCATAGTTTATTTTACTATTTATACATATTTAAGGTTAACTCAATAAACTGGGTAAACTATAAATAAGTAAACCCAGTATACTTTTAGCCATGACATATGAAAGGACGTGTAAGTATGGATGTAATACACAACTAGGAGAGTTTGACACAAAAGAAAATAAGTTCCTTGAAACTGATGGAAAAACTCTTCATACGCGGGAAAGGTGCGAAAGTCTGAAACAACAAAAGAATGGATCAAAGAACGGAAACAACGACCTAAGTCTTGAGGTTGTCCTAAAGAAACTTGCGTCTATAGGAATCACAATCGACCTGGAGAAATTGAGGAATTTATGAATAGACATTGCCGATATTGCGGGGAATGGTTAGAGTACGATTCTGATGAAACATGTGATCACTGTAAATTTAACAGAGGGTTAGACTAATGGCAACCTGTAGTATTTGCAAGAAGGAAAAAGGAAATCTCCTATTAGCAGATCCACAACAAAGATGTTTAGAGTGTATTAGTTTTTTGATAATACAAAAGTATTCGGAGGATTTAGACTAATGAATAATTCAATGCCGGAATTTCCACAACTAACATATACACATTCTTTAAAGTTAGAAGAAACTGCCAAAGGAATTAGGATAAGCATTCATGTATATGTTAACGATCAACAAACAGTAATTGAAGAAGCATTCAGGACTTATTTATGAAATCTATTTAAATTATAAAGTTCATAATTATACAATGGAGAGTATGAGATGTGAATATTGCAAAAAGCATATCGATTCTCTAAACCAAATTCTAGATATGTTTGTATGCAATGAGTGCTATCATAGACTAATTTCTAAAATATACTATCCAAATGCTATAGAAGCTTAATTCACCTATTCAAGGGCTGTTCAATAAAATTAAAACTGTTTTACTAATTGCTAGTCTAGGTTTTGCTATTACCTCAATAGTGAAATTATTTATTTTTTATTCTTCAAATTGTTTGCATTTACAAATTAAGCAGTGACGATCATCTTTACCCTCAACATAATAGTGTGAACGTCGAATATGTCCACATCCTACACAATATTCTTTCCATCCCATAATTTCTATTATCTATTTATCTCTTATTAATTAGGATTAAGAGAATGCACGCAGTAAAATAATATGAGTTAGAATAAAGTTAGAAAGATAAATTAGTTATTCATAAATTCTTATATCTTTCTACGCATAGCCTTTTAAAGTATGTTGACCACTTTTTCATTAAGTCTAAACACAGGCAACTGGTGGGCTTGATTGTTTCTTGTTCATTCAGTCAAAACTCATTCCACCAGTTGCTAATTTAATTCTTATGTTCAAAATTCTAATCATTTTATTTTTCCATGATCTAGAATTTTTACAAAATATTTATTTTTACAATCGGGACAGATCAGAAAAGCAGTAACGTACAAAGCAGTTTTAATTTCAATATCCTCTGACAGCGGTTGTCCAGGTGGATGAAATTTCAATATTTCATTATTACACATGACATTACTTACAGGCAAAGGGTTTCGGTTATCACAATAAATACATCGAAATTGCATTGAATCGAAACATCTGTGTATTTTCTGCTCCACCTCAATAGAAAAGACCTCATTCATAATTCAACTTATTTCGCGACTTTTATTTAATATTATAACCTTTCAAACTAAGACGTAATGCATCTATACTATCATCGTAACTAGTCAAGTCTTTATCTAATGAATATTCTTTTGCTTGTGCTGTTCTTAGTGATATGATTAACTTTTCATATTTTTCAGGTATTGCCAAATATCCTTCATTTACGAATTGAGTCTCTAATTCGCATTCTATTTACTTGCTCCAATTGTGTGTTTTATACATGGTTTTAAGCGTGATCTGTTCATTTTTTATGCACTTTTTATGACCTAAAATATGTCAATTTGAGCATGAGAAATGGTAGATTAAAACTCGTTCTATCTTTGTTTGTGTTTTAGATTTTCTAGTCATTGATAATACTAATAGTCTGATAAAGTCCCATTTAGTGAACTATTTGAAAAAATATATAACTACTATCGCTATTGCTGCTATTACTGATACTGTTAAGAATGTTAAGTCTGTAGGTCTTGTCTTCGTGTTTGCTCTACGTCTCTGGTATTGTTACTTGATCAACAAAAGATAATAAGCATTCTGCCTGCCAACATTCAAAGCATACTTCTTTATCTAACTGATAAACTTCTATTTCCCTTTTCTCCTCCTTGTAAAATTCATCCAGAAACGTCTCCAAAGGCTCATATACGCCTTCCTTTGTCATCTTTTTGGTTTCGATATCAAAGGTTGATGCTGCAAAAGTGCTTCTATCCACTTGTTCTATTCAATATTGTTGCTCCATTCGCGTTTAATTGATTCTGGTATTGTGTTTCCATATTTCTGATAAAATTCATACCCATATTGTTCAATGTATCGTTTATCTCCCTCACTCATCATATTGATCCATACTCCTGTTTTTTCATGATAGAAATTACACAGATTTATTATTAGTTTCTTATATGCTGGATCGAGTATATCTGTAATATTTGATATATGGTACTAATCGATCTCATAAATTAAGACTTTTTTCGCTTTTTCGCTTCTTTTGTTTTCAGATGGTAACGCTGTATGGACTAATGCAGTCATTTCGTTCTTTCCACTAGTATCTAACAGTTTAACAACTTTCTTTTTCTTCATTTGGCTGATTCACCTGATTCACCTGATTCATCCTGGGGAAGCGACAAGTCGTCTTGTTCTAAATCTTTATCTATTTGATCGTTAAAATCTGGAATTTCTTGTAATTTTTTGATAAAATCAACATGATTTCCATCAGTTTCCTTATCAGGAGACATACTAGGTAGTGGTTCGCTTTCTACATGTGCGTCAGGTGCGTCAGGTGCGTCAGTCTTTAGCATTGTAAAGATAGTCTTCGGTTCACCATACAGTTTCCCTGCTTTGAAAATATAGTCATTAAAGATTAACACGTTACCATTTTCTTTATGTTTCTTTTCTGCACCAAATTTATCACATATCATTTTTGTAATTGTGTTTCTGTAGATTTTACCATAATCAGAACTATAGAAGATACTCGGTTTTGATGCATCTCCTTCTCCGTCAAGAGATCCTACTATCAGTGTCCATATTTGTCCTGTTTCTATTTCTGTTCCATATCGAGATATAGCATTTATAACAATTGGATAAATCACAGCCTCAAGTGAATTTTTCTTTCTTTCATTTTTTGTATCAAGGAAATGTTGTAATGCCGTTTCTATCTCTTTTAGTGTTTCTGCTGTAGCACCTAGTCCGTAAAATAATTGTAAAATTGGTTTACACAGTTCTTTATCCCTGCCATCTAAACCTACATCAACTTCAGGCAAAGGATCTTTGAAATGATGTAATTTGAACATCAACAAAAGATTTCTCAAGTTATTGATTTCGTCCAGTTGTCTTTGTCTTCCGTTGTTTCCCTGCGGATTTCTTACTTCTTTGATATCAAATTGCGGAAAACCTTTATACGTTTTAATCTTGAATGAACGGTCCAATAGTCCTTTTGCAGTTGTTTCTCCAGGAGATTTTTCAGCAATTATTATTTTGAAACAAAATGGATAAAAGAATTGTTGTTTCTTGTTGTCGCTATCCATTCTAAAGACTTTACCTTTTGGCTGGTATCCTGTTTTTAGGATAGACATTACTTCAACTGACTCTCCTATCTTATCTGCTTCATCTGCTATTATAGTAACCTGTCCATATTCAACCGATCCTAATACACGAAACCACGTTGCCGGCGTAGCATCTGTAATGTTTACGGCCCTATATCCTAATGATTCAAAAGTATCACCTATTGCACTTTTACCGGTTCCGTTATCACCTACAATAATTAAATAATGAACTGTGCTAAATCTATCCTGGAAATAAGAACCTAGCATATTTGCACTTAATAAAACAATTGTGTCTAAATCTACGTCATTAAATTGACTAACCATACTTTTTATTTTTTCATATATTGAATCAATTGTTCCATTTCTAGCCTTATTGAGATAATATTGAGGTTCACCTGCATCTCTAAATTCGTAAGGTTCATAGGGATATTCTTCTAAATGTGGCGGCCTTATTATTCTAGTAGGCTCTTCGATATTTGGCTCAAGTTGTGTGAAATGTTTGTTGCTCTCCTGGATGAAACGATATTTTAGAAAATAAGGGACACCTTCAATCAATATTGATTCCCGTAGTTCATCTTTGCCTTTTTTTGAATACTTGTATGTTATTTCTTCCTTTAATATTTTAGGCTCATTTTTTCTTATGATTTTAACTCCATGCATTTGATCCTTAACCCATTTCTTTTGTTCGTCGGTTGTCATTTCGTTTTTCCCCTAACACAATCATGGTACTCGCCAGTTATCTCGAATGCTTGCAATGGTCCTTCCCGTTTCGACATTTCAATTTCTTCTCGGCAGTAACAATTTGAAAATTTAGTAAAGCAACCGTCGCATAAAAAGAGTGCAATTGGTCCAATGATTCCCGCATTTTGCACAGTTACGTTAGTAGCGTGCATAAAACAATCCAAACCTTCACACATTTTTTGGATGTGATTTGAGCAATGCTGTTTTTTGTCCATTCGTATTGTCGATATAAATAATAACCCCGTGATAGATGTGTATTGATACGCGAACCCATTTGACCAACGGTGGAATTATGTACCTACCTCAAAGTATAGGCGTAACAAATTGGACTATGTTACGCTTACTGAAGAAGATAGACGCAAGACTGTGACAGACTATATACATGGCAATTCTGGTTGTACCGCTGAAGACATAGTTAATAATGAAAAGTTGATTGGAAGAGTTAAAATTTTCAAAATCTTAAAGGAATAGAAGAAGGAAGAAATTATTACATCACAAATTTCTCTCAAAGATAAGAGAAAATCACTTCTTTTTATAAATCAAAAGAACTATCTCGTTTCTGTTCCAATGGAACTTGACGAAATTTATAGACTTCTCAACCCAATTTTTTCTAAATGCTTTGAAAGAGTATCAGCAATTGCCCCAGATGACGAATGGCGAGATCCCAAGGGCCGTTACCATGATCCAATGGACTATACATTAAGTATCGCATCAGTAAGCATACCTATTCAAATTATTATTAATTTGATAAACCAAATATATAACAAAAAGGCATTTTACTGGTCTGCACGAATTAAGGACAAAGAAAGTCTTGACAGACTACATATGAGTTGTTTTATCAGAATTCACGCATTTCAGCGTAAATTGATCGACATCTTTGACAAAACCCTTAAGAATTCTCGAGTAAAGAAGGAGGTATTAGATGGTAACCTTACCTATCCACCAGGTACCTTTGAAGAATCCGTAGTATATATCGCAGAGTACGGAATGCTTAAAGAAAGCAGGCAATTATTAAAATATCTTGCAAAAATTAGCGGAAATGACTCTGGGCTATTGCATAATAAGAAAAGGAAGAGTATACCTTTTATTGATTTTGATAAAATTTTAGATACCAGATTATGAAATCTTATTTTCTCTATTTGTATCAGGGAATCTTTTCCATTAATGACTCTGGTTTTATATTTATGAGCGAACGGTTGGCTTGTATCATTTTTATTACCTATGAAAATTTAAGGTTCATATCCTCGCGAATTGATTTTATTTCTGTTTTCAAAGCCGCATTCTCCATCTCTAAATTTTTTTCTGTTAAATATTCTTCACTTAAATTAATAGGCAATGCGCATCGATTACAGAAGTTTGAACCTGGACTAATTTGTTCGTTGCATCTGATGCATTTTTGGGCCTTAGGACTATACTTTTTGGTTTTCAATCCCTCGTCCCCATTCAAAGCAAATAAAGCGTCATCTATGTCTTTTCCTGATAAATGAATATAATGTCTCACTACTTTTGTACCTGGAGACCATCCGAAGAACGTCCATAATTGTGCTTCACTTAAATGCTTAGCAAGGTGCGTAGCCCTTAAATGTCTGAGAATATACAACCTCGCGTGTTTATTCGCAAATCCTGCCCTGCCTAAAGTATTTTCAACTATCTTCTCAGCACCTCTAATGCCCAACGCTCTGTTCTTATAATTTGTTGCTTCGCTGATCCAAACTGGGAACTGGGTCTCATACCTTAATGGATGAATTTCCAGCCATTGTTTCAGTAAACTAGTAAATGCAATTATTCTAACTCTTCTTTCTCCCGTCTTTCCCCTTAAAATAAAAATTGCTCCTTTTGTATCAATTGTTATGTCAGTATTCGTAAGTCTTAAGAATTCTTCAGGTCTTGCCCCGCTTTCATACATGCTTCCAATGAAGGCTTTTTTTTGGATCGAGGTTGCAGATTCAACTAACGTTTCAATTTCTTCTTCTTCCAAATATTCTGCCGTATCCAAAGTCTTTTCAGTATCACGTATATCCTTGCTAACTTTAACAGAAAACCACTTTACGTTTTCTGGATAATATTCATTATTACCGTACACTATTTTATAGAAGGACTTCAAAATTACCCTAAATTTTTCATGAGTGGATTTTTTGTACTTTTTTGTCTTCATCCACTCCAACAGTTCCTTTATTTCATCTTTTGAACAATAACGAAATGGCTTAGTTAGTTTATTTCTTAACAACAAAATTGCAGATAAATATCTTATAATCCACAGTGCCGATTTCTCTTGCTCTTTCAGATGTTCTACTAGCATTAAAACGTCAGATCTGTCGGGCTCTTTAAGTTGAGTATTAACTTTATTTATCCAGTTTTCAAGGCTCTTTGGTCTATTGTACAAATCCCGCATATTGCTTCTGCCTATGTTTATTCCATCGACAGGAGATAAATACACGGTGGTGTACTCATTTAATATTTTCTTGTTTCGATATGGAATTCGAACCGAGGATTCAATGGACTGGGTGGGATTTGAACCCACGACCTTTTGCTTGCGAAGCAAACATTCGTACCACTGAACTACCAGCCCCAAGAATGATGAACTAAAACCCCGATATAAAATGTCACAATTGATTTACTTGATTATGACTAGGATTAAATATATTCCATAAGCCTTATCGAAAAAACAAATATCCCAGTTTTAGTGGAATGGTCCTAATAAAGAAGGATAGTGTATTATTTAAGCAATATTTTTTATACCAATATCTGTTAAAAAAGGATATGATTGAAAATGATAAGAAAATCCAGGAGATGACAGATGAAGAATGGAAAAATAAACTTACACAGGAGCAATATGAAGTTTGCCGTGATAAAGGGACCGAAATACCATTTTCAGGAAAGTACTATTATTCAAAGGATAAGGGAATTTACAAATGTGTTTGCTGTGGAAATGAGTTATTCAAATCAGACACAAAGTTTGATTCAGGTACAGGTTGGCCAAGTTTCTATGCACCACTCAACCAAGATAGTGTAGAATATCATACAGATAATAGTTTTGGAATGAAGAGAGTTGAGATTACGTGTAAAAAATGTGGGTCACATCTTGGACATGTTTTTGATGATGGTCCTCTTCCCACGAATGAACGATACTGTATAAATTCTATATCTCTAAGATTAGTAAAAGAAAATGATGAAGATAAGGATATATGAAAAATTTACAAATTTTTTAATTTTCATCAAGTACTCTTTCCAACAGCCCTCATTGTTTCTTTGTATAGTGCTATTGCCTCTTCCCCATATCCTTGTAATCCATATTGAATTCCATCCTCACAAGTCACTTCGACAAAATAGTGTTCCATGCCATTATCCAACATCCGCAGCCGTTCATGATATCTTGTAATCTTGCCGTTCTCCTTACTACACAACACTATTAGTCGTTTCGGTGCATCCATATTACATCAATGTATTTAGATAATAACGATTCCTGATCCTTATTTACTGATTTTGTATGATGAGTCGACATACACCGGTTTCCTTTCTTTCCCCTTCAAAATATTTAGTTTCGATATTAAATGAAGCGACCCTAATGTCACTGAGAATCCAACTACATACCATTCCAACATTTCAATTATTCCTAATGATTCCATATCTTACATTGTCAGTGAATAATATTTAACAAGGACTAAGCTATGTTTATGAATAATCATAATATCTTCTAATAGCCCAATTTATTTACAATTATAATTTATTATCAATAACAATTTAGGGGCAAGATAAATAAGTTAAGTATAAAGAATCTTCATTTGAATAATAAATTATGTAGTAACATTTTTTCAAGTTAAATCATCATCGAGAGGGAGACGATATTGAATCATGATTCATGGTAGAGAAAGTCCACAAGCCTTAAGTTGATTTATCACATAGGTCACCTCATTGGTATCAACCCTTCCAATAGTTGACTTTGGATTACTCCCTACAAGTATGTTGATTAGTTGAGAAATCAATTCTGCGTCATAAAATGTTATCGTCTCAGAAAGTAATTGTGCTATTTTATTCGTGTCAAGAGAATTATTTATTTTACCGCTTAAAATTAAAGATGCAAATTTTTGGATTGATTCATAGATTCCGATATTGTATCCAATAAAGGCTATTTTCTCAGGTTTCTCTGTTAAAGGATCCATGATCTGAAATACTCATTGATATTTATTTATGTTTATAATCCGACAAGAATGTATTTTAAGAATTCGAGATATCTTCATAGAGCTTTTCTTAAGTCATCAAATATAAGTTCACCGAATGCACGAACCGAACTGATTGGATTATCTACAATGAATTAACCATTTCTGAATAATTATTTACCACGTTGTCAATATATTTATTGGTATTATAAATGAGATCGTTTACTAAATTTCTGTTCAACAAGTCATATAACTTTACTTTTTTATATTGTATCTTGCTGCCGAAGCCTTTATTTTCATCATATTTAAAATCTTTGTCTTTTATGCAAATGATATTACAGTCTACTAATTTTTT
>Ga0210378_10001591_pt1 | contig 11853 bp, 10 predicted proteins | sample PLM1_60_b1redo_FD_155465 | JGI IMG/M metagenome (GOLD analysis project Ga0210378, IMG submission 155465) | Groundwater sediment microbial communities from an aquifer in East River, Colorado, USA - PLM1_60_b1 redo | ecosystem: Environmental > Terrestrial > Soil > Riparian zone | place: USA: East...
GTACATGACCACGCACGCAGTCAGGTGACTCAAGCGCCGGCCCGGGACTGCCGGGCAGCATGAGATGCGTTCGCTTCCCCTCCTCGTCTGCCACGGAAAGGATCACCGAGATGGGCAAGACAAAGGACATCCGCGAGGCAGTCGAAGCAGAGCTCAACTTCGACCCGCGCGTCGACCCGACAGACATCACCGTCAAGAACGTGAACGGGGAGGTGGCGCTGAACGGCACCGTGCCGAGCTACCCGCAGTACCTGGAGGCCGCCGCCGCCGCGCAACGCGTCGCCGGCGTGACCCATGTGCACAATCACCTCGCGGTCCTGCTGCCGCCGGGCGACTACCGCGACGACGCGATGCTGACCACCGCGGCGAACAACGCGCTGACGCTGAACGTCACCGTGCCCCCCGGGATCGAGGCGACCGCCAACGACGGCAACCTCGAGCTGACCGGCACCGTCCGTTACGGCTCCCAGCGCGCCGCTGCCAGAAGGGCGGTCGCCGAGCTGACCGGTGTCCGGAGCATCAAGGATGACATTGTGTTCAGCGACGATGTCGACCCCACCAACGTCCTCTTCCTCGTCCAGGACGCGTTGGACCGCTATGCGGTGGTTGATGACGACAGCAACGTCGCGGTGACCACCAACGGGACCACGGTGACGCTCGCCGGTCAGGTCCGCACCTGGGCCGAGCACGATGCGGTGGTCGACGCCGCATGGATGGCCCTCGGCGTCTTCGACGTACGCGACGAACTCTCCGTCACCGGCTGAGCGCGCAGGCCCGGCACGGGCAGCGGCGGCGACGACGTGGCGGCGAGCAGGAGTCTGGGCACCCGGCCTAACGCGCCGGCCAGCGGGGCGTCGTCACAGCAGAAGGGCCGGCGGCGGAGAGCGATGCGGTGGATCGTGCGCGGCGTGCTGTTCGTGGCACTGGCCGCTGGCGTGTTCAGCCTGCTGCCACGGCTCGGTGGACTGAGGCAGGACGCCACCGGTCTGCGGCACGCCCGCCCGGCCTTCGTGGCGGCGGCGGTCGTGGCGCAGGCGGTGTCGCTCGGGTGCTATGCCCTGCTGTATCGCCGGGTGCTCGCCTCGCTCGGGGCGCGGCTGCCGTTTCGGCAGGCGGTTCGGGTCACGCTCGCGACCTTCCTGGTCAGCCACGTCACCCCGTTCGGATCGGCGACCGGCGCCCTGCTGAACGTGAGCGTGCTGGAGGCGGAGGGCATCGCCGCCTCGACGACCGGCGAGGCGATCGGCCTGACCACCGTGGTATCGACGTCCGCGCTGATAGCCCTGTTCGGCGCCGGGTTGGTGGCGACGGCCGGCCAGCACATCTCGCCGGGCTATCTGGTGGCCGCGGGCATAGCACTCGCCCTGGTCGTATCCGCGGCGGCCATCGTGCTCCTGGTGGGCGCCCACCCCGCGATCGCTGAGCGGGCCGGGCGCCGGGCGGCGGGGTTGGCTCGGCACGTCCGGCGGAGCATCGACCCAGAGCGGGTGGCCAGAACAAGCAAGCGGCTCGTCTCGCTCGCCCGGTCCGCGCTGACCGGACGGGCGTTCGGAGAAAGCTTCGGGTTCGCCTCGGCCGACCTGCTGCTCGACCTGCTCACGCTCGATCTGGTGTTTCTCGCTTTCGGGTACCAGCCGGGCTTCGGACCACTGGCGGTCGCCTACGCGGCGGCGAACATCGCAAGCGCCATTCCCATTACGCCCGGTGGGCTGGGAGTAGTAGAGGTCACCCTGGTGGCGATCACCGTCGGCTTCGGCGCGCCGCGAGCAACGGCAGTCCTCGCCGTACTCGGCTACCGCGTCGTGAACTACTGGCTCCCGCTGCTCCCCGGCGCAGTGGCCTACCTCCGCCTCAGGCTCAGCTCGAAAGCAGGTGACAAAGCATGATCCCGCTCTCCGACGGCATCCCGGCGCGCCGCTTCCCGGTCGTGAACGTCGCGTTGATCGTGGCGAACTTCTCGGTGTGGATCTTCTACGAGCTGCCGCACCTCGACTCGGCGGTCGCGCACGCGTCGTTCTACCCCTGCACCGTCGACGGCTCCTGTGCCGGCCCCGAGCCGTGGGGCGTCAGCTGGGTCACCGCCATGTTCCTGCACGGCGGCTGGGACCACATCCTCGGCAACATGCTCTTCCTGGCGATCTTCGGGAAGAACGTCGAGGACGCCTTCGGGAGGCTGGGCTACCTGGTGTTCTACTTCGCCGGCGGCTTCGCGGCGACGGTGGTGCAGACGGCGATGACGCTGCTGGCCGGCAACGCCGCCGCGGAGCACGTTCCGAACCTCGGTGCCAGCGGGGCGATCGCGGCGGTCCTGGGCGCGTACTTCGTGATCTACCCGAACTCCCGGGTCACCACGCTCGTCGTCTACTTCCCGGTCAAGATCTCCGCCTGGTTCTTCCTCGGCGCGTGGTTCTTCTACCAGCTCGTGGAGGCGAACTTCGGGTTCGTCAGCGCCCGAGCCAACGGCGGCGGGGTCGCCTTCTTCGCACACGTCGGCGGGTTCGTCTTCGGCATCCTGGTCGCCTGGCTGGTCACCCGCGCCGGGCGGGTCGCGGCCAACGAAGGTGCGCCGGAGTTCGGCGCCCCGGCCTGACAGCGAGCTCAGGCGACGTGGATTCGGGAGGCCAATTGGGCGCGCGAGGTGATGTTGAGCTTGGGGAAAATGCGGTACAGGTGCGAGCCGACGGTGCGGGGAGACAGGAACAGCCGCTGGCCGATCTCCCGGTTGGACAGTCCCTGCGCGGCTAGCCGGGCGATCTGCGACTCCTGCGCGGAGAGCGTGTCCTGGGCGGCTGGACCGGCTGGACCGTCGGCGGCGGGGCGTTCCCCGGTGGCGCGCAGCTCGGCGCGGGCCTGCTCGGCCCAGGTGGCGGCGCCGATCACCTCGAAGGTGGTCCGGGCGGCACGCAGCAGCTCCCGCGACTCGGCGACCCGGCGATGCCGGCGCAGCCAGCCACCGTAGGCCAGCTCGAGCCGGGCCTTCGTCCACGGCCAGCGGACCAGGTCTTCGCGCAGGGCGGCGAGGTAGAGCCGTTCGGCATCCTCGTCGTCGGCCAGCACCGCCCGGGCGTAGCAGAGCTGGACGCGCAGGGTCGGTGACGGCGTCGTGCGGGCGACCACCTCCAGCTCGGCGACCACGGCAGCGGCATCGTCCCGGCGCCCGGCGCGGACTGCCGCTTCCGCGAGGAACATCACCCCGTGGAACCGCTCCGTTTCGTGGAAGCTCGGGTCGGCGGGATCGAACAGCCGGCGCAGGGCCGCGTACGCCTCGGCGTGGCGGCCGGCGCTGATCCAGCCGAAGCCTCGGGCGAGCTGGACGCAGGCCAGCAGGTCGGTGAGGCGGCGACCGTCGGCGGCGAGTTCGGCATCTGTGGCCAGCGACTGCGCGCGGTCGTTGTCGCCGCGCAGCGCGACGACCATCGTGTGCAGCAGGAGGGTGCCGATCTCCCAGATCGGCTCGCCGGTCTCGTGCGCGAGGCGGCGTCCTTCTTCGGCGAGCGCGGCGGCCCGGTCCCAGTCGCCCAGTTCGATGCGACCCAGTATCTGCATGGTCAGCACGTGGGAAAGCAGGCCGAGCCGGCCCTGCTCGCGCAGCCTCGTCCCCGCCCGGTCGAGGAAGTCGGCGGCGCGGACGGGATCGCCGACCGCGTGCGCGGCCATCCCGAGCAGGCGCAGCGCGCCGGCGTCGGCGACCTTCTCGATGGCGACGCGGGAGAGTAGGTCGATGACGGCTCGGGCCTCGCGCACCGGCTCGGCGACGGCCAGCGCCGCGACGTACCGGGGATCGCCCTCGGCGCCGCGCAGGTGCCGGGTGACCTCGACCACCCGGGCCCGGGCGGCCGGTCCGGCGTCGGCCCACCAGCACCGCAGGGCGGCTCCCAGCAGGAGGTTGAGCGCGAGGTCGAGGTCGTCGGCCGCCATCGACCGCTGGGCGATGTCGCACAGTTCCAGGACGCGGGTGGCGTCGCCGGGTATGCCGTCGGTGAAGATCTCCCGAAGCCACTCCATCCGCGCCAGGTCCAGATCGGACAGTGCGGTGCGGGACGCCGCCGCGAGCAGCCGGTCGACGATGTCGGCCCGGCCCAGTTCGAAGGCGTGCTCGGCCGCCAGCAGCAGCCGCCGGCCCCGTTTTGCCGGGTCGGTGGCCAGTTGCGCGGAGCGTTCCAGTGCCCAGATGGCGGAGGTGATCGAGCCGCGGCGCAGTGAGGTGTTGTGGCTGGCCGCAAGCTCGTCGGCGACTTCGTCGTCGGGTCCGACGATCGACTGGGCCCGGTGCCAGGTGCGCCGGTAGGGCTCGTTGACGAGCACGGTCGCGAGCGCCGCGTTGGCCGCGTGCCGGCGGCCGAGGGTCTCCGCCTGGAGCACACCGGAGCGCACCAGGGGGTGCCGGAAGGTCACCCGCATCTCGTCGAAGCGCAGCAGCCCGGCCGCCGCGGCGATGTCCAGGACGTCGACGTTCACCTGCCGCCCGGCCAGGACCGCAGCGGCGGCGAGGATCTCCGGCAGCTCGTCGACGGAGTCGACCGCGGCGACGAGCAGGGCGTCGCGGGTGGCCGCGGGCAGTTCGGCCATGCGCCCCGCGAAGGCCCGCTCCAGCCGCGCGGTCAACGGCAGGAACGGCGGGACCAGCTCCGCCGCAGGCTTGGTCGCCGCCCGCAGGGCGGCGGGCAGTTCGACCAGGGCGAGGGGGTTGCCGAGCGCCTCGCGCAGGATTCGTTCCTGGTCGGCGTAGCCGAGGCCGGCGGCGCTGCGGGTCAGGACACCCCGGGCGGAGGCGTCGTCCAGTCGGAGGAGGTCCAGCTCCGGCAGCCCGGCCGCGATGAACGGTCCGGGGTGGCCCTTGCGGACCGAACCGATGATGACGACCGGATCACTGCCCACCCGGCGGGCGACGAACGCGAGCGCGTCCTGGGTAGGCTGATCGAGCCACTGCATGTCATCGACGATGACGGCGACCGGGCGTTCCGTGGCGGCATTCGCCAGGAGGTCCAGCGCAGCGAGCGCGATCATGAACGGCTCGGGTGCCGGGCTGTCCTCGGCCCCGAACGCGGACATCAGGGCACGCCGCTGGGCGGTTGGGAGCGCGACTGCGGTGGACAGCAGGGGACGCAGCAGTTGATGCAGGCCGGCGAACGGCAGCCGCGCCTCGGCCTCGACACCGGTCGTTTCCAGCACCTGCAGGCCGGCGGCCCGGGCGTGCCGGGCCGCAGCCCGGATCAGCGTAGATTTGCCGATTCCCGCCTCGCCGAGCAGGACGAGCGCGCCGCCCTGGTCGGGTGCCTGCTCGACGAGCCGAGTCAGCGCCTGTAACTCGCCGGCCCGACCGAGGATGCCTGGTGCCGTCATGGTGTCGGACCACCGCCAGGAGACACGGGCGCCGAGGCCGCGTCGGTAGGCTCGACACGGAACCCGATCCAGCAGGCGGACCAGATCACGTGCAGGTAAACGAACCGCATCGAGCCGCTGAACGCCATGATGCGGGCGGCGACCCGGTTTTCGACGCGCTCATGGTGCCCGTCCACCAGCAGCCGGGCCGCCGTCATCGCCGCCGGCCGAGAGGTCACGGCAGCGCCCGCACCTTGCGCATGATCGTCTCTGGGTCACTATCCACCGGAACCGTGGCCAGCACCAGGTCACCGTCCGCATCGGCCCAGAGGTCCTCGCCCGCGACAAGCCCCCACCGGCCCTCCGCCTGCCGCGGCGGCGCGGACCCGAGCCAACCGACCACGCCGGGGACGGCACCGTGCGGCCAGGCCGGGGCAGCGTCGGTGCGGACGAACACCGGCCAGTCGTAGTGGGCGGCAAGGTTCAGGACGGGCTGGTAGGCCGGCGCAGGGACCAGGTCGGCCGCCACGGTCGGGCCCTCGTCGAGGAGCAGCCCGTCCACGCCGGCGCCGGCGAAGATCCGCAGCAGGTCGGCGACGTACACGGCCGCGGTCTCGGCGCGGTCTGCGTCCGGGGGCGCGGGCTCCTGTCCGGCCTGCGCGGCGGCGTCGGACAGCCACCGGGCGGGTGCGGGTAGCGCCAGCACCGTCGGCGCCGTGGTGCGGCCGGCGGTGAGGGCGATGACCGCCTGCTGCCCGTGTGCGCGGGCCGTGTCGTCGGCGAGCAGGACGCGCAGCGGGTAGCCGGGTCGGCTGCGGGCGGTCATGGCCTGCCGGAGCCGGTCGTCGGCGCCCTGCTGGGCGTACAGGTCGGCAAGGTCGACCAGCAGCGCGTCGGAGCCGAACATGTCCTGCGCCTTGCCGTAGAACGCGGCGAGCTCGCCGGGCGAGCCCCACGGCACGGGCTGGCCGGCCAGCAGCTTCTGCCGGCAGTAGGCCAGGGTGTCGAACCAGACTGCCCGCCTGCGGCCGGAGGGCGGGCTGGCCAGGCTGGCCAGCAGGTCGGTCATGAGGCGGCCTCCCGAGTGAGCATCGCAGCGCAGCGAGGAGCGGAGCGAGGGGGCCGCCGGGCTGGCAGGGTCATTGCTGGCCGGTCGACGTCGGATCGCCCCGCAGCGCCTGCAGCTGCGCCTCTAGCTCGGCGATGCGGGCCTGCTGCCCGGCCAGGGCGACCACGTTCGGGTCGGGCAGCATGATCGGTGGCAGCTCGCTCATCGGCGCGGCCACCCGGACCGGTCCGTGGGTGGTCCAGGCGGTGGCGTGGATGGTGCGGTTGTCCTCGCCCCAGGAGCCGTAGTAGGGCAGGTGGGGAGGTGGCTCCGCAGTGACCCAGTCCGCGACGAACTCGGCGTACGGCCGGCCACGCCGGCGGCGCGCCGCGCGTTCGGCGTCCCGGGCCGCCGCGGTGGCCTCGGTGTCGACCGCCAGGTTCTGCTCGTCGTAGACCACGAGGTAGATCGCGCGGGCGACCTCGTGGGACAGGTAGCCGGCGGCCACGTCGGCGACGACGGCCTCGGGGTCGCGCTCGAGCACGTCGCCGTACCCGCCGCCGGCGCCCTGGCAGATCATGTAGACCTCGCCCTCGTCGGCGAGCTCGAAGCCCATCCCCATGTGGTGGGTGGAGTACCGGGCCTCGGGGAAGGGACGGGAGTTCATGACGGCCTCGTAGTCGAACGACCACCCGCCCGGGCGGTCGCGGAGGTGGTCGAAGACGTTGACCCCCTTGACCTTCGCCAGCGGGTAGGCCGGGCAGCCGTAGCCGCCGAACATGCCGGGGATGGCGGGGAACTTCGATCCACTGGAGACGGTCGCGAAGCCCCACAGCGGGGTGCCCCTGGCCGCGACGGCGATCTCGTAGCCCATCCCGCCCCGGTACTTGCCGAACCCCTGCGCGTCGCGCTTGATCTTCTTCGAGGTGAGCTGGAGGAACGGCACGTCGTCCTCGATGATCTCCTGCTCGCCGATGTCGGCCATAGCCGCGAAGAACGGGGCCATGGAGTGTTCGCCGTCGCGGTGCGCCCGTGCGCCCCCGCCCATGCCGTTGAGGTCCGCGCACACGTTGCCGGCGAACTCGCCGTGCTGGGTGACGCCGCCGAACAGGAACGTGTTGATCTGGTTGAACCAGGGCGCGATCACCGACCCATACTTCTCTGGGCAGGAGTACTGCATCTTGGCGAACAGGGCCTGGGTCACCCCGAAGGTCTTGAAGATGCTCTGCAGGCTCTGCCCAAGCGGCGCGTCGATGCCCGGGTCCGACGCAGCTGCCCTCGTCGGTGAGTACCTCGATCGGGTTCATCACGCTGATCCCGCGGGGCAGGTCCGGCCAGAAGAACCCGAGAAACGCCTGGTTCATCCCGCACTTGGCGGAGCCGAGCGTGGCGTTGAAGGCGCGGTTCATGATCTGCGGCGCGGCGCCGCGCCAGTCGATGGTGAGCTCGTCGCCGGAGACGGTGATCGCGCACGGGTACTTCAGCAGCACGTTCTCCCGAAGGGTCGAGTCGGAGAAGAGGTTGACCCGGTAGGTCCCGTCGGGCATCTCGCGGATGCGGCGCCTGGCCTCGGCCTCGACGTCCTCCAGCGACTTGCGCAGCGACAGGATGAACGCGTCCCGGCCGACCTCGTCGACCAGGGCGAGCAGCCGTTCCTTGATCCGCTGCGCCGAGTACAGCTTCACCTTCAGGTCCTGGTACTGCAGCTTCGGCTCGCGGACCGAGTTCTGCAGGAAGGTGAGCAGGTCGCGGCGGATCTGCCCGCGTTCGACGATCTTGAACGGGCTCATCCGGATGCCGTCGTCGTAGGCGGACTCCGAGCTGGAGGGCATCCCGCCGGGCTCCTTGGCGCCGTTCTCGCCCTCGTGGATGATCGTGGCCACCCAGGCGATCAGCTCGCCGTGGTAGAAGACCGGCAGGATCATGCTCTGGTCGGTGTTGTGGATGTTGCCGTAGCGGGCGTCGTTGTGGATGAACGCGTCACCGTCGTGCACGCCGACCGTCGGGTCGCCGATCCAGTACTTGTTGATGAAGCGCACCGGGTAGTGCAGCACCGAGGCGAAGGCGAGCACGCCGCCGGTGCTGATGTGGATGAGGTCGCCGGAGGCGGAGTAGACGGCGCTGGTGAGGTCGCCCCACTTCGCGCCCGGGGCGGCGCCGGTCTGCGCCATCATCTCGAACGCCTCGTCCAGCCCGGCGACGAGCCGCTTGCGTACCCGGTCCAGGGCGTTCGCGTCGACCGGGCCGGACAGCAGCCGCTCCTCCTCGGCCGTGCGCGGCGCCATCCGGTGGTTGGTCATGATCTCCGGGTCGGGCCCGAGGAACAGCGTCGTCTCGATGAGGAACCGGTCGACCCACTCCTGGTCCTCGGGGCTGAACTGCTGCTTGGCCAGCTCGGTCATCGGGAGTCTCCCGTCAGCTCTTCAGGAACCAGATCGCGCCCTGGCCGCCGGCTTCCAGCCGCCAGCCGGGTTCGACCAGGTAGGTGGTCGTCGGGATGGTGACCGCGGCCGGCCCGTGCACGACCAGCCCGGGTTCGAGCGCCGTCTCGTCGTACCCGGGGGTCTCCACCACGCCGTCGACGCCGACGAAGTGGCAGGGCCGGGAGCCGACCGGGGTGGCCGGCGTCGGTGCCCCGCCGGGTATGGCGGCGTCGAACTCCACCGTCTCGCCCTGCACGTAGGAGGCGACCCGGATGGTGCTGATCCGGATGCCGGCCTCCGGCGACTGGCTGCCGGCGCCGAAGCGGCGGCCGTAGTCGTCGGCGAACAGGTGCATGAGCGCGACCACGTCGCGCACGCTCGAAAGCCGGCTGCGGTCGGCGACGACCGCCATGGTCACGAGTTGGTTGCCGTAGCGCATGTCCACCTCCAGCCGGTGCCGGACCGCGTCGGCGGGCAGGCCCTGCCGCAGCAGGTCGGCCCGGCCCCGCTCCTCCAGCTCGGCGACGATGCCGTTGAAGCGGCCGAAGTCGGTGAAGATCGTGCTGGTCGATGCGTCGAACAGGACGACCGGCACGGTGCGCTCATGGATGTGCAGCTGGGGGGTGTTGCCGGCGCCGAGGGCGGAGAACACCGCGCTGTACGGGGGCGCCAGCACCCGGTCGACGCCGAGGTGCCCGGCGATGCCGCAGGCGTGCAGCGGGCCGTTCCCGCCGTAGGCGAGCATCGTGAACTCCTCCGGCAGGTAGCCGCGGATGCGCAGCTCCTTGGCCATCCCGGAGGCCATCTGTTCGTCGACCTCGGCCCTGATCAGCTTGGCGATCTCGACCGGCTCCAGGTCGAGATGGTCGGCGAACTCCTCCTCGATCGCGAACACCGCGCGCTTGACGTTCAGCGGGATCCGGCCGCCGGCATAGCGCTCCGCGTCCAGGTAGCCGAGCAGCAGGTCGGCGTCGGTCACCGTCGGGCGCATGCCGCCGCGGTCGTAGCAGGCCGGGCCGGGGTCGGAGCCGGCGCTGCGCGGGCCGACCGACACCGAGTGGTGCAGCCGGTTGTAGGAGGCGATAGAGCCACCGCCGGCGCCGAGGGTGACCAGGTGGATCATGGGGAGGCTGACCAGCCAGCGGTCGATGGTGGGCATGAAGTCGTAGTGCTTGACCCCGTCGGCCGGGACCAGGCCGATGTCGAAGCTGGTGCCGCCCATGTCGGTGGCCACCACGTGGCCGAGGCCGGCCTCCTTGGCCAGATGCTCGCTGGCCGCGACGCCGGCGACCGGTCCGGAGTGGATGGTCTGCAGCGCGTCGGTGGAGTTCAGCTGCGCCATCCCGCCGGAGTTGTGGTTGACCAGCATCGGGTGGGGGTAGCCGTGCTCGCGCAGGTTCTGCTCCAGTTCGGACAGCGCGTGGTACATCGTCGCGTGCAGGAACGCGTCGATGATCGTCGAGCTGGCCCGCACGTACTCGCCCTTGCGGCCGGAGAGCTGCTGGGACAGCAGCATCGGCACCGCGCCGAGCTGGTGCGCCGGGTACTCCTCCAGGAAGATCTCCTGCACCCGCAGCTCGTGCGCCGGGTTCTCCACCGCGTTGGTCAGGCACACGACCAGCGCCTGCGCGCCGGCGTCGACCAGCTCGCGCAGGCGGCGGCGCACGTCGTCGTCGTCGAGGGTGAGCAGTACCCGGCCGGCGTAGTCGACCCGCTCCCGCACCGAGCGGATCAGCCGCTGCGGCACCAGCGGAGCCGGCCGGGTGGCGCTGGACAGGTCGTTGCGGGCCAGCTCGTCCAGCCCCTCGCCGTACCCGCGGCCGCGGGAGAGCGGGATCGTCGCCTCGAAGCCGGCGGTGACGATCGCCCCGACCTGCGGTCCCTTGCGCTCGATGAGCGCGTTGGTGCCCAACGTGGTGGCGTACCGCACCGAGTCGACCGCCCCCAGCACCGCGTGCCGGTCCATCCCGAGGCTCGTGCAGGCGTGGTCCAGCGCGTCGTTGAAGCCCTGCGCGAGGTTGTGGTGCGTGGTCAGCGCCTTCGCCTGGATGTACTCGCGGTCGAAGGCGACGAAGCAGTCGGTGAAGGTGCCGCCGATGTCCACCGAGACGCGCCGCATGGTCAGTCCTCTCGTCTTGGGGATGTCCTCAGTGGACGTCCTCAGTGGACATCTCGGGCGCCGGTCTGGACGTCGGCGTCCCGGCCGAGCGGGATCACGGTAGTCGGCGACCGCCTCGCCCACTGCGCCCGCAGCGCGACGACGTCGACCTCCATGTCGAAGGTCGGCGGATGGCCCGGCGGCAGGTACTCGGTCTCCACCTGGGTGCCGCAGCCGGGGCAGCAGTACTCCAGGATCCGGCACCACGCCGGGTCCGGGGCGAAGGTGAACTCGTACCGGGTCGGGTCGATCAGCGGGCGGTGGATCTCCCGCGGGTCCCGGTCGTGCACCAGGGTGCCCTCCTTGTAGTTGCCCCGGGCCGGGGCCAGGTCCTGCCCGCAGCGCCGGCACAGCCACCGCTCGGTGTCGAGGTCGATCTCCAGGTACTCGGTCATCGGGACGCGCATCAGATGCTCCCCCGGTCGGTCGGTCGGTCAGCAGCAGGTCGCCCGCCGCGGTGGTCCGGGCCTGCCAGCCGGCTGGCAGCCGCATGGTGAAGAACGGGCCCTCGATGACGGCAGGGCCGCCGACCCGTGCGCCGGGTGGCTGGGCGACGAGCGCGATCACCGGCAGCTCGGCGACACCGCCGTCCCGCCGGCGTACCGCGCGGGTGCCGCTCGCCACCGCCGCCGAGTCGGTCACCTCGCCGACCTCCGCGGCGGCGACGTGTGGCAGCGGCGCCACGACCGTCAACTCGAGCGAGGCCAGGTCCCCGTCCTGCAGGTGTTGGGAGGCGCCGGCCGGATCCGGCAGGTCGACCGTCACATCCGTCCCATCGCGCTCCACCCGCAGCCGCCACGCCTGCACGCAGTCGGCGAGGTCGACGCCCTCGGCGTACATGTCGCGCCCTGCCCGCTCACGCTGCTCCCGGACGACCTCGGCCACCGCTGCGGTGTCGGGCA
>Ga0210378_10001592_pt1 | contig 11850 bp, 7 predicted proteins | sample PLM1_60_b1redo_FD_155465 | JGI IMG/M metagenome (GOLD analysis project Ga0210378, IMG submission 155465) | Groundwater sediment microbial communities from an aquifer in East River, Colorado, USA - PLM1_60_b1 redo | ecosystem: Environmental > Terrestrial > Soil > Riparian zone | place: USA: East...
CCGTGCGCCGCGGAGATCTCCAGCCCCGAGGCCCAGACCGCGTCAAACCCCGCCTCCTCGGCCAGCCTGGCGGTCAGCCCGTCGTGCGCCCCGGCGACCTTCAGCAACCGGCCTCGAGCGAACGCCTCCCGCAGCACGGCGGCGCGCCTGGTCGGCGCCTCCATCGGCCTGTTTGGCGTAATGGTCATCATGGCACCCCCATATTCCTAACACTGTCCGTTTCAGCGGCGTCCATCTCAGCGGCGCCCACGAAGGTCGCCAGCCGGTCGGCGGCTTCCTCCAGCACGTCCGGGGTCACCGCGACGCACAACCGGAGATGGCCCGGCAGGCCGAAGGTCGAGCCAGCACGCAGGCGGACCGCGGCACGCTCCTCGAGCACGCGGCAGAGAGCACGGTCGTCCGCGGCGCCGAACTGTCGGCGCGCGAGCAGCGCGGACGCGTCGAGGCAGACGTAGATCCCTCCGACGGGTATCACCGGCCGCATCATCGGCACGGTCGAGAACGCGGCCACCGCCCGCTCGCGCAGCGCCGCCAACCGCTCGGCCCGGTCGCTCACGGCATCCGCGTGACCCGCGTCTCGCAGCACCGCGGCGACTGCGGTCTGGGCCAGGGTGCTGACCGGACCCGTGGTGTGTGCGACGACGTCCCGGACGGCTTCGGTGACCTGCGGCAGCGACCAGATCCAGCCGATGCGCAGTCCGGCGAGTGCATGCACCTTCGCTGCACCGCCTACTACGACCTCGTGCCCGCTGGCACGGACTGCACCGCTGTTGGCGCAGTACGCCCAGTAGATGTCGTCGGAGATCAGGTACACGCCGTGGTCGGCTGCCCAGTCTCGGATCGACCGCATCGTCGGCTCGTCGTACGCCGCTCCGGTCGGGTTGACCGGACTATTGATGATCACGGCCTTGGTGCGCGGCGTGCGCGCACGCTCCAGCAGCCCCGGGTCGGCCAGCCAGCCGGTCGCTGGATCGCCGGGCACCAGCACCGGCTCTGCTCCGCCGAGCCGCAGCATCTTCGGGTAGTGACTCCAATGTGGTTGCGGCACCAGAACATCGCCGCCGGCTGCCGTGGCCGCGACCGCGGCTAGCAGGCCGTGCCGGCCGCCTGCGGCGATTGTGATGTCCGCTGTGGAAACGGGCTGCCCGCTGCGCTGCCGGTAGTGCTCGGCGACCGCCGCGCGGAGGTCGGCTTGACCGTGCGCGGGGGCATATGCCGTGACGCGCTCCGCCGCCGCGAGCGCCTTCCTCGCCGGCACCGGCAGGGGCTCGACCAGTTGACCGGAGGACAGGTCGATGACGTTCATGCGTGCTCGTCCTGCGGCTCTACCAGCGGCTCGACCCCGGTGAGCGCAGCGACCTTCGCCAGGTCCTCGACGACCTGCGGCAGCAACGGGATCCCGTTCGCCGCACGCTCCTCGGCGGACCGGCGCCGCCGGTCGCCCGGCAGCCTCACCGGCACGCCCGGCTGCGCTGCCCTGGCGCCGCGCAGCTCATCCGCTAGCCGATCAACCTGCTCGACGACGACGGCGGCGGCGCCGACGGCAGCGATGTCCATGCACAGCACGAACTGACCCAGGTCGGCTCCGTCCTCGCCGTAGGTGTGTGCACTCCAGCTCGCACCGGCCAGCGGGCCACACAGCAACTCGGCAAGTAGCGCGAGCCCGGACCCTTTGTGCCCGCCGTACTCCTCGCCGCGCCCACCGAGCGGCAGCAGCGCGTACCCGGCCCTGGACTTCAGCCCAGCGACGACGCTCGGGATGTCCGTCGAGGTCTGTCCGTCCGGGCCGAGCACCCAGCCCGGGAGCATCGGGCGCCGCTCGCGGTGCAGCCGCTCAAGCTTCCCGCGCGGGACGATGCTGGTCGCCGCGTCGAAGCAGATCGGCTCGCCGGTGGTGGGGACGGCATAGCTCAGCGGGTCGGTGCCGAACATCGGGTGAGCCGCCCCGACCGGTGCGACCTGCGGTGTGGCGTTCGTTGTCACCAGCGCGAACATGCCGGAGCGTGCGGCACGCTCGGTGTACCAGCCGGCAATGCCGATGTGGTTGGACCGGCGAACCAGCACGCAGGCGACACCATGGCTTCGGGCGCGCCCGACGGCCAGATCCACGGCGAAGCAGAGCGCGGGTTGGCCGAGACCGTTGTGCGCGTCGAGCACGGCCACTCCGCCGTGATCCCGGACGGTCTCCAGCTGCGCGGCACCGTCGATGGTGCCGTCGCGAAGGCCCTCCACGTACCGGCGCAGTCTGGCGACGCCGTGGCTGTCCACGCCGGCCAGGTCGGCGGCGGCTAGAACCTCCGCGGTCAGCTCGGCGTCCGCTCGGCGGGCACCTACCGCGGCCAGCGCCTCCGCGGCGAACGTGGCCAGCGCGCTGGGCGGGATCCGGATCACGGTCGCACCACCGATCCCCTGAGCAACCACGCCACGCAGGCGTCTTCGGCCGCACGCGCCAGGCCGCACCAGAGATCCGCGCCGGTCACGGCGCCCGTTGCGCCCGTTGGCGGCGGCCGTACGTCGACGACCGGGTGCTGGCTGACAAGAGCCCCCGGGGCATCCCCGGCGAACTGCACCGCGACCACGGCGGTCGGCAGCCCGCGCTTGCGGCGCCGGTCGGCGACCGCTCCGGGCAGCTTGCCAATCCAGGTAGTGGCGTCGACCTTTCCCTCACCGGTGATCGCCAGAGCGGCCGTGCCGACTGCGTCGTCCGGGTCCAGCAGAGCGAGTAGTCGCTCCGCACCAGGACCGGCTGTAGTCAGAACCACCGAGGAGAGCCCGAAGCCGATGCCGCCGCCCGCACCGAGCCATTGCCGGTAGAAGCGCGCTCGTATCTCCGGCACGCCCGCGTCCTCGAGCAGGTCGACGAGATGGTGGAGCGCAGCCTCCGCCACGGACCGGTCGCGCTCGGTCAGGCCCTTCTGCGCGCCGAACGACGCAATGCTGCCGGCCAGCGGTGTGCGCACGTCGGAGAGCAGTTGGACCTCCACGTCCGCCAACATCCGGCGCGCCGGTGCAACATCGACCCGGACTGCCTGAGACAGCGCTCCTGGTCGCGGAGTCAGCTCCCGACCTCGGGCATCGAGGAATCGGGCGCCCAGCGCGGCCAGCGCGCCGGCGCCGCCGTCGACGACGGCCGTTCCGCCGAGGCCTACCAGGACCCTCGACGCTCCGGCCGACACGGCCGCGGCGAGCGCCTGCCCCACTCCACTGGAAGTAGCGTCCAGCGGACGCAACTCGTCCGCCCGCAGCGCACGAAGCCCGCAGACGGCGGCGGTCTCGACCGCCGCGGTGCATCGCTCCAGGATCAGCCATGGCACCCGGCGGAAGCGGCCGAGCGCATCGAGAGCCGTCGTGGACATCCAGCGGGCCGTCCCGATGGCAGCCAGCGCGTCGAGCGTTCCGTCACCGCCGTCGGCGAGCGGCAGGACAGACACGCGCGAGCCGGGAAGGGCCCGCCGAACGCCCGCGGCGAGCGCGTGCGCGACCTCCGCCGCGCTGGCGAAGCCACGCAGGCAGTTGGGTACGACGACCACGTTGGGGCTTGTGGGTGCCAGTCGTCGTGGAGCGCCTGTCACTGCGTGCTGCCCGAGCAGCGCCGCACCCATGTGCGCAGGAGCAGCCGGCCGCGGTCTGGTTCGTCGTGAAACTCGGTGCGCCCGTGCAGCAGGGAGAGATTGTCGAACAGCGCGAGCTCGCCCGGAAACAGCATCCCCGTCCTAGTGAGCCGGCCAGAGTCGACGATCTCGTCGAGAGCATCGAGCGCGGCGCGTTGCGGCGCCGTTAGCGGCGGTACGCCAGGATGCTCATGCCCACGCTCAATGTAGCTGCGCAGATAGGTGATCGCCGGCCGGCTGCGCTGGGTGAACAAGATTGGTTTGACCGTCGTTGGAAGCTGGCCGGGCGCGTGGTCGCCGCGTCGGTCAAAATGAAAAGGCGCGCGAAGCAGCTCGAGGGTCCCCGGCCGAGTGGACAGTTCGCGCTGCACGTCTCGCACGTGCACGAGCTGCAGGGCGCCGCCTTGTCTCGCTTGTCGTACGCAGGACAGCGCGAAGACATCCGGCGCGGGCAGCGGTGCTTCGGCGCCATCGGTATGCAGGCTTCCCCCGAAACGAGAGTCGGAGTACCGAGCCCGTTCCCCTTCGCCGATGGCGGTTCCCCGGTCACGCACTTCACGGACGAGGGCACCTTCACGATTCTGTGGCAGAGGCTTTCCGAGCAGGTGGCTAACCCGGAGCACCGCGCACTCGGCGCGCTCCACATCGGCCGGAAGCCCGGTGAGCACGAGTACGCCGAGACCAGCATCCAAGTAACTGCCAACCAGCTCTGCCAACTCGGCCCGTGCGCCGGAAGCATCCGCCGCGTCCTGAGCGGGACCCGTCAGAAACTCTCCAAGCCGCTCACTCATCGACACCCGGGCGGAGTCGAAACCGTCTCCAGCGTGCTGGGCTGGACCTGCTGCGCTAACCGCTGACAAGCTGCCACCCCTCAGTGCGGACGCGATACTACGTTTGGCGCGTGTTGGTATTTATTTAGTGACTGTTCACGCGATGTACATCATTAGGCTAGTTGGAGGTCGGTGTCTGTCAAGTCGGTTTCCCATCCAGCACCCGGTTTCCCGTCCAGCACCCACTCGACCCGGCCCGGCGACTCGCGCCGCTCGTTGACCCGGCCGAGCGTCGGGCGCACCGCGGTGGCGACCTCGGCACGCGGCGGCTCGGAGGTCAAGCGACGCGGCCCGAGCCCGAAGAGATGCACGAGGACTTGGACGAACGAACCGGTCATCTGGTTCCGCGGTGGGACAGAAAGGCCGGTTCGTCGCGGCGTTGCCGTCGGCTGCCCGAGCGTGCAGCGATGCTGCGATCTAGTCAGTCGCCGGTCTCCCTGCGGGCAGGCCCGAGCCGCTGAGCGGTCAACCGCCCAGCGGTCGGTGCGGGCCGCCGATGGCTCCGGTGAGCTGACCGCGTGACGCTGTGGGGTTCCAGACGTCGGTGCAGGGCCTGTGGCCTGCGCCAGTGGCGGCAGTGTGGCTGCTGGATGATCGTGAGCCGTGTCGCTGCGGCTGCTCTATCTGATCTTCGCCCGGCTGGTCGGCTGGCTCGTGCTGCTCGCCCGCTTCACCGCGTCCAAGGACGCCGAACTGCTCGTGCTGCGGCACGAGGTCGCGGTACTTCGGCGGAGCAACCCCAGACCGCGGCTGGACTGGGCCGACCGGGCGATCCTGGCCGCGTTGATCCGACGGCTGCCGAAGACCGTGAAGAACCACCGGCTTGTCACCCCTGGCACCGTGCTGCGCTGGCATCGCCGCCTCGTCGCGAACAGGTGGACCTACCCGAACCGCACCGGCCGCCCGCCCGTACCCAAGGAAGTCGCCGCACTCGTCGAGCGGCTGGCCAGGGACAACGCGTCATGGGGATACCAGCGCATCCAGGGCGAGCTGCGCAAGCTCGGCCACCGGGTCGCCGCCTCCACGATCCGCCGGATCCTGAAACGGGCCCGGATACCCCCGACGCCGACCCGCCGCGGCAACACCAGCTGGCGGCAGTCCCTGCGCGCCCAGGCATCCACGGCGCTCGCCGTCGACTTCTTCCACGTCGACACCGTGACACTGCGGCGGATCTACGTGCTGTTCATCCTGGAAGTGGAAACCCGCTACGTGCACGTCCTCGGCGTCACCGCCAACCCCGACGGGGCATGGACCACCCAACAAGCCACAAATTTCCTGCTCGACCTCGCCGAGCATACGACGGGCTTCAAGTACCTGGTCCGGGACCGGGCCGGCCAGTTCACCGCCGCCTTCGACGCGGTCCTCGCCGACGCCGGCATCGAGCCCACTCGCACGACCCGCCAGCCAGGCCGACCAGCGGACTTAGTCCCGACCTGTCTCCGACAATCGAGCACACACGGAGCACACACGAGTCCACACTCGACTCAAAATGGATCTTGGTCGCCACGAAAGCCCACGTCAGACCGTCAGACCTGGTGTCAGGGGTGCGCCGCCGGGGTCATACAGAACATCCCGAACGAGTGGAAGCGTGCTGATCGAGCAGCGGTTCACGCTGGGGTCGTAGCCCAACCAGCACGTCTCCCTGTGTCCCGTGCGCAGGTTCGTGCCCCAGGCAGGGGAACCAGAACAAGGGAAACACCCGTCCGTGCAGGTCACAACGCCGGATGTCTAGTGGTTGAGGCGACCGTGACGCTCGTCCCGTGCGGGTGACTGCCTGGTGATCGGGAGGAACGCGGAGTTGACGCGTGGGGGTTGTCGCGCCGCTGTCTTGGCGCGCCCAGTCTGCCGGCAGCCCGCCTCAGATCGATAGAGGCATGGTCGCTGCTGGCAGCCGCTGTGCACCCCCCACGGACACCGGTAGGTAAGAGGTGATGTCTCACCCAGCGCTTCCCGAGCGCCCCGGTCGATCAGCTCGCGGTGCGCGTCGGCGAGTTAGTCGGGTCCAGACCCCGTCGCCGCGCGGTCAGCGGCCTCCACCCCTCAGCTGCCGTACAGTAGCCAGGTTGACGACCGCCGGGAGCGAGCGGGCCGGCGATCTCCGGCGACAGGTCCGCAACGCCCAGGCGCCCTCACTCAGGCCTCGGTTGAGCATCGCGACGCGCGTCAGCGGCATGAGCTGGCGTGCCGCCGCTGCCGAGCCGGACACCGAGGCCGGCTCACCGAAGCACTAGCCAACACCCCGGCACCACTTCGCGGGCATTTGAGGCCCCTACGGCCCAGGTTGGGAAGGAGTTGCTCGTGTCGTTGAGGCTGGCGATGACCGTGTGTGTGCGTAATGCGCAGGACATCATCCGGGCCTTCCTCGATTACCACCTCGCGGTCGGGGACCTGGCCGCGGTGCTGGCACGCCCGAGACCGGCTGGCCGACTTCAAGGTGCCGCAGTACGTCGCCGTCCGGGACACCCCGCTGCCGCGCAACCCGGGCGGCAAGCGGCTCAAAGGGCGTGCTGCGCAAGGAGACCGACTGGGGCCAGCCGCTGCGCTGACTGACATGGCGATCTTAGTCCGTTCGGGTGATTCGCATCATGGCGGTGACCGGAGTGGACCGGTCGGCCGGGACGTTGAGCGGCCCGTTTGTGCGCTCAACTACTGGTCATGGCATGACTGAGAGGAATAGGCACATTCTGATCATGTAATGATCCTTGTCCTGCTACCCCGGGGTAGCTAGCGTTACCCCCTGCGTGTTGCAACGCACGCGTGCCGGCTGTGGGAGCGGTGTTCCGCGGGCCGGGTTGGTTGTCTGCACCGTCGATCGGCGCGGCGGGCTGTACGTGCTCGGTACGGCTGGAGCCTGGTGGTAGCCGGGTAGTTCCTGTCGTCTTTCGTTCAGCCGCTCGAGCGCGCCCAGTCCTTCGCTCCTCCACGTCGGGGCCGTTCTGGTCCGGGGTGGGTTGACGTTGGACCGGAGGGGGCCGACGTGAGTTCCAGGGCTGGTTTTGTGGTGCCGTTGTGCGCGTTGGCGCTGGTGGCTGGTGTTGCCGCGCCCGTATCGGCGGCGCCTGCTGCGGTGCCGGTGGCTGCGGCGGCGGGGGTGCCGGCGGGTTCGGGTGGGCCGGTGGGGTGGGTTGGGGGTGGTCGGGAGCGGCCGGCGTCGGTGGATCTGCATCAGGACGGTGTGCCGCGGGAGGATCCGGCGGTGAAGGGCCGGGCGTGGCCGGCGGCGCGGCGGGTCGCGGAGCTGACTGGCCGGCGGACCGCGAACGGGCGGTTCTTCCGGCTGTCGGATGGGCGGGTGCAGGCGGAGATCTCGCAGGTTCCGGTGCACTACCGGGACGCGCGGGGGGTGTGGCGGCCGATCGACACCACGGTGCGGGCAAGCGGGCGGCCGGGGTTCGTGCGGGCGAACACGACGAACGGGTTTGCGTCGTTGTTCGGGGGTCGGTCGGATCGGCTGGTGCGGGTCGAGGCGGGTGGCCGGTGGGTGGAGCTGGGTCTGGCCGGGGCGGCGCGGCCGGTTGCGCCGCGGGTGGTCGGGTCGCGGGTGAGCCTGCCGGGTTTGGTGCCGGGTGCGGAGCTGGTTTATGAGGTGACGCCGAGCGCGTTTAAGGAGAGCGTGGTGCTGGCCCAGCGGCCGGCGGGCGGGTTCGCGGTGACGTTCACGGTCAAGACGGGTGGGCTGCGGGCGGTGCCGCGGCCGGACGGTTCGATCGGGTTCGTGGGCCGCGACGGCGGTCGGACGTATCTGGTGATGCCGGCGCCGCTCATGTTCGACGCCCGGGATGACGCGGCTTCGCCGGTGGGCAAGGCGATGTCGGACCGGGTGACGCAGACGGTGACGCAGCACGGTTCGACGGCGACGATCACGTTGACCGCGGACGCCGGCTGGCTGGTGGACCCGGCGCGGGTGTACCCGGTTACGATCGACCCGACGATCAAGGTCCAGCCAGTGCCGTCCGACGGGCAGGACGTGGAGATCTACTCGGGGAACACCACCGGCAACTACAACAGCACCTACCAGCTGAAGGTCGGCACGGACGCCACGCAGAGCTGGCGGAGTCTGGTGAAGTTCCCGCTGACCGGGGTGCCGGCGGGCACGGTGCTGGATGACGCCCAGCTGCAGCTGTACTACGACCAGACCCACACCACCTGGCAGTACGACGTGGCGATGGAGGCCCGGCGGGTCACCGCGGCGTGGACGGAGTCGACGGCGACGTGGGCGAACATGAGTGGCAACATCGCGCCGCAGCCGGCCGGGAACATGGTGACCGTCGATGACGGGGATGCCGGCACGTCGGTGTCGGGGACGTGGCCGTACTCGACCAATCCCACGCTGACGCCGAAGGCGATCAACGGCGACTACAGGTACAACAGCGATACCACGGCGGGGAACACGCACACCTGGGTGCCGACGATCACCGAGTCGGGGGACTACCAGGTGGAGGTGCATTACACCTCGGAGTCCGACCGGCCGAGCAACGCCCCGTATACAGTGTTCTACGCCGGTGGGTCGAAGACGTACCAGGTGGATCAGACCGGCGCCCCGGACGGGGTGTGGAAGACGCTGGGGGTGCACCCGTTCACCGCCGGGACCACCGGCAGGGTGGTGCTGGGTGACGTGGTGGGCAAGTCGGTGATCGCCGATGCGGTGCGGTTCACCAAGTGGGGTGCGGCCACGAAGAAACGCGCGGTGTCGAGTGTGTGGAACTCGTTCGCGGTGCGGAACGTGGTGCAGGAGTGGGTCAACGGCACCCAGCCGAACAACGGGCTGATGGTCAAGGCCGTCGACGAGGGCGTGAAGGGCCGCGGCGGCCCGGTGTACGAGGCGTCGGAGTACGCGTACGAGAACAACCGGCGGGACTACAACCTGCCGAAGCTGGTGCTCAGCTGGGGCCGGCAGGGCGTGACCGTGAACCCGCCGACGACGGTTGCCGCCACCGGGGCCAGCCTGAGCTGGCCGGCGTACACCGACCCGTCCGGCGGCAGCGGCGACGACATCGTCGAGTACCAGGTGCACCGCAGCATCTACCAGACGTTCACCCCGTCCGCGGCGACGCTGGTCGCGCCGGTGACGCCGGGGGCGCTGGCCTACCAGGACACCACCGCGGTGCCGACGCCGACGGATGAGACCGACCCACTCAAGCGGCACTTCTACTACTACATGGTCGCGGTGAAGACCGCGGACCGGCAGGTTGTTCCGGGGCCGACGCAGGGGGTGCTGCTGCCCAAGGCCGGGCAGATCACCCGGGTCTTCCGGGAGACCGCCGCGAACCAGGTGCCGGACACCACGCTGTCGCAGGCGCTGCCGGATTCCAACGTCAACGTCTACGATGGCGACCCGTACGTGTCGCCGGGCAACAACTCCACCCTCTACGGCGACACCCGCGGGCTGGTGAAGTTCACCACGCTGGGCGGGTTCCCCGCCGGGGCGCAGGTCGTCGACGCGCGGCTGCAGATGTGGAACACCTACCTGTACCCGGGCACGGTCACCGACGGGAAGGTCGACGTCCACCGGCTGACCCGCGGGTTCGACGAGACCACCGCGACCTGGAACAAGGCCAACTCCACCACCGCCTGGACCACCCCCGGCGGAGACTACGACCCGACCGCGGAATCCTATTTCGACGGGTTCACCAACGACCCGGAGGGGGAGACTTGGACGGTCACCAACACCGTCCGGGGGTGGCTGGCCACCCCGGCGTCGAACAACGGGTTCCTGCTGAAGTTCCGCGACGAGTCGGTGGCGACCGAGCGGGCGATGCTGCTGGCGTCGGAGGGCGCCGAGCCGATGCTGCGCCCGACGCTGCAGGTTACCTACCTCGAGCCCACCCCGGCCTCGACCTACTACGCGCCGTACACGCCGTCGCGGATGATCCCCGGCGACACCTACCCGGTCACCGTGACCGCGTCCAACCCGACCGTCTCGACCTGGGCGGCGGCGGACTGGGAGCTGTCCTACCACTGGGCGCTGCCCGACGGCACCGACGCGACCACCGGCGGCAACCAGGTCGCCACCGCGCTGCCCACCGACATCCTGCCCGGCGCCACCGTCGACATCGCCGCGACGGTCAAGACCCCGATCCAGTCCGCCGCGGGGAACAAGCGCAGCGACTACGTGCTGCGCTGGGAGCTGCACAACAAGACCACCGGAGCGTGGCTGTCGGCCACGAGCGGGATCGCGTCGCTGGACCAGAACGTCGCAGTCGAGGACCCGACCTCGGACCAGCTCGGCCTGGAGAAGTTCTACTCCTACGCCGGGAAGAACACCGGCGCCGGCTCGACGCTGATGAACAACCTGTACGCCGGGAACACCGTCTGGTCCTACAACGCGTTCACCAACCCCTCCCGGGGCATCGCCACCTTCGTGCGGATGGCGTACAACTCCCAGGACACCACCGACACCGTCGCCGGCTACGGGTGGTCGCTGCAGGCGTCATCGCTGATGCGGCTGGGCACCCCGCTGGACTTCCACCCCAACCCCAACCCGACCACGCTCAGCCTGACCGACGGCGACGGCACCACCCACACCTTCACCTGGGATCCCGCCGCGAACGAGTGGAAGTCACCGGCCGGGGTGCACCTGTTCGCCCAACGACTAGTGGTCTGCGGCCAACAGACCGAGGAGTCCCGGGCCTGGTCATTGACCCGCCCCGACCGCACCCAGTTCTTCTACGACTGCGACGGCTACCTGTCCTCCATTGAGGACAACAACGGCAACGTCATGACGTTCACCTACGAGGTGCGCCGGTCGCAGAACAAGCCGACGAAGTTCCTGCGCTACCTCACCGACGCCACCGGCCGGCAGACCCTGACCATCGACTACTGGGCCAAGGGCGACACCTACGACTACATCGACGACACCACCTGGACCAAGGTCACCGGCCAGGCCAACCTCACCAACCCCAAGATCATCGACCACGTCCGGTCGATCACCGACATCTCCGGCCGCAAGCTCACCTTCACCTACACCGACAAGGGCCTGCTCGGCGAACTCATCGACGGCGCCGGCTCCCCCCAGCCCAAGGTCTTCGGCTTCCAGTACGACATGACCCAGGGCAACAAGAACGTCAAGCTGGTGAAGGTCACCGACCCGCGCGGGCATGCGACGAACCTGGCGTACTACTCCAACCCCACCGACGACCCGAAGTTCAAGTGGAACACCAAGACTTACACCGACCGGCTCGGTAACCCCACCCAGTTCGGCTACACCGACCCCGATGGCACCGCCGGCTCGACCATCCAGACCGTGGTCACCGACGCCGAGAACCACGCCACCACCTACCTGATGGACGGGTTCGGCCGCCCGACGCAGACCACCAACGCCAAGAACCAGGTCAGCAAGCTGGCATGGGACGCCGACAACAACGTCACCCGGCTGGAAGAGGCCAACGGCGCCGTCTCCACCTGGGCCT
>Ga0210378_10001593_pt1 | contig 11842 bp, 11 predicted proteins | sample PLM1_60_b1redo_FD_155465 | JGI IMG/M metagenome (GOLD analysis project Ga0210378, IMG submission 155465) | Groundwater sediment microbial communities from an aquifer in East River, Colorado, USA - PLM1_60_b1 redo | ecosystem: Environmental > Terrestrial > Soil > Riparian zone | place: USA: East...
CGACGGGCGCCTGACGCTTCTCGAGGGAACAGGCCTGCGTTCCCTGGCGCTGAGATCCGAAGACGCCCTGGGGCTGACCCCGGCCCAGGTGCATCCCGAAGCGATGCGCTATCGGCGGCAACTGATCCTCGCGCTGCGCGGCCGGCCGCAGTCGCTGGAGGTCCGGCTTGGCGATCAGACCTTCATGACGTGGCTCGGGCCGCGCTTCGATCCGAGTGGGACGGTCATCGGCGTCACCGGCGTGTCCACGGATGTCAGCCAAGAACGACGACTCGAGAAAGCCCTTGCCGGCGAGGGCCGCGAACGGACAGCCGTCGTCGCGGCCCTCGGCCGACTCGATCCGTCTGACGGACTCGACGAGCTTGCGACCGAGATCGCCGCCGAAGTGACGATGCTCGAGGGGGTCGACCACGCGGGGATCATCGCCTTCGGGCCTGGTGTAGTGACCTACTTCATGGCCCTCTCGGGTCCGGAATTGCCGCTGGAGGCAGGACGGGCGCTGCCGCCTGCCCGGAGCATCTACCTCCGCGAGCACGCGGAGAAGGGTCCGTGGGTCGAGCGGTGGGTCCCCCGCGACGCCGATGGCCGGTATGGCCTCGTGCTCGAGGCCGCGGGCCTGCGGGCGGCGGCCTACGTGCCCCTCCGCCGCGGCGACGCGCTGCTTGGGCTGCTCGTCACCGGGAGCCGTCATCAGCATGGCGCCGAGCTCCTCAGTCAGGGGATGTCCGCGCTCGCCGAGTTCGGTGCGCTCACGGTCGGCTTGATCGGCCCGGCGCTGGCCACTCGGCAGCAAGCCGACGATGTTCGACTCGAATTGGTTGGCATCATGCAGCGGAAGGCCTTTTCCTCTGTCTTCCAGCCGATCGTCGGCCTCGTCGACCGGTCGCCGTTCGCGTTCGAGGCGCTCACGAGATTTCACGATGGCAGTCCGCCCGATCGGCGGATGGTCGAGGCCGAGGCGGTCGGGATGGGCCTCCGGCTGGAGGCCGCGACGCTCGCGCTTTCCCTCAAATCGGTACGGCTGATGCCGACGGGAACCGCGCTTGCGCTCAACGTCTCGCCGGCGCTCATTCTCGAGGGGCGAACTTTGAAGCGTCTGCTTGGCCCGATCCGCCAGGCTGTCACCCTCGAGGTGACCGAGCATCGCCAGATCGTCGATTACGAGGCCGTGCGCCAGAGCCTGCGGGACCTCCCGGCCACCGTCGGGCTCGCGATCGACGATGCCGGAGCGGGTTTCGCCAGCCTCCGCCACGTCATCGAGCTGCGTCCGGACTACGTGAAGCTCGACCGCGGGCTCGTTTCCGGCGTGGATGGGGACCTCGCCCGTCGGGCCGTCGTCGCCGGCATGGTCCAATTCGCCCGAAACGCCGGCTGCACCCTGATTGCGGAAGGCGTCGAGACGGAGGCGGAACACGAGACGTTGCTCGAGCTCGGCGTCGAGAACGGCCAGGGCTATCTCTACGGCCGACCGTCGACATTCGCTCAACCGTCCGGCCGCAAGAGTCGTTCCTAGCCGGCCAATTCCTGGCACGTGGGCGGCCAGGGCCCGGAATGGCCGCGGAACCGACAGCGTGCCATCATCGTCGCTGCGCCATGAAACGCCTGAACTCCCTCTTCGCCCTCGCCACCGTCGCAATCATCGCCGTCGGCTGCGCCGGCGGGGCCGCATCGACCCCTCCGCCCACTCCCAGTCCGAGTCCCTCGCCAGTCACCATCACCACCCCCGAGCAGGCCGCGGCCCGCGTCGCCGAGGTCGTGCCGAGCTTCGCTGGCATCGGGCCGCGGAAGAAGGACATGATCGGCGGCTGCTGTTTCTGGGAGGCCGTCGATACGACGGACGGATTCGAGCTCACATTCGAGGTCGGCTGGGGCGACTGCCAGTCCGGCTGCATCGAGCGCCATCGCTGGGTCTACAGCGTCACGCGGGACGGCACAGTCACGCAGCTCAACGAGAACGGGCCGCCGCCTCCATCGGGCGTCCCGGGCCCCGGTAGTGGCAGCACCGGCGGGATCCTGCCGGGCGGCACGGGCATCCAGGGTCGAGTCCTGGCCGGGCCGACATGCCCCGTCGTCTCGGTCAACGATCCATCCTGCAATGACCGTCCGGTGGCCGGCGCGATCATCGTGATTCTCGATGCGCGCGGGACAGAGATCGCCCGACTCGTGACCGACGTGAACGGCAACTATTGGGTCACGCTCCCGTCGGGGCCGTACACCATCGAGCCCCAGCCGGTCGAGGGGTTCATGCGTGTCGCCGACCCGATCCCGGTCACCGTCGGCGATGGCATTGCAAGCGTCGACATCTCCTTCGATACAGGCATTCGCTGACAACCGCCCGCGACAACGACCCGCGACAACGGAATGAGCCGCGTCCCAGACGGGACGCGGCTCAATGAGTTCTGCTGAGCCCGGCGGACGGTCGGCGCCTGATTGGCTGCCGCGCCTGACCCAACGAATGGGATGGACGATATGAGGGTTGCGATCCGCCTCCGGTCAGTCGACCAGGTGGAGGACGTAGACGCCGGTCAGAAGCTCGGCGTCGCCGCCGGTCGGCGAGACGACGAGCTGGGCCGCGTTGACCGGTGAGACGAAGTAGCCGCGGATGACTTTCTCGCTGGCGCCTTCAACAGACAGCAGCTTGAAGTAGGCCCAGCCAACCATCTCACCCGCGTCGTTCACGATCGGCACGGGGAACACGCCGCCCGTGTGTGATCCGAGAGCGTCGAACAGCGTGTTGTGGGTACCGGCGTTGAGTGGCCCGATGTCGTCGTTCAGGTAGATCGTGTCGGACTCGCCGCCGCCGTCGACGAGGTCGCGGACCCCGTCGGAGTTGCCGTTGCACGGGTTGCCGCTCGCCTGGCAGAAGATCGTCCAGTTGAACTGGGTGGCGTCCTGCGGCACGTCCTCGTTTCCGTGGCCGGGCAGCTGGTAGACCTCAGGAGTGCAGGGCCCGGCAGTCTCGTCGCAGATCGCGCCAGGGAACGCCTCGGCGTTGAAGAGCAGAGGCATCGCCCCGATGGCACCATTAGGCTCGTCGGTCGTTTCGGCGGCCGCCGTGACAGACACGTCCCAGGTCGACATACCGATAAGCGATGCGAAGTTATTGCGATGGGCATCGGTCACGTTGGCCCGAACAATCGCGCTATACGGGTTGCTCGCGACGAGGATTTCGACGCTCGCGTTGTCGACGCCGTCCACGTAGCCGTTGGCGGCAGCGATCAGGTGGCCCGCCGCGTCGGCTGCGGCCGACTTCGTAGCGATATCGCCCTGTGTGTTGAGGTAGGCCGTCGCGCCCGCCATCGAGGCGAGGTCCGCGACACCCTGCTCGGCCCGGCGCTGGGCGTAGGCCGCTCCACCGTCGAGGACGAGGCCCAGCATCCCGACAATCACGAGGATCGCGAGCGTGAACATGATGAGGATCTGGCCGCGCTCGCCGCGGTGCGCGAGGTCTTGGCGAAGCATGGCGCGAGGCTCCTTGTTCATGGGATCAGCATCCGGCTGGTCGACTCGAATGTGTGCGAGCCGAAAGCGCTGACGAGTGGGGTGATGGGTTCAAACTCCGCGGTTACATGGACCTTGATGTAGTGGACCTTCGGAGTGCATAGGCCGACGACCGGCTGATCGAGCTCGTCGACGCAGGTGATGTCCGTGGCCGGATCGATCTCGAGTCCAGGAATGAGGTTGCGCTGGGTCGCGATGACGGCCGTGGTGTCGGCGCTGAAGCCGAGGTTGCCGGAGCCATCATCCGGGTGGACGATCGTGACCCGGCTGATCTCCCGAGCGGCTTCGGACGTGCCGTTCATCATGTAGATGCCGCGTCCGAGATCGAAGATGGCCATCAGCAGGATGAGGAACGGGATGACCGCGAGGGAGAACTCGACGAGAGCCTGGCCGCGCTGGGCGGACCGGACGAATTTGTTCATTGGTCGAAGCAGGGTGTGCACGGCGCTCCTCATCAGTTGGGCCTGTAGTGGAGCGTGATCAGCGTCGTGAGCGCGATGCACTGCGTGTGATCCGGGTTCTGAGCCTGGATCTTGTTCTTCTGTCCGATCCTCAGGTCATTGAACATCGAGACATTGCGGAAGCCGGCGGCCGCGAGAGCGCTCTGCGCGTTGGTCGGGGACTTCCCGATGACGTTGGGCGGATAGGCACAGGCAGGCGTCGGCGCCGGAGTCGGGGCCGGGGTCGGAGTCGCTCCCGGTGGCGGGGTTGGCGGGGTCGGCGTTGGGGCCGTCGTCACGACGATGTAGCCCACCTTGACCTCATTGTCGACATTCGTCAGGTTGACCACCGTCAGCGAGACCGTCCAAGTGCCGGCTGTGTTGTACTGGTGGACCGGGTTCGGCTCGATCGAGTCGACGATGCCATCGCCGTCGAAGTCCCATTGGAACCCCGTTGGGTCGCCGGTCGAAGCGCTCGAGTCGAAGTCGACGAACATCCCTGGAGCGCCCGCCCGTGGGCTGCCGACGAACAGGGCGACGGGCGGAGGCGGCGGCGTCGCCGTAGCGGGATCCGGCAGATACTCGATCTGGGCGACGGCGCTCGAGCTGAGATCGAGATCCTGGCCACCGAAGACGATGGACAGAAGCGGGGTAATCAGGCGAAACCTGCCGCGAACCTCGACGGTCACCAGGCTTCCGGGGTCGTTCGCACAACCGGGCACGCTGCAGGTCATATCGATGTCGGTCGGGGCGATGGCGATCATCGAGCCCCTGGTCTCATTCTGGATCCGGCAGACCACGCGATTGGTCGCCTGGTCGCAGGGCTGATCCTCGATGTAGAGGGCCGGCGTGATCGCGGCCTGGAAGGCACCCTCGCGGGCGGCGTTGTTCAGGCTGATGTTGGCGTAGAAGACGCGGCCCAGGTCGAGGGCGGCGGCAAAGAACAGCAGGAAGACCGGCAGGACGAGCGCGAACTCGACGAGGCTCTGACCGAGCGTACGGTTGCGAAGGTGGGCCCGGAGGCGCGCCGCGAGACGGAACATGAATTACCCCATGGAGGGAGGAGACGGTCCAGGCATCGTCGCCCTGGCACCTTTCACCATCCCTTGAATCGGTGCGCGGCTGCATAGCCCGAAGGGGGTTGCCGGGAGGCGTCGATCGTCCGGTCCGGGTCCTGCCACCGACCCTCCGGGCGCGCCCGCTCATCACAAAAGTGGGAGCCGCGTCCCTTGCGGAACGCGGCTCCCAGGCCCCCGAGACCAGTTGGCTTGCTGCGCGGGCGGCCCCCAAAGCCGGTTGTGCGCCGCGAGCCGCCGGGTCGTATCAGTCGACTACTTGATGAGCTGAACTCCCCGCACTCCGGAGTCCGTGGTGCCACCACCGACGCCGGGGCCGACGGTCCCTGACGTGATGAAGTCGACGAACTTGCCGATCAGACAGGAAGTCGCTCCGTTGCCCGTATCGCAGGCCGCCTTGTTGCTGCCATTGATGTACGCGTGTTCCAACTCGAACGCCGCGAATGTCGGGAAGCGATACCACTGGTTCGAGCCGCTGCCGCCGATATCCCCGCACCCGAAGTTCGGTGGCACTTTGGTCTTGCTGATATCGGGATCCTCGGCACATGTGAGGTCAAACAGCGGGAAGAGAACAACATCCCCGTCGTACGAGTTCATCGCGTCGTCGATCGGTTTCGAGTTGACGTCTCCGGTCGCCGTGACGTAGTTCCACGACGGCAGGTCGATCGGCGGGTTATCGGGATTGAGGATCGATGCCTCAAGCTCCGACGCCCCGCCACCCTTCGGGGTCCAGTCCAGCCAACCGACGTTCCCGGGATTGTTCTTGCAGAGCGGCACGATGACGCGGACGTTCTTGGGCCACAGCGTGGAGGTCGAGGTGGCCTCGCCCGTTCCATCGCACGTCACGACCGTGACGGGCGCCGTTACCGGGAGGACGACGCAGCCCGACGCGGCACTGCAGGTCCCCTGGAGGATTCCGGCGACGGCCGTTGCCGTCGTGTTCGCCGTCAACGTCCCGATTCCGATCACCTGCGAAACGAATGAATTGAAGCTCTTCGTTGCGCCCGCTTGGACGCCGGCCACGGGGCCGATCACGCCGCCCGGGCAGTCCGGGTTCGTATGATTGTTCGTCGGCAGCCCTCCGGCGCCGACCTGGGCCGCGTCTCCGGTGCCTGCCGCCTTTGTGCCGTCAGACCGCAACAGCGTTCCGCAAATGTCGGTGTAGTAGGCAAGGGGGACGGTGATGCCGTTATTCGCGGCGGCCGCGTTGACGGCGGCGTCGACCGCGGCGTCGACCGCCGGTTCGGGCTGGGTCGGATCGATCTGGAACTTGGCGATCACGATGGCGCCGGCCTCGGATGCGGCGTCGTTGCCGGCCTGGGTGATCCGCTGCTGGGCCCAGGCGTTGCCACCATCGATGATGAGGCCCATGCCCGCGATGATCGCCAGCATGGCGATCACGATGATCACCAATGCCTGACCGGCCTCGTGCCGGCGTGACGGGTTCATCGTCTGTGGCCTCCGTTCCGTAGTGGGAATAACCTGGGAAGGGATGGTCATGGGAACACGCGCTCGATCGGCATCTCGGAGATCGCGGTGACCGTGATCGGGCCGACGATGCTGCCAATGACCGGGGTGATGGCCTGCCAGTCGTACGAGACGGTGACGACCACCAGGCACTCGAGGCTCGTTGGCGGGTCGTCCGGGCAGGGCTGCGTGGGAGCGTCGGACTTGACGTAGGTGACGACGACGTCCCCGGCCACGAGGCCGAGCGACGTCCCCTGGTTGATCACCTCGTCCTGGATGCCGGATTCGGTCTGGTTGATGATCCCGACGCGGGCGCCTTCGCGCGCGGCGTTGGTGATGGCGTTGTAGGCGAAGACCAATCGGCCAAAGTCGAAGATCGCAATGAGCATGATGATCAGAACGGGGAACACTAGGGCGAACTCAACGAGGCTCTGACCCGCAGCCCCGCGTCCCTTGGATCGCTGCTGACGTCTCATCAGTCGGTCAGCGTGATCACGGCGCTGCCACACGGCGCCTGACTGCCAGATTTGAGTGACTGGGTCTTGACCCTGAACTCGGGCGGCCGGAGTGGGTTGAAGATCACCGCCGTCGAGAAGCCGGCGTTGGTCCAGGCCACCTGGATTAGGTTCGATGTCATCTGGCCCTTGAAGTTCGGGACGGTGCACTGCGGAATGGCAGGTGCAACTGTGATCACGCGCGACGCAGGTGCGCTAACCAGGCCCGCGGAATCGGTGACCACCAGAGTGACGGTCCAGTTCCCGGCGGCGTAGGTCTGGTTCGGGGGATTCTTCGACGTCGATGTGTTCCCATTACCGAAGTTCCAGAGATAGGTCAGGGGTTTCGAACCGGTCGAGTTGTCCGTGAAGTTGACCGACAACGGCGCCGTCCCCGTCAGCGGCGTGGCGTCGAAGTTGGCAATCGGGCCGGGCGGCGCCGTCACACTGATGTCGTGGGTCTCCGAGTCAGTCGAGAGACCGTTCGAGACGGTCAGACGGACGGTGTACGTGCCGGGAATTGTGTACGTGAACGTGTTCCCGGTCGGGCTCGCGGAGTCAATGATGCCGTCGCCCTGGAAGTCCCATGCATAACTGGTCGGGCTGCCAGTCGAGAGGTCAGTGAACGTGACTGTCAAGGGCGCGTCGCCACTCAACGGGGAGGCGTTGAAGAGGGCGTTAACCGATGGCGGACCGCCGCCACCACCCGCGATGATTCCCTGCCTGATGGGGAAGTCAGCCGCGGCAGAGACCTGGACGGTGGTGCCGAGAATCGTCGAGATGACGGGCGTGATCACCGCGAAGTCGCAGACGATTCCGACGTGCGCGGTCTGGCCCACGTCCGTCCCACCCGGGTACAGCACCGCTAGGTTGGCCGACGGATCTGGGACCGGGTTTGGATCCAATGTGCAGTTGATAGCCTGGGCGTCGTTCGCGATCAGCTGCCGGTAGCGTGCGACTGCGTTGGCGTGGCTCGGACCTGAGCCAGACAGGGCGATCGCGTTCGTGGCTGCGAAGTTCGCGGCGATCCGCGCCGTGTTGTTCAGGTTGATCCAGCCGAGGTAGATCCGGCCGAAGTCGAGGCCGACCATCAGGATCAACATGACGACCGGAAAGAGCAGCGCGAATTCGACGATGCTCTGGCCGCGCGAGCGTTCGCGCGTTCGGGCCCGGTGGAATCTGGGGGTCGTCATGGAGGCATTTCCCCGGCGGTTGTGACGGTGCGGGCTAGGACGGAAGTACCGGCATCTTGCCCGTGCCACCTTACAGGCGACCTTACGGGTGGTGCGCGGACACCACGACATCCCCGGGCGATGCAGGACTCACGCGTACAAAGAGGCCATGGCGTTTCGGCGCGTCGCAGCCCACCGTTGAGGAATGAAGAAACGCGCCCTCTCCGCCGTCCTCTGGTTCTACTGCGGCTGGTACGCAGGAGCGATGGTCGCCCATGCGCTCAACGTCTCGATCGCCATCGGGCCGATCCTCGGTGTCGCAGCCGCCGCACTCGTCGCCGGCGACCCACGCGGGATCATCTGGTCGCGATCGTCGTCGAACAAGCTCCGAACAGAACCCGCCTGACCCTCGCCAGATCGACCGGCGGCGCCACCGCCGCCCGCAATACGCAGGAGCCGGATGCCCGCATGGACATCCGGTTTCTTGCTTGACGGCTCAGCTCTCGTCTGGTGGCTCACCGGGCAGGTAGACACTGAAGGCCGCACCGCGCCCGCGCGTCCCGGGCTCCAGCACCAGATCGCCGTGCATCGCCCGGCAGAGCTCGCGCGAGACGTAGAGGCCCAGGCCGCTGCCCTCGTCGCCCTCCCGTGAGCCGCCCCGTTCGAATCGGCCGAACAGCCGTCCTCGGTCGGCCTCGGGGATGCCGGGGCCCTCGTCGCCGATCGTCAGTCGGAGACGATTCGTTGCCTGCTCCGCGACAACGTCGACGCTGACCCGAGACCGCGCGCCGTACTTCACGGCGTTGTCGAGGAGGGCCCAGAGGACCTGGTCGAGCTGGTCGGCATCGGCGATCGCGAGCCAGCCGAGCGACTCGTCCTGGATGTGCAATTCGATGCCTTCCACCGCGAGCGCCTCCCAGGCCCGCTTGACCCGGGGCGCGAGCGAAACCACCTCGCTCCGAGGATGGAGGGCACCGGATTCGAGGCGGGTCACTGTCAACAGCTGGCGGACCATCCGGCTGAGGCGATCCGACTGTTCGGCGATGATCCCGAGCCGGCGGTCCGGGCGGTCGTTCTGGATCTGGTGGGCGTAGGCGCGGATGCTTGTCAGCGGCGTCTGGAGGTTGTGGCTGACGCCGCGGAGGAAGTCATCCTTCGCGGCATCGAGTTCGAGGAGCTGGGTGTTCTGGGCCTCGACCGTGGCGAACAGCTGAGCGTTGCGGATGGCCACGGCGATCTCGCTCGCAAACAGTTCGAGGAGATCCTGGTCGGCGCGTTCCCAGGCCCGAGTGGCCGGCAGGTGACCGACGAGCACGCCCAGTTCCTCCTCCCCGGTCTGGAGAATGGCCCGAACCGGCAGCGACTCGCCCGGGATCCGCTCCTCGGCGGCGATACCTCGAGGGTCGACCAGGAGGATCCGACAGTCGATCATGCCGAACGCGGAGCGGGCATCGGTTGCCGCACGCCCGGCGAGGAACTCGGCTCCGTCGCGCGGCGAGGCGCTCTCGATCGCGGCGAGAATGCGGCCCAGCTCGCGGTTGCGCCGCTCGAGGGTCGCAGCGAGGCGGTTGTGGCTGTCGGCGAGTCGGGCGAGCTCGTCCTCGCCGGGCACCACGATCGGCGTCGAGAGGTCGCCCGCCGACACTCGATCGACGGCTGCGGCGATCGCCCGGAGTGGCCCGATGAGATCGGCCGCGAGGAGGTAGGCAAGCAGCACACCGACGAGCGCGGCCATGACGACCGTGAAGAGCAGGATCCGACCGAGCGTCTCACCACCGGCGAGGCCATTGCCGGCCACCAGCACGATGATGCCGAACGCCGCAAGCGGGAGGACCGCCGCCGCGATGAGCCCCACCGTGAGGCGGGTGCGGAAGGACAGGTTGAGCCCGAAACCCATCCCGGAGTCCTGATCGAAGGTCGGGCCGGAGTCAGCACCCTCGTCAGCACCCGGGTCAGGGCCGGCGTCCGCGACCGCGATCGCGCTTTCGTCGATTGCCGCCTCTCGCGGCAGGTGCGGGTCGACCGCGTCGTCAGCCATCGGCCACCGGCAGGTACGTCCCGACGAGCCGGTACCCGATTCCCCGGACCGTCTGGATGTGGACCGGCCGATTCGGGTCGACCTCGACCTTCTGGCGAAGACGCCGCATCGTCACCCAGACATAGGATGGATCGGCGTCCTCGGTGTCCGCCCAGCCCCGCGCCAGGAGCGTCTCGGTCGTGACCGTCTTGCCGATGTTCGCCGCCAGGGCGTAGAGCAACCGCGACTCCGTCGGCGTCAGCTGGACGGTCGCCTGGCCGACGGTCGCCTCGCGGCGGTGGAGGTCGAGGGTCAGGTTCGGCCCGAGGGCGAGGCTCTGGCGAGGAACCTTGTCGCCGAGCCGGCGCAGGACCCGATGGATCCGGGCCCGCAGCTCCGGGTAGTGATACGGCTTCGTGACGTAGTCCTCGGCCACTTCCTCGAGGAGGTCGGCCTTGGAGTCGCCGGCATCGATCGCCGAGAGGACGATGATCGGGAGGTCCGCCTGGCCCTTGATCTCGCGGGCGAGGGTCAGGCCGTCCATGCGCGGCATCATCATATCGATGATGAGGAGGTCCGGCCAGGCGGTCCGGAGTCGTTTGAGAGCCTCATCGCCGTCACGCGCCGTCTGGATCTCGAAACCGTCGGCCCGGAGCTGGTCGGCCAGGAGGACGAGCTGGTTGGGGTCGTCGTCGACGAGAAGGATCCTCGGCGCGGTCTCGCCGCCGTAGCCCGTCGGAGCGCCGCTCAACATGGCCCCGAGTATAGGCAGTGGCGCTGCTGCACCTTCGGCCTCGTGCCCGTATGCCGAGAGACGACAAGAGAGGGACGGCGTCGCCGTCCCTCTCTATCTGTCCCTCGCCGATCGCGCGCGGCGAGCTAATGGCCCGAATTTACGGAACGTCAATTAGCGGGGTCCGCTTCGTGATCAGACCTTGATCTTGATCGGCCCGCTGGAGATCGGATCCGGGGTGGCTCCCGATGAGTTGCCCGTCGCATCCGACACGACGATGTCGCTGTACGTGACGGACATCAGGTACAGGGACTGGCCCGATGGGCAGGAAAAGCTGCCTTGGCTCGGTGGCCCAACTGTGATGGAGGCTGTGACTTGGCCGTGCCTGACGGGGAAGTCATCGGTATTGGTCAGCGGTCCTTCGACGGTCTCCTTGTTTCCAGCCTTTGGGTGGTGGCCGCCGTTGTTCCAGCACTGATATTCGGCAGTCGCGTTGGCGTTAAGGCTGACCGCGATGCTGCTGACGCCGGTCCCCAGGCCCGCGTCCTTGAAGGCAACGGTGAGGGCGCCACTACTGTCGATGCTGGCATTCGCATAGAGGAAGTGAGGACTGTCGGCCAATACGGTCGTCGCGCTCAGCAGAAGGGTTGCGATTACGGCCAAGCCTACGCTCGAAAGTTTTCGCACGGGAACACTCCTTGAGTCGTGGTACGTCCGGGAAGCGGTGGGTGCCTCCCCAGGAGGCACGATTGGTCGACGCAACGGATACGCATAGGCATCCTCCCGGGGGACGGTCCCCGGCCCGACGGAATCGCCGTGACGATGTGGCCCGCACACGGATCTGGTCGCGCGATATGGGTCGCGACCGACCTCAAGCGTCCCTCTGACTGTGGATGCGGTCGTGGCTCCCCCGCCGACGCATCCCCCATCCCTCTGACTGTG
>Ga0210378_10001594_pt1 | contig 11841 bp, 7 predicted proteins | sample PLM1_60_b1redo_FD_155465 | JGI IMG/M metagenome (GOLD analysis project Ga0210378, IMG submission 155465) | Groundwater sediment microbial communities from an aquifer in East River, Colorado, USA - PLM1_60_b1 redo | ecosystem: Environmental > Terrestrial > Soil > Riparian zone | place: USA: East...
GTCTGTCTCAAGATGGACCTGCTGGAGGACGCCGAGCCCGCGCTCGTCAGCGCCGCCGCTCTCCGGCCAGGCGAACCGGCTTATCAGTACACCCTTGCCGTCGCGAAGGTGGGAAAGCGTCAATACGAGGCCGCGCAGGGTCTGCTCGAGCCGCTCGTCGACAAGCGGCCGGGCGAGGCGCATCTTCAATATGCGCTGGGATCCGTGCTCTACATGCAGGGGCACCTGGCGGAAGCCGACGCGCGACTGCGGGAGAGCCTCCGGCTGGACGCCGACCAGGTGGCGTCCCCCTACTACCTCGCGCTGGTCGCCCGAGACCAGGGTCACGATGCCCAAGCGATCGAGCGGTTGGAGGACCTGCTCCGACGCTATCCGGACCACGCCGCGTCGTGCGAGGCTCTGGGCGGGCTGCTGATGAACGGCCGCCGCTACGCCGAGGCGGAGCGGCTCCTGCGAAGAGCGGTCGAGCTCAATCCGAAGTCGGTGAAGGCCAACTACCAGCTCGGCCTGCTCCTCGCGCGCACGGGCCGGAGGGAGGAGGCGGACAAGCAGCTCGCGATGGCGAAGTCGCTTCGCGAGGAAGACGACGCCACCTCGCGGTTGCAGCTTCGCCTGCTCGATCCCGACCAATGAAGGGCCGCCGAATCCTCGACGGCTCGGCCCTCCTCCTTCTCGCCCTGGGCGTGACGGCGACCGCCCAGGCCCAGAAGAGGGAGGGAGCGCCCCCCTCCGTGAGCAAGCTCGAAAAGGCCGTGGAGCGCGATCCGCGCAACCCCGGCGCCCACGTGGCGCTCGGCCTGGCGTACTGGGGACGCAACGAGTACCCCCGCGCCCTTCAGGCATTTCGGCGCGCCGTGGAGGTCGGACCGCGCTCCGCCGAGGCCCACAACTGGCTCGGGGTCGCTCTCTCCGAAAAGTCGGATCTCCCCGGCGCCGTCGCCGAGTTCAGGAGGGCCATCGAGCTCGACCCGAAGTACGGGCGGGCCTACACCAACCTGGGCTCGGCGCTGGCCACGAGCGGCGACGATGCCGAGGCGGTCGAGGTCTTCCAGAAGGCCCTCCTCCTGGAGCCGAACAACCAGGGCGCTCATTTCAACCTGGGCATGGCCCTGCGGGGAAAGGGCGACCTGGAGGCGGCGCTGCCGCACCTCCGGAAGGTCGTCGAGGACGACCCGGCGAACGCCCTGTTTCGGTACGAGCTCGGCCAGACGCTGCGCCAGAACGGCGACGTCGCGGGTGCCATCGCCTCGCTCGAGAAGGCGATCGAGCTCGATCCCGAGAAGCGGGAGGGCTACTACGCGCTCGGCGTCGCCCTGCGGCAGAAGGGCGCCTCGGCCCGCCGGGCGCTTCCGTCGGCGGCCGGCGCGCCCGAGGCGAAGAGCCCGGCCGACGACGCCTATGGCCGCGGCCTCGCCGCCGTCGAGCGCGGCGAGCTCGCCGCCGCCCGCGACGCGCTCACCGAGGCCGTGCGCCTCGACGAAAGCCACGCCGACGCGCACCGCGTGCTCGGCTTCGTGCTCGGCCAGCAGAAGGACCTGCCCCAGGCCCTCGCCCACCTCGAGCGCGCGGTGGCCCTCCGGCCCGAGTCCCCCGAGGCTCACCACAGCCTCGGCGTCGCGCTGTGGTTCAGCGGCTCGCGCGACAAGGCCCTCGCCGAGCTGCGGAAGAGCCTCCTCCTCGATCCCGCCGCCGGCGACGCCCACGCGTTCCTCGGCGCCGCCCTGCGCGAGACGGGCGATCTCGCGGGAGCCCGGGCGAGCCTGCAACGGGCGATCGCGCTCCTGCCGCCGACCGCCGCCGTCTACGTGGATCTGGGCATCACGTACCTGCGGGCGGGCGATCTCGACGAGGCGCTCGGGCAGCTCGAGGCCGGGTTGAACCTCCCCTCGCCCTCGGTGCCGGTGCCGGACTGGGCCTCCGCGGCCGCGGCGCTCCGCCGGGCCACCGGCGCCAGCCCTGGCCACGCCGAGGCCCACAACGTGCTGGGCCGCGTCCTCGGCCGCCAGGGCGCGATCAGCAGCGAGGTCGCGACGGCCTTCCGCGAAGCCATCCGGCTCCGGCCCGATTTCGCGGAAGCCCACAACAGCCTCGGCCTGGTGCTGATACAGTCCGGCGACGATCCGGGGGGCATCGCCGCGTTCCGCGAGGCGGTGCGCCTCGAGAAGGACTACGCGGACGCGCACGCCAACCTCGGCGCGGCCCTCGTCCCCACCGACGCCGAGGAGGCCGTCCGGGAGCTCGAGAAGGCCGTCGAGCTGGCGCCGGGCTCCGTGAAGGCTCGTTTCAACCTCGCGGCGGCGTACGGGGCCAGCCCCACACGGGGACCGGCGAAGGAGATCGAGCAGCTCGAGAAGGTCGTCGAGCTCGACCCAACGTTCGCCCGGGCCCGCGTGGCGCTCGGCAAGGCGTTCCTGCGGGACGGCAAGGTCGCGGAAGCGGTGAAGGAGCTGCAGGAGGCGACGCGTCTTTCCCCCGAGAGCGGAGAGGCGCGCTATCAGCTCGGCCTTGCGCTGGCCCGTGCCGGCCGCAAGGAGGAAGCCTCGTCGGAGCTGCAGAAGGGCCGCGACCTCGTGGCCGCCGACGAACGCAGCAAGACCGCGACCCTGGACGTCCTGGAGGGTCGAGCCGCGCTCGAGAAGGGCGACGTCGAGGGCGCGACCGCGAAGCTGCGCCATGCGATCCAGCTCCGGCCCGACTTCCCGGAAGCGCAGAGGCTGCTCGATCTGGTCCGGGAAAAGCAGGCGGATGCCGCACCGGACGCCCCGGGCCGGGTGGCAGAGCTCGAAGGTTACATCCGCGAGGGACGGTTCGAGCAGGTCGAGCCGCTTCTCGCGGAGTACGTGAAGCAGCGCCCGCGCTCCTCGTGGGGGTGGTACGCGCTCGGCTACAGCCTCTTCGCCCAGCAGAAGATCGGCGAGTCGATCCAGGCCCTGGCCAAATCGCTCGAGCTCGACATCAAGAACGCCGAGGCGCACAAGATCCTCGGCCGCACGCTGATGATCATCGGGAGATTCGACGCGGCCCAGCTCGAGTTCGAGGAAGGGATCCGCCTCAAGCCGGATTCCGCGGAGCTGCACTACAACCTCGGCAAGCTGTTCTCCGTGCAGGACAACTGGGAGCCGGCGCGGAAGGCGCTCGAGGCCGCCGTCCGCCTCGACCCGAAGTACCTCGAGGCGCTGGACGCCCTCGGGTTCGCGCTCGAGGCCCTGGGCGACGACGCGGGTGCGGTCGCGCGGTACGAGCAGGCGATCGCGCTCAACCGGGAGCGGCGGGGCCGCTTCGTCTCCGCTCACGTGAGCCTGAGCGCCTACCACAACCGGACGGGCGATCCGGACAAGGCGCTCGAATACGCGCGCCAGGCGCTCGAGCTGGATCTGCGCTGCGACCCCGCCTGGTTCCAGCAGGCGAAGGCCCAGGAGCGCCTGGGCCGCCTCGCCGAGGCGGTGGACTCGCTCAACCAGGCGATCGCGCTCAACCCCCGAGCCTCCGCGCACTACTACGTCCTGGCCAACCTCTACCGCCGGCTCGGCAAGGCGGACGAGAGCCGGAAGGCCCTCGAATCCTTCAAGCGCCTCGAGCGGGAGTCGAACGAGCTCGAGAAGAAGCGCCGCGAGCAACGCAAGAACGCGGCGGGGCCGAGCGGCGGAGCGTGACGAGCGACTACCCCGGCCGGCACTCCCGTCGCGGCTTCCTGCGGACGATGGGAGCGGCCGTGGGCGCGGCCCTCCTGCCATGGCGGGGACGAGCGCGGCCGCTCTTCGCCGAGGCCTCGCGTCCCGTCGTCTTCACGGACGTCACCGCCGCCGCCGGCCTCCTGCACGCCACGAACGTCTCCGGAAGCCCGGACGACAAGCAGTTCATCCTGGAGGAGATGGGGGCCGGCGCCGCGTTCTTCGACTACGACCACGACGGCTGGCTCGACATCTTCCTCGTGAACGGGACGAGCCTCGACCCCGCCGTCCGCGACCGCCGGCCCCGGAGCTACCTCTTCCACAACAACCGCGACGGCACCTTCACCGACGTCACCGAGAAGGCGGGCCTCTCGCATTCCGGCTGGGGACAGGGATGCTGCGTCGGCGACTACGACAACGACGGCCACGACGACCTCTTCGTCACCTACTGGGGGAAGAGCGTCCTCTACCACAACAACGGCGACGGGACGTTCACGGACGTCTCGGAGAGCGCCGGGGTCGCGGGCTCGCCGAGCCGGTGGGGCGCCGGGTGCTGCTTCCTGGACTACGACCGTGACGGGCACCTGGACCTGTTCGTCGCCAGCTACCTGAACTTCGACCCGGCGACCGCCCCGCGGCCCGGACAGGCCGCCTACTGCCTCTACAACGACATCCCGGTCCCCTGCGGGCCGCTCGGATTCGCCGGGGGCACGAACGTGCTCTATCGCAACAAGGGCGACGGCACGTTCGTCGACGTCTCGGAAGCCTCGGGGATCGCCCGCCCGCGCGGGCCCTCCTCCATGGTCTTCGTCGGCAGCAACTGGCAGCCCACGGGCTCCTACGGCATGGGGGCGGCGGCGGCCGACTTCGACAACGACGGCTGGCCCGATATCTACGTGGCCTGCGACACCGCGCCGAGCCTCCTCTACCGCAACAACAAGAACGGGACCTTCCGGGAGGTCGCGGTTCCCGCGGGCTGCGCCTTCGACGGGGAGGGAGCCGCGCTGGCGGGAATGGGAGTCGGCGTGGGCGACTTCGACGGCGACGGCTGGCTGGACATCGTCCGGACGAACTTCTCCGAGCAGGTGACGACGCTCTACCGCAACTACGGGGGCGCGTTCGAGGAGACGAGCCTCCGGGCCGGCCTCGGCGTGAACCGGAAGTACCTCGGCTTCGGCGTCGACTTCTTCGACTTCGACAACGACGGGTGGGCCGACATCCTCGTCGTGAACGGCCATGTCTACTCCCAGATCGCGAAGAAGAACCTCCACCTCAAGTACCGCGAGCCGAAGGTGCTCTATCGCAACCTCGGGAACGGACGATTCGAGGACGTCTCCGCCGGGGCGGGGCCGGCGATCCTCGCCGAGAACCTCGGCCGGGGGTGCGCGTTCGGCGACTTCGACAACGACGGCGACGTGGACGTGATCGTCAACAACCTGGACGGACCGCCCACGCTGCTGCGCAACGACGGGGGGAGCGGCCACCATTCGATCCTGGTCAAGTGCGTGGGCACGAAGTCGAACCGGTCGGCGATCGGCGCCCGGGTGCGGGTCACCCGGGGCGACCATAGCCAGATCCGCGAGGTCATGAGCGGCTCGAGTTACTACTCGCAGAGCGACCTGCGGCTCCACTTCGGGCTGGGATCCACGGCGGCGGCCGATGCCGTCGAGGTGTCCTGGCCATCCGGCCTGAAGGAGACGTTCCGGGACCTGCCCGCCGATCACCTCTTCGTGATCCAGGAAGCGAAGGGGATCGTGGAGAGGCGCCCGCTGGGACGCAGAGCGTCATGACGCGGAGCGCCCGCGCGATCCCCTGGGCCCTGCCCTGCGGCTCGCTCCTGCTGCTGGCGGCGGCTCCCTCCGCCCCCGACGTCCGGTTCACCGAAGTCGCCCGGGCCGTGGGGATCGACTTCGAGCACGCGAACTCCGCCACGTCGAACAAGTACCTGCTGGAGACCATGGGAGGAGGCGTGGCCCTTCTCGACTACGACAACGACGGCCGGCTGGACGTCTTCTTCACGAACGGCGCGAAGCTCGAGGACCCCATGCCGGCGGGAAAGGCGCCCGACAAGTCGGGCCGCGAATCCTGGAACCGGCTCTTCCGGCAGAACGCGGACGGCACGTTCGCCGACGTCACGGAGAAGGCGGGCCTCACCGGGATGCCGCAGGACCGCTACGGGATGGGGGCGGCGGTCGGGGACTACGACAACGACGGCTTCCCGGACCTCTACGTGACGAGCTACGGCGGCAACACGCTCTACCACAACAATGGAGACGGGACCTTTCGCGACGTCACCGCGAGGGCGGGCGTCGCCGCCTCGGGGTGGAGCGCGAGCGCGGGGTTCTTCGACGCGGACAACGACGGCAAGCTGGACCTCTTCGTCACGCGCTACGTGGAGTGGACGTTCCAGACGAACGGGTACTGCGGGGAGAAGAAACCCGGCTACCGCGCCTACTGCCACCCCGACAACTATGAGCCGACCACGAACGTCCTTTACCACAACAACGGCGACGGCACGTTCACCGACGTCTCCGCGAAGGCGGGCATCGCGGGCGCCGCGGGCAAGGGGCTGGGCGTCGCCTTCGCCGACTACGACCACGACGGATACGTGGACGTCTACGTGGCGAACGACTCCGTGCAGTCGTTCCTCTTCCGCAACAACAGAAACGGGACGTTCGCGGAGGTCGGCCTCCTGGTGGGGGTGGGTTTCAACGAGGACGGGAAGACGTTCGCGGGGATGGGAGTGGCCTTCGCCGACTACGACAACGACGGCCGTCCCGACATCATGGTCACGGACCTCTCGAACGAGCGCTACCGCCTGTTCCATCAGGGGGCGGACGCCAGCTTCCAGGACGCCACCAACAGCTCGGGAGTGGGCGCCGCCACCCTGGCGTTCGCGGGCTGGAGCACGGGCTTCCTCGACTACGACAACGACGGCTGGAAGGACATCTTCGTCGCCCAGGGGCACGTGATGGACACGATCGAGAAGACCGCCCCCAACCTCCGCTACCTTCAGCCTCCGCTGCTGCTGCGGAACGAGTCCGGGCGCTTCGCGAGGGTCTCTCCCAGCGACGTCTTCCAGGGCGATTGGGCGGGGCGGGGCGCCGCCTTCGGCGACCTCGACGGCGACGGCGACGTGGACATAGTGGTCAGCAACGTGGGCCAGCGAGCCCTCGTTCTCCGCAACGACGGCGGCAATCGCAGCCACTGGCTCGGGATCAGCACGGTGGGGAGGAAGTCGAACCGCGACGGCATCGGGTGCCGGGTGCAGGTCGTGTCCGCGTCCGGAGCGACGCAATACTTCACCGTGAGCACCGCGGTCGGTTACCTCTCGGCTAGCGACAAGCGGCTGGTGGTGGGCCTCGGACGCGACGCCAGCGCCAAGCTCGTCGAGATCCGCTGGCCGTCCGGTGCCGTGCAGCGGCTGGAGAACGTGGCGGCCGGCCGGACCGTGGTCGCGACGGAGCCGGCCCCGTGATCAGCCGCCGCCGGGTGCTCGGCCTGCTCGCCGCGTGCGCGGCCGACCGAGCGCTCGCGCAGGGCGTCTCCTCGCGGGGGGTCAAGCCGCAGCCTCGCGGCAAGCCTTCCGGCCGCCCGTTCCACGCGCGCCTCACCGACGTCGCCGCCCAGGCCGGCCTCACCCGGCCGGTCGTCTACGGCGGCATCGACACCAAGAGCTACATCATCGAGGTCGTCGGATGCGGAGTGGCGTTTCTCGACTACGACAACGACGGCTGGCTCGACCTGCTGGTGCTGAACGGCACGCGGCTGGAGGGCGCGCCGCCGGGGGCGACGAACCGCCTGTACCGGAACAACCGCGACGGCACTTTCACCGACGTGACGGAAAAGGCCGGCCTCACGCGCACCGGCTGGGCGTCGGCGGTGACCGTCGGCGATTACGACAACGATGGTTTCGACGACCTGTTCATCACCTACTACGGCCACAGCGTTCTCTACCACAACAACGGCGACGGCACGTTCACGGACGTGACCGAGAAGGCCGGCCTCCGCCAAGACGCCGTGCGCTATGCCTCCGGCTGCACCTGGGTCGACTACGACCGGGACGGGCGCCTGGACCTGTTCGTCGCCTACTACCTCGACACGATCCTCGAGAAGCTGCCCAAGCCCGGCGAAAACGTCGACTGCCGCTGGAAGGGCGTGCCCGTGAACTGCGGCCCTCGCGGCCTGCCCACCGGGTTCGTCCAGCTCCTTCACAACAACGGGGACGGGACGTTCACCGACGTCAGCCGCACGGCCGGCGTGGCCGCGGCGGGCGGCTCGTACCCGATGACCGCGGTGGCCGCGGACTACGACAACGACGGCTGGCCGGACATCTACGTCGCCTGCGATTCGACTCCGAGCTGGCTGTTCCGCAACCAGCACGACGGGACGTTCCGCCAGGAGGGCCTCGAGCGCGGCGTGGCCTTGAGCGAAGACGGGCTGGAGCAGGCGGGCATGGGCGTAGCGGTCGGCGACTACGACCTCGACGGGAACCTGGACATCTTCAAGACGCACTTCTCCGACGACACCAACGTCCTCTATCGCAACGACGGCAAGGGCTACTTCAACGACTTCACCATCCGCGCGGGCCTGGGCGTCGAGACCCGGTACATCGGCTGGGGGACGGGAATGGTCGATCTCGACAACGACGGCTTCCCCGACCTGTTCGTGGTGACCGGGAGCGTCTACCCCGAGGTCGAGCGGTCACTTCCGGCCTACCCCTACCGGACGCCCCGGCTCGTCTTCCGCAACCTCGGCGACGGCCGGTTCGAGGAGCTGATCGACGAGGCGGGGCCCGGCGTGGCCGCGCCGCACTCGAGCCGGGGCTGCGCCTTCGGGGACTTCGACAACGACGGCGACGTGGACGTCGTGGTGATGAACATGAACGAGCCGCCGTCGCTGCTGCGCAACGACGTCTCGGGCGGCGGCCACTGGCTGAAGGTGCTTCTGGTCGGCGTCAAGTCGAACCGGAGCGCGATCGGCGCGCGCGTGCTCGCCCGCTACGGAGGCCGCACGCAGGCGCAGGAGGTGTCGGCGCAGTCGAGCTTCTATTCCGCCAACGACCGCCGCCTGCACTTCGGGCTGGGCACGGCCACGTCGGCGGACCTGACCGTCGTCTGGCCCGGCGGGGCCACGGAGAAGATCGGGAGCGTCGACGCCGACCACCTCGTCGTCATCCGCGAGGGAGCGGGGATCCAGCGCAGACAGAGATTCGGCGGCCAGACCGCCAAGGAGTAAATGCATGAAGCGACATCGCTGGGTGCTGGTCCTGGCCGCGGCCGCCATCGTCGCCGGGGGCCCGCCGCCGCTCGCCGGCCAGCCGGCCGCGTCGGGGCCGGCGCGCATCAGGCTCGATCCCGAACGGGTGATCGGCGAGGTTCACCCGCACATGTTCGGCAACTTCGTCGAGCACCTCGGGCGGTGCGTCTACGGCGGCGTCTTCGAGGAGGGCAGCCCGCTGTCGGATGCCGACGGCTTCCGCCGCGACGTGCTCGACGCCGCGCGCGGTCTGGGCCTGTCGATCCTGCGCTGGCCGGGGGGGAACTTTGCCTCCGGCTACAACTGGCAGGACGGCATCGGGCCGCGCGACCAGCGGCCGGTCCGGCGCGATCACGCATGGGGCGCGGTCGAGACCAACCGCTTCGGCACCGACGAATTCCTGCGCTACTGCGAGCGGCTGAACGTCGAGCCGTACCTGTGCATCAACGCCGGGCTCGGCTCCGTGGAGGATGCGCGGCGATGGGTCGAGTACACGAACGAGGCCGGCAACACCTACTGGGCGCAGCAGCGGCGCAAGAACGGCCGCGACAAGCCCTGGGGCGTCAAGGTCTGGGGCCTGGGCAACGAGATCGACGGGCCCTGGCAGCTCGGCCACAAGAACGCGCAGGACTACGCGACGTTCGCGCTCGAGGCGGCCAAGGCCATGCGCCGGGCCGACGGGTCGATCCGGCTGATCGCTTCCGGCTCGTCGAACTTCGGCCCGGGCGCGGACTGGGTGGGCTGGAACCGCACGGTGCTCGAGCGGCTCAAGAACGAGATCGACTACATCTCGCTCCACACCTACATCGGCAACCGGACGAACAACTTCGAGCAGTTCCTGGCCGTCTCCCGCGATCTCGACGATCGTATCGAGGTCGTGAAGGGGCAGATCCGCGCGGTGCGCGTCGGCAACCCCGAAGCCCGTCCCATCCACATCGCCTTCGACGAGTGGAACGTCTGGTACCGCACCCTCGTCCCCGGCTCTTCGGAATACGCGATCGCTCGTACCGGGCTCGAGGAGCACTACAACTTCGAGGACGCCCTCGCGATGGGCATGTTCCTCAACGCGTTCTTCCGCCACGCCGACGTGGTGAAGATGGCGAACCTCGCGCAGCTCGTGAACGTGATCGCGCCGATCTTCACCAACCCGCAGGGCCTGTACCTGCAGACGATCTACTTCCCGCTCGCGGAGTACGCCAAGCAGCGCGGCAACCAGTCGCTCGACGTGCTGGTCGAGTCACCGCAATACAAGCCGGATCAAGGACGGGCGCTCGGCTACCTGGATGTGTCCGCGACCTACGACCGGAAGGCGCGGCAGGTCTTCGTGAACGTGCTGAACCGAAGCGAACAGACCGATATCACCGCGCGCATCGAGAACGTCGCGGGCGCGCCCTCGGGGACGGTGAGCGTCTGGGACCTGAACCACCCGGACCTCAAGGCGACGCACACCTTCGGCAAGGATGCCGTCGTGCGGCCGGCAACGCGCAGCGCGACCGTGAAGGCCAGCGGGAACGGCTTCGAGTACACCTTCCCCAAGCATTCGCTCACGATTCTGAGGTGGTAGCGGAAGTCGCCATGAACCCCACGCTGCATCGTCGGAGGTTCACGGCCGCGCTTGCCCAGTCCAGGCCGCGCTGGCGAAGTCCACGCCACCCGGGATTACAGACGCAGCAGGATTCGCAGGCGATCCTCTATCGTCGCCAGCGTCGGAGGGGCGACTGCACCCCATCGCTTGATCAGGCGATCCGATGAGATCGAGCGAATTGCCTCGCAGAGGACCGCCGATTTCGTCTTGAGGCCGCCTTCGGGCGGCGAAACCGCGACATGGGAGGGGATCGGTCGCACCGTCGACGTCATCGGCAGGACGATGGCCAGTCCCGCAGGGCCTTGGTTGAAGAGGTCCTCCGACACCACGAGCACAGGCCGTCGGCCCGCCTGCTCATGGCCGCGAGTCGGGTTCAGGTCCGCAAGCCACACTTCTCCCCGCGCGGGCGGGGTCATGTCCTCGTCCGCCGCGGTTTTCGTTTCGGGCCGGCGCCGTATCGTCCGCCGGGCTCATGAACGGTCAGGCCATCGAGGAGCGTCCGGTCCCATTCCCGGCGCTCCCGCTCGACGGCCGCCCAGGCCTTGGCGTCCCCGCGCAGAGACGCATAGCCGGCGTTGACCTCCTCCAGGAACCGCTTCCGTCGGAGCGTCTCGACGGCCTCCTCGAGGAGGGCTTGCATGGGTCTCCCTTCAATTTGAGCCATCTCCCGAAGGATCTCGCGAGCCGAGTCGCTGATGCGCACCGTCGTGTGTCCCATCGTGTAGACTCCAGTGTCTACAGATTAGTCTACCACATGGGCAACTCTCGTGAATGGCAGAAAGCCATGAACTCGTTGGCTCCCTGCACGAACTCCCGGCGGCGGTTCATGGTCGGCTCCTCCCGGTCTGCTAGGACGTGGCGACGTGGAAGACGCTGTAGGAACGAGCGGGCAGCTTGAACGTCATCGTAGCTCCCGGCCGCGGCGCCTCGAAGGCACGGGGGGCGACCAGGGTGGGGCGCTCGAACGTGTTGGCGGCCTTGAGGTCCGTGCCCGTGAGCGTCTCGGCGGTGAGAACGCGCGTCGGCGTCAGGTCCCGGCAGTCCACGGCCAGCTCCCGCTCGGCCTGCAGATCGCGGTTCAGCATCAGCAGGCAGAGCTGGCCGCTTTTGGGGTCGTAGGTCGCCGCGACGTCGAGGTACGGCACCTGGTCGTCCCGGGCGAAATCGGGCCGGAGGCCCGCCGCCCGGATCGGGTACGTCTCCGACTCCACGAGCAGGTCCAGGACCCGTCCCCGCGCGTACTTCAGCGCCCAGGCGTACGGGTAGTAGATGCTCTGGCGCAGGACCGACGTCTCGTTCGTCATGAGGGGAGCGATGACGTTGACG
>Ga0210378_10001595_pt1 | contig 11838 bp, 12 predicted proteins | sample PLM1_60_b1redo_FD_155465 | JGI IMG/M metagenome (GOLD analysis project Ga0210378, IMG submission 155465) | Groundwater sediment microbial communities from an aquifer in East River, Colorado, USA - PLM1_60_b1 redo | ecosystem: Environmental > Terrestrial > Soil > Riparian zone | place: USA: East...
CCGAGGTCCGCCGCAGCCTCAGCGACATCCGCAACCTGCTGATCGACACCCCCGACGACGGCCACGTCCGGCTCGCCGACGTGGCCGACGTGACCATCAGACCGACCCCCAACGCCATCGAGCGCGAGGCCAGCACGCGCAAGATCGACGTGGGCGCCAACCTGCGTGGGCGCGACCTCGGCGCCGTCATCGGCGACGTCGAGGACCGCCTGGAGGGCATCCGGTTCCCGCTCGGCTACTCCTTCGAGCTGCTCGGCGAGTTCGCGGAGCGGCAGGCCGCCACCCAGCGTCTCCGCGGCTATGCGCTGGCCGCCGCCGTCGGGATCCTGCTGCTCCTGGTCATGGCCTTCGGGAGCTGGCGGCTTGGGCTGATGGCCTTCCTGGCCCTGCCCATGGCCCTGGTCGGCGGCCTGATCGGCGCCTATCTCGGCGGCGGGATCATCTCGCTCGGCTCGCTGGTCGGGTTCTTCACCGTGCTGGGGATCGTCGCCCGCAACGGCATCATGCTCATCACCCACTGCCAGCACCTGGAGCGGGAGGAAGGCGAGGCCTTCGGGCCGGCGCTGGTGCTCCGCGGGGCCAGGGAGCGGCTGTCGCCGATCCTGATGACGGCCCTGGCGACCGCGTTGGCGCTGGTGCCGCTGGCGGTCGCCGGGGACCGCCCCGGCCACGAGATCGAGCACCCGATGGCCATCGTCATCCTCGGCGGGCTGGTCACCGCCACCCTGCTCAACCTGTTCATCGTCCCGTCGCTGTACCTGCGCTTCGGACGCGCGCGCAGCTGACCAGCTCCTCCGGCCATCCAGCCGGCGGCGGGTAGGAGTCCACTCGCCCGGGTCGCTGCCGTCCAGCGGGAACCTCACCACCGCCCGAGGTCGAGCCGTTCCCGCGATTTCCAGCCAGCGGGTACAGACGATGGGCGCTGGCGGTGAAGACAGGCCACCCCACCACGGGCGAGCATGCGGAGCGGGGCGATGGGATGACCGGAGGAGGCGGGTAGGCTTGGTCCAGGAGGTGGAGGTGGATCGCGAGCGAGCTGCGGGCGTGGTCGCCTCGCCAGCGGTCGAGGTGCGCGACCTGGTCAAGCGCTACCCCAAAGGCAAGGTGAACGCCGTCGACGGCGTCTCGTTCACGGTCTCCCCGGGCGAGGTGTTCGGCCTGCTCGGGCCGAACGGGGCCGGCAAGACGACCACGGTCGGCATCCTGACGACCAGGGTGCGGCGCAGCGGCGGAACGGCCTGTGTCGCCGGGGTCGACGTCGGCGCCGACCCGGTGCGAGCCCGCCGCCTGGTCGGGGTCGTGCCCCAGCGCAACAACCTCGACCGATCCCTGTCGATCCGCCAGAACCTGCTCTTCCATGCCGCCTACCATGGCGTGCCGGCGGCCGAGCGGGCCCGCCGGGCCGACACCCTGCTGGCCGAGTTCGGGCTGGCCGACCGGGCCGGCGAGAAGCCCGACATGTTCTCGGGCGGCCAGGCCCAGCGGGTCATGGTGGCACGGACGCTGATGCACGCCCCCCGGGTGCTGTTCCTGGACGAGCCGACCACCGGCCTTGACCCGGCCGCCCGGCTGTTCGTCTGGGACCGGGTCCGCGACCTGCAGGCCCAAGGGGTGACGGTGGTGCTGACCACCCACGACATGGACGAAGCGGCCGAGCTGGCCGACCGGGTGGGGATCATGGACCACGGCAGGCTGCTCGCCCTTGACACCCCCGCCGCGCTGACCCGTGGGCTGCCCGGCCGCACCACCCTCGAGGTGGCGATGGCCCTGTCGGAGGCCACGCCGCCCGAGGACCTGCTGGCCGCGCTGGCCGCCCTCGACGGGGTCGAGCGGGTCGAGCAGGTGGCGGCCGCCCAGTCCGGGCCGCCACCCCCGACGGGCTCAGACGCCGGCGGCCCGGACGGCGACGGGCGGCCCCGGGAGCTGCGGGCCCGGCTGTACGTCTCTGGCGACGCGCCGCTGACGGTCGCGCCGGTGGCCACGCTGCTGGCCGAGCGGCGGGCCGAGCTCACCGACGTGACCATCGGCACCCCCAGCCTGGAGGACGTCTTCATCAACCTGACCGGGAGGGCGCTGCGGTGAGCGCGACGATCACTCCGCCAACCTCCGCCGAGCCGGCCGCGGCCGGCCAGGCCAAGGCGTTCCTGGCGGTGCTGCGGCGCGACGTCTACGTGACCTGGCGCGAGCTGCCGGTGTTCCTCGCCCAGGTCATCCTGCAGCCGCTGTTCCTGCTGTTCGTGTTCGGCAGGGTGCTGACCGACCTCGGCTTCGCCCGCCCCGACTACACCGAGATCCTGTTCCCCGGCATCGTCGCCATGACCGCCGTGCTCACCGCCCTGCAGAGCACCGCCTTCCCGCTGGTGATCGACTTCAGCTTCACCAAGGAGATCGAGGATCGGCTGCTGGCGCCCCTGCCGGTCGGCATGGTGGCGGTGGAGAAGATCGTGTTCGCCGCCTCGCGCGCCCTGCTGGCCGCCGCGGTGATGTTCCCGGTCGGCATCCTGGTGCTCGGCTCGATCCCGTGGCGGGCCAGCGGCGTGCCCCTGATGGCCGTCGTCCTGGTGCTCGGCTCGCTGGTCGGGGCGGCGCTGGGCCTGATCCTCGGCACCGCCGTGCCGGTGAACCGGATCAACGTCATGTTCGCCCTGATCCTCACCCCGCTGCTGTTCACCGGGGCCAGCCAGTACCCGTGGGCGTCGCTGGGCCAGCTGCCCTGGTTCCAGGTGATCACCGCCGGCAACCCCCTCACCTACGTCAGCGAGGGGATGCGGGCGGCACTGGAGCCCGCAGTGCCCCACATCCGCCCGTGGATCTCGATGCTGGTCCTGTCCGTGACCCTGGTGGTGTTCACGGCCGTGGGCATCCGCCTCTTCCTCCGCCGCGCGATCGACTGACGCCGGATGCCGACGACGAGGGTTGCCACGCTGCTGCAGAAGGTCCTCCGCGGCGGCTAGACAGCCAGCCGGCGCCACCCAGGCGGGACGGCCGGTTGGGGGTTGGTCGGGGCCAGCAGACCTATCAGACGCCAGCAGACCTACGGACGCCAGCAGATCTACAGACGCCAGCGGCGGAGCCGTCAGCTGCTCTCCGGCCGCGACGGCTACTGGCCCACCCTCCCGTCGATCCGCTGGCGCAGCAGGTCGGCGTGGCCGTTGTGCCGGGCGTACTCCTCCACCATGTGCACCAGCACCCAGCGCAGCGACATCGCCCCGCGCCAGGGATCCGGGACCTTCCCGGTGATGTCGAGATCGGGCGCCTCGGCCACGAACCGCTCCGCGAACGCGACCTCGGCCCGCCACACCTTCCACGCCTCCGCGACCAGCTCGGGGTCGGGCACTGCGCCGTCGAAGTCTCCATCGGGGTCGACATCGGAGGTGAACCGCGGCGGCGCCTCCTGCCCGGCCAGCACCCGCCGGAACCAGCCGCGCTCGACCTCGGCCATGTGGCGCACCAACCCGAGCAGCGACAGCGTGGAAGGAGGCACGGAGCGACGGGCCAGGTCGGCGGCGTCGAGGCCGGAGCATTTCAGTTCCAGCGTGTCGCGCTGCCAGCGCAGGAACGCGGCGATGGTGGCGCGCTCGTCGGCCTGGGTTGGCGGGTCGGCCCGTGGGTCGGCGTCGGGGTCGAGGAACATGTCGATGGACATGCCCGCGATCATCGGCGATCCACGCGGGATCCACCACCGGTTTTCCTGGTGCCGTGCCGACCGCGGTGTCCAAGGTTCCCGCCTGGCCGGTCGAGGGCGCAGCCACCAGCGTCCTCCTCCGACGTCACGCCGGTCTGGATTTGTCTGACTTTGTCCGACCGCGGATCGAACCCGGAAGCAGGGCAACCGGTCTTGACACCTTTGGACGAACTGCATACATTTTCGAGGTGGAGCCTCCGCCGGATCCGCCGCCCAACGTGGACTCCCGTGCTGGTCGGAGGTCTGAATTGGCAGAATTCCATGCCAGGTCGGACGCGCAGCCCGCGCCGGCCGCAGGCGAGGCCGTCAGCAACCTGGATACACCTTCGATCCTCTGCGACCTCGATCGGCTGGAGCGCAACATCGCCGACTGGCAGGCGCTCATGGACCGCAACCAGGTCAGGTTCCGGCCCCACATCAAGACCCACAAGATCCCCGACATCGCCCGCATGCAGGTCGCAGCGGGCGCGCAGGGCATCATCTGCGCCAAGCCGAGCGAGGCGGAGCCGTTCGTCGCCGCCGGCATCGACGACGTCTGCATCGCCTACCCCGTGCTCGGCCAGCAGAAGTGGCGCCGCATCGCGGGCATGGCCGCCGGCGGCGTCAAGATGACCGTCAACTGCGACAACCAGACCGCCGTCAGGCAGGCGTCCGAGGCGGCCAGCGCCGCGGACGTCACCGTCAACCTGCAGATCGACGTGGACTCCGGGATGCACCGCGGCGGCATCCCGATGACCGAGATCGGCGAGATCGAGCTGCTCGCCCGGACCATCGTCGGCCTGCCAGGCGTCGAGTTCGACGGCCTCACCACCCACAGAGGCATCTGGTACGAGGGCTCTCCCGGCCCGGAGGGCGCCGGGCACGACGAGGGCCTGCTGCTGGTCGACATCGCCGACAAGCTGCGCGCCGGCGGCCTGGAGGTCCGCGAGCTCACCGCCGGTGGCTCGTTCACCGCCAAGTGGGTCGCCGAGGTCCCTGGCGTCACCGAGGCGCGCGCCGGCACCTACGTCTTCTACGACCTCATGCACCTGGGCTCGGGCACCGCGACCGAGGACCAGCTCGCCCTCTCGGCGCTGTGCACCGTCGTCAGCCAGCGCACCCCCGGCCGGCTCACCATCGACGGCGGCTCCAAGACGTTCAGCGGCGACCGCGGCGTCGTCGGCGGCGCCGAGACGACCCCTCCGGACGTCGCCAGGGCGGTCGACCGCCGCGTCCACGTCGACAGGCTCACCGAGGAGCACGGCATGGCCAGGGCCGACGAGCCGGTCGAGCTTGGCGAGAAGATCCGCTTCTACCCGTTCCACGCGTGCACCTGCGCGAACCTCACCAACGAGATCGTCGGCGTCCGTGGTGGGCGTGTCGAGACGGTCTGGACCGTCGCCGCCCGCGGGCTGCGGACCTGACGAGCGCGACGTGGACCCTCCAGAGCTTGCGGCGGCCTCGCGCCGCTTCGTGCTGCACTCGCCACCCCGGACGACGACTTCGAGCGGATGCTCGACCTGGTGGCGGGCGTGACCGCGTTCATCCAGCAGACCGTGCACGGCCGCGCCGCCGTCGGTGTGTAGCGACCAGAGAGGACCCACATGGCCAAGCGCGTGATCCGCAGCGACCAGGGCGCCCCACCGCCGGCGCCTACTCCCAGGGGTGGCAGGCCGGCGGCTTCATCTTCGTGACCGGCACCGGGCCGATCGGCCCGGACGGCAAGGTCAAGGGTGACACGATCGAAGAGCAGACCAACGTCACGATCGACAACATCGAGGCGGTCCTGGCCGCCGCCGGCGCCTCCCTGGCCGACGTCGTCAAGGTCAGCGTGCATCTCGGCGACACCGGGGCGTTCCCCCGCTACAACGAGGTCTACCAGCGGCGGTTCCGGGAGCCGTACCCGGCCAGGACCACCGTCGGCAGCGACTTGGGCCAGGTGCCAGGGATGATGATCGAGATCGAGTGCATCGCCTACGTTGGCGAGTGACGGGCGCCTGACATGAGGAGGTTCGAGGGCAGGACCGCGCTGGTCACCGGGGCCGCGCAGGGGATCGGGCGCGGCGTGGCCGATCCCCTGGCGTCCGAGGGCGCCAACCTGGTCCTGCTCGACATCGAGCCGGAGGCGCTCGAGCGGACCGTGCGCGAGCCGCGCGCCAAGGACTGGCCGGTCGAGGCCGTCAGCGGCGACGTCGCCGAGCGAGCCGACGTCCGGCGGGCGGTCCAGCCCGTAGCGCTGGCGGACCGTCTCGTACAGCGAGCGGTTGTGGAGGTTGGCCCGCTCCAGCCCCGGCACCAGCGCGGCCGGCAGCGCGGTGCCGACCAGGATCGTCGGCGTCCGGTCAACGACCTACAGGCGCCGGAGCCGGACTGCGCAAGCAGGTGGTCAGCTTCTGAAGTCAGTGCTTCCGTACAACACGCTCCGGCTCACCTGGCTTCCAGACCGTGACGTCCATGTGGCCACCGCTGACCTCCACCGCCGCCGCGCCGGTCAGGTCGGCCGCGTAGAAGTGGTCGAACTCCAGTCCCCGGAGGTCGAGCCCGGTCTCGTCGAACAGTGCCGTGGCGAACCGCTGATGCAGCGGCTTGTCCCGGACGTCCTTGACCACACCCCACAACTTCGCGTCGCCGTCCTTCACGTCGGTGTCGACGGTCGCGGTGTGCAGGCAGAAGCGCGGATCGCGGCCCAGATCGCGGAATTTGGTGGTGTCCGGCATGCCGACGATCCACAACTGGTCTTCGAAGATCGTCGGCTCGATCGGGCTGATCCGCGGGAATCCGTCCGAGCGGAGGGTGGCCAACAAGCACAGGTTGCCGGTGGCGGCGTGGCGCCGGGTGAAGATGGCGGCGATCCGCGGCGCGCGTTGGGTGAACTCTTTCCAGGTGGTCATCGTCATCACTCCTCGACCTGACCGGGTACAGCCGGGGATGCGGCCTCAGGTGAGGGCCTCGACGATCGCCGCCCCGAGCTCGGCCGGCTTGGTGAGCTGCGGCCAATGCCCGGTCGGCAGATCGACCAGCTTCGCGTCGTGGATCTTGGCGAGCTCCGCCGTGTACGAGTGGCCCTTCGCCATCAGCTCGCGCAGCATCTCCGACGGGAACTCGCAGGTGATCACCGTGATCGGCACGTCGTAGCGGCGCGGGTCGCGCAGCACCTGGCGGTCGGTCGCGACCCCCACCGGCTCGGGGATCGACGTCGCCCGGAACCGCTCCCGCAGTTCGTCGTCGAGATCGGTGAGGTCCTCCTCCTCAAACACCGACCAGTCGGGCAGCGGGATCTCGCCGTCCACGACGGGCAGTTCGTCGTTGATCAAACCGCCGTCGCCGAGCGGCACCGAGTCGACGTACACGACGCGGGCGACCCGATCCGGCCGCGCGTCGACCGCCGCGTGCGCGATCGCCCCGCCGCCGCTGTGACCGACCAGCGCCACCGGCGCATCCGTGTCGTCGATGACCGCGATGACCGCGGCGACGTGATCGGCGAGGCCGACGCCCGCCCGATCGTCGTCGATCGACGCCAGCCCGGGCAGCGTCAGCGCGCGCACCCGGTGCCCCACGGCCTCGAGCGCGGGAGCGACGCCGTCCCACGAGGCGGCGTTCAACCAGAATCCGGGAATCAGAATGACATCCATGACGCCGATGCTACCCAGGCCCCCCGACAGCGGGCCACCCGAGCTCACCGCCGCCGGGTGCGACACCGTGCGCGTGGCCGTGCCCAGCTAGGACGACGCGGATGTGCCGCACCTCATCGCCAAGAAGAGTCAGGTCCAGGTCATCGCCGAGGTCGGCGTGTGCCTCCGGCGGCCGCACGACTGCCAGTCGTCGGCGACGAGGTCAACCAGATGTCCGGGTCGCCCTCTACACTCGCGATGAGTCTTGCTCCGCTGGGCCGTCTCATGCCGCGGTGGGCGTACCTCAAGCCGGGATCCGATCGAAGGGACACAAGCAATGAGCAAGCTGATCGTGAGCACCTTCTTGACCTTGGACGGGGTCATGCAGGCCCCGGGCGGACCTGAAGAGGACGACAGTGGCGGCTTCGCGCACGGTGGCTGGTCGGTGAACTATTGGGACGAGCAGATGGGGCAGGTCATGGACGTGGCGACCAGCAAGCCGTTCGCCATGGTTCTCGGCCGCACGACCTACGACATCATGGCCGCATATTGGCCGGACGCCCCAGAGGAGGCCGGCGCCAAGACATTCAACGAGGCCACCAAGTACGTCGCGTCGCGGAGTCATCCCACGCTGGAGTGGAGCAACTCGGTCCTGATCGAGGGAGACGCGGCCGAAGGCCTCGCGGCGCTCAAGAAGGAGGATGGGCCTGAGCTGCAGGTGCATGGCAGCGGGAACCTGATCCAGACGCTGTTGCGCCACAACCTTGTCGACCAGTACCGCCTGTGGGTCTTCCCCGTCGTCGTCGGGTCGGGCAAGCGCCTGTTCGCCGAAGGCACCATCCCCTCCGGGCTGAAGCTCGTCGACAGCAAGGTCTCCACCACCGGAGTCGTGATCGGGACCTACGAGCCAGCAGGCGAGATCGTCACAGGATCGTTCGCGCTGGACTGACCGCGCCCCGGTCGCAGACCCTTTGCGACGGTCTGGGGTAGCTGCTGCTAGCGTGGGGCGCCAACGCCAAGGCGGGGACGATCACCATGCCCCAGGCACGACTGCACGACGAAAGCACCATCGCCGTGGAGGTCCACGGCGATGGGCCCACGGTGTTGTTGGCGGTCAACCCCCAGCCGGTCCAGGGACCGCAGGCCGAGGAGCTGCGAAGGTGGGGCACTGACCCGGCCCTTGGCCGCTCCTTGATCGACGGCCTCAGCGACGCGTTCCGGGTGGTCGCGTTCGACTACGAAGGCCAAGTCCTGCAGGTGCCCAAACCCGACACCCTGACGCCAGCCAACCTCGCCGGCGACCTGCTGGCCGTGGCCGATGCCGCCGGTGCCGAGCGGTTCGCCTACTACGGCTACTCGTGGCTGGCGCTTGCCGGGCTGCAGCTTGCCATCCGCACCGACCGGGTTGCGGCGCTGGTCATGGGCGGGTTCCCACCACTGGAGGGGCCGTACGGGGAGATGCTCCAGGTCACCACCGCGACCCATGCGATGGCCAGCTCGGCCTCGGCCCCCAGCACCGCGACCAGCTCGCAACCATCCGAGGAGGCATCCGGTGAGCCGGACTGGTCGCAGGTGGAGGTGTTGTTGACGGAGGCGCAGACGCGCCAGTTCGTCACGCTGTACCAGGCGCTGCAGGGGTTCGATGACCGCGCCGCCCAGGCGCAGATCGGGTGTCCTCGCCTGTGCTTTGTCGGCGCAGCCGACGAGATCGACTACGGCGAGCGTTGGGGTGGGGTGCAGGTGCGCCTCGCCGGCCCGGTCATCAACCGACGCGCCGAGCTGGAAGCGCTCGGCTGGCAGGTGCAGGTGCTGGAGGGGCTGGACCACATCCAGGCCATGCAGGCCGCCCATGTCTTGCCGGTCCTGCGCCCCTGGCTGGTTGGCAGGCTGGGCACGTGAGCGTGCATCAGAAAGCTGTCAGTGGGAGACGGCTTCCAGCGAGGAGCGGCGGCAGCCTGCGCTACTCGTACCGGACGGCGTCGAACCGCGTCGCGGCGTCCAGCAGCGGGAGGGCCATCGTCGAGAGGAGCAGGGCGGCGAGCACACCGATGCCGACCGTGGCGAAGACGCCGACGTCCGGCCACATCCACGCCATGTCGCCAAACAGGGCCAAGGCGTATGACGACCCCAAACCGAGCCCGACGCCCACCGCCGCGGTAGCCAGCATCGCCGCGGCCGTCTCGAGGAACACGACCTGGCGGAGCTCCCCGAGGCGGAGGCCGGACGCGCGCAGCAGGGCGAACGGCCGTCGCCGCTCGATGACGCCGGCGACCATGCCGACGGTGAGGCTGCACGCCGCCACGACCAGGACGAACTGCCAACCCAAACGCACCAGTTGCCCGAGGTCGCCGATGTAGCGAGCGTCGACATCCCCCCGGTCCTGCTGGGTGTGGATGATCGCGTTCGGCACGAGGTTGGCGGCCCGGGTGCGAACGCGGTTCTCGGCGGCCGGCGTGCCGTCGGTCAGGACGTACACCGAGAGGATCGGCAGATCGGCGTCGGCGACCCCGGCCCGCGCCCGGATGCCCTCGGCGGGGCCCGAAGGGGAGCACGAGCGCGTCACCACCCGCGCGAGCTCCGGACAGGAGTCCACCAGCTCGCCGGCGGCGCCGATCTCGAATCGGGTCACCACGGCCTGCCCGGACAGGAGTGGGGCGACCTGCGCTTCCGGCACGCCGCCGGTGAAGACCTCGACGACGCCCGGCCGCAGCACGCCCGCCGCGCCGTCGTCGGGCCGGTCCTCGGACAGGTCGACGAGGCTGGCGGAGAACGTCACTGAGAAGGCCGCCAACACCACACCGCTGACCGCGCGGAACGTGGCGCGCGGATCGCCGGCGATGCGGCGGGCGGCGATCAGCCCCGGTACCCGCCGGCTGACCCTTATGGGGAACGTGGCGCAGGCCAGCATGACCCGAGTGACCGTAAACACCGCCAGGAGCCGCCAGCGTCCGGCCGGTATGGCATGGAGATGGCACGGTCCTGCCTGCCCAGCTGCCGCCAACTTGGAGGCCGGGGACGCGACCCGGGTCAAGGGCGGCCGCAGGCTGTCGCGGAGCGATGCGAGCGGAGCGAGCATCCTTGCCGTGGGGTGGCCGAGGATGCGCTGCAGCTGGGCACGGCAACGCCGATGCAGGCGTCGAGGGGAACAGGGGGCTACTTATCGGTCTGGTCGTCTATTTCAGCATCGGGAAGGTTGCGCTTGACCGACTCAATGCCGTTGAAGGCGCTGGCCTAGCTCGGTCGAGTGATTACCTGGTCGACATCAGCGGTTCTCGGTTGGCAGGGCGGGGGCGAAGAAGTCGATGAGCAGTTGGTTGACGCGCTCAGGCTCGTCGTGATGGACCCAGTGCGACGCGTCGGGCAGGCGCTCGACCCGGTCGAGGTTGGGTACGTCGTCACGGTCGGGCTCGGCTAGTTCTGGGCCGAGGTAGCGATCGCGTTGCCCCCAAATGACCCGCGTGGGCGCCGAGATTGGGCGAAGCTGCGCTTCGGCGTGCTTCGGCGACATTCGCACCGAGGACCGGTAGTAGTTGATCATCGCGGTTGCTGCGTCTGGCTGCGACCACGCCTCGACGTAGCGATCGATCTCCTCCGGCGTATAAGCCGGGCTGGCGTCGTCCATAAAGTGCCGGAAGAACCGCCAGCCGTCGGCGTGCACGACGCTTTCGGGCACCCCCGGGAGCTGAAAGAAGAAGAAGTACCAGGACTTCCGGAGCTGGCCCGGGGTGCGCAGTCCGTGCAATAGCTTCCGCGGATGGGCTGCGTTGAGGATGGCCAGCCGGTCCACGACCTCAGGGTGGTTCATCGCGGTGGCCCAAGCGACGGTTCCGCCCCAGTCGTGACCGACCAATAGCGCGGACTCGGCGCCGCGTTCTTGGATGAGACCGCGGATGTCGGCGGCCAGCCGGTCAGTGTCGTAGGCCGCGACGCCGTCCGGCCGCGATGACAGGTTGTAGCCGCGCATGTCGGGTGCGACGACGCGGAATCCCGCCGCCGCGAGCGGTTTGATCTGCAGCCGCCAGCCGTACCAGAACTCGGGGAAGCCGTGCAGCAGAACGATCAGCGGCCCATCGCCGGTTTCGACGTAATGCAATCGTACGTCGCCGACCTCGGCGTAGCCCTCACGAAGGTCGCCGCCTGTGCGGTCCTCGGTTCTGCTCATTGCCGCCTCCCTTGCTGGGCGAGTTCGTCGGCGTAGACTCGGGTGTCGATGGCGTCCAGCACGGCCAGCCGCGCGTTGTCGACCGTCCAGGCGGCGAACTCGATCGCGTCGGCGGCGTCAGCTTCCGCCCCATCTGCCTGGCGGGCGGCCAGCTTGGCATCCCGCTGGTCGGCCCGCCGGTCCAGCTTCGCTTCGAAGTCGTCCAGCTTGGCGGCGGCGTCGGCCTTCATCTGGGCCCGCTTGCTGCGGGCACTGGCCGCGGCCTCACCGACCTGCTGCGGGGCGTCCATGGCGGCCAGGTCCACGTCCACCTTGGCCTGGTCGATACGCTGGCGCAACTGCTCACGGGACTCCGACACAGCCGCCTGGGCCGCCGCCTTGGCATGGGCAGCACGTTGCTG
>Ga0210378_10001596_pt1 | contig 11838 bp, 12 predicted proteins | sample PLM1_60_b1redo_FD_155465 | JGI IMG/M metagenome (GOLD analysis project Ga0210378, IMG submission 155465) | Groundwater sediment microbial communities from an aquifer in East River, Colorado, USA - PLM1_60_b1 redo | ecosystem: Environmental > Terrestrial > Soil > Riparian zone | place: USA: East...
GGAGGGCGCCGGGGTTGAGCGCCACGAACACCGGGTCCAGGCTCGGGATGGCCGGCCGCCCGCTGCGCTTGTGAGCGGCGTCGATGGCGCGCTGGCGGACCGCCTGGGGGTTGCGGGCGGGCATCCCCAGGCCGTGCCGGTGGAAGGCGTTGCGCAGTGACGGCCAGGTGTGGGCGATCACGGAAAGCCGCAGGTTGAGGGCCTCGGCGATCAGCTAATTCATCAGGGTCGCGATCATGGAATTCACCACCCTGGCCAGTCCTGACCAACGATCCTGCTCGTCACCGATGTCGGGACAAGGAGGGTCAGGTGGCAAGGAGGACCTTCCAGGTGGTGGATATCACCGAGATTCTGGTCCACTGGCATGCGGGCCGCTCGATCAGCGAGGTCGCCCACAGCCTGGGCGTGGACCGCAACACCGTCCGCAAGTACATCGCGCCCGCCGTGGCGGCCGGGATCGTGCCCGGGAGCCAGCCGATCAGCCTGGAGCGCTGGCAGGAGCTGGTGCGTGGCTGGTTCCCGCAGCTGGTCACCACCGAGCTGCGCCATCCCCGCTTCGGGGAGATCGCCCCGTTCCATGAGCTGATCCGCGAGCAGCTGGCGGTCAATACGGCCGCCACGATCTGGCAGCGGCTGCGTGACGAGCGCGGCCTACAGGCCAGCATCGCCTTCGGCGCTGGCGAGGAGCTGTTCCTGGCCCATCTGATTAGCGCGCCACCGGACTTCGATCAGGTCCTGCCGGTCAAGCTCGCCGGCGCTGCTCCTGGCAACGGGCGTCCGCTACGCGGGGCACGGGTGATCGTCCGTGATCGCGCGAATACCATTGGCGATCGGCTGCGGGAGAACGAGACAGTGGCCGCTGATCTCCAGCTTGCCGGCGAGTCGGCCGACCAGGGGATCGAGGTCCAGCTCGAGGCGGGACGAGAGTGCTACCTCGAGGAAGGGGAGCTGCGTGTGCCGGCCGAGTTCGACCAGATGGCCCACCCGGCCAGCCTGTCGAGCATCCTGAGCGCCGTCCAGGTCGCAACCGATTAGCCACTACGAAACCGTCCGCTCATCGGCTACTTGTTAACTGGTGGTACGACCGCAGCCCGGCCAGGCTTGGTCGAGGTGATCGGCGGGGTAGCTCTCTCATCGGCTGTCCACCGCGGTTTGGTGTGGCTCTCATCTGGCATGCGGCCCGCCGGTCACCGTGGCGCGGAGAGGCTCAAGAGGGGTCTGCCCAGCTCGAAGTAGCGCTGCCCTCCTCGCTGATATCAGGCCCAGTCTGATCGAGGAGGACGAGCGTGGCACGAGTCATCATCGGCATGGATCCGCACAAGCGGTCCGCGACCATCGAGATCGTCAACGACCGCGAGGAGATCCTCGCCCAGGGCCGGTTCGGCACTGATCGCGACGGCTACCGGGCCATGCTCAAGCTCGGCCGGCAGCACAAGGACCGCATCTGGGCGGTCGAGGGCTGCAACGGCATCGGCCGGCACCTCGCGCAACGCCTCGTCGCCGACGGCGAAATCGTCGTGGATGTCCCCGCGAAGCTGTCCGCGCGGGTGCGGGTCTTCGACACCGGCCAAGGCCGCAAGACCGACCCCGTCGACGCCCACAGCGTCGCCGTCGCAGCCTTACGCAGCAAGGGTTTGCAGCAGGTCGCCGTCGATGACGCGACCGTAGCGCTGCGGCTGCTCGTCGACCGCCGCGACGGTCTCGGCCAGGCCCGCACCGACCTACTCAACCGCATCCACAAACTTCTGCTGGAACTGTCGCCCGGTGGGGCCAAAAAGTTCTTGTCCGCTCCGCAGGCCCGCGCTCTGCTCAACACCATCCGTCCGCGTGACCTGGTCGGGCGCACCCGCCGCCGGCTCGCCTGCGAACTGGTCACTGAGCTGGTCCAGGTCGATAAGAAGATCAAGACCGCGAACAAGGAGCTGACCGAGCTGGTCGCGGCCACCGGCAGCGGCCTGCAGGAACTCAACGGCATCGGCCCGTCCGGAGCAGCACGGCTGATCGGCGATGTCGGTGACATCAGCCGGTTCGCGACCCGCGGGCACTTCGCTTCCTGGAACGGCACCGCGCCGCTAGACGCCTCCTCCGGCGACCAGACACGCCACCGCCTGTCGCGGGCCGGGAACCGGCGCATCAACCGAGCCCTGCACATCATGGCCGTTGTCCAGCTCCGCCATGACACCGAAGGCCGGGCCTACTACCGGCGCAAACTCGCCGCGGGCAAGACCTCGATGGAAGCCATGCGGTGTCTGAAACGACGCCTGTCCGACATCGTCTACAAGCAGATGGTCAAAGACGCCGCCGCGGTGAGGACGGGCCCGGGAGGACATTTGGGGGCGACTCTGCAATCCAGCGCGGCCGACCCGATCCCCATGGTCAGCACTTCGGAACAGTCACTTCCCGGACCCGCCAACACCCACCCTAGAACACGGCTCCTCACCAGCCATTGACACAGAGGGGTGCCAGTTGAGGATGCATCCAAGCCTGGGACTGGCGCCGGTGACGGCGGCTCGAATCCAGACTTGCGGTCACTCGTAGTAGTCGCCGCCGGAGTCGCCGCCGCCGTCCAGACCACCTGGCCCATCTCCACAGTCCATCCGCGACCGACGCCAGGATCCGAAGAAAGCGACATGTCGGTGAGAACAATCCGGCGACACGTTAGTGAGGAGGCTGATCGAATGCCCTGATCAAGCCCGCCGACGCCGACAGGTTCGATGAAAACCTACAGCCCTGTTGAATGGCAGATTCTCATCATCGCTGACACTTTCTCGTAATCGTGTCGGTGAGGATGTCGTTTGCGACGGCTTTGCGGGAATCGGTCCTGGCTTGGCGGTGAAGGTACCAGGATCGGGGGGGAACGGTGTGGGGCAACATCCTGGACACCAACGGCAGGATCGTCGGTCGCGCTGACGTGGATGTGCTGTTCGGCGCGGCGCTGTCGAACAAGTCGCTGAACTGGCGGGTCACGGCAAAGGCCGTCGTGTCCAGAGCGACCGGCGTGGCCGCCGTGGGCACGATCATCGCGGTCGCGCGGTGTTCCGGAGGTTGCACGGTTTCCGCTGGAGCCGCCACACCGTTGCCGCTTCGGGTCGGCGACTTCATGCGCGGCTTCTGGGACGTCAGCTCCACCAAGCCGGGAACCACGCCGGTGGTGAGCACCCAATTGGTGCTGTTCACGTTCGCCGCACCAACGGTCGCCGGCATCGGTCAAGCCCAAACCCCGGCGATCGGGACCGTCCGGTGTGACAACAGCGCCACGATCGGCAGTATCGGCGCCGGCTGCGTCTACCCCGCCGTCACCCAGTGTTCCTCCTCAACGGCGCGGCGGCACCCGCCTCCCCGCTCCACGCCGCATTCGTGAAGTCCGCGCTCGCCGCGGGCAAGCCGGGTAACCCTGGCGGTGTCCCACTCACCCGCCTTTATGACCCGGTAAAAGCAAACGCGAACCGTGCTGCCGCGTGCAAGAACTTCGTGCCCACCCCCTCACCGCCTGGCACGCCCGCCAACCTCCAGGACAGTTGCGACGAGTTCCCGTTCGCGAAAACCTTCGAAGGCGGCGCCAACTCAGCGACCGGGCACGTCCCCTTGGGCGACAACACCAACGGCGGAAACAAGTACGCCACCTTCATCAAGGACAACCGGCTCTTCGAAGGCGAGAAGTTCTTCATCGTCGTCATAGGCTGACGGCATGGAACCGGGCAGCCACGCACCCATCGCCACAGGGGCCGCCGTACTAGCAGTGACTCACAGCTACTACGAGCTCGCCGACTACGACGGCGGCGATGAGATCCTCCCAGATGCGGGAGTCGCCAACGGCTTCGTGGCGCCCGGTTCCACCGGCGCGAACATCCTGACCGGCCTCTTCTGGGGGCCGGTCACGGTCACCGTCGAGATCTACGTCGCGGCCCCGGAACTCGACCTCGACGGGTGGGAAGACGTAGTAGAGACCAGCCTGTTCACCGACAGCGGCACCATCACCCCGCCCGTCCCAATGGACGACACCGCCCCGCCACTCCCACCCCTGAACACCGCCCCGTCGTCCTGGTTCCGCATCCGCGCCCACGCCCGCGGCAGGAAAGCCGCCCGCGACATGATGGTCCCACCCGCCGAACCTCCCGAAGAACACCTCCTCCAAATGTGGCCCGCACCCCAAGCCGACGAAGTGATGTACCGGTAACCATGACCGGAACACCCGCGCCCACCCAAGCACCGCCCTGCCGCTAACCCGGTCCTACGGCTCACAAGATCGGCTGGCGGTCAGCACCTGTCCGGAACCGAGGTGGCGGCGGATCTGGGCCTGCAACTCGTTGAGTTGCTCCGCCAACGCGGATATCTCAGAGGACTGCCGGCGCGCCTGCCGCCGCAGCTCGGAAACCACAGCTTCGAGGTCGCTGCCCGGGTGGCCATCGGAGGACAGCACCAGCCGACCGTCGGTGCTGCCCTGACCGTCACCACGCGCCAGGACGGCAACGATCCCCTCCTCGAGTCCGCGCCAAACATCGGCCCTCATGGCGGCTCGCAGTTGTGGCGACGGGTTCCCACCAAGGGTTGGAGCCCCGACGGCTACGTTGGCTCCATGCATTCGACGCGCGTCTATCGGCACCTCAATGCTTCGCGTCCGGCCGTCTATCGGGCGCTGCTGGATGCGGACGCGATCGCGACATGGCGGGTTCCAGCCGGCATGAGCAGCCAGGTGCATGAATTCGAAGCCCGCGAAGGTGGCTCGTTCCGCGTCTCGCTCACCTACGACACGCCGGATGGCACCGGCAAGTCAGCGCCACATACCGACACGTACCATGGCCACTTCCTGAAGCTTGTGCCAAACGAGCTGGTGGTCGAAGTGTTCGAGTTTGAGACCGCGGACCCCGCACTTCGCGGCACGATGACGATGACCACCACGCTCACCGATGCAGACGGCGGCACCGATGTCCTCGTCGTACACGAAGGCATTCCCGACAGCGTCCCCGCCGCCGACAACGAGACCGGTACGCGTATGGCGTTGGCGAACCTTGCCCTGCTCGTCGAGGCTAATGAGCGTTCCTGGTAGCCGAGGATGGGAGCCTCACGGCTCTCATGTAGACGCTTCGCCCTGGCCCGTCCGACCCAAGTGCCAAGAGCTTACGTGGAACTCAATGCTCTGCCGCTGAGAGCGCGCGGCCACCTCTCTCACGCGGCGCTACACCCGGCGGTCGTAGTTCGAACCGCTTGGTGGGGCCAGTTCTGGCAAGCCGTCACACTGGGGCGACCCACAACCGTCTGAACCACGTCGCACATCGTCGGATCGCTGATGGGCGCCGGGGATGCTGGGTGCTGGTGCCGCAACTGGTGCGTTACTCAGGTAAGCGAAGAAGAATCCGCTCCCGGTTGGTGTCTAGCGGCGCGAAGCCGAATCGCTGGTACCGGCGACCGAGCGTCGCGTCACGCGGCTGCGCGAGGACTGCGACGTGGTGTTCGCTAGCGAATCGCAGGAGCTTACGAACGAGCGTGGTGGTCGACCGCGCACCGTCGCCGGCCGCGGCGAAGGTGTGCGCCAGGATCAGCGCGCAGCCGTGTTCGTGCGCCAGTCGGCGCGCTCTTCTCTTCAGCGCCCTTCGATTGGTGGGTCCGAGGTATCGCGCGTAGCCGGCGCCTCCGGTGACGATCAGGCCGCCAATCACGAGGCTGCCGGAGTAGTAGGTTGTGGTGAAGCCACTTGATCCGGCGACCACTGCGACGAGCGTGCTGAGGCAGAGCAGCGAAAGCCACGTGGCCAGCATGTACGCCGTGAATGCGGCCAACATCGCGAGGTAGAAACGCAGCCGCGGTCGTGGGCGTATTCCGGTCGTGATCAGTACGGCTGTGCCGCGGTGCGCCGCCACTGCGCCGTCGGCACGGCTGGCGGCGAGGATCGCGAGCATGATCGGCACGAAGGCCGCGGCCACCACGCGGTTGACCGCGGCGTTGCGGGTGTGCAGCGGCGGGAGCCGGCGAACGATAAGCCAGCTCAGTCGTGGGAGGTCGCTCCACGGCGGGCTGAGGTCGGGGGGCAACGGGGTCATCGTCACGATCCTTCGGCCTCTCTGCTGACTCGCGGCAAGGACGGCGGGGATGCGGCTGTCGGGTGTTCTCGTGGTGTTGTCCACTTGGCCGCGTGGGTGACGTCTCATAGGCCAGTCACGTTTCGGGGTGTTGGCTGCTGGGCGGCCGGCGCCGGGGCGGACGGCTCGCGGTGTCGTCGAGGAGTTTCCTCGCGAGGTCGACGGTGGCTTCCGCCGGTTCGTACTCGTCGAGGTCTTTGACGGCGTCGCGGATGCTGGCGAGCCTGACTCGGATCGCGTCGGGGTTGCCGGCATGGGCGTTGGCCCGCATGGATTGGCGGGCGAGTTCGTCGTTGACGGGGTCGAGGTCGCAGGCGGCCTCGTAGAGCCGGGCTGCTTCGGTCGGGTCCGTGTCGGCGATGAGTTCGGCGAGTTTGGTGTGGATGATGATGCCGTGGCGGCGGGACGCCTCCCGGGCGCCTTCGATCCAGTCGTAGTCGCAGCCGTCGGCGAGGGGTCCGTGGTAGGCGTCGACGGCGCGCCGAAGCGCGTCGGCGCGGAGTGCAGGGTCTTGGGTGTTGGTCGCTTCGGTGATGGCGTCGAGGACCGTCCACCAGTCGATATTCAGCAGCTCGGGGTCGAGGTGGTATCGGCCGCCGGTGTTGACAACGGGTTGCACGGTGTCGAGGCCCGCGGCGACGCGGATGCGGTTGCGGAGGTTCGCGACGTCGGTGGAGAGGCGTTCCAGGGCGCGCCGGTTCTTTGCTTGTGGGCTGAGGTTGTCGAGGATGTCGGGGATGTCGACGCCGTTGCGGCGGGTGGCGAGGTGGACGAGGAGTTCGGCGGCTCTGCTGCGGAGACCGCCGATGGGTTCGCCGTCGGCGGTGTACACGGCCGGGGTGCCGAGTACCCGGACCTCGACCTTCGATGTAGCCGGGCGCGCTTCGGCGCGGGCGCCGGACACCGGTTCATCGACGTCGCGACCGCCGCTGTGGCCGCCGCGTGGCATGTCGGCACTGCCTGCTGTCGGGTCCTCAAGTGGCGGGGTCGCACTGGCCGCTGCCTGATCCTCGTCCTCGGCCTTGCGTGTCGACGGTTGGGGCGTTCCGTGCGCGGGTGGGCCGGCCAGTTCACCGGAGCCTGGGTGCGGTGTAGGCGGGTGGTTCGAGTCAGCACGGGCCTCGGTGCTGAGTGCGGTGGGATCGGTGCGGTCGCCAGTGTGTGCTTCCCGCAGGACATGCAGGAGGTCCAGCGTGGTGGGGGTGTCGAGGATGGCGACCCGGTTCGCGTCGCGTCGAGGGTGGCCGGGCACGGCGGATTCACGGGCATCTGGGCCGGTCCGGGAGTCGGTCGTGGTGTTCGTGCCGCCGTCGGACTGGACGTGGAGCGTGTCACCGGTGGGCCAGTCGCCGAGGATCACGCCGACGATGTGGAGCGGGTGTCCCAGTTGCAGGGCGGTGGCCAGCCGCGCCGCGAGTTCAGGCGGCGGCGTCTCGGTGAGGAGAAGGATCTGCGGGATCGTCTCGTGGAAGGGGTGCTCGGCGTCGAGGGCGTCAAGGTCTGCGGCGTCGTAGTCGTTGAGCATCCGGCGCCGGGCGATGAGGAGTTCTTCGATGTCGGTCAGGGCGTCGGAGGGGTTGGCAGCGACGTGCATGCGCGGGATCTCGCCGAGGGTCACGGCGGCGGCGCCGAGCAGGGTCGCGATCACGCGGCCGGCGATGACGGCGGTCCCGCGGGCGGGCGGGTCGTCTGGGCTGCCGCTGGACAGGGTGGCCGCGAGGAGCGCGCGGGCGGCGGCGTCCGCGCCGGGTCCGGTGAGCCCGAGTCCGCGCGGTCCGATGTAGGGTGCGATCCCGGCCAGGTCCGGCCCGGACGGCCCGGGCGGGGGCAGCGGCGGTTTGACGTCGGCGGCGAGGTACTCGGAGACGGTGGGATGGCGTTCCGGCTCGACGTTGAGTAGGTGCGGCGCGTGGTGCCGGACGCCGTGGCGCAATCGCGCGACGACGGGCGGCAGCGGCTGCAGGTCAGGATCGTGGAGGTCGGGGCCGGCGAGTTCTCCGGGGATGTAGCGGCGCCGGCGGTGTATCCAGACCATGGCACCGGCCGCGGCGACGGAGGCGGCCAGGCCGAGCCCGACCCATCCGCCTGGCACGGCAACGCCGCGATCGGCATCGATCTGGTCCGGGGCCGACGGTTCGTCAGCGTCAGTATCGGAGTCTGCTTCGGTCTCCGGTGTGGACTGCGGAGTCGGCGTATCGCCGGGCGGTGGCGTGGTGGGATCGATCACGCCGTCGGGGACCTGCTCGGCGGCCGAGTCGTCTGGTGTGGGGGTCGCGGGCCTGGTCGGCTCCGGGGTGGGGCGAGGTGACGGGCTCGTCGATGCGCTGCTGTCCGGCGCGGGACTGGACGGTCCGGGTGGTGGCGCAGACTGGGCCGGCGGCCGAGTCGGTGGTTTCGTCGGTGCGCGGGCAGGCGGTGTCGCCGCCGCCGGTGGTCGAGCGTCACTGGGGAGGTCGAGGGTCCACCCCGGGTAGATCAGGTCCGGGTCGGTGAGGGTGCCGCCGGTGGGCCAGTGTCGGCCGCGGTTGAGTTCGTAGATCTCGGGCCACCGGTCGGGGTCGCCCAGCCAGGCGCGGGCGATCGTGGACAGGTTGTCGCCGCGGGCGACGGTGTGGACGTGGCGGGTGTTCCCGACCCGCAGCAGGATCAGATCGGGCGCGAGTTCACCGGCCGCCTGGGTCTGTCCGGCGCTGGTCGTGCCGTGCGGACGAGCCGTTGGTGTGCTCGACGTGTGCAGGGCGGTGGCCGCGGCAGTGGCGGCCGGGTTCGCCGGCCCGATGGCCGAGGGTGCGTGTACGGGCGCGGTGGCCGCGGCGGTGGCGGCGACGGGTCCGGCCGTGAGGCCCGCCACGAGGATGGCGGCGGCGGCCTGCATCGGGGAGATGAGCCGCAGCCGGGGAGCCTGCCGGCCCTGGAGAGCGGCGAGGAGTTCGACCGCGACGCTGTAGGTGAACGCGGCCCACACGATCCACAGGGCGACGGCGAGGAGGTTGACGATGGCGGTGTCGGAGACCGGGGAGGTGAGGAGGGTCGCGAACTCGTCTTGGGCCGGCACGGTGTGTGGGAGTGGCCAGCCGACGTAGGCGGCGAGTCCGGCCGGGACACCGGCGAGGACGGCGAGCAGCGATACCGCGCACAGGAGCTGCCAGGTCACGCGGCGAAGCAGCGCGACAGCGCGCATGAGTTCCCTCCCTGCATGGCCCCGGCTAGGGCGCGGGTCCGGTGTGTGGGGTGGCGGAGGCGGTCGCGGTGACCGTGACGCGCTCGACGCCGAGGGGCCGCAGCATCGGTGTGGGTTGCTCGCTGGTGGCGGTGACGGTGACCTTGGCGGTGGTCGCGGTGACGCTGCCGGTCGCGCCGGCGCGCGCGAGGAACTGTTTCGCGGCGGTGGCGGCCTGGGCGGGGTCGAGGCGCAGCACGCCGGTGGTGCGGTACGTGGCGACGTCGATGTGTTGGGCGCCGGCGCGGGCCGCGGACTGGGCCAGGTCGTAGCCGTGGGTTTTGCTGGCGAACACCGCGCCGCCGGCGACCACGGCGGCGACCAGGAGCATGATCGTGAGGCCGATGAGGATCGTCCACAGGGTCGCGACGCCGCCGTCAGCAGGCAGGGCCTGCGGGCCGTCGCACGTTGGCAGATCGCGGCGCGTCACGCGGCGCCGCCGCTTCGGTTCCGGCCTGACGACCCGTCAGGATTCGCGAACGCAAGGGTGTCCGAGCGGTAGACGTCGATGGGGCTGGTCGAGCTGGCGCTGCTGGTGACGCTGCCGGGCAGTTTGAGTCCGGTCAGTCCTCGGGTGGGGACGGTGCAGCGGACGGTGACGGTGACGGATCCGCCGCGGCCGAATGCGGAGGTGTCGACGTTGACGTCGAGGCTGGTGCAGCGGCCGTCGAGGTTCGCCGTCGCGGTCGCGTGGGCGGCGGTGCGGGCAACGCCCGGGGTACGGGCGAGCGAAGCGCTGCGGGACGCGGCGCCGGCGGCGGCGTTGACGTCGACGGTCGCGTTCGCGAGACGCAGTGCGCCGACGAGGACGAAGACCAGCATGACGAGCAGCGGGATGGCGAGGGTGATCTCCAGCGTCACCGAGCCGCGGTCCGTCGGCCGGCACCGCGCTGTCGACAGGGAACGGGGACGAGACGATCGGGTGCTGGCCGAGCGGGTCTGATTTCGGCGGCGTCGCGCGCGGCCGGCCGTGGGATCGGTGGACCGGCATCGTGTTCCGGCTTCGCGGGCCGCTGGCGGCGCTGGCGTGCCTGACGCCCCGGTCGTGCTCACCGCGTCGGGTTCAGCCCTGCCGGTGGGCGACGCGCATGTGCCGCTGCAGGAATGGGATGAGGACGACGCGGGGCGGGGCGGGAGGCTGCCTGGGCATCGGGTGATTCTCATCGCGGGCCCTCTCGGCGCGCATCGCTCGGAGACGGTGCGGGTTTGGGCATGGCGAGGGGTTGGGTGTAGCGCTCGGTCGGTGATTCGACGCGGACGCGGACGGGCAGGCGCAGCCCGGTCAAGCTCTTGGCGGTGCCGGTGATGATCACGGTGGTGGTCGTCGGCGTGCGCGTGACGGTGATCCGCGGGTCGGTGATCAGGTCACCGGGCAGCTGGTTCAACAGCTCGGTAGCGTCCGCGTGGCCGGCCGCGGCGGTGCCGCCGATGATCCGGGCGGTTTGCGCGGCGTGGGTAGCGGCCTGCCGGGCGGACAGATTCCCGATGGCCCAGATGCCGCCCTGGACCGCGAACGCGAGGAGCAGCACCAGCATCGGCAGGCCGATCGCGAACTCGACGGTGGCCGAGCCCTGCTCGGCCGGTCGTTGACGACGCTTCGCCCGCGGCCCGGTCGCCGGTCGCCTAACGAAGAGCCGGAGTCCCTGGCGTGCGGCGCCGAGGCGTCGGCCCGGCTCAGAGGTCGCGGCGCGAGTGGGTGGTTGCGGTGTGCTGGCCATGGCTCATCCGAAGAACCAGCTGCTGACGACGCTGGTGAGCTTGGTCTTGAACGAGGCGTAGAGGCCTAGGGTGATGCCGGCGGCGAGGCCGAGACCGATCGCGTATTCGAGGGTGTGGCTGCCCTCATCCGGCCGGCCGCGTGCCCGGGTGGCACGGTCGTGAAGGGACGCTGCGAGGATGGTCAGGGCTGCGGCCATGCGGTGGATTCCCATGTCGGTTTACCTCCTTGGTGTTCTGGTGCGGGTTGTTTGTGGTCAGACGTGGATGCCGGCGATCGCGGGGTAGATCAGGAACAACATGAAGACACCCGCGAGGCCCATCAGCGGCACGCTCATCCGCTCGGTCGCGGCGGCGGCGTGGGCTTCCATGTCGGTGGTAAGTCCTTCAGCGAGCGCGTCGCCGCGTTGGGTGAGGGCGTCGCGGATCCGGGCGCCTTCGTCGGCGGCGAGCTCCAGGCTGCCGGCGAGCTGCTGCAGTTGGACGACGCCGGTCTGTTCGCCGAGTGCGCGCAGCGGTTGCCAGATCGGGGCGCGGGTCACCTGGGCGGTGTGCAGGGCGTCGCGGATCCGGTCGGCAGCCCATCCGGAGGCGATGTTGGCGGCGTCGCCGAGGGCCTGTTCGATGCCGGCGCCGGCGGCGAGGCTGGGCGGGACGATGTCGAGCAGTGCGGCGAGGGTGTGCCGCATCAGCAGTCGCCGCTGTTCGGCCTCTTCGTGGATGGACAGATCTGGGACGACGAATCCGGCGGCGGCGAGGATCAGGCACAGCCACAGCGGCACGGCACGGCCGAGGTCCGCGCCCATCACCGAGAGCGCCGCCAGG
>Ga0210378_10001597_pt1 | contig 11836 bp, 9 predicted proteins | sample PLM1_60_b1redo_FD_155465 | JGI IMG/M metagenome (GOLD analysis project Ga0210378, IMG submission 155465) | Groundwater sediment microbial communities from an aquifer in East River, Colorado, USA - PLM1_60_b1 redo | ecosystem: Environmental > Terrestrial > Soil > Riparian zone | place: USA: East...
TTCCGCCATGACCGTACGGACGTCGGCAAAATCGAGATTGATCAAGCCCGGCGTGATGATGAGATCGGAGATGCCGCGCACGGCTTGCAGCAGCACGTCGTCGGCTTTGTGAAACGCTTCGAGCATCGTCGTGGTGCGAGCGGCGATGCTCAGCAAACGCTGGTTCGGGATCACAATCAGCGTGTCGACGCAGCTCTTGAGTTCCTCGATGCCCTCTTCCGCCTGGCGCATGCGTTTCTTGCCTTCGAAGATGAAGGGTTTGGTGACGACACCGACCGTCAACGCGCCTACCTCGCGAGCCACCCGCGCCAATACCGGCGCGCCGCCCGTCCCGGTGCCGCCGCCCATACCGGCGGTGATAAAGATCATGTCGGAGCCGTCAAGAAACTCCCTGATCTGTTCTTGGTCTTCCAAGGCGGCGCGCCGGCCGATCTCCGGATTTGCGCCCGCGCCCAACCCCTTGGTGACCGTGCTCCCCAGTTGAATTCGCACCGGCGCTTGGCTCGCTTCCAGCGATTGAGCGTCGGTGTTGGCAACCATGAAATCGACGCCGGAAAGTTTTGCGCCGATCATCGTATTGACCGCGTTGCCGCCGCCACCGCCGATGCCGATGACTTTGATTCGCGCGGTCATGCTATTTTGCTCCACGATCTCGAACATAAGTTATCCTCCTCAGCAAAAAGTCGTTAATATTTGTGATCAAAAGAATTCGCTCAGCCAATCCGACATGCGATGCTTCACCTTCAATAAAATTTTGTCGTCGCGCATCCGAAAAAAACCGCGCTCCTGTCTTTTCATGCCGTGCAGCACCAATCCGACGCCCGCCGAGTAGATCGGATTGTCGATGATGTCGACTAGGCCGCCCACCTGCGCGGGTACGCCGAGCCGCACCGGCAAGCCGAAACACCGCTCGGCCATTTCGACGGCGCCCTGAAGCAACATCGATCCGCCCGTGATGACAATCCCCGAGGCCAACCAGCCTTCGAAACCTGCTTTGGCAATCTCTTTTTGTACCAGCTCGAAGATCTCGTCGAAACGAGGTTCGATAATCTCACAGAGAATCTGCCGGGACACGGTACCGGCCCCCTTGCCCGCCACGCTCGGAACTTCAACTCTCTCGTCAGCCGTCGCCATCGCGGCCGTGGCAAAGCCGTGGCGCTTCTTGATGCGTTCGGCATCGTTGAACGGCGTGCGCAAACCGGCGGCGATATCGTTGCTGACATGATTGCCGCCGATTCCCAGCACCGCCGTGTGCTTCACCGCGCCGTCGTGATAGAGCGCGATATCGGTCGTGCCGCCGCCCATGTCGACCAACACGACTCCCAGCTCTCGTTCCTCGTCGCTGAGGACGGCTTCCCCCGCCGCCAACGGCGCCAGGACGATTTCCGTCACGCTAAGCCCGGTACGATTGCAGCACTTGATGATGTTTTGCGCCGAAGTCACCGCACCGGTAACGATATGAACTTTCGCCTCGAGACGGACACCGGACATGCCGAGCGGCTCTTTGATCCCGTCTTGTTCGTCGACGATGTAATCCTGCGGCAGCACATGCAGCACTTCGCGGTCCATCGGAATCGCCACGGCCTTCGCTGCGTCGATGACCCGCTCCAAATCGCGCTGAGTGACTTCCTTGTTTTTCACCGCGACGATGCCGTGGCTGTTAAACGCTTTGATGTGACCGCCGGAAATTCCGGTAAAAACGCTGTGAATCTCGCATCCGGCCATCAACCCCGCCTCTTCTACGGCTCGACGCACGGAATTCACCGTGGCCTCGATATTGATCACCACGCCCTTACGCAAACCTTGCGAAGGATGCGATCCTACGCCGATGATCTCCACGCCCTTCTCGGTCATTTCACCGACCACTGCGCAAACCTTCGATGTGCCGATATCGAGTCCAACCACGATGCTGTTTTTCTTCACCATAGTTCCTTAGATTCGACTTATTTCGTTCACGATCATGGCTGCGCGCGGCGCAGACGCGCGACCACTTGATCGCGAAAACTCATGTCCAGTAACACCAGGCGCTCTTCGTGCCCTTTCCACACCTCCAACAAGCGTTCCATGCGCGCCAACTTTTCGTCCCATTCTCCCCAGCCCATATTGAGCGCGACCGGATACGCCGTCGTGTAAACCACCAACCGATCGGGCGCGTCGAAATGTATTTCCGAGAGCGAGTGCGAACGCTGGGCCATCATTTCGGCGAGCCGGATGGCGTCGCGAATTCGCCGGCGCACGGCTGGATTGGCCGCCATGATATCTTCGGCGCGCAGTCCGGTGAGCATGGGAAACTTCACGTTTTCGCCCGTATCGACTTCTTTGAAAACCACGCCGTCGGCGTCGACGTAATAAAGTTTGCGAATGGCGATGATCGCCTTCGGAGTGCGCTCCTCGACATCGATAATAATGCGCCCGGGAAATTCCCGCCGCACAACAACGCGGCGCACCCAGGGATGGTGAGCGATTTTCTCTTCGATACCGGCTAGGTCGGTTTTCCAGATGCTCATGCCTTGGCGTAGCCCGGCGATGTTGACGATCTCGTTGCCGCTGACCTTGTCGCCACCGCGCACTTGAATCTCACGCACCGAAAAATACGAACTTTCCAGGACGAAATCGCGCACCGACGCTGCCGCAAGCACCAGTGGCCCGCTCAGCCGATAAGCCGCGACGATCAAGAGCGCCAGGCAAACCAACCCGCCGACACGGAGCGCACGCCACCACCAGCGCTGTCGGTCCTTTTTGCGGTTGTCTTTACGGTAAACTTTTAGCTGCATCGCTTCGCCTAATCGGCCGTCCACTCGCCGAGAAACTTCACTTCGGCGATCAATTGGACGCCGAACTCTCTGCGCACTTCGGTCTGCGCCAGCTCCATCAACGCGCGCACCTCGACAGCCTTGGCGCCGCCGAGGTTAATGATGAAGTTCGCATGGCGTTCGGAAATTTGTGACTGACCGATACGCCTCCCTTTCAGACCCGCCGCTTCTATCAACCGGCCCGCGTAATCTCCCGGTGGATTACGAAACATCGAGCCGGAATTGGGAAAACCCGACGGTTGGCTACCCTTGCGACGACTGACGAGCTCACGCAGTTTGGTGCCGACCTTCAGGGCCTCACCCTTGTGCAAGCGCATGTGCACGCGTGTCACCACCGTGCCTTGCGGCAAATGCGAATCGCGGTAGCTGAAGATCATCTCGTTTCTAGAGAAACAAATCGATTTTCCTTCTGCTGTCATGCCTTCGACTCGATCGACAACTTTCTCGAACTCGGAACCGTAAGCTCCCGCGTTCATGAACAACGCGCCGCCGACGCTGCCGGGAATACCCTCGGCAAATTCCAACCCCTCGTACCCCCTGCGCGCCGCTTCGCGGACCAGCTGGGTCACGGCATAGGCAGCGCCCACATCGACTTGCACCGTCTGGTTTTCTTCACGCCATGACACGCGCTTGAATTCTCCAACCAAATGAACGACCGCACCTCGCACGCCGCGGTCGCTAACGAGAACATTGCTGCCGTTGCCCAGAAGACAAAAAGGCGTGCCGTGCCCATTGAGCGCCTGCAACAGATTTGTCAGCGCTGCATCTCGTTCCACTTCGATGAAATAATCCGCCGGCCCGCCGATCCTCATCGAGGTGTGACGCGCCAAAGGCTCGGCAATTTTAACCTTCAGCCCGGCAATGGGTTTCAGCTCCGCCGCCAACGGAGAATCGTTGCTTTCCTTGGCCATCGCAAACATCATTGTAGGGTTGGAGTGATGGAGTGATGGAATATTGGAGTGTTGGGCCGTTCCCATTACTCCATTACTCCAGTACCCCAACACTCCAATTCCCAAGCATTCATTTCAGTGCTTCGACCAACGCTTCCCCAACTTTGTAGATATCGCCGGCGCCAAGGGTTAAAGCGATATCGCCCCGGTTTAGCTTTCCCGCCATATGCCTGACGATCTGGTTTTTATCGGCAATGAACTGCACGTCCAAATGTCCCTTGCGCTTGATCGCCTGATACAGCGCTTCGCCGGTCACGCCGGCGATTGGATCTTCGCCGGCGGGATAAATTTCCGTCAGCACGAGGCGGTCCGATCCCTCGAACGCGGTTAGAAATTCGTCGAAGAGATCGCGCGTTCGAGTGAAGCGGTGCGGCTGAAAGACCACCGTGAGCGGCCGATTCCAACTATCGCGGATGGCGCCGATGGTGGCGCGAATTTCCGAGGGATGGTGGCCGTAATCGTCGATGACCATGATGCCGTTGGACTCGCCCTTGAGTTCAAAGCGGCGGTGAATTCCGCTAAAGGCGGCCATCGCCTCGACTACATGAGCGAAAGGAATTTCCAACTCGCTGGCGACCGCGACAGCCGCCAAAGCATTGGTGGCGCTGTGCCGGCCGGGAAGTTTCAAACGCAACTTGCCCAAGGATTTTCCATCCTGCAGGACGGTAAACTCCACGCCGTCCGATGACATCTTGAGATCCCGAGCGGAAAATTCAGCCTCGGCAGAAAGCCCGTAAGTGGTGAACCTCTTTCGCGCCTTGGCCGAAAGACCATGCACGTTGGCGTCGTCGATGCAGAGCACCGCCAATCCGTAGAACGGCACCTTGTTGATGAAGGCCAGAAAACTTTCATTGAGCCGCTCCATCGTCTGATGGAAATCCAAATGCTCCCTGTCGATGTTGGTCACCACGGCAATGGTCGGCGACAAAAGCAGAAAACTGCCGTCGCTCTCATCCGCCTCGGCGACCAGAATTTCCCCTTCGCCCATCTTGGCGTTGGTGCCGAACATATGCACGCGCCCGCCGATCACCAGGGTCGGATCCAGCCCCGCTGTGCTCAGCACCGCGGCGATCAGCGAAGTGGTCGTGGTCTTGCCATGGCTCCCCGCCACCGCGACGCCGTATTTCATGCGCATCAGCTCGGCCAGCATTTCGGCCCGCGGAATCACCGGAATATGGCGCCGGCGCGCTTCGAGCACTTCCGGATTGGAATATTTGACCGCAGTGGAAATCACGACCACGGACGGATTACCGGAAAGGTTCTCTTCTTGATGACCGACGAAGAGATGGGCGCCGAGCGAACGGAGGCGCCGCGTCGCGTCGCTTTCGTGCAGATCGGAGCCGCTCACGACGTAGTCTAAGTTCAACAGCACTTCCGCGATGCCGCTCATGCCGATTCCGCCGATGCCGACGAAATGAATCTTGTGTTTCTTCTGCAACATGAAAATCGAGTCACTGCCAAATCACTACCCATGCGCCAGGGCGTAACACTCTTCGACGATTTTCGCCGCGGCTCCGGCACGCCCCATGGCGCGCGCCGCGTCCGCCATCGCTTGGAGCCGGCCCTGATCGCTCACATAGTTGCGAATCTTTGTCGCCAGAATTTCTCCATTCAATTCTTGATCGAGAATCATTTCGGCGGCGCCGCGCTCCTGCAGCGCCTGCGCATTGCCGCGTTGGTGATTGTAGGTTGCATAGGGATAGGGCACGAGTATCGCCGCCTTACCGAAGGCGGTTAATTCCGCCACCGTCGTCGCGCCGGCGCGGCAGAGCACCAAATCCGCTTGAGCATAAGCTTTATCCATTTGGTCGATGAACGGCGTTACATCGGCTTCGAACGTCAGCGCCGCATAGGCTTCTTTGATTGCGGCGAAATCGAGCCGGCCGGTTTGGTGCGTGACAAAAAGCTCCGCCGTAAGATCGTTCAACAGCTTTAGCGCTTCCACCACCGCGAAATTGATCCGGCGCGCGCCGGCGCTGCCGCCGAAAACCAACAGCGAAAACTTGTCGCGCTTTCGCAGCTCCGGTAGTTTCTGCCAACGCACGGGGTTACCCGTTTCGGTCACGCGCGCGCCGGGAAAATAACCTGCGCTCTCGCTGTACGTGGTAAAGACACGGTCGACCCAGCGCGCCAAAATCTTGTTGGTGAAACCGGGGCGCAAATTCTGCTCCATGATCGCGCAGCGAATCCCTTTCAATCTTGCCGCCAGTAGAAACGGTCCGGACGCATAGCCGCCGAGACCGATGGCACAGTCGGGGCGAAATTGTTTGATGATCGTCAACGAGCGGAAAATGCTTGCCGGGACGCCGTACAGCGCATCGAGTATGCCCCGCGCTCCGCGTCCTTTCATGCCCTTGACACTCAACGTTTCCAGCCTGAATCCTTCCTTCGGCAGCACGCGAAATTCGATTCCTTGTTCTGTTCCGACGAACAAAATTTCCGTCCCAGCATCGCGCCGTAGAAATTCCCGCGCCACCGCCAGCCCGGGGAACAGGTGACCACCGGTTCCCCCACCGGCGAAAATGATCCGCATGGCTACAGTCTCCGGCGCGAGAGACTCAGCAATATTCCCGTCGCCACCAAGTTCATCACCATGGCGGAGCCGCCGTAGCTTATAAACGGCAACACCAATCCCTTGGTCGGCATCAACCCCATCACGACGCCCATATGGATCAGCGCCTGTAGGCCGAGAAGCACCGTCAAACCGAAAGCCAGGTACTGATCGAACGGTTCCTCGATTTTGGTCGTCAGTCTGAGACCGCGCATAATAATGATGCCGAACAACGCCAACACCGTCCATGCACCCAACAGGCCGAGCTCTTCACCGATCACCGAATATACAAAATCGGTGTGCGCTTCCGGCAGATAAAAAAGCTTCTGCCGGCTCTCGCCCAATCCTCGTCCCCAAACTTGGCCGGAGCCGAAAGCGATCAACGATTGGATGACGTGAAATCCGCTCCCCGAGGCGTCGCTCCATGGGTCTAAGAAAGTCATCAGCCGCCGCAGCCGGTATTCCGCCTGGGTCATCACGTAAACCAAAACGGGCAAGGCCATCAGTCCGGTGGCGAGTAAATGGTGGATACGCGCGCCGCCGACAAAAAGCATAAGGTAGAGGAGCATGGTGAGAATCAGCGCGGTGCCGAAATCGGGTTCGAGCAGCAACACACCGGCGAACGCGCCGCCCACCAGGAGGTGCGGCAAGACGCCGATGGAGAATGTCCGAATCGTCGCTTCTTTCTTGGCCATCGAGTGGGCGAGATAAAAGACGATCGCCACCTTGGCTAACTCGGAGGGCTGAAAGGCGAAGCCCGCAAGCATGATCCAGCGCCTCGCGCCGCCGCGATTGACGCCAATGCCCGGGACCAGAACGAGAATGAGAATGATGAAGGAAACAGCCAAAAGCGGATAGGCAAAACGTCGATATAGCGCGGTCGGCACGAGCGAGCAGGCGATCAATGCAACCACGCCCGCTCCCATGGCGAGCAGTTGTTTGCGAAAGAAAAAAGTTCCATCGGCGTAACGTTCTTGAGAATAAAGGTAGCTCGTGCTCAGCACCATGGTCATGCCCAGCGCCAACAGGCCGGTGACCGCGAGGAGCATCCATTTGTCGACTGCCAAACCGTCTCTCATAAATCTTGCACGAGACTCTTGAATATTTTGCCGCGTTCCGCGTAATTGCGAAATTGATCGAAGCTGGAACAGGCCGGCGAAAGCAGCACCACGTCACCCGCGCGCGCGTGGGTCGCAGCGTCCCTCAACGCCTCGCGAATATCATTGACGATCACGGTCTCGGTGAGTTGTCCTAAGGCGCGGGCAATGATGTCCTTGGCTTCGCCGAACAGCACTAGGCGACGCACTTTTTGCTCGATCCCTTCTTTAAGCGGAGCGTAATCGCCGCCTTTGTCGACGCCGCCGGCAAGCAAAATCACCGGCGCGCTGAAGCTCGCCAGAGATTTCACCACGGCGCCGACGTTGGTTCCTTTCGAATCATTGAAGTAGTGCACGCCGTTCTTTTCCCGGACAAATTCCAGCCGGTGCTCGAGCCCCGGAAAGCGTTCCAAGGTTTCTTGAATCACCGAACGAGAAATTCCGGCACATTTAGCCGCGGCGACCGCAGCCATCATGTTTTCCAGGTTGTGCACGCCCTGAAGCTTGACGCGGCGCAGCGAAAAGCGCTCGTCTTCACTACCGACCCGCCAAACGATCTCGCCCGGCGTCGAAAAAACGCCATCGCTCACTTCCGAGGCACCGAAGGAGACTGCCCGGCCGTTGACTCTTTCGCGCATTTCCCACACCAGCGGATCGTCGCGGTTGAGAATCGCGAAATCATCACGGCTCTGAGCTTCGAAGATTCGTTCCTTAGCGCGGCAATAATCGGCGAACGTCGCATATCGGTCTAGATGGTCTTCAGTTATGTTGAGCAACACGGCGATGCGCGGACGAAATTTTACAATCCACTCCAGTTGAAAGCTGCTGATCTCGACAATCCCCCAATCCCACTCTTCCGACAGCGAGCCGATAAACGGCGCACCCAGATTGCCGCCAAGAAAAACCTTTTGGCCGCTGGCTTTGAAGATGTCGCCGACCAGGGTTGTTGTCGTGCTCTTGCCGTTGGTTCCGGTAATGGCGATCAACGGCTTACGAAAAAAGCGGTAGGCCAGCTCGATTTCGCTCAAGACCGGAATCCGGCGCGCCACCGCTTCGCGCAGCAGAGGATTTTCCTTCGCCACGCCGGGGCTCGGAATGACGAAGTCGACCCCGGCAAGCCAACTTTGGTCTTCACCGCCCAGACGATATTCGATCGGCCAGCCGGCGAGAGCCGCCATCGCTGGTTCGAGCTCTTCCTGCCGGCGCAGATCGCTAAGCAACACGCTCGCTCCTTGGCGCGCGAGAAAGCGCGCGCATTCGCTGCCGGTGCGCGCCAGCCCGATCACCAGAACCTTTTTGCCTTTGAGCTCCATCGACCATCGCCATCGTCATCTGAGCTTTAAAGTGCTCAAGCCGATTACCGCGCAAATGATTGAAACGATCCAAAAGCGCACAATGATTTGTGGTTCCTTCCATCCTTTGAGCTCGTAGTGATGATGGATGGGAGCCATCAGAAAAACTCTCTTGCGCCGGACCTTATATGAGACCACCTGAAAAATCACCGACAACGCTTCGATCACGAATACGCCGCCGACGATGATCAGCAAAATTTCATTTTTGGTCATCACCGCAACGACGCCAAGAGCCGCACCCAGGGAAAGCGAACCGACGTCTCCCATGAACATCTCCGCGGGATAGGCGTTGTACCAAAGAAAACCCAAACCCGCGGCCACCACCGCCGCGCAGAAGACACTCAGCTCGCCGACGCCGGCGACGTAGGGAATCTGCAAATATTCAGCGAGTTTCAAATGACCCGTGACGTAGGCGATGACGGCGTAGGTGCTGGCCGCGATCATAACGGGGCCGATGGCAAGACCATCGAGCCCATCGGTTAAATTCACCGCGTTGGAAGTGAAGACGATGACCACCATCGCAAACGGGATATAAAGAACGCCCAAGTCCAAGCGGAATGTCTTGATGAACGGAAAGGCGATCTCGGTACTGAATCTGGGCTGATAGTAAAGAGCAATCGCCACGACGAACGCTACGGCGAATTGGCCGAACAACTTGCCCCGCGGCGAAAGCCCTTTGCTGTTCTTGCGGGTCAGCTTTAGGTAATCATCGGTAAATCCGACAACGCCGGTGCCGACGGTGGCGATGAGCGCGAGCAGAACATAACGGTTGGCGATGTCGGCCATGATCAACGTCGAGGACAAGAGCGCCAGAATGATCAGCGCGCCGCCCATCGTCGGCGTTCCCGCCTTCACCGCGTGGTGTGCCGGGCCGTCGTCGCGAATCTGCTGGCCGATTTGTCTCTCGGTCAAGGTTCTAATCAGCCACGGCCCCAGCAGAAAAGAGACAAGCAGCGCCAATAAGGCCGCCATCGCCGCACGAAAGGTGATGTAGCGAAAGACATTGAAGCCCGAGTAAGTCATGGAGAGCGGAAACGATAGGTAGTAAAGCAAAGCCAATCTCCTATGCCTTTCCGCCTCGAAGTTCCTGGAGAATTCTTTCCATCTTCATGCCGCGCGATCCTTTGAAGAGCAGCCAATCGCCTTTCTTCACATGGCCACGTAACTGATCGGCTATACCCGCGTGACCATCACCGACGATGATACGCTGTTGCGCCATCCCGCTTAGCACCGCTCCTTTGCGAACTTCAGCAGCCTGATTACCCAATAAATATAAATAATCGATCCCGACATTCGCCGCGGACCTGCCCAGTCGCCGGTGTTCTTTCACGCTATGTTTACCGAGCTCGAACATATCGCCAAGCACGGCGATTCTGTCGCCGCGGCAATCAATTTCCGCGAGCGTATGCAACGCCGCTTTCATCGATGCAGGATTCGAGTTGTAGGTGTCATTGATAATGCCGATTCCTCGCCAAGCTTCGATCTGCATGCGCATGGAAAAGGGCCGGGCTTTTTCCAATCCGCGGCGAATGGCCGTCAGCTTCACGCCCGCGCAAAGCGTCAACGCCGCCGCGCCCAGCGCATTGGCAAGATTGTGCTGGCCAAGATAGTTAAGCCGCACGTTGCAACTTCGGCGACCGGCTTGCAGCATGAAACGCGTGCCGCTCGTGCCGTCCATACGCCAAGACCGCGCGCGAACTCGGCCCCGTTTGCCGTAGGTGATCTTCTTGCCTTTAAATTTCGCAGCGAGCTTGTTTGCCCACGGATCGTCAAGGTTGACAGCGACCGCACCGTCGGGCCGAATATTTCGGTAAAGCGCCCCTTTCTCCCGGGCAACGCCGGCCAGGCTGTTAAGCCCTTCAAGATGCGCCGCCGCAACTGAGGTGATAATGCCTGCATCCGGGTCGGCGATTTCGGCGAGGCGCTGAATTTCGCCGGGATGATTGCTGCCCAGCTCGACCACGGCAACCTTGTCGTCTTTTCGCAATCGCAACAGGGTTAACGGTAGACCCACCAGGTTGTTGAAATTTCCTTCGGTCTTTAAAACCTTGCCGCGCAACGACGCGCCGGCGAGCGAGGCTTCTTCGAGAATCGCAGCGACCATTTCTTTGGTCGTCGTTTTGCCGTTTGACCCGGTGATGGCGAGCACCTTTGGCGCAAACCGTTGACGGCGATAGTGAGCAAGGTCACCCAATGCACTTAGCGTGTCGCGCACCTGTACCGCGGTTGCCCGTCCGAGAATTTTTTGGGGCAGTGGTTGATGAGCGATCACGCAGGCGGCGCCGCGGCGCACCGCATCACTTACAAAGCAGTGGCCGTCATGGCGCTCGCCCTTCAATGCAATGAAAACCGAGCCGCTTTTGATTTTGGTCGAATCGATCACGACTTCACCGAATCGTGTTTTTTTCCCTTCGCGCGCGATCCTGCCGCCGGTCGCAGCGAGAATTTCTGCTTGGCTCCACCCCATTCCTCGTTGGCTTAAGCGTTGGCTCGCCGGCGCAACGCTTCGCGAGCCACCTCCCGATCGTCAAAATTAATCTTCGCCGTCCCCAAAATTTGATAGTCCTCGTGTCCTTTGCCGGCGATTAGAACCACATCACCGCTGTTCGCTGCGCTCACTGCGATGCGAATCGCCTCGCGCCGGTCAATCTCCACGCAGTAGCCCCTCGTGGTTTCGATCCCGGCAACGTGAATCTTCTCCAGCCCGGTTCTTTCGATGCCGGTTTCGACTTGGTCGACGATCGCTTGGGCATCCTCGGTGCGCGGATTATCGGAAGTGACGATCACGATGTCGCTCAGACGCGCGGCAATTTCGCCCATCATCGGGCGCTTGCCGCGATCGCGGTCGCCGCCGCAGCCAAAAACAACGATCAGTCTTTGTCGCGTCAAAGGACGCACCGCGCCGAGGACTTTTTCCAGCGCGTCAGGCGTATGGGCGTAGTCGACCAGGATGGTTATGCCGAGCGAGTTTTCGACTTTTTCGAGTCGTCCTGGCACTATTCTGAGCGCGCTAATACCTCGAGCCACAGCTTCAGCGCGGAGTCCTAAAGCGCACGCGACGCCGATCGCGCCG
>Ga0210378_10001598_pt1 | contig 11833 bp, 13 predicted proteins | sample PLM1_60_b1redo_FD_155465 | JGI IMG/M metagenome (GOLD analysis project Ga0210378, IMG submission 155465) | Groundwater sediment microbial communities from an aquifer in East River, Colorado, USA - PLM1_60_b1 redo | ecosystem: Environmental > Terrestrial > Soil > Riparian zone | place: USA: East...
GCCGAGTGGCGGGGGCGGTCTAGCAGCACGCCGGAGCCCGTCCACCGAGCTCTCTCCGGGGGGTGACATGGCAGCCGAAGCACCTCGGTCCGTGGCGGAAGCGGAGGACGCACCGGACGTCGTCGAAACCGTCGCGGCCCAGCTCGCCCTGGCAGCCGGGCTCGACGAGGCGGACGGCCGCGGGCCCGACGGCCGGGATCGCCGCAGCGGCCGGGAGCCGGCCGCTGGCGACGCCGCCCCACCCGGCGCGGCCCCGATCGGCGCGGCGCGCACGGGCGGCGGGCGGACCGAGGGGGAGCGGAGCGACGTCGGGCGGATCGACGCCGGGACCGGCGGCGGGCGGACCGAACCCGGGTCGACCGCCTCGGCGCGGCCCGTCGGGGCGCGCACCGACTCTGCGCGCACCGAATCTGGGCGCACCGACGCGGCACCCAACGAGGCGGGGCGGACCGACGCCCCGCGCACCGGCAGCGGGCGGACCGAACCCTGGTCGACCCCGTCGCGCCCCGACGCGGCACCCAACGAGGCGGGGCGGACCGGCGGCGGGCGGACCGACGCCGGCACCACCCACACCGGGGCCAGAGGCGCGAAGCCCACTGACGTGGGGCCCGCCGGCGGGGCGCCCTCGGACGGGGCGCCCTCGGACCGGGCGCCCTCGGACCGGGCGCCCTCGGACCGGGCGCCCAGCCAAGGGGCGCGGACCGACGGCGCGGCGACGCCCCTCGTCGGCCCCCCAGACGGGACCCACCACCCGACCGAACCCGCCACGGATCCCCCGCACTTCGCGGCCGCCGCCGTGCTCGACGTGCTGCGGGCGAGCGGCTGGGCCGACGCGGCCGAGGCGGGGCAGCTGCGCGCCCAGGTCGAACGGCTGCGCGAGCTGCTCGACATGGTCATCCGGGACCACCGCACGCGCGAGGCCAGCGCGGCCGGGGTGGAGAACCAGCAACTGCACTGGCTGGTCCCGCTGCTGCGCTCCGCGTACGGGGTCGCCTTCGGCACCCTCGGCGCCAAGGTCGCGCTCCGCACCGCGATCCAGGAGGTGCCGGCCGAGGTGCTCGCCTCCGCCGGCCTCCGCCTCGACCACCACCTGCTCGAGGCACCGGACCCGGAGGGGTAGCAGGTCTAGCGCGCGTCCAGGTGGTCGGCGGGGATGTTCTGCAGCCGCACCTGGCCACGGGCGACCAGCCGGTCGTCGATGTCGCGGATCTCGACGGCCCACAGCTGCTGCAGCCGGCCGCGGTGGATCGGCAGCGCGGTCCCGGTCAGCCGCCCGTCCCGGACGGCGCGGAGGAAGTCGGACTGGTTGCTGACCCCGACCACCTTGCCGCGCTCGCCGAACCAGTACGCGGCGCCGGTGCTGGCGGCCGACTCGATCACCGAGCAGTGCACCCCGCCGTGCAGGATCCCGTACGGCTGGAGGTGGTCCGGGCGTACGTCCCACGCCACCACCACGCGGTCGCCGCTGGCCTCGAGGATCTCCAGGCCCAGCCACTTGACGTACCCGCCCCGGACGTCCGGCGGCATCGAGTCCACCACAACCCGCAGCTTAGGCGGTCGCCACTGCCTGGCTCTCCGGCGCGCGGTCGGGACCGCCGGCCGGCACGCAGACGGTGATCCCGCCTGGCACGACCCGCGCCTTGACCCGGGTCACCTCTCTGCGGGGGCCGCCGTCGAGCTCGTAGAGCATCGGCGAGGCCAGCCGGACGTCCACCCTGCGGGCGCGGGTGATGCGCACGAACGGCGAGGCCTCCGAGCGGCCGAGCGCCATCCGCCCCAGCGTCCGCGCCCACTGCAGTGCGCCAGTGGCGGTGGCCACGCCGACCTCGAGCCAGCCATCGTCGGGCCGCGCGTCGTCGAACGCCGGGATGCCGCCGGTGATCTTGCCGACGTTCCCGAGCAGCACGCAGCTCGCCTCGCCCTCGAACCACGTCGTCCCGTCCACCCGGACCCGGGTCGGCGTCGTCGGCCCGCGCATGTTTCGCAGCCCGGCCCTGACGTACGCCAGCCGCCCGAGCCGCGTCTTCGCCCCGCGGTCGGCATCGGCGAGCATGTCGGCGTCGAAGCCGACCCCCGCCATCACCGCGAAGTGCTCGCCGTTGAGCCGGCCGAGGTCCAGGCTCCGCCGCGCCCCGTGGAACGCGATCCGGACCGCCTCGGCCAGCTCGTGCGGGATTCCCAGGTTGCTCGCCAGCAGGTTGGCGGTGCCGGCGGGCACGATCGCGACCGGCACCCCCTTGCCCGCCAGCACGTCCACGCAGCGCTGCACGATTCCGTCGCCGCCCCACACGACGACCAGGTCGGCGCCCTCCCGCAAGGCCTCGCGGGCCTTCTTCGGTGCCTTGCGGCTCTTCGGCACCTCGTACCAGAGCAGATCCTCGACGCCCTCGTCGGTGATCCGCCGGCGCAGCTCGTCCAGCCCGCCGCCGAGCGACTTCTTCCGGTGCGCGATCACCGCGACCTTGCCGACACCCTTGACAGCCGATGCGCTCACGACCTCCTGCTACCCACCGCCCGGTGGCGTCACTCGGGACCGCGGCGGAGGCCGTCGAAGGCGATGGTGACGACGGCGTCGGCCAGGTCCCGGCCGGTCAGCCCGCCGTCCCGCCGGTACCACTCGGTCAGCGAGTTGACCAGGCCGAACAGCAGCCGGCTGGTCAGCGCCGGGTCCACGTCCGGGCGGACGTCCCCGGCCGCCTCGGCCTCGGCGACCAGGTCGGTGACGACCCGGTCGAAGTCGCGCCGGCGCCGCAGCGCCTCCCGCTCCACCGGGGTGTTGCCGCGCACCCGCAGCAGCAGCGTCACGTATGGCAGCTCGGCGACCAGCACCTCGACGCTGCGCCGGACGACATGCTCGAGCCGGTCGATCGCCCGGCCCGTTGTGGCCTCGGGCTCGGTCGTCACAGCGAACAGCGCGTCCAGCGCGCGGTCGACGGCGAGCCGCAGCAGCTCGGCCTTGCCGGAGACGTGGTGGTAGATCGAGGACTTGCTGATGCCCAGCCGGGCGGCCAGGTCCTCCATGCTGGTGCCGTCGTATCCCCGCTCGATGAAGACCTCGACCGCGACCCGGAGCAGGCCGTCCCTGTCGTACCCCGGCCGGCCTCGTCGCAGGCCGGGTCGGGCCGTGGGGGCGGTCGGCACGCTTGCGATCGGCTCGGCCATGGGCGAGACTATAACCGACCGATCGTTCGGGTAAGGTGACGTTGTGACCCTCGTCGACGAGACACCGGACTCCCAGGATCTCCAGGCGTACTTCGACCGCACCGTTGCCGACGACCAGCGGATCGAGCCGCGGGACTGGATGCCGGAGGCGTACCGCAAGACGCTGATCCGGCAGATCGCCCAGCACGCGCACTCGGAGATCATCGGGATGCAGCCGGAGGGCAACTGGCTGACCAGGGCTCCCTCGCTGCGGCGCAAGGCGATCCTGCTGGCGAAGGTGCAGGACGAGGCGGGGCACGGGCTCTACCTCTACTCCGCGGCGGAGACGCTCGGCGCCGACCGGGACGACCTGACCCGCAAGCTGATCGAGGGCCGGCAGAAGTACTCGTCGATCTTCAACTACCCGACCCTGACCTTCGCCGACGTCGGGGTGATCGGCTGGCTCGTGGACGGGGCCGCGATCTGCAACCAGGTGCCGCTGTGCCGCAGCTCCTTCGGGCCGTACGCCCGGGGCATGGTGCGGATCTGCAAGGAGGAGTCCTTCCACCAGCGGCAGGGGTACGAGCTGCTGCTGACGATGATGCGGGGGACCGGCGCCCAGCGGGCGATGGTGGCCGAGTCGGTCGACCGGTGGTGGTGGCCGTCGCTGATGATGTTCGGCCCGCCGGACGCCGACTCGCCGAACACCGAGCAGTCCATGCGCTGGCGGGTGAAGCGGCACACCAACGACGAGCTGCGGCAGCGCTTCGTGGACATGACCGTGCCGCAGGCCGACGCGCTCGGCGTCACGCTGCCGGACCCGGCGCTGCGCTGGAACCCCGAGCGCGGGCGCTACGACTTCGGCCAGCCGGACTGGGCCGAGTTCAAGGAGGTGGTCGCCGGGCGGGGGCCGTGCAACGCGGAGCGGATCGCCAACCGGCGGGCCGCGCACGACGGCGGCGCCTGGGTCCGCGAAGCGGCCGCCGTGCACGCGGCCAGGCAGGCCGCCCGGGGCCGGGAGGCGGTCGCGTGAGCACCGACGCTGCCGCCGGGTACTCCGCGGAGGGCGGGCACGGGGCGGTGCCGACCAGCGGTGTGCCGGTCGCGCCGGACGCCCCTCCGTCCCGCCGCAACTGGCCGCTGTTCGAGGTCTTCGTCCGCGGCAAGCGCGGCCTCAACCACGTGCACGTCGGCTCGCTGCGCGCCGCGGACGAGCAGATGGCGCTGCACAACGCCCGCGACGTCTACACCCGCCGCAACGAGGGTGTGAGCATCTGGGTGGTCCGCTCGGAGCTGATCACGGCCTCCAGTCCGGCGGAGAAGGACCCGTTCTTCGCGCCGAGCGGGGACAAGGTCTACCGGCACCCGACGTTCTACTCCATCCCCGACGACGTCCCGCACATGTGATGAACCACCTCCCCGACGCCGACGAGAGCGCGTACCAGGCGCTCGCCGAGGTGCACGACGACCCGCGCTGGGCCTTCGGCACCGGCTTCGACGACCCGCTGTCCGGAGTGGATGCCACCGTGCCGTCCGGTGTGGACGGTGCCGAGCTCGCGGCGTACTGCCTGATGCTCGGCGACGACGCGCTGGTCGCCTCGCACCGGCTGACCGAGTGGGTGACCCGGGCGCCGGAGCTGGAGGACGAGGTCGCGCTGGCGAACGTCGGGCTCGACCTGCTCGGCCAGGCCCGGCTGCTGCTCGCCCGGGCCGGGCAGGCCGACCCCGCACTGCTCCGCCGAGGCGGGACGGACGTCGGGGAGACCGTGCCGCCGGAAGACTTCCTGGCGTACTTCCGGGAGCAGCACGCCTTCCGCAACGTCCGGCTGTGCGAGCTGGACAACGGCGACTTCGCCCGCTCGCTGGTCCGGCTGCTGGTCTTCTCGGCCTGGCGGCTGGCGGCGTTCTCCGGGCTGACCGGGTCGCGGGACCCGGTGCTGGCGGCCGTCGCGGCCAAGGGCGTCAAGGAGCTGGCGTACCACCGGGACTACGCGGCGCGATGGGTGGTCCGGCTGGGCGACAGCACGCCGGTCGCTCGGGAGCGCGTCGAGCGCGGGCTGGCGGACGTGTGGCCGTGGGTGGACGAGCTCTTCCGCCCGTCCACAGTGGAGCGACGGCTGGCCGGGGTGGCGGTCGACCCGGCCGGCCTGCGGCCGGAGTTCGACGCGGTGCTGGGGCAGGTCTTCGCGGCCGCCGGCCTGGCGGCGCCGGACGTGCCGGCCGCCGCGCTGGTCGCCGGCCGGTCCGGTCGGGACGGCGTGCACACCGAGGCGCTGAGCCACCTGCTCGCCGAGATGCAGTCGGTCGCCCGCGCCCATCCGGGAGCGACCTGGTGAGCCGTGCCACCGTGGCCGCCGCGCCCGGTACCGCGGCGCCCCGTACCGCTCCGCCCGGTACCGCGGCGCCCGGGGCCGCTGCGCCGGGGACCGCTCCGCCCGGTACCGCGGCGCCCGGGGCCGCTGCGCCGGGGACCGCTCCGCCCGGTACCGCGGGGCCGGGGACGGCGGCGCGGGCTACCGCGGCGCCCGGGGCCGCCGCGCGCGGTACCGCGGCGCCCGGGGCCGCTGCGCCTGGGACCGTTCCGCCCGGTACCGCGGGGCCGGGGACGGCGGCGCGGGCAACCGCGGCGCCCAGGGCCGCCGCGGCGGAGAGCGGCGGAGGGTCGAGGCGCGATGGTCTGGAGCGGGCGCGCGAGGTGGCCGCGGGGGGTGCGGAGCTGGCGCGGGTGCGGGCGGTCGCGGCCGAGGTCATGGACCCGGAGCTGCCGGTGCTCACGCTGGCCGACCTCGGCGTGCTCCGGGACGTCGCGCTCGAGGATGGCCGCCGGGTGGTCGTGACGATCACCCCGACGTACTCGGGCTGCCCGGCGATGGCGGTCATGCGCGCGGACCTGCGCGCCGGGCTGCGCGCCGCCGGCTACGCCGACGTCGAGGTCCGGACGGTGCTGGACCCGCCGTGGACGACCGACTGGATCAGCGACCGCGGCCGGCGTGCCCTCGCCGCGCACGGCGTCGCCCCGCCGGGACCGGTGCCGCGCCGGCCCGCCGGTCCGGTGCCGCTCACCCTCGTCCGTCCGCGGCGGACGGTCGCCTGCCCGCGGTGCGGCTCGACCGACACCGAGGAGACGTCCGAGTTCGGCGCCACCGCCTGCAAGGCGCTGCGCCGCTGCCGGTCCTGCGCGGAGCCCTTCGAGCACGTGAAGGAGATCTGAGGTGGTGCTCGCGCGGGAGGCGCCCGCCCGGCGCCGCGGCGCCTTCCACCCGCTGCGGGTGGCCGCGGTGGAGCGGCTCTGTGACGACGCCGTCGCGGTCACCTTCGCGGTGCCGGACGAGCTGGCCGAGGACTACCGCTTCCGCGCCGGCCAGTCGCTCACCCTGCGCCGGACGGTCGACGGCCGGGAGGAGCGCCGGTCGTACTCGATCTGCGCCGCACCCGGCCAGGCGCCCCGGATCGGGGTCCGCGAGGTCGCGGACGGCCTGTTCTCCCGCTGGCTGGTGCGCGAGGTCCGGCCCGGCGACGAGATCGAGGTGGCGCCGCCGACCGGCTCGTTCACCCCCGGCGACCCGACCGGGCACCACGTGCTCGTCGCCGCCGGCTCCGGCATCACCCCGGTGCTCTCGATCGCGCACGCGGTCCTCGGCTCCGGTGCCACCGCGAGCCTGCTCTACGGCAACCGCCGCAGCGAGACGGTGATGTTCGCCGACGAGCTGGCAGACCTGAAGGACGCGCACACCTCCCGGCTGGAGCTGGTGCACGTGCTCTCCCGGGAGGCGCGGGAGGTCGAGCTGCACACCGGCCGGCTCGACCCGGCCAAGCTCCGCGCCCTGCTGTCGACAGTGGTCAGCCCGGACGACGTGGACCACTGGTGGCTGTGCGGCCCGTACGAGATGGTGGTCGGTGTCCGGCAGGTGCTCGCCGAGGCCGGGGTGCCGGCCGACCGGGTGCACACCGAGCTGTTCTTCGTCGAGGACACCCCGCCGGAGCAGGCGCGGCACGACGACCCGGTTGCCGAGGGCCCGACCAGCACGGTCACGGTCGTGCTGGACGGCCGCTCCTCCGAGCTGACCCTGCCGCGTGACGTGCCGGTCCTGGACGCGGCCCAGCGGCACCGGCCTGACCTGCCGTTCGCCTGCAAGGGCGGGGTGTGCGGCACCTGCCGGGCCAAGTTGACCGAAGGCGAGGTCCGGATGCGCCGCAACTTCGCGCTCGATCCGGCCGAGGTCGAGGCCGGCTTCGTGCTGACCTGCCAGTCGCTGCCGGTCACCGACACGGTCACCGTCGACTACGACCGCTGAGGCCGCGACCGGGCGTTAGCGTCGTGTGAGAATCCGGGCGGCACGAGGCGTGCCTCCTCCCGGCCGACCTACCCTCCACCTCGTGTCAGGGCTCGGGCCGGTGGCCAAGCGCCTGCTCATCGGCCGGCCCTACGCGAGCCACCGCGCGACCGAGCAGTTGCTGCCGAAGCGGATCGCGCTGCCGGTCTTCGCCTCCGACCCGCTCTCCTCGGTGGCGTACGCCACCGAGGAGATCCTGCTGGTGCTGAGCCTCGGCGGGATCGCCCTGCTGCACCTGGCCGCACCGGTCGCCCTCGGCGTCGTGGTCCTGCTGGCGGTGGTCGTCGCCTCCTACCGGCAGACCGTGCACGAGTACCCGCGCGGCGGCGGCGCCTACCAGGTGGCGGGCGAGAACCTGGGCCGGCCGTTCGGGCTGCTCGCGGCCAGCGCGCTGCTGACCGACTACGTGCTCACCGTCGCGGTGTCGGTGTCCTCGGGCGTGGACAACATCGCCTCCGCCGTTCCCGCCCTGCACGCGCACCAGGTCGCGATCGCCCTCGGCTTCGTCGGCCTGCTCGCCGTCGGCAACCTGCGCGGCATCCGCGAGTCGGGGCGAGCGTTCGCGGCGCCGACGTACGCCTTCGTCGCCGGGGTCCTGGTAATGGTGGCGTGGGGGCTGCTGCGGACGGTCTCCGGGCACGCGCCGCAGGCGGAGACTGCCGGCCTGCCGATCCACGCCGAGCACACGTACGCCGGCGTCGCGCTGGTCTTCCTCGCGCTGCGGGCCTTCTCCTCAGGCTGCACCGCGCTGACCGGAGTGGAGGCGATCGCCAACGGAGTGCCGGCGTTCAAGCCGCCGAAGAGCGCCAACGCCGCCCGCACGCTGCTCGTGCTCGGCGTCCTGGCGATCACCATGTTCGCCGGCATCACCGCGCTGGCGCTGCTCACCGACGTACGGGTGGCCGAGGACCCGCGGGACCTGGGGTTGCCCCCAGACGCGGAGACCAAGACGGTCATCGCCCAGGTTGCGGCGGCGGTCTTCGGCGGCGACCGCTCGGTCGGCTTCTTCTGGATCACCGCCTTCACCGCGCTCGTCCTGGTGCTCGCGGCGAACACCGCGTTCAACGGCTTCCCGGTGCTCGGCTCGATCCTCGCGCAGGACCGGTACGCCCCGCGGCAGCTGCACACCCGCGGCGACCGGCTCGTGTTCTCCAACGGCATCGTGGTCCTCGCCGTCGCCGCCGGCCTGCTGATCTGGGCGTTCGACGCCTCCACGACGCGGCTGATCCAGCTCTACATCATCGGCGTCTTCCTGTCTTTCACGCTGAGCCAGGCCGGGATGGTGCGGCACTGGACGACGCTGCTCGCGGTCGAGCGGGAGCCCGAGCGGCGCCGGGCGATCGTCCGCAAGCGCGCGGTGAACAGCGTCGGCGCGGTGATGACCGGGGTCGTCCTGCTGGTCGTGCTGGCCACGAAGTTCCTGTCCGGGGCCTGGATCGTGGTGATCGCGATGCCGCTGCTCTACCTGCTCATGACCGGGATCCACCGGCACTACGAGCGGGTGAGCGAGGAGCTGCGGTGGCGGGACGACGCTGTCGTGCTGCCGCCCCGCAACCACGCCGTGGTGCTCGTGTCCCGGCTGCACCTGCCGACCGTCCGCGCCGTGGCGTACGCCCGTGCGACCCGGCCGGACACGTTGACCGCGCTGACGGTGAACGTCGACGACGCGGACACCCGGCGCCTGCAGGAGGAGTGGGAGCGGCGCGGGGTGCCGGTCCCGCTGACGGTCGTCGAGTCGCCGTACCGGGAGATCACCCGGCCGGTGCTGCAGTACGTCCGGGACCTGCGCCGGGCGGGCCCTCGGGACGTGGTGACGGTCTTCATCCCGGAGTACGTCGTGGGGCGCTGGTGGGAGCAGTTGCTGCACAACCAGAGCGCGCTGCGGCTCAAGGCCCGGCTGCTGTTCCAGCCCGGCGTCATGGTCACCAGCGTGCCCTGGCAGCTCGAGTCGGCGCAGTCGGCCGACAGGGTCACGCCGGTGGGACGCTGAGCTGGTGGGAGACGGGGTCCGATGAGCGGCGAACCGGTCGTGTCAACGGGCGCTCGCCGCCGGAGTCGGCGGCGGCTGCCGCGGCTGACCACCGGGCTGCCGCCGCGGCGCCGGCTCGCCGGCCTCGCGCTGGCCGCCGTGCTGCTGCCGGTGTCGACCGTGGTGCTCGCGCTGCTGCGCGACACGTTCGACCTGACCAGCGACGTGCTGGTCTTCCTGCTCGCCGTCGTCGCGGTGGCCCTGGTCGGCGGCCTCTGGCCGGCGATCGGGACCGCGGTGGCCGGCTGTCTGCTGCTGAACTACTTCTTCACCGAGCCGCTGCACAGGCTGGCGGTCGCTGACCGGGACAACGCGCTGGCGCTGGTGGTCTTCGCCTCGGTCGGAGCGACCGTGAGCGCCGCCGTCGACCTGGCGGCCAGGCGTACCAGGGAAGCGGCTCGGGCGGTCGCCGAGGCCGAGCCGCTCGCCGAGGCCGACCGCACCCGGGCCGCCCTGCTCGCCGCGGTCAGCCATGACCTGCGCTCGCCGCTGGCATCGGCGAAGGCCTCGGTGACAGCGCTGCGGAGCGCGGACGTGCCGTGGAGCCCGCAGGAGCGCGCCGAGCTGCTGGCCACCGCGGACGAGTCGCTGGACCGGCTCACCCGGCTGGTCGAGAACCTGCTGGACCTCAGCCGGCTGCAGGCCGGCGCGCTGGCGGTCTTCCCGCAGCCGGTGGGGCTCGAGGACGTGCTGCCGACCGTGCTCGACGAGCTGGGCCCGGCCGGCCACCGCGTCGACCTGCGGCTGCCGCCCGAGCTGCCCGAGGTGCTCGCCGACCCCGGCCTGCTCGAGCGGATCGTGGCGAACCTGGCGGCCAACGCGTTGCGGCACTCGCCCGACGGGCGGCGGCCGCTGATCTCGGCGAGCGTGCTCGGCGACCGGGTGGAGCTGCGGGTGGTCGACCGCGGGCCCGGCGTACCGGAGAGCCAGTGGGACTCGATCTTCGTCCCGTTCCAGCGGCTCGGGGACCGGGACAACTCCACCGGCGTCGGGCTCGGCCTGGCGCTGTCCCGCGGGCTCGCGCAGGCGATGGGCGGCACGCTCGACCCGGAGAACACTCCGGGCGGCGGGCTGACGATGGTGCTGTCGCTGCCGGCGGCGCCCGCGTCGCTGCCGTTGCCGGACCACGAGGCGGCGGCACCGTGAACCGGGTGCTCGTGGTGGAGGACGACCCGCGGCTGCTGCGGGCCATGCGGATCACGCTGCACGCCCGCGGCTACGACGTCGTCACCGCCGCCACCGGACGCAAGGCGCTGGCCGAGGCCGCCGGCGCGCACCCGGACCTGGTGGTGCTCGACCTCGGCCTGCCCGACCTCGACGGTGTCGAGGTGATCCAGGGCCTGCGGGGCTGGACCGCGGTACCGATCATCGTGCTGTCCGGGCGCACGTCCGGCGGGGACAAGGTGGCCGCGCTGGACGCCGGCGCCGACGACTACGTGACCAAGCCGTTCGGCGTCGAGGAGCTGCTCGCCCGGATCCGCGCCGTCACCCGACGCTCGGTCAGCGTGGACGGCGGGTCACCGACGGTCGACCTGGGGGCGTACCGGATCGACCTGGTCGACAAGCGCGTCGAGGCCCGGGAGCCGGGGGGTGCCGAGGTCCGGCTCACGCCCACCGAGTGGCGGCTGCTGGAGGCCCTGGTCCGCCATCCCGGCAAGCTGGTCGGCCGCCGGCAGCTCATCGCCGAGGTGTGGGGGCCGGCGTACACCGACGACACATCCTCCCTCCGGCTCTACCTCAACCGGCTGCGGCGCAAGCTCGAGTCCGACCCCAGCCGGCCGCGGCACCTGCTCACCGAGCCCGGCATGGGCTACCGGTTCGAGCCGCACCAGTCAGACCCGGGGCCGGAGGGTACGACGCCCTGGTGACGCCCGGCGGCAGCACGCTGTCCTCGTCCTGCGCGCTGCTACGAGCGGCTCACCGACGCACGCCGACCGGCACCACCGTGACCACCCGGCTGGCCGTCCGGGCGGGGACGGCCCTGGTGAGCGTGACCGACGAGGGGCCCGGCATCCCGGCGGACCTGCCGCCCGAGGTCTTCGAGCGCTTCGCCCGCGGGGACGGCTCCCGCTCCCGCGCCGCCGGCAGCACCGGGCTGGGGCTGGCGATCGTGGCGGCCGTCGTGCAGGTGCGGCTGCGGCAGGTGCCCTCCTCCAGCGCCAGCTCGGCCCACGTCGCCGAGCCGCACGTCGCCGAGGTCCGCCGCCCATCCATCCGGTCGGCGCGGAGTCCGAGGCGAACAGGGCCCGCTGGTCGCTGACGCCGTCCGGAATGGTGAAGGCGCCGTAGTCCGCGTACGGGACGCGGACGTACTCGGCGTGGCTGCCGG